>Ga0310810_10008312_pt1 | contig 11930 bp, 11 predicted proteins | sample NCmetagenome_FD_207641 | JGI IMG/M metagenome (GOLD analysis project Ga0310810, IMG submission 207641) | Soil microbial communities from experimental microcosm in Duke University, North Carolina, United States - NC | ecosystem: Engineered > Artificial ecosystem > Soil microcosm > Unclassified ...
CTGCGCATGCTCTTCAACCCGGCGCGGACAATGGCGAACCTGACGAGCGGGAAGAAGCCGTGGAACCGGCAGGGCCGGTCCCTCGATTGGCGGTAGCGGGGGCCGCGATGGATCATGACGAGTTCCGGCGGCACGGCTACGCCCTCGTGGACTGGATCGCCGATTACCTCACGAACCCGACGCGTTACCCGGTGCTCCCGCGGGTCGCGCCCGGCGCCGTGCGGGCGGCCCTGCCTGATCGAGCACCAGACGAAGCCGAACCGTTCGATGAGATCATCGCGGACTTCGAACGCGTGCTCGTTCCAGCGCTGACGCACTGGAATCATCCGGGCTTCTTCGCGTACTTCCCGACGTCGAGCAGTGCTCCCGCCATCCTCGCCGAGTTTCTCGCCGCAGCGATCAACCAGCAGGCGATGCTGTGGCGGACTTCACCCGCCGCCACCGAGCTCGAAGAGGTCTCGCTTGGATGGCTGCGACGCCTGGTCGGACTGCCCGACGCATTCGAAGGCGTCATCTACGACACGGCATCGATCTCCACGCTGCACGGACTTGCGGCGGCGCGCGAGGCGCGGGTTGCCGGCGTCCGTCAACACGGGCTGCCCGGCCGCGAAGACGTCCCGCGGCTGCGCGTCTACTGCTCCGCGCAGGCGCATTCGTCCGTCGACAAGGCGGTAATCCTACTCGGCTTCGGCCACGATGCCCTGTGTCGAATTCCAACGGACGCTCAGTTCGCGATGAATGCCGACGCGCTCGCACGCGCGATTGACGATGACATCGCCGCCGGTGTGTTGCCGGTGGCGGTGGTGGCAACGCTGGGCACGACGTCGACGACCAGCATCGATCCTGTCGCCACGATAGCCGACATCTGCGCGGCACGCGGCGTGTGGTTGCACGTCGATGCTGCATACGCCGGCGTGGCCGCGATGCTTCCTGACGTGCGGGTGCGATTCGCCGGATGGGAGCGCGCGGATTCGATCGTCATCAACCCGCACAAATGGCTGTTCGTGCCGGTGGATCTCAGCGCCTTCTATTGCCGCCGCATGGACGTCGTCCGCACCGCGTTTTCGCTGGTGCCCGACTACCTGCAAACCAGTGATACCGGTGTGCGGAACCTGATGGACACCGGGATTCAGTTGGGCCGCCGGTTCCGGGCGTTGAAGTTGTGGATGACGCTGAGGCACCTGGGAGCGGCGGAGGTGCGGCGCGTGCTGAGCCGCCACATCGAACTCGCCCAGCAGTTTGCCAGCCGGGTTGACGGGCACCCGGACTTCGAACGTGTGGCACCCGTTTCCTTCAGCGTCGTCTGCTTCCGTGCCCGGCCGCCAGAGATCGCGAACGAAGAGCTCGACGGTTTCAACGAACGGCTGCTCGATGCCGTGAACGCCTCAGGTGACGTCTTCCTGTCCCACACCCGATTGCATGGCCGTTTCGTCCTTCGTCTCGCGATCGGTCATCTGTTCACCACCGGCGAACACGTCGAACGGGCCTGGTCCCTGCTAACTGCTCATACCGCAGGCCTTGTCGGCAAATAGGTATCCCGCTTGCTGGTGCCTCCTCTGGACCCCGGCCGCGCACGAGGCGCGGGACGCACGGGTCCGGGAGGACTCATGATGGCGAAGAAGTCCCTGTTCGTGATGGTTGTCGCGTTACTGCTCGCACCTGGCGTGGCGCGCGCCGACTGGTTGATCACACCCTGGGCTGGCGGAACGTTCGGCAAGGACGCGAAGGGCCTCGAACATCTGACGTACGGCGCATCCATCGGCTGGATGGGCGCGGGCGTCATCGGCGCGGAAGCCGATCTCGGCTACACCCCGCATTTCTTCGAACCGAGCAACAGCAACAACACGGCGCTGGTCGGTTCCGATAACGTCACCTCGCTGATGGCGAATCTTCTCGTCGGCGCCCCGATTGGCGGCCAGAAGGGCGGGGGCCTGCGCCCGTATGCCTCCGGCGGGTTCGGGCTGCTGAAGACCAACGTGCCGGGCGCAACCGACTTCCTGAAAGTCTCCAACAACGACTGGGGCGTGAACCTTGGCTTCGGCGCCATGGTATTCGCCTCGGATCACGTGGGCGTCCGCGGCGACGTGCGCTATCTGCGGTCGCTGCAGACGGATACCAGCACGGCAACCAACTTCGCCCTCGGGAAGTTCGACTTCTGGCGGTGGAGCGTCGGCGTGACCTTCCGGTAGGTCCGTCGCGACAATCGGAGCAGAGGCGGGGGCAGGGGCGGTTCTGGCCTAACCACCGGTCAGGCGTTCCCGTCCGCCGCCTGCCCGACATCTCAGAGCCGGCGCCGTGCCGGTATTCTTGGCCTGATTCCGCTCCAGAGCACAGACGACCGCCCCCCGATCAGGTATACTTGCGCGTTTCGTAGCCGCGGCGATTTCACCGACTTGATGGGCCGCGCGAACCCGGGGACTGCACCGGGCTTCAGCTATCTAAGTCGCGAACCCCTGGCCCGCGACGCGGGCCTTTTGTTTTTGAGGAGCATCAATGTCGCGTTTCACGTTCACGTCCGAATCGGTCTCCGAAGGCCATCCCGACAAGGTCTGCGACTACATTTCCGACTCCGTCCTCGACGCCTGCCTCGAACAGGACTCGAAGAGCCGCGTCGCGTGCGAAACCCTGGTGAAGAGCGACACTGTGGTGCTCGCGGGGGAAATCACGACCAACGCCAAACTCGATTACGAAAAGATCGTGCGGCAGGCGGTGAAGGAGATCGGCTACACGGACGTGTCGGAGCCCTTCTGCGATACGACCTTGAAGATCATCTCGCTCATCACCAAGCAGTCGAACGAGATCTCGCAGGGCGTGACCGAAGCGACGAGCCAGAGCGGCGACCAGGGCGCCGGCGACCAGGGCATCATGTTCGGCTACGCGACGGATGAATCGCCGGAGCTGATGCCGCTGCCGATTCTCCTCGCGCACAAACTCACGAAGGCGATGGCCGACGACCGCAAGGCCGGCAAGTACAACTGGCTGCGTCCCGACAGCAAGTCGCAGGTCTCGCTCAACTACGACGGCAACCAGCCGCTCGACGTCACTGCGGTCGTCATTTCGACCCAGCACACGCCACAGGCCGACCAGAAGAAGATTACCGAATACGTCCGCGAGGAGCTCGGCCCGAAGGCGCTGGGCAAATGGTGGAACAACACGCTGACGCTGTACGTGAACCCCACCGGCAGCTTCATCCACGGCGGACCGTCGGCCGACGCGGGCGTCACCGGCCGCAAGATCATCGTCGACAGCTACGGCGGCTGGGGCCGTCATGGCGGCGGCGCCTTCAGCGGCAAGGACCCGTCGAAGGTCGATCGCAGCAGCGCCTACTTCTGCCGCTACGTGGCGAAGCAGGTGGTGACCTCGGGCATCGCGAAGAAGGCGGAAATCCAGGTCGGCTACGCGATCGGCATGGCCAAGCCGGTGTCGGTGAAGGTCGAGACCTTCGGCACGGGCGACGAGCGCGCCGCCGCGGAGTTCGTGATGAACGCGTTCGACTTCCGTCCGCGCATGATCATCGACAAGCTCGATCTGCTCCGTCCGATCTACCGCCAGTCGACCAACTACGGTCACTTCGGCCGCCCCGGCCTGCCCTGGGAAGCGGTTGAAAAGGCCGCAGCCGTCGCCAAGTAACAACCTGCTGTGGGGCGAGCCTAGTCAGGCTCGCCTCGCGGACCCGACAGGGTCCGCGCCACGGATAGCGGCATGCGTCAGAACATCTCCAGCGGGCGTCCATGGGAGCCGATCGTCGGCTACTCACGGGCAGTGCGCGTCGGTCCTTACGTCCACATCTCCGGAACCACCGCCACCGGACCCGACGGCGCCGTTGTCGGCAGGGGCGATGCCTACGCCCAGACCGTGCAGGCGCTCCGCAACATCGAATGGGCGCTGCAACAAGCCGGTGCGTCGCTCGAGCACGTCGTCCGCACGCGCATCTACGTCACCGACATCCTGAAGTGGGAAGACGTCGGCCGCGCCCACGGCGAGTGCTTCGGCGCGATCCGTCCGGTCACGGCGATGGTGCAGGTGGCAGCGCTGATCGACCCTGACATGCTGGTGGAAATCGAAGCCGACGCGTACGTGGGTGACTAGGGCCACAGGCTTCGGGCTCCGGGCCTCGGACTACGGGCCTGGCAAGGACTGCAGTCCGCCCTGGCGTCCGGAGTCCTGAGAGTTGCAGCGCTGAGTTGGTTTCGAGTACCCTGTTCGGGCAATGGTTCTGAGCCTCCACCACGTGCATCACCACCACGGCCACCATACCGGCCGGCAGGCGGCATTCTGCGCGTGAGGGACTAGGACCACTCCCCAAGGCAATCGACACGCACGCAGCGCCCCGCCGGCAAGACCTGGCGGGGTTTTGTTTTGTACGGCGATTTCGCCCGGCTGATGCCGGGCATGACGAAACAATGGATTTCACGAAACTCGATGGACTCATTCCGGCGGTGGTGCAGGACTACCAGTCGGGCGAAGTGCTCATGGTCGGCTTCATGAACGAGGAAGCCTGGGACATCACGAAGAGAACCGGCTACGTCACCTTCTACAGCCGCACGCGCAACACGCTGTGGACGAAGGGAGAAACGTCCGGTAACCGTCTCGCGGTGCGCGACATCCTGATCGACTGCGATGACGACACGGTGCTGGTGAAAGCGGAACGCCAGGGTGACGGCAACGTCTGCCACACGGGCGCGCGCACCTGCTTCAACGTCCGCGCCGAGGGAGTGACGATCCCATGACACTGAAACTCGGCATCCCGAAAGGCTCCTTGCAGGACGCGACGATCCAGTTGTTCGCCCGTGCCGGCTTCAACATCTACGTCAGCTCGCGTTCGTACTTTCCGACGATCGACGATCCAGAAATCGAGTGCATGCTGATCCGCGCGCAGGAGATGGCGCGCTACGTATCCACCGGCATGCTCGACGCCGGCCTGACCGGTCTCGACTGGATCGCCGAGCACGAGGCGGGCGACGGCGTCACCGGCGTGCTCGAGCCGATTGCCGACCTGATCTACGCGAAACAGAGCTTCGGCAAGGTGCGCTGGGTGCTGGCGGCGCCAGAGGATTCGGCGATCAAATCGCCTCCGGACTGCGAAGGCAAGACGATCGCGACCGAACTGGTGCGCGCCACGAAGGCCTACTTCTCGAAAAAGGGCATCAACGTGAAGGTGGAGTTCTCGTGGGGCGCCACCGAGGTGAAGCCGCCGATGCTCGCCGACGCGATCGTCGAAGTCACCGAAACCGGCTCGTCGCTGCGCGCGAACCGGCTGCGGATCATCGACACGCTGATGGAATCGAACACGCAGCTGATCGCCAACAAGAGCGCGCTGGCGGATCCGTGGAAGAAGGAGAAGCTGGGCAACATCGCGTTGCTGCTGAACGCGGCAATCGCGGCGCAGGGCAAGGTCGGCCTGATGCTCAACGTCAAGCGCGCCGACGTCGACAAGATCCTGGCCATCCTGCCGGCGTTACAACGGCCGACGATCTCCTCGCTGAGCGACGACCAGTGGGTGGCGGTGAACACGATCATCGAGGAGCGCACCGTACGCGACTTGATGCCGAGGCTGAAGGCCGCCGGCGGTCAGGGCATTGTCGAGTACCCGTTGAACAAGATTGTGGTGTGAGACGCCGCCGGGCGGCCCTTCATGGTCCGCCTGTGACGCAAACGTAGGGCCCGGCTTCAGCCGGACAAACTGGATGCTCAAGATCGTTGATTCAACCAATCGCCGCGCCGTGAACGTGCTGCTCGCGCCCGAGCGCGTGCGAGATGCCGCGACGGACAAGCGCGTCGCGACGATCGTCTCCGACGTGCGCGCCGGTGGTGACGCAGCGCTCGTCCGCTACGCCAGGATGCTCGACCGTCTCGACGGCACGTTCGAGATCAGCCTCGACGAGATGCGCGCGGCCGCAAAGCGGGTTCCCGCCGACGTGCGCAGAGCCATCCGCGCCGCCGCACGCAACATCCGCGTCGTCGCGTCGCGGCAGGTCCCGCGCGGGTGGCGCGTCCGCGTCGCGCCTGGCGTCTCAGTCGAACAGCGGATCGTGCCGCTCGATCGCGTTGGCTGTTACGTACCCGGCGGGCGCTATCCCCTGCCCTCGTCGCTGCTGATGACGGCGATTCCCGCGGCGGCGGCCGGCGTGAAGGAAATCATCGCCGCCTGCCCACGACCGGAACCGGTCGTGATGGCGGCGGCGCTCGAGGCCGGCGTCGCGCGTCTGTTCCGCATCGGCGGCGCTCACGCAGTGGCGGCAATGGCCTACGGCACCGAAACGGTTCCGCGCGTCGACAAGGTCGTCGGCCCCGGTAACCGGTGGGTCGCCGCGGCCAAGGCGCTGGTTGCCTCCGACTGCGGCATCGATTTCTATGCCGGCCCGACCGAGATCGTCATCGTCTCGGCGAACGGACCGGCGAACTGGGTGGCCGCCGACCTGATTGCGCAAGCCGAGCACGATCCCGATGCGCGCGCGGTCCTGATCACGCCGAACCGCCGGCTGGCGGCGCGCGTCGCGATCGAAGTCGAGCGGCAGATGCCGGCCGACGGTCCCGCGCGCGAATCGCTTCGGAAACACGGCGGCATCATCGTCACGCCGTCAATCGCCGACGCCATTGATCTCGCAAACATGTCCGCCGCCGAGCATCTGGTGGTGGACGATGACACGATGGCGAAGCAGGTGCGCTGCGCCGGATCGCTGTTCGTCGGGCGATGGTCGGCCCAGGTCGCTGGCGACTACGCGATCGGGACGAATCACGTGCTGCCAACCGCTGGTGCCGCGCGTGTGCGCGGTGGACTGTCCGGCGCCGATTTCGTTCGCCAGATCACAGTCCAACGGGTCACGCCCGCCGGATTGCGCCGAATCGGCGGCGCGGTCGTGACGCTGGCGAACGCAGAGGGGCTGAAGGGACACGCCGAATCGGTGGCCATACGGCTGGCGGCGGGCGGACGGCGAGGGGCGGCGGCCGGCGGGCGGCGGAGGGCGCGACGATGAAACGAGCTCGACGGGCGGCGTTCGATCGGCGGACCACGGAAACGCAGATCGCCGGCGCGCTCACCATCGACGGCTCCGGCAAGTACGACATCCGGACGGGCATCCGCTTCTTCGATCACATGCTCGAGCTATTCACCCGGCATGGCGGTTTCGATCTGAAGCTGCGCGCAGCCGGTGACCTCGACGTCGACCAGCATCACACGGTCGAGGACGTCGGCATCGTGCTGGGCGAGGCGGTGTTGAAGGCCCTTGGTAACCGTAAGGGCATCAATCGCGCCGGCTACTTCGTCATGCCGATGGACGAGACGCTCGCCGTCGTCGCCATCGATCTCAGCGGACGGCCGCACGCCGTCGTCGATCTGCGGGTGAAGGTGCGTCTCGTCGGCGACATGCAGACCGAGCTCGTGCACGACTTCTTCGACGGGTTTGCCGCGGGTGCCCGCGCCAACGTGCACGCAAAGGTGTTGTACGGACGCTCGAGTCACCATCACGTCGAAGCGGTGTTCAAGGCATTCGCGCGCGCGCTGCGCGTGGCGTGCGCACGCGACACAAGGCTCGCGAAGATGCTGCCGAGCACGAAAGGGCTGCTGTGATCGCGCTCATTGATTACGGCGCGGGAAATCTGACGTCGGTCAAGAAGGCCCTTCGGTTCCTCGGCGCCGATTTCAGCGTCCCCGGGCAACCGTCAGAGCTGAAGGATGCTCGCGGGGTGATCGTGCCTGGCGTCGGCCACTTCGGCGCCACTGCACGGCTCGAAGGAGAATGGCGCGACACGATCGATCGCGTCACGAAGGCAGGAACGCCGCTGCTCGGCATCTGCGTCGGTATGCAGTGGCTGTTCGAAGGCAGCGACGAAGCTCCGGAGGTGAGCGGCCTCGGCGCAATGCGAGGGCGGCTCGGGCGGCTCCGAGGCGACGCCGACCGCCGGCTGAAAGTGCCGCACGTCGGTTGGAACGCGCTGGAGTTCGGCGGACCGGAAGCGTCCACCCTGCCGCGTCTGCTGCGCGGCATCGAGCCGGGTACCGAGGTCTACTTCACTCACTCGTATGCGGCACCAGTAACCGGCGATACCGCGGCGGCGACGACGCACCTCGATCGGTTCGCGTCGGTCGTCGAGCGCGACAACGTCTTCGGCGTCCAGTTCCACCCCGAGAAGTCTGGCGAGGCGGGACTGCAGATGCTGCGGAATTTCCTGGACGTCTGCGGGCGATGAAGCGCGGCTACTTTCTCGACCACATCGCGGCGATGCACGGTTACGTGCCCGGTGAACAGATCAACGATCCGGACGTCATCAAGCTGAACTCGAACGAGAACCCCTATCCGCCATCGCCAAAGGTGCTGATGGCGATCAGGACCGCGGCCGGGGCGGCGCTCCGCCGCTATCCCGAGCCGGCGAGCGATACCCTGCGACGGGCGGCCGCGCGCGTGTACGGCGTGGATGTCGAACAGATCATCGCCGGCAATGGCTCCGACGAACTGCTGTCGATGCTGATGCGGTGCTTCGTCGCACCCGGTGATCGTGTGGCCTACGCCACACCAACGTACTCGCTCTACGACACGCTGGTCGAAATCCAGGGCGGTACCAAGGCGGCGGTTCGCTACGACGATGGTTTCGGAATTCCGCCGGTCCTGGCGCGGCAACGTGCCGCGGTGACATTCCTCTGCAATCCCAACGCGCCGTCGGGCACGCTCGTGTCGCGCGCGGCGATCGCCCGGCTGGCTCGCGCCGTGCGCGGCATCCTCGTCGTCGACGAGGCGTACATCGATTTCGCGTCCAGCGCGGAGGCCTCCTGCATCCCGCTGGTCCAACGTCACGACAACGTCATCGTGCTCCGAACGTTCTCCAAGTCGTTCTCACTCGCGGGACTGCGGATCGGTCTGGCGTTCGCATCGAAGCCGCTCGTCGCCGGCATGATGAAGGTGAAGGACTCCTACAACCTGAACCGGCTCAGCGCCATTGCCGCGACGGCCGCCCTGAACGATCTGCGATGGATGCAGCGTAACGTGCGCCGGATCCAGAGCAGCCGTGACGTGCTGAGCGAGTCGCTGACGCGCCTCGGACTTCAGGTCTACCCCTCGCACACGAACTTCGTCCTGGCGCGCCGCGCCGGCATCGACATGGGGACAGTCCAGCGCGAGCTCAAGGCCAGGCGCATGCTCATTCGGCACTTCGACGTGCCCGAGCTCGATGACTGTCTCAGGATCTCGGTCGGCACGCCTGCAGAAACCAGGACCGTGATCAATGCGCTGCGACAGGTACTTCCCGCTGCGGGCGTGCGCCGCCGGTCGCGCTCCACCAGATGAACCCATGCTGAGCAAACGGATCATTGCCTGTCTTGACGTCCGCGACGGGCAGGTGGTCAAGGGCGTGCAATTCCAGGGGCTGCGCCACGCCGGCGATCCGGGTCTGCTGGCACGGCGCTACAACGTCGAGGGGATCGATGAGGTCGTGATCCTCGACATCACCGCAACGCTCGAGAAGCGTCAGGCGATGGCACGAACGATCGACGCTGTCGCGCGCGAAATCTTTCTCCCGCTCACCGTCGGTGGCGGCATCCGCTCGGAAGAAGACGCCGAAGCGGCGATCGAGGCCGGTGCGGACAAGGTCAGCCTCAACACCGCTGCATTGAAGAAGCCGGAATTGATCACGACGCTCGCGAATCGCTACGGCAGCCAAGCGGTGATCGTCGCGATCGATGCCAGGCGCCGCAACGATGGCTTTGCCGTGTTCGTCCGAAGCGGGACGGCCGACGCGGCACGCGACGCCGTCGAATGGGCCCACGAGGCGGAATCCCGCGGCGCCGGCGAGATCCTGCTGACGTCGATGGATCGCGATGGCACCCGCGCGGGCTTCGACTGCGAGATGACCGCAGCCGTCTCCACCGCGGTGGATATTCCGGTCATTGCCTCGGGTGGCGCGGGCACGTTCGACCATTTCACGGACGTCTTCACGCGCGGCCGCGCCGACGCCGCCCTCGCGGCCTCAATCTTTCATTACTCCGAACACGCCGTCAGCGACCTGAAGCAGCACCTGCGGCGTCAGGGGATACCTGTCAGGCTCTAGGGCGGTCGCGCTTCCCGGTTCTCGCTGCTGCGTTCGTGTTCTGGTTCGATCTTGCCGTCGGCAGGACCAGCCGAACCAGCACGATGCGGCATCGGGGACGAGAACCGAACCTGAACACGAACCGAGAAGCAAGAATTGAGAAGAGTGAACTGGTGCTGATTCCGTCAATCGATCTCCAGAACGGTCACGTCGTCCAGCTCGTTCAGGGCGAGAAGCTCGCCATCGAAGCCGCGTCTCCCGAGCCGTGGATTCAGAAGTTCTCGACGTTTCCGCGCGTGCAGCTGATTGACCTCGATGCCGCACGCGGCCGCGGCGACAACGCGGCGATGGTGGCCGACATCTGCCGCCGGCTCCCCTGCCGCGTCGGCGGCGGCATCCGTTCGATCGCGCGCGCGCAGGAGGTGCTGGCCGCGGGCGCACACGCAGTGATCGCGAGCTCGGCGCTGTTTCGCGACGGCGCCGTCGACGTCGAGTTCGCCTTATCGCTCGCCGACGCCATCGGCGTCGAACGCGTGATCGCAGCCGTCGACAGCCGCGGCGGCCAGGTCGCGATCCACGGCTGGAAGACGCTGCTGCCGCTCACCGCAGCCGACGCCGTCCGCGCACTCGAGCCGTTCTGCGGCGAGTTCCTCTACACGCACGTCGACACGGAGGGTCTGATGCAGGGTACCGACATGGACGCCATCCTGGCCGTGCGCCGCGCGACGGCGCGCCGCGTCACCGCCGCTGGCGGCATTACCACCTGGGCCGACATCGACCGGCTCGACGCTGCCGGCATCGACGCCGTCGTCGGCATGGCCGTCTACACCGGCCAGTTGCCGCTGCCGCGCCACCCCCGTACGCCGCCGTGGTAGGCTCGTGGCAGCCATTACGTAGATCTACGTAATCATTACGTATATCTGCGTAATGGTTGTGTAGATCTACGTAACGGCCATGGACAATCCCTTCATTTACGGCGAAATCGCGCCAGGAGACTCGTTCGTCGACCGCGAGACCGAGCTCGACCGGCTGGTCACGGATCTCGGCGACGCGCAGAAGGTGTTCCTGATCTCGCCGCGCCGGTACGGCAAGTCGTCGCTGATCCGGCAGGCACTGGCCAGGCTGGCGGGACGCGGTGCGCTGACGGTGGAGGTGACGGTCAGCAGCCACAGTTCCTACCTGTCGTTTCTCGAGGGCTACGCGCGGGCGCTGGCGACCGTGGAGACGAAGGCGCAGCGCGCCCGCGCATGGCTGACCGGGGCGCTGCCCGCGGCGCGGCCGGAGTTCAGGCTCGACTCCCGGCTGACCGGCGGCGGCATCTCGGTCTGGTTCCCGACCGTGCACAGCGCGCGCGATGTGGCCCGTCTTGCCAACGACGTCTTCGCGCTTCCCGGGAGGCTCGCCAGCGAGCGCCGGCGAACCGTGGTCGTTGCACTCGATGAATTTCAGGCCGTCGACGCGTTCAACGGCGGGTCGGTGGAGCACGCGCTCCGCGCCGCGACCCAGCAACAGCGCCAGGTCGGCTACGTCTTCGCCGGCTCCGAGCCGAGCCTGATGGAGAAGATGATCGGACCCAAGCGTCCGTTCTACAAGGCGGGGCCGGTGATGCGCCTGCAGAAGATCCCGGCGCGCGTGTTCGCGGCGTGGCTCGAATCGCGCTTCGCCAAAACAGGACTCAAGCCGGAAGAGGGCCTCGGCCACGCGATCGTCGACCTCGCCGGCAACCTGCCCTACGACGTCCAGCGGCTGGCGCACGAGACGTGGGACGACGTGAAGTCAGCGGGTGGACGGCGCGTCGGCCTCGAGGATCTGCACGAGACGCTCGGACGGCTGCTCGCCGAACAGGACACGGTGTTCGAGGCAATCTGGCAGCGGTTGACGCTGCCGCAGCGCGCCGTGCTGCGCGCCGT
>Ga0310810_10008315_pt1 | contig 11927 bp, 7 predicted proteins | sample NCmetagenome_FD_207641 | JGI IMG/M metagenome (GOLD analysis project Ga0310810, IMG submission 207641) | Soil microbial communities from experimental microcosm in Duke University, North Carolina, United States - NC | ecosystem: Engineered > Artificial ecosystem > Soil microcosm > Unclassified ...
TACGCTTCGGAAACGCCGGTGACTGACGGCGAGCGCGTTTATGCTTACTTCGGTAATCTCGGCTTATTCGTATTCGATATGGATGGCAAGCCGGTATGGTCCCAGCACTGGGGGCCGTTCCGCACGCGCTACGGCTGGGGCACGGCGGCGTCGCCGGTGCTGTACAAAGAGCGCGTGTACGTGGTCAACGACAACGACGATCAGTCATTTCTAGCGGCCCTCGACAAGCGCACGGGTAAGCAGATCTGGCGGGTCGAGCGCGATGAAGCCAGCAACTGGTCGACGCCTTTCATCTGGCAGAACGGCCAGCGCACGGAAATCATTACTTCCGGCACACGCAAGGTGCGTGCTTACGATCTGGACGGCAAGGTGCTTTGGGAACTGGGCGGGATGTCGTCCATTGTGATCCCGACGCCGTTCGCGCAGCACGGGCTGCTCTACCTGGCTTCTGGCTACGTCGGCGATACCGTGCGGCCGGTGTTCGCGGTGCGGCCGTCCGCGCGGGGCGATATCAGCCTGAAGGAAAGCGAGACCGGCAACGAATATATTGCGTGGTATCAGCGGCAGGCTGGGCCGTACAATCCGTCGCCTCTGGTGTATGGCGATTTCTATTACACGTTGCTCGACCGCGGCATGATGACCTGCCACGAGGCGCGCACGGGCCGCGAGATTTACGGCAAGCAGCGCATTGATCCGGAAACCACGGCGTTTACCGCCTCGCCGTGGGCGTATAACGGCAAGATCTTCGCCCTGAGCGAGGATGGCGATACCTTCGTGATCCAGGCCGGGGCGGAATTCAAGATCCTCGGCAAGAACCCGCTCGACGAGTTGTCTATGGCCACGCCAGCCATCGCCCGCGGCAGCCTCATCATCCGGACGGCGTCGAAACTCTACCGGATCGCGAAGACCGAATAGCGGCGCGGCTTAGATAGAGTAGCGGCCCGCCGCCGCACGCGCTATATTTCTCGGTAGTCGATGGCGGGTGATATGAGGCGTGTTATCTCGGGTTTCGTGATTCTGGTTTGCGCGTGGCCGGCACGCGCCCAGTTGCCTAACGAGGCCGCCCGCTTCTTCGAAATGCGCATCCGGCCGCTGTTCGAAGAGAAGTGCGCCGGCTGTCACAGCGACGAAAAACGCGCCAGCGGGCTGTCGCTCGAAAACCAGCGAGGTTTCGCGAGCGGCGGCAATCGAGGGCCGGTGGCCGTCGCCGGAAAGCCGGAGGAGAGCCGGATCATTCAGGCTGTCGAGCAATCGGGTGCTCTCAAAATGCCGCCCGGGGGCAAACTCCGCGGCGAGCAAATCGAAGACTTGAGGACCTGGGTACGCGCCGGGATGCCGTGGCCGGAAGCCGCCTTGCCGGCTGCCGGAGCACCGCCGAAGAGCGACCATTGGGCGTTCAAAGCTCCGGTACGCCCGCCGCTCCCTGCCGTCCGCAACACAGCGTGGCCGCACAATCCGATCGACCGGTTCGTACTCGCGCGTCTCGAGAAGGAGCGCCTCGCGCCCTCGCCCGAAGCCGATCGCGCCGCTCTGATCCGCCGCTTGAGCCTGGACCTGATCGGGCTGCCGCCCACGCCCGGGGAGATCGACGCATTTCTAGCCGACCGCCGTGCGGATGCCTACGACCGTCTGGTGGATAAGCTGCTCGCCTCGCCGCATTACGGCGAGCGCTGGGGACGCCACTGGCTGGATGCCGCCCGCTACGCCGACACCAACGGCTTCGGGTACGACAATCCGCGTGTGATGTGGCATTACCGCGACTGGGTGATCAACGCGCTCAACCGCGACATGCCTTTCGACGAGTTCACGATCGAGCAACTGGCTGGTGACTTGCTACCGAAGGCCACGCTCGATCAGAAAATCGCCACCGGCTTCCATCGCAACACCATGATCAACGAGGAAGGTGGCGTCGACCAGGAGCAGTATCGCATCGAGGCGCTGTTCGACCGTGTGGCAACCACGGGCACAGTCTTTCTGGGCCTGACGATCGGCTGCGCCCAGTGCCACGATCACAAATACGATCCCATCAAACAGCGTGAGTATTACCAACTGATGGCGTTCTTCAACAGCCAGGAAGAGCCCAGAATCGAGGTGGTACGCGCGCCGGATGTGGAGCGCTACCGGCGCGTCGCGGCTGATTTCCAGGTGGAGAAGCTGAAGGTCGAGAGCGACATCGCGCAATGGAACGCCAAGCTTCCCGATCAGATGGCCACGTGGGAGAAGGGGCTGGGCATCCAAGAGAGAGGCAGGTTGCCCGGCAATATTCAATCCATCCTGAAGGTTCCGGTGGGCAAGCGGGAACTGACGGATGTGAAGGATCTGGAGACGTACTACCGGGAGAACGATGCCGAATATCAGCGGCTGGCGCGTGCCAAGGAAATTCTGGTGGCTACCCCGAGTGCGCGTAATCCCGATCAATTCACCGCCATGGTGCTGGAAGAACGCGATAAGCCGCGCACAACGCACGTGCTGATCCGGGGCGACTTCCTGAAGCCGGGCGTGGAAGTCTCACCCGGAACGCCGGCCGTGCTGCCGCCGCTCGAAACGCGAGGGCGTGCAAACCGGCTCGAGCTCGCGCGATGGCTCGTGAGCCCTCAGAATCCGCTGACAGCGCGTGTGACGATGAACCGAGTCTGGCAGCATTATTTCGGGCGTGGCCTGGTGAAGACTGCGGAAGATTTCGGCACGCAGGGCGAGCGGCCATCGCATCCGGAGCTGCTCGACTGGCTCGCTACCGAGTTCGAAGCCCAGCACTGGAGCTTGAAGGCGATGCACCGGTTGATTGTGACTTCAGCCACGTACCGGCAGTCGTCGAAAGTGACGCCGGACCTGCAGAATCGCGACCCGGAGAATATTCTGCTGGCGCGCGCGCCCCGTTACCGCGTGGACGCGGAAATTGTCCACGATATTGCGCTGGCAGCGTCAGGATTGCTGAACCCGGAAATCGGCGGCCCAAGCGTTTTCCCGCCGCAGCCGGCCGGCGTCACCGACCTGAGCCGGGGCAATCTGCCGTGGATCGTGGCCACGGGGAAGGACCGCTACCGGCGCGGCCTATATACGTTCTGGAAGCGCACGTCACCCTACCCCAGCCTGACGATTTTCGATGCGCCTACCGCCGACGCGACGACGGTGCGCCGCAGCCGTTCGGCGTCCCCTTTGCAGGCACTGACGACGCTCAACGATGAGATGTACGTGGAAGCGGCGCAAGCACTGGCGCGGCGTATTCTCACAGAGGCGCCGCCGGACGAGGCCGGACGTCTGCGCTATGCCTTCCGTTTATGCCTGGGCCGTGAGCCGGATGGCGTCGAGAAAGATACGCTGGCTACGATGTTGCGGAAATCCGGCGCGGAACAGGGCTGGCTGGACGTGGCGCGCGTTTTGCTGAATCTGGATGAAACCATCACGCGGGAATAGCCGATGAATCTCGACCTTGTAAAATTCGCCACGCGGCGCTACTTCCTGCGGGAATGCTGGACCGGCATTGGCGCGGTGGCGCTGGCTTCGCTGCTGAACGACGATCTCTTCGCCGCCGAGCGCGATCCCATGTCGCCGCGTCCGCCGCAGTTTCCGGCGCGCGCCAAGCGGGTAATTTTTCTCAACATGTCCGGCGGGCCCAGCCAGCTCGAGCTCTTCGATTTCAAACCCAAGCTGATCGAACTGCACGGCAAGCCGATACCGAAATCGGTAGTAGGCGACCAGCGCTATGCCTTCATCAAACCGGAATCACCACTGCGGGGCACCGAACGCAAATTCCAAAAGTATGGCCAGTGCGGGATGGAAATCTCCGAGCTGCTACCGCACACTGCGGCACGTGCCGATGATATCTGCCTCATCAAGTCCGTGGTGACCGACCTTTTCAACCACGCGCCCGCCGAGCTTTTTATCAACACGGGCTCAGGCCGTCCAGGGCGGCCGAGCATGGGTAGTTGGGTGACCTATGGACTTGGCAGCGAAGCGAAGGGATTGCCGGGTTTCGTGGTGCTGCATTCCACCAGTCGGGGCTGGACGCCGGGCATTCAAGGCGGCGCGTCGTGCTGGTCGAGCGGTTTCATTCCCTCCGCCTATCAGGGGGTCACGCTGCGCAATGCGGGCGATCCGGTATTGTTTCTCTCGAACCCGCCGGGCATCACCGCAGCGCGGCAGCGCGAGACGATCACGGCGATCAACGCGCTCAACCAGCACCGGTTGGGGATCGTGGGCGATCCCGAGATCTCGACTCGCATTGCGGCGTTTGAGACGGCTTATCGCATGCAATCGATCGCGCCCGAGGTCTGCGACATTACGCGCGAGCCCAAGCACATTCTGGAAATGTACGGCTGCACGCCGGGCCACGCATCTTTCGCAAACAACTGCCTGCTGGCCCGGCGGCTGATTGAGCACGGCGTGCGGTTCATCAACGTGTATCACAAGGGCTGGGACCACCACGGCACCGATCCAACGCAGGGGCTGATCACGACCAACCTGGAGCAGATCTGCCGTGAGACGGATCAGCCTTGCGGCGCGCTGATCCAGGATCTGAAACAGCGCGGTCTGCTTGAAGACACGCTGGTGGTGTGGGGAGGCGAGTTCGGACGCACACCGATGGGCCAGTCGGCGGCGCCGAACAATCCCGACGTGTTTCTGGGCCGCGACCATCATCCCAACGCGTTCTCCATCTGGATGGCGGGCGGCGGCGTCAAAGGCGGACAGGTGATCGGCGCGACCGACGAACTGGGCTTTCACGTGGTCGAGGACAGGGTGCACATCCACGACCTGCAAGCCACGGTCTTGCAATTGTTGGGGCTCGACCACACCAAGTTGACGTTCAAATACCAGGGCCGCCAGTTCCGTTTGACGGACGTAAGTGGCGAGGTGGTCAAGAAAGTACTGGCATAGGTTGGCTACTTCAAGTTGAAGCACGCCAGCGTGTGCTCGTTGCGCACATAGAGTTTTCCAGCCGCCAGCGCCGGATACGCTCGTACCACACCGGGGATCAACTGGGCGCGAGCCAGCGGCTTGAACTCTTTGGGTGACGCCGGCGCAATCACCAGCTCACCATTTTCGCGGATGAGCAGCAGGCGGTCGCCGGCGAGCGTAACGGTGCCGGCGCCGAAACCATCGATATTCCACTGAACTTTTCCGGTCTTGAGCTCGATCGCGCGCAGGCTCTGGCCGTACTCCTGGCGGCCGTGATAGCCGTAGAGATAGCCGTCGCGATAAACGCTGGTGGCGTAATGGTTGGATAGCGCGTCGTCCGACGCCCAGATCTGTTTCGCTTTGGAGCCATCGATTTGCACCAGCGTTGCTCCAGTTCCGTAGCTCGCGGACAAGAACACCAGGTTCCCCACGACGACGGGCGCGGCAGCGTTCGCCGACGCATGGCTGCGCGAGCGCCAGGGGAAGGTGAAACGAACTTTACCGGCCGCGGGATCGATATCCACCAGAGCGTTACGCGTGAAAAATAGCGCATGCCGCACGCCATCGATGGTCGTGGCGACGGGAGCGGAGTAACCGGCTTCGTCATTCGTCGCGGTCCAAAGGATCTTTCCGGTAGCGGCATCGAACGCGGCAACCCCGGCGCCCTTGGGACCGCCCACGTTCATCAGCACGCGATCGCCCTCTACCAGCGGCGAGCACGCCGCGCCAAAGAATCCCTTGTCAGCGCCAAACTTCTGTTTAAAATCCACACTCCATATACGCTTGCCGGTGGCAAAATCCAGGGCTTGCAGCACCCCTTCAGCGCCAAAAGTGTAAATTCTGTCACCTACAACCGCTGGCGTGCCGCGGGGCCCTTCGTCGAAACCGAAGTCGTCGCGGTAGACCGTGGGATATTCGGCCGACCAGACGCGCTTGCCGGTGAGGGCATCCAGGAACTCCACAATCGCGCGGTTCTCCAGACGATGAAACAGAATGACCCGGCCACGAGCCACTACGGGAGCGCTGAAACCCTGGCCCACGTCGATCTTCCAAACCATCGGCGGCCCGGACTTCGCCCAGGCCGACCCGGGCGACGGTCCGGAATAAACGCCATTGCGCGAGGGTCCTAAAAACTGCGGCCAGTCCTCACCTTGCGCATGATGCCACGTCAGAAGCAGAAGCAGAACAAGAAAACGCATTTGTAGTCAGGCTATAGTATAGGAATTTGACTCGCCTCATGCGCGCAACCCATTTCACCCTCTGTGTAGCTTTGCTGTGGACATCTTATTGCCTGGCACAATCGGTGCGCGGGTCGGTGGGGGGCACGGTGACGGATGCCTCGCAGAAGCCGCTGACCGGCGCGACGATTACGCTGACCGATGATGCGACAAGCAAGGCGCGTACTGCCGAGAGCGACGCGCGAGGAGATTTTCTCGTCACCGGCGTGCCGCCAGGCAGCTATCAGCTGGCGGTCGAAAAATCGGGGTATCGCAGATATGTTCTGCCGCTCACGCTGGCGTTGAACCAGGAATTACGGGCAGACGTGCCGCTGCTGGCAGGAAACCGCACGGAAGCCATCGTGGTCACGGCTACGCGGAGCATGGTTAAGACCGATTCCGCGGCACTCGGCACGATGATCGAAAATCGCAATATCACGGGGCTGCCGCTCGATGGCCGGAACTTCTACGAGTTGGCGCTGCTGGTGCCCGGCGCGGCACCGGCAGCGCCCGGTTCGGCGGGCTCGGCGCGCGGCGATATCGCGCTCAATGTCAACGGCGCGCGCGAGGATTCCAACAACTTCCTGCTCGACGGCATGTATAATGGCGATCCGAAACTCAACACGTTTGGCGTTACGCCGCCAGTGGACGCCATCCAGGAATTCGAAGTGCTGACCAGCGTCTACGACGCCAGCTTCGGACGCAACGCCGGCGGCCAGGTGAACGTGGTGATGAAATCGGGCACGAACACGGTGCACGGAAGCGCGTACGAATTTTTCCGCAACGGCGCGATGGACGCCCGCAATTTCTTTGCGCCAGCGGGCGAATCCAAGCCGCAGTATCAGCGGAATCAGTTTGGCGCGTCGCTGGGCGGGCCGATCCGCAAGAACCGGACGTTCTTTTTCGTCGACTACGAGGGACGCCGCGCGCGGCAAGGGATCACGCAGGTGAGCAATGTGCCGACACTCGCCGAGCGCACGGGCGATTTCTCGAGCGACCCGCCGCTGATCAATCCGTTCACGCAGCAACCGTTCCCAGGAAACAAGATTCCGGACTTCATGCTGAGCCCTGTGGGCGTGGCCATCGCCGCGCTATATCCGGCGCCCAATCGCGCGGTCCCGGGACAGAACTTCGTTTCCTCGCCCACTGAGCGCGACCGCGACGACCATTTTGACGCGCGCCTCGATCACTCGCTGGCGCCGTCGAGCGAACTTTCTTTCCGCTACAGCTTTGCCGACCGCAGCCTGTTCGAACCATTCACGGGCGCAGGATTTCCGGTGGTGCCCGGTTACGGCGACAACGTGCCGCGGCGCGCGCAAAACGTGATGCTTAGCGAGACGCACGTCTTCTCGCCCGAACTGATCAACGAATTCCGCGCCGGTTACAACCGCGTCTCCGCCGGATCGTTCCAGCAAAATATGGGCACCAGCATCAATCAGGCGGTGGGCCTGCCGGACCTTTCGAACAATCCGCGGGATCTCGGGATGAGCTTGATTCTGGTCACTGGATATTCGCCCCTCGGCGACGAGTACAACAACCCGCAGCACAGCGCATCCAACATCGTGCAGTTCACCGACCAAATCACTTATGTCCGCGGGCGACATCTATTCAAGTTCGGGGCCGATATCCGCGACCTGCGGCAGAACGCCTATCGTGACGAACAGGCGCGTGGATTCATCGACTTTCTGGGACTGATCACGGGCAATCCGCTGGCCGAACTGCTGATGGGGTTGCCGACGGTATCGGGCGGCGCGCATCTCGATAATGCGCAGCACCTGCGCACACACAGCGACTATTTCTTCGGACAGGACACGCTTCGTGTGCGTCCCGATCTGACGCTGTCGCTCGGCCTGCGTTATGAGTACAACGCGCCCCCAGTGGACGCCGAAAACCGCGCCAACGTGTTTGATCTCGCGACGCGATCGCTGGTCCAGGTGGGGACGAACGGCGTTCCGCGCAGCGGGTACGAACCTGACCGCAACAACTGGGCGCCGCGCGTGGGCGTGGCATGGTCGCCCGGAAATCGCGGCCGCGTGTTTCGCGCAGGCTACGGCATCGATTACGACCAGGGAGCTTTGGCCACCGGTGAGGGGTTATATTTCAACGCCCCGTACTTTGATTTCAAGCTGTACTTCCCGCTCCAGGGCTTGCCGCTGTTCCTGAGTGATCCATTTCCGCAGACGTTTCCGTTTCCCGTGCCGTCTTCAGCGCTCGCCTTTCAGCGGAACTTTCGCACGCCTTACGTCCAGCAGTGGAATTTCGGGATCCAGCAGCAGATTGGAAAAAATCGCGTGGCGGAGATCGCGTACGTGGGCGCCAAAGGGACCAAGCTGCTGGCGGCGCGCGACATCAACCAGCCGCATCCCAGCCCGCAACAGCCGAACCCGCGGCCCGATCCGCAGTTCGCCGACATCAATATCCTTGAATCACGCGCCGATTCTATCTATCACAGCCTGCAAGCGCGTTTTCAGCAGAGGATGACCACGGGGCTTTCCGTGCTGGCCTCGTACACATGGTCGAAATCGATAGACGATGCCTCGAACTTCTTCTCGAGCGCGGGCGATCCGAACTTTCCGCAGGACAGCTACAATGTGCGCGCTGAGCGTGGACGCTCGAATTTCGATCTGCGCCACCGGCTGTCGCTCAGCTACGCCTACGATCTGCCGGCGCACCGTTTCGACCAGGCGTGGTTGCGGACACTGCTCGGCGGCTGGCAGACTTTCGGTATCTTCACGTTCCAGACCGGCCGCCCGTTCACCGTGGCGCTGCTGCCGAATTTCGACAACAGCAACACCGGGCAATCCATTTTGGGCTTCGGCGCTAACGACCGGCCGAATGTCACAGGCGATCCGCGCGGTGTACACCAAACCCCGGACCTCTGGTTTAACACAGCAGCATTTGCGGTTCCGCCGTATGGCAGTTTCGGCAACTCGGGACGCAATATTCTCGACGGGCCATCGTTCCAGACGATTAACTTTTCGCTGGTGAAGAATACGACGCTTCGCGAGGGAATCTCGCTGCAGTTCCGGGCCGAGTCATTCAATCTGCTCAACCGGCCCAATTTTGGCTTGCCAGACATCTTCGTGGGATCGCCGACTTTCGGGCACATCCTGTCGGCGCAAGACCCGCGGCACATTCAGTTTGGATTGAAACTGCTGTTCTGACCGGTTACAGAATCTCGAACCGATATCAGAAACGCTCGGGGCGCAGTGCGGTGACGTCCATGGCCGGCGCGCCATCCAGGATGTATTCAGCCATCAGCCTGCCGGTTATGGGTCCCAGCGTCAGCCCCAGCATGCCGTGCCCGGTGGCGATGAAAAGGCCCTGGTGGCGCGGCACAGGACCCACCACAGGCAGCCCATCAGGCATGCACGGCCGCAAGCCGCACCACTCGGAACGGAATTTCGTATCGTCGACACCATCCAGATAACGCTTAGACGCGTTGGTGAGCTGCTCCAGGCGTGGGCGGCGGATTTCGTGATTGACGCCGGAGAACTCGAGCGTTCCGGCGAATCGCACGAATCCATCCATAGGCGTGCAGAACACTGAGTTCTCGCCCAGCACGCAGGCCTGACGAAGCTGGGGAGCGCCGCCGCGCGTCGTGTCGCTGTCGCGGTGATAGCCTTTCGCGGCTTGCAAAGGAAGTGGCAAGCCGAGTTTTCGAACGAGAGGGCCGCTATACGCCCCGGTAGCAAGAAGCACGGCATCGGCTTCTATCACTTCTCCTGCACGTGTTCGTATGCCACGAACCTTACGGTCGCCGGTCAGAACGTCGGCGATTTCCGTCCGGGTTCGCAAGATTGCGCCGTGACGCTCCGCCCGATTCGCCATCTCGATCACGAAACGATAGGGATTGAGTGTCGCGGCTTCGGGATAGAACACACCTCCCAGCACCCGGCTATTGATCGCCGGTTCACGTTCGCGCAGCGCGCCTCCGGAAATGTTTTCGGGGTGAAAGCCATAGCGGCTGATCAGCCCGCCTTCCTTTTCGCCGGACGCCAGGTCGCTCGCGCTCAGGTAGATCTCGTAATATCCGTTGCGCTGAAAGCAGCAGTCAATTTTCTCCTTTTCAATCAGCTCATCGAATATCTTGCGCGAGGCGTGGCCGAGAGGCGCCATCACGCGCATGGCAAATTCCAAATGAGCCTCGGTGCATTTCCGGCTGAACATCCAGAGCCATTTGGCGAGCGCCGGATCCAGTCGCGGGGCGACGTACAACGGACTCAGCGGATCGAACAGCGATTGCAAAGCTTGCTTAATGCGGCCCGGCTTATTGATCGGCAAGTGTCCCGGCGCAATGGACCCGGCGTTGCCGTATGAGGCTCCTTTGCTGATGTCGTCGCGCTCGAGCACGGTGACGCGCGCGCCGCGCCGGGCGAGGAAATAGGCGCAGGAGACACCGATGACGCCGCCACCCACTACGACTATATGGGGCTCGGATTTTCCACCGGCCGAGAAGAGCGCCATCTGGTCCCAGTTCCTCCGCCTCAATGATCACACGCCCTGGATCATCTATGATGCCCTCGGTTATCGTCCGGCGGAGTAATAATCAACACATGCAGAGACGGCACTTCATCAGCGGTGGGGCCGTAACGGCGCTCGCGGCCCAGCGTGTGGCCGGCGCGAATGACCGCGTCATCGTGGGGCTTGTCGGCTGTGGCCGGCGCGGCCGGTACGTGGCGGGGTTGATGCGCGAATCGCCGGGCGTCGAATATGGCGCGGCGGCCGACGTCTATATGCCGAATGCCGAGCGGGTCCAGCGGTGGGCCGGCCCGAACGCACGCGCGTATCAGGACTTCCGGCGGCTGCTCGATCAGAAAGATATTGACGCCGACCACATCGCCACGCCCGACCACTGGCACGCCATCCCGACCGTGCTGGCATGCCAGGCCGGCAAGAATTCTATGTGGAGAAGCCGCTGGCGCACAACATCCGTGAAGGCCGCGCCATGGTGAACGCAGCACGGCGCTACAACCGGATCGTGCAGGCGGGCATGCAGCACCGCTCGTCGCCGTATTTTCGCGAAGTCGAGAAAATCGTGCAGAGCAGCGCTCTGGGCAAAGTGCACTGGGTCGGGTTTGGAATTACACCAACCTGTTTCCGCAGGGGATCGGACACGAGCCTGATTCCGAGCCGCCCGCCGGCCTCGATTGGGATTTCTATCTTGGTCCGAAGCGCCCAGGTTCCACCGAACAACCACTGGAGCGCAAGCAGCTGAACACTACCGATGCTACACGCAAGCACGCGGCCAACTTCATAGAATGCGTGCGCTCGCGCAAGCCACCAAACGCCGAGGTAGAGACCGGCCATCGCTCGACGACGGTGGCGCATCTGGGCAAACATCGCCTTCAAGACCGGCAAGAAGCTGCACTGGAACGCAGAGACCGAGGGGTTCACCGATGACGGCGACGCATCGAAACTGTTCGCCCGTGCCCGAATACCATGGGACTTGATTTAGACTGAAGCGATCATGTCAGATCGCCAGTTGTCGCGCCGGCTGTGGCTGGGCGCAAGTTCAGCGCTTCTCGCCACGCATTGGGCTGAGATTCTCGCCGCACAGGCACACGCGCACGAAGCAGTGCGCTCCGCCGGCCCGGCTACTTTGAGCACACTCGACGCCAAGGAGGCTCAGGAAATCGAGGCCATCGCCGGCCAGATCATTCCCAGCGACGGATCGCCCGGAGCGCGCGAAGCGGGCGTCATTTACTTTATCGATCGAGCCCTCGCGACATTCGACCAGGATAAGCGCGCCCTCTATACGCGCGGACTCGAGGAGACGCAGTCTAAGCGAGCGGAGTTGTTTCCAGGTTCAAA
>Ga0310810_10008316_pt1 | contig 11926 bp, 10 predicted proteins | sample NCmetagenome_FD_207641 | JGI IMG/M metagenome (GOLD analysis project Ga0310810, IMG submission 207641) | Soil microbial communities from experimental microcosm in Duke University, North Carolina, United States - NC | ecosystem: Engineered > Artificial ecosystem > Soil microcosm > Unclassified ...
CCGAGGCCGAGCACGAGCACGGCCAGAAAACAAAACATTTTGTCTTTGAACAAAACACGGAGCCCGACTCGAACGTCCTGGCGGAATGAATCTAAGATCATGGCAAATTGCTCCCGTTATTCGTTAACGATCCATCCGTCGCGCAACTGAATGACGCGTTTTCCGTACGAAGCATTTTTGTCCGAGTGCGTCACCTGCACGATGGTCACGCCTTCATGATTGAGCTTGCGGAACAGCTCCATGATTTCTTCTCCCTGACTCGAGTGCAGGTTTCCCGTCGGCTCATCCGCGAGCAAAAGCTTGGGCTCAGCGATAATCGCCCGGGCAACACCTACCAATTGCTGCTGTCCGCCGGATAACTGACGCGGATACAAGTCTTTTTTCCCAACGATCTGAAACTTGTCGAGCGTGTCCGCTACAAGAGCGGCGCGCTCGCTTCTGCTGTAGCGGCGATACGACAGCGGAATCTCCAGGTTTTCGTAAACGGTGAGATCGTCGAGCAAATGGTACTGCTGAAACACGAAACCGATCTGCTCGTTTCGGAGCGTCGCGCGCTCTTTCGGCTTGAGATGATGGACGCCCGTTTCGTTCAAAAAATATTCGCCCTCCCAGCCGTGATCGTGCATCCCGAGAATGTGCAACAAGGTCGATTTTCCTGCGCCAGAGGGGCCCATGATCGACACAAATTCGCCCTCGGCGATATCGAGATTGATATCGCGCAGGACGTAAAAAAATTTCTCCTTTCCCAAGGGGTACCTGCGTTCGAGTCGTCGAAGCTTGATCATAAGTTCAGGTGTTGTGACCGAGAACCACCATTGGATCGGCCCGCGTCGCGCGCATTGCCGGCAAATAACTTGCCGCCAGCGCGATGGCGCCAAGTAGAACCGTGACGAGCGCGAATGTCGCCGTGTCGAATGCGCTCACGCTGTAGAGCAAGGCCCGCAACGTGTGGGTACTCATTAAGGTGACGATGAGTCCGATAATTGTTCCGGCTGAAATCAGCTTGAGGGAACGGCCGAGAACCAGTTTCAATACATCACTGCGTTGCGCGCCGAGCGCCATTCGCACACCGAGTTCGTGTGTGCGTTGAACGACAAGAAATGACATGACGCCATAAATTCCGACGCTCGCGAGCAGCACGGCAACGCCCGCAAAGACTCCGAGCAAAACGACTGAAAGACGTCGCGGCGCGACCGAATCGCCAATTACGTTCTCGAAGGTACGGACATTCGCCAGCGGCACTGCCGGATCGATTGTCTGGATTTCGCGCCGGATCGCCGAAAACACAATTCGCGGATCCTGGTTACTCCTGACTACGTAAATCGTTGTAAAGTACGCGCTCTGAGCGAATGGCACGTACATCTCCGGCTTGGGATCGATATCCAATCCGAAATGGCGAATGTCACCGACAATTCCCACAATGGTGGTCCACTTCGGATCCTTAGACATGCTCCCCATCACGATCCGTTTGCCCAATGCATCCTCGTTAGGCCAGAATTTTTTCGCGAACGCCTGATTGACGATTATCACGAGCGGCGCATCTGCGTTGTCCGCATCTCTAAAAAAACGGCCTCTAATCAACGGCGTCTGCAGTGCGCGAAAGTAATCTGGAGAAACTTCGCGCCTTTCTTCATCAGGGCTCGGGCTTTTCTTGTCTGAAGTCCGCCCTTCAATCGCGAAAGACGAATCGCTGTTCGTCCCGGCAAGCGGCAGGATCGTGCTGAACCCCGCAGCCTCGACTCCCGGCAGCGCAGCGATCCGGCGTTGCGCTTCGTTGTTGAAACGGACGATCGACGCGTCATCGGAATATTGCATTTTGGGCAGCGAAATCTCGAACGTCAGTGCGTTGCGCGGATTGAACCCGGGATTCACGTTTTGAAGGCGCGCGAAACTCTTGATGAGAAGCCCAGCGCCGCTGAGCAGTACCAGCGCCAGCGCCACTTCGGCGATCACCAGTCCGTTGCGCAAACGATTGCGCCGCCTGCCTGTGGTCGAACCTCGGCCGCCTTCCTTAAGTGCCTCGGTGAGCTCCGGTCGCGAGATGGCCAGACCAGGAGCGAGACCGAAGACGATTCCCGTCCCGAGGCAAATTGCCAGCGTTACGCCTAGCACAACCAGATCGACATTCACCTCGTGCAGGCGCGGCACGGTTTGCGCGCCGATTGTTTTCAATAACGCGACTCCCCACAACGCGAGAAGAACACCAGCCGCGCCGCCGATCAGCGCCAGTAACACGCTTTCAGTGAATACTTGTTTCAGTAGTTGCGACCGACCGGCGCCGAGCGCCACTCGGATCGCGATCTCGCGTTCGCGCCTAGCCGCGCGCGCGAGCAACATCGTAGTGAGATTCGCGCACGCGATCAGCAAAACCAGAAACACAGCGCCAAGAAGGATAAGCAGCGCCGGACGCATCCCGGCTACCGCCAAATCCTGCAGCGATAATACGTCGCCGCCGAAACTGTTGTCCTGGCTGTAATTGTCCGAATGTTCGCGGCGCATCTGCGCATTGATCGTTTCGATTTCCGCTTGCGCTTGCGCGGCTGAGGTGCCCGGCGCGAGTCGTCCGATAATCCAGAAACTTCGAGAGGAACGCGCTTTCATCTCTTCGTTGGTGAACGCGAGTGGCTTCCAAATTTCGGCGCGCCCGCCAAATTGGCCTCCGCTGCCGAGATTAAAAAGCTGGAGAGGAAAATCGAACCCTGGCGGCATCACGCCCACAATGGCGAAACTCCTGCCGTTCAGGAGAAGCTTCGTCCCGATGATCTGCGGATCGCTATTGAATCGCCGTTGCCACAATCGCGCGCTAATGATCACGACATCATCGCGTCCCAGCGTGCATTCTTCCGGCTGGAAGAATCGGCCCTTAATCGGTGAAACACCAAGCAATGGCAATACGCCTGCAGTGACAGTCGCGCCCGCAATCCGCTCGGGTCGATCTTCGTTGGCGAGATTGAAATTTGTGTAACTGAACGCGCCGAGCTTTTCAAAACTGTGCGCACGCGTTTCGTAATCTTTGAATTCCGCCGGGGAGACCGGAATTCGCTCGAGATTTTGCGATTTGAAATGTTGAAGCAGCAGGATGAGCTGCTGTGGCTCTCGATACGGCAAGGGCCTGACTAACAAGCCATTCACCAAACTCAGCACTGCGGTCGTCGCCCCAATAGCGAGCGCAACTGTGATTACCGCGATTACCGTGAAACTCGGAGTCTTCCACAGCTGGCGCAACGCCACTTTGATTTCGCGCAGCATAACTGCTGAACCCCGTGTTTATATTCCTTACGCAGCCATGCGATCTTCGACGATACGGCCATCGAACAGGTGCACCGTGCGATCTGCGTGCTGAGCGAAACGCTCGTCGTGCGTAACCATGCAAATCGTAGCGCCGCCCTGATGCAGTTCGCGGAGCAGGTGCATCACAGCTTCGCCATTATGCGAATCCAGGTTCCCGGTCGGCTCGTCCGCAAGCAGAATCGCCGGTCTGCCTGCTAGCGCGCGGGCCACTGCAACGCGCTGTTGCTGGCCGCCGGAGAGCTGACTCGGCAGATGTTTTGCCCGGTGCGCCATGCCCACGCGTTCCAGCGCTTCGGTCACAAGGGCTTTGCGGTCGCTGGCACTCGTACCGCGATACGTCAGCGGTAATTCGACATTCTCAAAAACCGTGAGGTCGCCAATCAAATTGAAACTTTGAAAGATGAAACCGATTTCGCGATTACGGACGCGCGCACGCTCCGCGAACGAAAGATTCGCGACCTCGTGACCTTTCAGTGCGTAGCTGCCATCGGAAGGAGTATCTAGCAGCCCGAGAATCGAAAGCAGCGTTGTCTTGCCGCAACCTGATGGTCCCGCAATGGAACAATATTCGCCCTCGCGAATGTCGAGGTGAATTCCCGAAAGCGCGTGCGTCTCTACTTCATCAGTGAGAAACACCTTGGTTACACTGGCGAGCCGGATCAACGGAACGTAGCCGTTTCCATCGAACTCGGTGGTTGATTCCTCTGCAGTTACTTCAGTCGATTTCATGTTGTTTATTGCTTTGATGTTTCAAATCAGAAATCAGATTCAGAAATCAGGACTTAATTCAGTCGAATTCTGTCGTGCGAGTCCCACGCACTGGTGTCAGAGAGGATCACCTGATCCCCTGGTTGCAGACCATCTACGATTTGAATGGTGTTCACTGAGCTTTTGCCCAGCTTCACCGGCGTACGCACAGCTTCCGAAGTGCCGCTGACGATTTTGAACATTCCGACGGTATTATTTTCCTGCCCGAATGCCGGACGCCCCACGTAAATGACGTCATCGAGATGTTCGAGCTCGATTGTTCCGTCCACGCTAAGATCTGGCCGCGCGCCTTTGGGCAGCGCCTCGTCAAAAGCAACTTCGACATTTACCGTCCCCTGCTCCACTGCCGGATCAACGCGCGTGACGTGGCCATTCGCGACTCCGTTGCGAGTGTCGATCCGGGCTTTCTGGCCAATCTGAATGTCCTTTGCCTGCGTCTCAGCAATCTTGACCTGCGCTTTCAGCTTTGTCGGGTCCGCGACGCGCGCCAGGTTATCGCCGACTTTCACACGTTGTCCGATTTGGACAGGCAACTGTTGCAGAACGCCCGACATGCCGGCGCGCACATGTAACGCTTCCACCTGGTCAGCTTTTAACTTCGCGAGTTGTTTGGCTTGATCGACCGCGGCCTGCTTGGACGCTAACTGTGGATCAATGGATTCGTGCGCAAACTGCAGCCGCTTTTGTTCGATCTCGTGGCGATTCGCCAGTTCGGCCTCTTTTACCTTTGACGTTTTGTACTGTAGTACGGCGACCAGACCGTTTTTCGCCAACTGGTCGTTAGTCTCGCGCTCCATCTTCGCTTGCTCGTAATCTGATTTTACCTTCGCTGTTGTTGCTTCCTGATCGAGCAACTCGCGCTGGAGTGTCGCGCGCAACGTAGTTAGCTCCGCTTCGGCGGCGGTGGCTTTCGATTCAGCGTCGTGCGCACTTTGTTCCAGCTCAGGACTCGTTAGCTCCAAAATCACCGAGTCCGGTTCCACGTGCGTCCCAGGCCAGATATTTATTTTTTCCACCCGTCCTTCGGTGTTTGCCGCAATCCAGCGAATGTCTTCCGGTATAAGCGTGCCGAGGCCCCGCACCTGTCGAACCATTGGACCGCGCTTGACGGTATCGATCCAGACAGTCGATCGATCGACGCTCGGCACGGCTGGTTTCAATCGCGAAATTGCAACTGTCGCCAGAATTAAACCCAATACGGACGCCGCGATAATCATGATGCGGCGCTTGCGTTTTTTAGCAGCGACACCTGTGCGCGGCACGTCCATCGAGGAAAGGTTCGGCGCAAAACCGGCCGGACGCACAATTGTTTGGTCTGTAGGTTTTCGGTCTGGAATCACGGGTTTCGTTTGGATCAGAACGGAGAAAGAGTGTTAACGAGTTGGAGCATCGCGGATATTCCGGCCACAATCGGCATGATTGCCATGGCAATGAGCGCGGTGAACACCGCCGCTTCGCTGAGAAATTCGCGGTTCGCTTCAGCGTCGAAGTAATCGCGAGTGATGTCGCGCAATGATTTCGATGTTTGAAGGCAGGGCGCGCTCGAACCATTGAGCATTGGCGCCTGATAATGGTAATCAACGAGCGGAAACTTGCGCGCGTTCGGTTTGGTATTTGGCAATAATTTCATTTTCGTTCAGCTCCTATAGTTAGAAGTGTTTGGCACATTCATTGGATTCAACATTTTTGCTGTAACTTCCCCGGTCTAATGCAATGGCCATGCCAACCCAAAAACAAAGTCACAACCTGCTGATGTTCAGCGGTTAAAATTTGTCGATCGTTTCGAGCCGACCTGTTGAGTTATCCGGTTCCGGGACTGCAGCGTCCCAGATTTGGGACAAAATTGGGCAACCCTGCGACTTGCGCCGTCGACAGTCCAAAGGCGCCGACGCATGCGCTGCTCAATTGCGCGGCAGGCGCAGCAAAGCTTGCACGCCTTGGTGATCCTCTCGATTTATCAGCACCAACGTGCCGTCGTGCGCTTCGGCAATTTGACGGCTCAGCGGGAGACCGATTCCCGACCCGTCAGGCTTCGTCGTGAAGAAGGGAACGAAGAGATTTGCGGGATTCATGATACCGGGTCCTTCGTCTTCAACAACGATCTCAATGCAATTTGCTTTCTCACGCCAGCTAAGCGTGACGTTTCCATGTGTTTCAAGCGCGGCATCAACAGCGTTGTGCACGAGGTTGATCAGTAATTGTTCAATCTGCGCCGCATCTACGCGAATCGTAGCTTTCGGACCCGGCTGAACTTGAACGGCGAGCCGCGGTTCCAAATCCACGACACGCTGTACCAGCGGAGCAAGATCGATGTCTTGCTTTTGAGGCGGCGGAAGCTTGGTCAGCCGGGTATAAGCTTGCAGGAAACGACTCAGCGAATCGGCGCGCGAGGCGATGGAGTTCAAGCCGGATTTAGCATCCTCTTTCCAGTCGGCTGGCAGAGACTCGCGCTTCAGCAGTGATTCCAAGCTAGCGGCCAGTGATTTGATTGGCGCCAAGGAGTTGTTCATCTCATGGCCGAGTACGCGCACGAGACGCTGCCAGGCCCGACGTTCCTCTTCGCGCAACGTGCGGCTCAGATCGGTCAGCACGAGTAATTCGTGCGGCAAACCTTGTTCGCGGAATGTGCTTCGGCGAATGCCCCACCGGCCTGAACCGCCAGGAAAACTCAAGGTAAGCGGCTCATCGTCGTCTGCTTCGAAACAAGTATGAAGCCCGAGTTCCTGCGCGGTTTTGCCTAACAACTTGTCCATCGGGCGTCCGAGTAAAGTCTCACCTGCGCGATTGATGAGCCGCAGACGCCGCTCCGGATCAAACGTAAAGATGGCCACATCGATTTCGCTCATGATCGTACGCAACAGCGCGGTCGCTTCGAAGGCCCCCAGTCGCTGCTGACGCAAGGTTTCGCCGAGCGAATTCACCTCAAGCAGGACTTCGCCCAATGCACTCCCTTCACGAGCGCCTCTCGCACGAATGGAGTAGTCGCCCTCCCGTAATGCCGCCAGCAGGTTGGAGAGCGTTTGTAATGGACGAACAGCGTGTTCGCGCGTGCTCCAAACGAATGCAGTCAAACAGCCCACAATCAGAATCGTAAGTGTCCACTGCACTTTCGGCGTGTGATCGCCGAACCAAAGGAGCGTAAGCGCAACAATGGTGGCAGGCGCGACGGCGAGAAACGTGAGCCAGCTAATCTTCCCTTCGTAGGAAAACCGCGCCGGTCCTTTTATCTTGCGCGCCATCAAAACGCCAATCGGCAATCGCAAATCCTCGATCGGAGATTCTCAAAGGCCATACTGTTGCAGTCGCCGGTAGAACGCGCTTCTACTCAGGCCGAGTGCCTCTGCGGCCTTGCGTGCGTTCCCGTCATTGCGAGCTAATGCTTTTTTGATCAAAAATGCCTCGACTTCTTCGAGACTCATCTCTTCGACATTCCGCGATTCGGAACCACCACTCGTTAGGCCCAGATCGGCTGCGTGAACTTGCCGATCTTTCGTCATCAGCACGGCGCGCTCAACCACGTGATCGAGCTCGCGGATGTTTCCAGGAAATCGGTGCTGTAGCAGACGCTCTCGCGCGGCTTCATCGAAACTGTCCACCTGTTTGCGATAACGCTCTGCGTGTTGACGAAGAAAGCTGTTCGCCAGCGGCATGATGTCTTCGCGTCGATCGCGCAACGGCGGCAACTCGATTTCAATCGTGTTGAGCCGAAAAAGGAGGTCCTGCCGAAAACGACCGGCTGCGATTTCGTTGTCGAGATTTGCGTTCGTGGCGGAGATGATTCGCACGTTCGCGTGAAGCGTTTTTGATGAGCCGACGCGCTCGAAATCGCCGGTCTCGATGACCCGCAAAAGTTTTGCCTGTTGAGCAAGCGGAATGTTTGCGATCTCATCCATGAACAGAGTGCTCTCATCGGCCAGTTCGAAGCGTCCTGCCCGATCGCTCTTCGCGTCAGTGAACGCTCCTTTCACATGTCCGAACAGTTCGCTCTCGAATAGGGTTTCGGATAGACCGCCCATATTCACGGTGATCATGGTTCGAGTCGCGCGTGGCGAAAGAGCGTGAATTGCCTGAGCGATCAAACTTTTCCCTGTGCCGTTTTCTCCGGTGATCAGCACGTTGGCATCCGAGGGCGCGACGCGAGAAATCATTTCAACAACCGGGCGCATCGTAGGGGACTGCGCGATCAAATCCGGCATCGTCCCGCGCAACATTTCGTTTTCAGCTTCAAGTTTCCGTTCGCGACGAAGCGCAGCAGCCAGCTCGATCTGCGTCTTGACGATCGTTACCAATCGCTGGTTGTCCCAGGGCTTCGTGACAAAATCCCGCGCGCCGCGTTTCATCGCCTCGACGGCCAGTTCAATGGTCGCCCAGGCCGTCATTACCACGATCGGCAGCGTCGAGTCGATTTCCTGAATCTTTACAATCGCTGACAAACCCTCTTCCCCCGACGTCGTGTCGCGCTTGTAATTCAGGTCCATCAACAGCAGGGCATACTCCTTCTTTTCCAGCGCATGAAAGATGCCGCTGATGGAGGTGACTCCCTCTGTCTGATAACTTTCGCTCTTCAGCAGGATGCGCAGTGCTTCGAGCACATCGCGTTGATCGTCCGCTAGAAGAATTCGAGCCATGGCTTATTCGTAACGCACCGCTCCACGCGGTTGAACTGCCGAGGCTTTTCGCGCCTTGAGAAAGACGCCTTTTACGGCGGTGAAGATCGATGTACTCGCGCCGATGCCCAGTGCAATCGTAAGTATGGGTAGAATCGCAAAGCCAGGATTCTTTCGAAAAGCGCGCGCGCTATAGCGAAAATCATTTAGACACATATTGCTGTGGTTTCTTAACCCAAGGCTCCAAAGGCAAGCCCAAGGCCATAAGTCACTACAGCAACGATTATGCCAATCCATGTCATCTCCAGACCTGACGCCCACCACGAGCGGATTGTGATCAGCGATTTCAGAGCGCCGACGGCAAAGTGGGCGAACAGACTGATCACAAACGAAGCGATAACGGCATCGAGACCGCCGGAGAAAAAGAACGGAATGATAGGAACAAATGCGCCGATTGCCGTGGAAATACCCGCTGAAAAAGCAGCGGTCCAATGGTTCGGAAACCGATGCTCGGATAAGCCGAGCTCGCTTTGCGCCATCACCTGCACGAATTGCTCCGGTTGTTCCGCGAGGCGCTCCGCCATTTTTTGCGATTCTTCAGGAGTGAATCCCTGCAACTGATAGAAGAGCGACATCTCTTCGATTTCCTCTTCAGGATTCTCTTCCACCTCGGCGCGCTCCCGTGAGATTTCCGCTTCGTACACTTCCGCTTCGCTTTTTGCGGCCAGATATGCGCCTGCGCCCATCGACAGAGTGGAAGCGAGCATGCCGGCAAGACCGGAAATCAAAATGAAATGCTGCTGATTATTCGTCGCGCCGGCGACGCCCGAAACAATTCCAAACACTGCGCCAAGTCCATCATTTGCGCCGTAGATCGCATCGGCCACCCAACTGCCGCCGCGCCCATGCCAGCGTTCACGCTTCAGAATTTTATCAAGCGCAGTGCGAGGGTTCGCTGACGGCACCATCGTGCTCAGCACTCGGGCATGAGCTTTTTCTTCGAGCGCACTTTTTCGCAGAAATTCCTGAACGTCCTTTTCGCCAGCGAAAGCGCGCTCGGCTTGATCGTGAAATTCTGCTTCCTGTCGTTCTTCCACCGCTTCCATACGGCGAATGGCAATCTCCGCTCCGGCGATTTTGTTCCACCACCGATTTAGACGGCGCCCAATCGTGTCTTCATAAACAGGCGCGGCAGCGCCGAGCTCCTTTAGCTTTGCTTCCCAACGCTGCGCATGACGCTCTTCGGCTTCGGCCATGCGCAAAAGAATGCCTTTGCGTTTGTCGTCGGGCTCTCGCTCTGCCAGGTCGCGGTAGGTTTGCGCCGTCTCGACTTCCGCCTGCCAGTTGCGTCTTGCGGCATCGATCGTTTGCTGATGATCTTTCCGCTCCGCGGCCATCCCGCATTAAAGCGCAAGAAGTGCCGCCTGCCTCACGAAAATTGTGAGTTCAATGATAAGCGCGGCTTAATGCCCGCGCTCCCCAAACTTATACGCGTGAGTGTCGCTCCACTAAGCCGTTGCACGTGCAAGGGGAGCGCGAGCATGTTGCTCGCTAAAGCCGGCATATTGCCGGCTGATGTCCAAATGAGGGATCATGGTTGCCAAATAGAATTAGCGCGATGCCTCGCTCCACATCGCGAGTAAGCCCCTCAATCAGCAGGTTCCAGCGCAGCACCTAAGGCCGGCTCGACACGCGTTCGCAGTTGCTGTGCCGTGATTATAAGAGCCACGGAACCAATGATGAGAGCAGCGGCAACCAACATCCGTGCAGTGACCGTTTCACCCGCGAAGCAAGTGCCGAGCAGGACAGCGACAATAGGATTCACGTATGCGTAAGTGGCGACCTTCGCCGGATCGCAGTGACGCAGCAGCCAAATGTAAGCCGTGTACCCCACCACAGCGCCGATGATTACGAGATAAACAAATGACCCAAGCGATAGCATGGAAACGGAACCGGGATGAAACCGTGGCAGTTCACCTGTCATGACCCCAGCGAGTAAAAGCAATATCCCGCCACAAATCATTTGTTGAGCAGCAGTGAGAAATGGTGACGGCGCGTGTTTTGCAGCGCGTGAGTACAGCGAGCCCGCCGACCAAATAAAGCTTGTGACAAGCAGAATCGCTATTCCGATCGCAGGATTTCGTCCACTTGGTGAGTGAAGATGCAGACCGGGGCCGAACAGAATTCCCACCCCAACAAAACCGCCGGCAAGCCCCATCCACATAACTGGCGTGGGCCGAGGCGCCATTCCCGTGGCCCACCCCAGCAGCACGATGTAAATCGGAACGATCGCCACGATCAACGCCGCCAATCCGGAGTCGATATATTGTTGTGAGATCGTGACGCCGCCATTGCCACCGAGCAGCAAACACGCTCCAATGATGAGCGACGTGCGCCAGCTCGCCCAAGTCGATTTGCCTATCCGGCCTTCGGAGCCGCCACGGCGAAGCAGGCTCCCCTGTGACCAGGCAATCGCATACATGATCAATCCGGCCAACACGAATCGCGCACCTGCCATCAGAAACGGCGGAATGGTTTCAATCGAAAACTTGATCCCGAGATAAGTGGAACCCCAGATCACGTACAACGCCGCGAATGCGACGATCACTATCGTTCTCTTCGAGGCGGCCATGGAGAATGACAATGTCGCGTTCGCCGCGCAGAGCAAACATGGCTTCGTTGAAGCGTTGAAGTGTTAAACCGTTAAATCGGCCAGACAAATTGGGAGCAGCAGGCCGATGTAACGATGTAACTTTTTTAACGATTTAACCGGGCGCAAGCCGCTACGCGCCGCGTTTGAAAAGGAATCGATACAGCAGCAGCAGCAACAGGATCATGGCGCCGACGACGGACATAATCCAGCCGGCTATATAGTTCCCGCCCGCAAAGATGCGACCAATCCAGGTGCCAACGAAGGCGCCGGCTATACCGAGCAGAATCGTTATGATGCAACCACCGGGATCTTTTCCCGGCATCAACAATTTTGCGATCGCGCCAACGATAAGACCGATAAACAGAGTCCAAATAATTGAATGAGCACTGAAGTCCATACTGAAACCGAGTTGCCCGAGCACATTCTCTAGCGCAGCTTCATCGGCTGGCAGGGAGACTTACCGTAACAGTTTCGAATCCATCTGAGCCGCCATTAGAGATGCCGATCCACAGCGCACACTACAGTTTTTACCTCAAGTAGGCGTCGAATAGTAGCCGCGTGGACTCTTCAGCGCGCTGGTAATATTTGTGCCTTGGAATACTAGTTG
>Ga0310810_10008317_pt1 | contig 11925 bp, 14 predicted proteins | sample NCmetagenome_FD_207641 | JGI IMG/M metagenome (GOLD analysis project Ga0310810, IMG submission 207641) | Soil microbial communities from experimental microcosm in Duke University, North Carolina, United States - NC | ecosystem: Engineered > Artificial ecosystem > Soil microcosm > Unclassified ...
TACGAATAGAAAGGCCGGGAAAGCGGAATCGAACTGTCGTCGATATCGTGCGTTCAATGGAGGATCTCGGGTTGCCGAGATCCTCCATTCTATCGAAAGGCGTCAGTCGATGATTTTCTTGGCCGCTGTCAACCCAATCACGAGGAAGACCAGGAAGAGCAGCAGGAACAATCCGGCCAGGAACTTGGCAATCGCGAACGAAGCGCCGGCAATCGTCGTAAAGCCGAGCAGCGCCGCGAGGATGCCGACTACTAGAAATACCAGGGCCATGTGCAGCATGGTTCAACGCCTCCGCCGGATCTGATTGCGAAACGCGTGCCGGGCGCTAACGGTAGAGGTTCACGGTCCGGCTTCAGGCGGACCCGGCGTTGTAAAAACCGCGCCGCTCGGACGCGAGCTTCTCGAGGAGGGCCGCCGGCTTCCAATAGTCACCGAGCCGCTGGCGGTAGTCATGGACGCGCGCCAGCACGGTGGCGAGACCGATCGTATCGGCATAGAACATCGGACCGCCGCGATACCGGGGGAAACCGAACCCGTAGCAGTAAATGACGTCAATGTCGCTCGCGCGATTTGCGTAGCCTTCGTCGAGAACACGCGCGCCCTCGTTGGCGAGCGCCGTCGTGACGCGCGCGAGAATTTCTTCGTCGGAGACCGCGCGGCGCGCCCGCCCGCGTCGCGCCGCCAGTTCCGTCGCGAGCGTCTCGATAAGAGGATCGACGAGCGGAGTGCGATTGCCCCGGTCGTATCGGTACCATCCAGCCCCGGTCTTCTGTCCAAAGCGGCCCATCTCGACCAGACGATTCGCGATTTCCGACTCCGGCCAATCCACGGGCGGACTGGTCCGCGTACCCGCTGGACTTACGGCGATCGTTCGCAGGTGCTCGCGGATGCGCGCGCCGACGTCGAGGCCCGCGATGTCCTCCATGCCGAAGGGTCCGACCGGCATCCCGAACGCCGTCATCACCCGGTCAATCTGCGCGACCGACGCCCCTTCTTCGAGAAGAAAATAGGCTTCGCGCAGGTACTGGAAGAGCATCCGGTTGGCGACGAAGCCGAAGCAGTTGCCGACGACGACACCGATCTTACCGAGTCGTTTCGCGAGCTTTTGCGACGTCGCGATCGTGTCCGGGGCCGTTTCGCGGCCGCGCACAATCTCGACGAGCTTCATGACATTCGCCGGGCTGAAAAAATGGTGGCCGATGACATTCGCTCCACGGCCGCTCGCGCGGGCCAGGGCGTCGATGTCGAGCGTCGACGTGTTCGACGCGAGGATCGCGTTCGATCGCGTCACCCGGGCGAGGTCGACGAACGTCGACATCTTGAGGGCCATGTCCTCGAAGACCGCTTCGACGACGATGTCGACCGCTTCGAAGCCGTCGTAGGCCGTCGTCGGCGTGATGAGTCCGATAGCGCGCTCGAGCGCATCGGCAGTCATCCGGCCTTTCGCGACCGAGGACTCGTAATTCCTGCGGATCGTCGCCATCCCGCGCGCCAGCGCCCCGTCGTCCACATCTTTGAGAAGCACCGGGATGCCCGCGTTCGCGTACGCCATCGCGATGCCGCCGCCCATCGTGCCGGCACCGACGACGGCGGCGCGGCGGATGTCGCGGGTGGGCGTGTCCCTGGGCACGCCGGGGATCTTGGATACCTCCCGCTCGGCGAAGAACAGGTGCACGAGGGCGCGAGACTCGGTCGATACCAGACAATCGGCGAACAGCCGGCGTTCGACCGCCGAGCCTTCGTCAAATGGGAGCGTGACGGCCGCTGCGATCGCCTCGACGGCCGCGAAAGGCGCGCGCACAGGAGACGGCGTCTTGTCGAGCCGCGCCCGCCGCTCGTTGCAGGCGGCAAGTGCCGCAGGTCCGTCCGGCGCAGCCGGAAGGTCGCGAGTTCTCCGAGTCTCCCCGGCGTCGGCGTGCGCGCGCGCAAAGGCGATCGCGGCTGCCAGCAGCGCCTCGCGGTCTCCCGCCACCACTTGATCGATGATGCCGGCCGCATGCGCGCGCGCAGCCGCCACCGGTTTGCCGTCGATGCACATTTCGAGTGCCATCGGAACGCCGCAGAGCCGCGGCAGGCGTTGCGTGCCGCCTGCCCCTGGAATCAGTCCGAGAAGAACTTCGGGTTGCCCGACTCTGGCGCTCGTTACTGCGATGCGGTAGTGGCAACACATCGCGAGCTCGAGGCCTCCCCCGAGCGCGTGGCCATGGATCGCGGCGACGACCGGCTTCGAGGCAGCCTCAATGTTCCTCAGGATGCCGTGGTACGACTCGCACTGTGCAAGGGCCTGCTGCCGGGTCGTCAGTGTCTTGAAGATATTGATGTCCGCACCGGCCACGAACGTCTCGCCCGCGCCGATGAGGACGACCGCTTTGACGGACGAGTCGTGTGACGCGCGGACGACGGCGGCTTCGATCGCTTCGAGCACGCCGGGCCCGAGCGCGTTGACCGGCGGATTGTCAATCGTGATGACGGCGACTCCGTCCCGGAGGGCATCATGAATCACGGTTCGGGCTCCGATTCGAGCACGTCGGTTTCGATTCCCCGGGTCGATGAGAGCCCTGGTTGAAGACGTCCTCGTACGCTACGTGACCACTCGCTGACGATCAGTCGCGGGCTTTGGACTCGCGGTCGTGTTTCTCGAGGAACTTCGGCAGGTCGGTGTTCGCGGGAAAGTCTTTCGCGAGATCGCGCGCGAGGGCGATGGCCTCGGGGAAGCTCTTTTCGCGGACGAGCACGTCCCACAAGCCGAAACGCGCTTCGGCGCCGACGTAAACGTCAGAATCCGCTCCGGCCGCCTCGCGGAGCGCCACGATCGCCCTCTTCTTGTTGCCGCCGCCCAGCACCCACCGCGTCCCTCTTGGCATCCGGGTGTCGACGATGTAGTCGATCCAGGCGCGTGCGACTTTTGCACGCACGTTGTGCGGGTTGCGTTTGAGAATCGCGTCGAGCGTGTGTCGCGCCTCCCAGTACTCGTCCCAGCCGGTCCGGCGGCCGAGCGTGCCGAGCTGCAGCCACACGTAGTTCAGATCGATCTTACCGAGGAGGAATTGCGCGGCTTCGTCGGACGGGTTCGCCTTGAGCCTCGCGCGTGCCGCGGCCTGGCCGCGCGCCGTGTCGCGCAGGAATGCATCCAGCAGCGTCTGGCATGTCGCGCACGCTTTGAAGGCGTCGTCCTTTTCCTTCGGATCGCCGATCGCCCGTTTGATTTGCATCAGCAGGGCAGCGGTGCGGAGCTCGCAGGCATCGGCATCGTCGGCGGCACACAAGTCGAACGTCAACGCGGCTGCTTTTTCGAAACTGGCGTTGTAGAACGCCGCGCGGGCGTCGGTGAGGGACTGCTGGGCGAAGGCGTTCCCACCCGTACTAGCCCATAGGGCGAAGGCAAGAGCGCCAGTAAGACCGGAGCGAACGATTTGAATGGAGGAAATCCCCTTGGGATCGAGTTTACGCCTTCCCGGGGAAGAAAGGGTGTATACTTACAATTCGTTCCAGAACTAAGCCAGCCTGCGTTCATATAGCGCCGACCGGCCTACGGGCACGCGTCGGATAGCGCCAATAGTCACTTCCGCCGCCAGTTTGCTCACACGTTCCTGGGAACATCAGAGGTGCCGATGCCCGCACGTAATGGCAACAAAGCCAACGGATCCCTCAACCATCTTCGCGATGTTCCGGCGGCTCCCGCCCGCCTTCGCGACGCTTCGGCTGGCCCAGCGAGGCAGCCGCGTCGCAGTTCGTCGATGAAGCATTCAGCCGACCGCGAGGTGTGCCCCAAATGCGGGCGCCCCAACGCGCGGCTGATCGGCCGGTCGGAAACGTTTCCGGTGCTCTACCTGCGGTGTGACGATTGCAATCACACGTCGGTCGCCCCGGCCTGAAATCACCCGTCACGCAGTTTATAAGACAGCTTCAAGGAGAGACACATGGCGCCTATGACCGGCACGATCAAGCGACTCGTCAGCGACAAAGGCTTTGGCTTTATCCTGGCCTCGGACGGCAACGAGTACTTCTTCCACAACTCGGCCTGCACGGAGACGCGTTTCGACGACCTCCAGGAAAATCAGGCGGTTACCTTCGAGCGTGGACAGGGCCCCAAGGGACCCCGAGGCGAGAACGTTCGACCCGCCTGAACCCTGCCCTGGCGTCGGGCGGCACGATCTGTGCGTCGCGTGACGACGACCGTCATTGTGGCGGAAGTCGAAAGGTGAGTGCATGGAACGCCCGACAGCTAAAAATGCCCCTGCCCCCGGTACCTCAGCAACTCCGTCTACCGACGCGATCGAGCAGCGCGTGGTCGCCTTCGCCGAGCAATTGGGTCGGCTGGTCGGCACGGTGCAATCCAAAGCGGACGGCTGGATGGATGTGCCTGCTCTCCAGGAGCAGGTCACGCGAATTCGTGACGGCGCGGCCGGCCTCTTACGGCAGCTCGGAGAGGCCGCGGCTCGCGGCAAAGCCGCAACGGCGACGGCAACGAAAAAACCGGCCCAACCGACAATATCAACTGCCGGCCGGAGCGGCGGGAAAGTCGATGCGCCCGGGAAGAAGCATCGGAAACCTGCGGCGCGCACACCCGGCGTGAAACATTCCAACGAGATGATTTCGAAGGAGACCGCCGCGCGTCAAAGGCGGCGGACGGGCTCCAACAGGGGCTGATCACGCGTCGAGCAGGGCTTCCTTCTTCGTGCGGGTGAGGCGTTTCAGCTGGTATTCCCGCTTCAACGCCTCTCCCCGCGACCCGCAGATTTCTGAATACACCAGATGAACCGGCCGGCGGCATGCCGTGTAGCGCGCGCCGCGGCCGCTGTTGTGGGCCTTTTCCCGTTCCTGCGGATTGCGCGCGTATCCCGTATACAGCGTCCCATCGGCACAGCGGACCATGTACACAAAGTGCACGGGCAGATTGTACGCCGGGCCCGTCTCGTCCTTGGTTCTTTGGCCCTGGTGCTCAGTCCGTGCATAGGGCTTGGTCGTCCTTGGCCCTTGGTCGTCCTTGGTCCTGGGTTGTTCTTGCTCCTTGGCCGCGGCGAGTCGTGTCACCGCAGCCGAGACAAGTACGACCAAGAACCAGCGACCGAGGGCGACCAAGGACAAGGTACGGACCAGGAACCGTGAACCAAGGACTCGGGACCGTAGTTAGCGTTTGATGAACGTCCCGTCGCGAAGCTCGGCGATCGCCTGCTGCAGTTGCGCCTTCGTATTCATGACGATCGGCCCGTACCACGCAACCGGTTCCTCGAGCGGCTTGCCGGAGACGAGCAGGAACCGGATCCCCTCGTCTCCCGCCTGAACCACGACTTCGTCTCCGCTGTCGAACAGCACGAGGGATCGATTCCTCGCGTCGTACTGTGGCTGTGCGCCGGACGTATCGTCGATTCGGCTGAAGCCGGATCCCACGTTCTGGGCCGACAGCGGGCCGGACCTTATCGGGTCCGGCTGTATGTGATCCGTTTGAACCGGGCGCGGGTCCGAGGCGTCGCGGAACGTTCCTGCCCCGGCGAAGACATAGGCGAACGCGTGCCGCGAGGTCTCGACGGCCAGGCGCTTGCGCCGTCCCGGCGGGACGGACACATCGAGGTATCGCGGGTCGGCCGCGACGCCGTCAATTGGCCCGGTCTTCCCCCAGAATTCTCCGCAAATCACCCGCACGCGCGTCCCATCATCGTCAACCACCTCGGGAATGTCGCCGGCGACGACGTCCTGGTAGCGCGGCGCCGTCATCTTCAGCGATGAGGGGAGGTTCGCCCAGAGCTGGAACCCGTGCATCCTTCCCTGGGCGTCGCCCTGCGGCATCTCCTGATGGAGGATCCCGCTTCCCGCCGTCATCCACTGCACGTCGCCGGCGCCGAGATTGCCGCGATTGCCGAGGCTGTCGCCGTGTTCGACCTGGCCGGCGAGCACGTACGTGATGGTTTCGATGCCGCGATGCGGATGCCAGGGAAAGCCGGCGCGGTAGTCGGCGGGGTTCTCGTTGCGGAAGTCGTCGAAGAGCAGAAACGGATCGAACTCGGTCGTCTCGCCGAATCCAAAGGCGCGCTGCAATTTGACGCCTGCCCCTTCGACATGCGGTTTCGTGTGGAATACGCCCTTCACGGGCCGGATCGACATGATGGTCTCCTCACATTTCACCGCGGAGATCGCAGAGGACGCAGAGATCATGTTCTCTGCGGGGTGGCTGCGACCTTCACGGTTGACGTCCTCAGTTTATGCGGCGGGCCGGGCGGGCGCCGGCCGGCACGACGGCCGCGCGACGAAGCCGCCGCCGCGGCAGCGACTATACTAAACATAGTAACTATATGTCAAGGAGCTTATTGCCGATCGATATGCCGAGCGGTATCCTGAAGTGGACGATGAAGAAGTCTGGCCACCGCCCGGAGCTCTGCTCGCGGTTTCACCGCGCCAGCGAACTGATCGGCCGCCGGTGGACGGGCGCCATCATTTTCTGCCTGATGAAGGCGCGCTGCCGGTTCGCGGTGCTGAGCGCCGCCATCCCCGACATCACGGATCGGATGCTGAGCGATCGGCTGCGCGAGCTCGAAGAGGAAGGGATCGTCGAGCGCACGGTCATCCCCGAGACTCCGGTGCGCGTCGAATATGCGTTGACGAAAAAGGGACGCGCCCTGGCGTCGGCGATCAATGCCATCACGGAATGGGCGCATCGATGGATTCCGATCGAACCGCCGGCGGAGAAGACGCCCCGCCGGCGGACGTAGGCGGAGCACTCACCGATCGGAAACGTCGAAGGGCGCCTCTTCGTCGCCCGGATCGCGATTTGTCACGAACGGCTTGTTCTGCCCGCGCGGCTGTTCCTCACGCGCGCGGCGCTCCGCAGCGCGCTTCACTCCTTCCGGACGGTCGTGTTCGGCGATGTCTCGGAATGCTTCGCCGACGGGTCGCGCATCATTCCGCATAAGCCTCCTTCGTTCGTTGCGAAGCGATTCGAGTCGCAAGAGCCATGCCCGACCGAAGCTGAACGGCTCTCACCCGTTGGCGGAACCGCTGAGTGAAAACAGTGTCGCTTTCTGTAAACCATTGTTAGCATTGGCGCGCGCATGAATTTCCGCTGGCGCTTCCTCGTTGTGGGGCTCGTCGTGTGCGTCGGCGCCGCTCCACGCGACCTGCGTGCGCAGAATGGGAACGGCGGAGCCGTGCGCCCGCGACTGGCCGAAGCCGACTACGAAGCCGAGCGTCTGAGGCGAATCATCACGGCGGTTCGGATCACCGAGAAGATTACGCTCGACGGCCGGCTCGACGAGCCTGGCTGGAAGCTGGCCGCGGCGATGACCGATTTCATTCAGCGGATCCCGCGCACGGGCGAGCTGTCGGAGGAACGGACCGAAGTGCGCGTCCTCTATGACGACCGCAATCTCTACGTGGGCGTCAGCGCGTTCGATTCGCGCCCGGCGCTCGTCGTCAAGGAACTGAAGAAAGACTTCGACATCAACGGGACGGATCTGATTCAAGTGATCATCGACAGTCTGCACGACGGGCGGTCGGGGTTCTCCCTCTCGACCAATCCTGCCGGGGCGAAGCGGGACAATCAGTTGTCGGCGATCACTTCTGCAAGCGGCGTCGACTGGGACGGCGTGTGGGACGTCAAGACGAGGAGACTCGACGAAGGTGGGTGGGTTGCCGAGTACGAGATTCCTTTCAAGACGTTGCGGTTCAGCAATGCACCGTCGCAGGTGTGGGGTCTTCAGATTGCGCGGCGCATTCCGCGCCTCAATGAGGAAAGCGAATGGACGCCGGTGCCGTTCCGCTCCTCATCGGTCAGAACACAGTATGCCGGCATGCTTCGCGGCCTTGAAAACATCAGCCCCGGCCGGAACCTGAAGATCAAACCGTACGTTCTTGGCCAGGCCTCCCGTGCGCGCATCGGAGGCCAGTTGACGAAGATCGCCTCGCTCTCGCGAATCAAGGACTACAACGCCGGTTTCGATCTCAAGTACAGTCTCACACGGTCGTTGACGCTCGACAGCACCTATCGGACCGACTTCGCGCAGGTCGAGGCCGACCAGCAGCAGGTCAACCTGACCCGCTTCAATTTGTTTTTCCCTGAGAAGCGCGAGTTCTTTCTCGAAAATACGGGCAGCTTCGCGTTCGGCCCGGGCGGCAATCTCGTCCCCTTCTTCAGCCGGCGCATCGGCCTCAGTGCCGCCGGCACGCCGGTGCCGATCCTCGGCGGGGGCCGCGTGTCGGGGCAGATCGGCAGCTATAACGTCGGCTTTCTCGCCATGAAGACCGAGACGCTGGAGAACGTGCCGTCCAACAACTACGTCGTGGGTCGCGTCCAGCGCAATCTGTTCAGAAACTCATGGGTCGGCGCGATTGCGACCCATCGCGATTCGACCGCAGCCGGCGACTATAACCGCGTCTACGGTCCCGATGCCCATTTGCAGTTTTATGACAAGCTCGAGTTTGATTCGTACCTCTTGCGCAGCGATACACCCGGAAAAGCAGATCTGAACCAGGCGCGCCGCCTCGCGGCCGCATGGAAGGACGACGAGCTCTCGATTTCGGGCGAGTACAACGCAGTACAGACGAACTTCAACCCCGAAGTAGGATTCGTCCGGCGCGGCAACGTCTCCCAGTACAACGGCGGCTTCGCGTGGAGGCCGCGGATCACGAACAGGACGATCCAGAATCTTGTGTTCGCCACCGGTCTCGATTACTACAAGAGCGGCACAACCGGCACCATCGAAACGCGGGTGCAGGATGTCACAATCGGCCTTCAATATCTCAATAACGGATCGACCAACTTCAACGTCAACCGCACCTTCGATCGGCTGACGACGCCATTCGCGATCCGCACCGACATGTCGATTCCTGCCGGGGACTACGAGTATCTCAGCTATACCGTCAACGCGAGCGCCGGCAGCAACGGAAAAATCATCGGCAACGGCAGCTTGAATTGGGGGGAGTTCTGGAACGGTCGCGCGAAATCGGTCGGCGGCACGATCGGCTGGAGGCCGCATTATCATTTCAGCGTCGACCTCAATTACTCGCTCAATCACGTCACGTTGCCCTTTGGCGCCTTCACGACGAACGTGATGGGATCGCGGTTCTTGTACTCGTTTACCTCCCGCGCCTTCCTCAACGCGTTTTTTCAGTACAACGCCGACACCCACCAGGTGAGCTCCAACGTCCGCTTCAATGTCATTCATCATCCGTTGAGCGATCTGTACCTCGTGTACAACGATACGCGGGAAACGACGACCCGCGAGACGGTTGGACGCGCTTTCACGATCAAGTTGACGAACCTGTTCAATTTCTGATTTCTTTTAGGTGAACAGGAGAACTCCCGCAATGATTATGGAACGGCGTGCGATCACGGTTTTATTTTGCTGCGCTCTGGTGTCCCTGGCGCCCCATGACGCTCGCGCCCAGACGGCGCCGGGTGGCGGGGAAAAGATCTCGTGCGGCGCCGACCTCGTGAAAAGCCTCGCCGGCGTATGGAAGGCGCCGCAGTACAAGATGAAGCGAGCCAGCGAGGTGGGCACGCTCGTATTCGGCCCTGAGGCGTTTGACATCAGGGATGTGGACCTGACGCTCGACGCTGCGGGGGAGGGCGTGCTGAAGATATCCACCTCGGTCCTTGATCAGAAAGGGAAGACGTGGGCGCCCACCGTGATCGAAGCGAAACTGACCCTCGCGGCTCCCCAGGCGGCACGCCAGACCGCCGCGGGCGGCCGGTGCGAGCCCGTCGTGACCGTGTCCAGCGTCACCGAGCGCTATCTCGACGACACGAACTATCAGACCACCTTGCCCGGATCCCGGGTGATGATCGTCACCGATCCGGCGGCCAAACAGCTCGAGGTGCGGTTCGAGACGCCTAAAGGGGAGGGTTCCTTCTGGAGTACGCTGACGCCTCAAACGTCTCGTAATCAAAGCGGGCAGACCAAACCTCGTCCGCGGCGTGCCGGAGCTGTTCAATAGTGAACAGATACGGGCCGGGCATCGTGTCACGCTGGTTGGATGGAAGCGGTCAAAGCGCGACACAGCTCAGCGAGAGCTGCATCTCCGTTCAATGCCCAGGAATTTCTCGATTCGACCGGCATTGCGCGGAAAGTCGTCAAGTACGGCCGAAATGAAACGATCTTCCGCCAGGGCGATGCGTGCGACGATGTCATGTACATTCGCACCGGAGGCGTGAAACTATCCGTTCTGTCGAAGATTGGCAGGGAAGCCGTCGTGGCGATGCTCGGGCCGGGCGACTTCTTCGGCGAAGGGTGCCTCGCAGGCCAGCCCTTCCGAATCGGCAGCGCCACCGCCATTACTCCCAGCGTGATCCTGCTCGTCAACAAGGCCAAGATGATCCGGCTGCTGCACAAGCAACACGCCATGTCCGACCGGTTCATCTCGCACATGCTGTCGCGCAACATCCGCATCGAAGAGGACCTGATCGATCAGCTCTTCAACTCCAGCGAGAAACGCCTGGCGCGGGCGCTGCTTCTGCTCGCCCGCTACGGAATCGAGGACAAGCCGGTCCGGGCCGTGCCGAAAATCTCGCAAGAGACGCTCGCGGAGATGATCGGCACCACCCGCTCGCGCGTGAATTTCTTCTTGAACAAGTTCAAGAAGCTGGGTTTCATCCAGTACGACGGCGAGCTTCCGATCAAGGTCAATAGCTCGCTCCTGAGCGTTGTCCTTCACGACTGACCGAATCAGATCGGCGCAAAGAGCGACACGGCCTGGTTCTGCGCGAGGCGCTGCGCCCGCGCGTGCTGCTCCCGCTTCTCTTCGCAGGCGATGCACCGCACGGCAAACGGCAGCGCACGCAGGCGTTTGCCGGAAATCTCCTCTCCGCAATCGAAACAATCCCCGTACGTACCGGCGGCGAGCCGCGCCAGCGCGGCATCGATGCGCGCCAGCGTCTCCGCCTTCATCTGGATCAGCGCGTAGTCGATGCCGTGCTGCAGCGCCGCATCGGAGTGATCGCCTTCGTCGAGCACCTCTTCAGATCGATCGGTTCGGCCATCGCGGATTCGCGTCCGGACGTCGCCGTCGATCTGACGGCGCCGGTCCATCAGGTTGCGGCGCAGGTCCCGTTCGCGTGCCTTGGTTATGGAGTTGCTCATTGCTGTTCCTTACGCCGGGGGGCGTGCCCGCCGGACATCATGGTGGAAGCCGAGGGAAAGCGCTGTACCTTTATGGACAGTCGATTCAGCCTGTTCCATGACCTTTCAGCCCTGGGAGCGATCTCGGACCTCATGAGACAATAACGGGCCATGGCGTCCAGGAAGAGACGTCCGTTCGACGCAGAGACCTTTCTCGAGTCCGCCGGACTCGGGAGGAAAGTCGTCACGTATCGGCGCAAGCAGGTCGTCTTTTCTCAGGGCGATCCGTGCGACAGCATCTTTTACCTGCAGAACGGCGGGATTCAGCTTTCCGTGCTTTCGCATGCCGGGAAGGAAGCGGTCATCGCGACGCTGGGCCCCGGAGACTTCTTCGGTGAATCGGCGCTCGCCGGTCGCCCGGTCCGCCTGGAAACGGCCACCGCTGTGATGCCCACCACGGCGCTCGTCGTGCCAAAACGGCAGATGATCCGGCTGTTGCACAGCCAGCAGCCCTTGTCGGCCCGCTTCATCGCGCACATGCTGATTCGGAACGCCCGGCTCGAGGCCGACCTCGTCGATCAGCTCTTCAATTCGAGTGAAAAGCGGCTCGCGCGCACGTTGCTTTTGCTGGCGCGCTACAGCAACGGCGAGAAACCGCTGAGGAGGCTGCCGAAGATCTCTCAGGAAACGCTCGCCGAAATGGTCGGGACGACACGTTCGCGCGTCAACTTCTTCATGAACAAGTTCAAGAAGCTTGGCTTCATTGAATACAACGGCGGCCTCACGATCAATCCGTCGCTCTTGACGGTGATCGTCCACGACTAGCCGTAACCATCGATTCGTATGACGTCCAGCCGCCGTCCAGAAGGTTTGG
>Ga0310810_10008318_pt1 | contig 11924 bp, 11 predicted proteins | sample NCmetagenome_FD_207641 | JGI IMG/M metagenome (GOLD analysis project Ga0310810, IMG submission 207641) | Soil microbial communities from experimental microcosm in Duke University, North Carolina, United States - NC | ecosystem: Engineered > Artificial ecosystem > Soil microcosm > Unclassified ...
GATCCGCGCCTTGACGATCGCCCGGCGATGGAAGCGCAGGCCGCTTGTCCCGCGCGAAGCGAGCAGCCGGCCGATGCCGGCGCCGCGGCCGATGCGCACGCCGGTGAAGCGCCGCGTGCTGCGCCTGACGGTGCCGCCGGCGCGGTTGACCGCGCCGCGCACCCGATGCGCGAACGGCCGGTCGCTGCCGATGCGGCCGAGCCACAAGTCGAAGGAATCGTCGGGCATGGGCGGGACCTCGCGTGGGTGTCGTCCCGCCGATGAGGGGATGGCAAGCCATCAATTCAAGGGCCTCCACTCGCGAATCTGGCGAAACCCAGCTTGGCTGCAGGTTTGCGGTAAGCGGGGTCTGCAAACCGGCTTGTCAGGTTTACTTCTTGGCCTGAGAAGCTTTGCTGGCGGCGCGGCGTTTGGCGATGGCGGCGATGCTCAGCTTGGCGTCGAGTTCGTCGGTCGTTTCGGGATCGAAGGCTTTGCCGTAGCAGCCGTGGTGCCACTCGGTGGCATCTTTGTGCTCGGGGTGCCCGGGATTGCCGATGGCTTCAAGGAAGGCCTCGAAACCGGGTATGCCGCCGCAGTCTTCGGGCGGTGCGCGACGTTCGCCATCGACGTATCGGGGGTACTTGATCCCAGGCTGCCCGTCCTCGATCGCTTCGAGGGTGACGACATGTTCCCAAGTGTCGCCCATGTCATAGGTATAGACGAACTGGCGGATGCCGCGATCGAGAAGGGTTTTAAGCCTGGTGTTCCTGGCTGCGAACAGGCTGTCGTCCGTCCAGTCCGGACCGGGCACGCCGTAGCGCCTATCATCGGCTTCGAATTCCCAGAGATGGTAATCGAGCCAGCCCATCGCGCCCTGGACAACATCGTGGAGCATCTTGAGGCTGACATCGACGGGCACCTCGACTCTGCGCCAGATGAGCGGATCGGTATCGGCGAGCGCGATGTGCAGGCGAGCAATAGTCTCGGTCATGACGCCATGCTGACGCGCTCCACTTCGGCTGTCCAGTTCCAGGGCATGCGTTCGTCCCCGCGGGCGGCGGGCCAGTCGGCGGCGATTTTGGCGATCACGTCGGCGATGCAGGGTCAGAGGTTCGAGGCCGTTTAATCGTCGCCGTGTCGATGACCGAATATATCGCAGCGGCGCGCTCGCCAGCCGGCGCGGCGAACCCATGACTACAAGCGCCATGGAACCACCTCGCTGTTCGCCGCCCTCGACATCGCCACCGGCCGGGTCATCGGCAAATGTTACCCGCGCCATCGCGCGAGCGAGTTCAGGAAGTTCCTGGACGAGATCGAGGCCAATGTGCCGCCCGACCTCGACGTCCATCTCGTCATAAACAATTACGCCACCCACAAGACCCAACTCATCCGCGACTGGCTCGCCAAGCGCCCGCGCTGGCATGTCCATCTGACGCCGACCAGCTCGTCCTGGCTCAATCAGGTCGAGCGCGTCTTCGCGCTGCTCACCGAACGGCAGATCAGGCGAGGCATCCACCGCAGTCTCGATACGCTCCATGAAGCGGATCACCAGCTTCATCGACTAGCACAATGACGACCCCAAGCCGTTCCGCTGGGCCAAGTCCGCTGACGACATCCTCGCATCAATCGAGCGCTTCTGCCTCAGAAACACGCCAAACAGAGGACAACCAGAACGAACTTCAGATTCAGGACACTAGTTGCCGCCATCATGAGACGGATACGCGTTCGGCTCGAAGAAACCCGCGCTTGCGCAGGTGACTTCGATCCTCCGCAGAGCCAATTCACAGCGCGCGCCTTATGGTTACACTGCGAGCAATAGCAGAAGGATTTCTGCGGTTCGGGTCTCTAGCCTAGTGAAAGCAACCGGGAGCCAAGCTACGGCGCATCTTGGGGCATTGGAAAAGCGACGGGCGCTCGCGGTTTGGGTGGCAAGGGAGCTCCTACCGCACGAGCCGATCGTTCGCGCAATGCTGCGCAGGATGCGGGCCGCGCCTGAAGAAATCGATGACGTGGTGCAGGATTGTTATTGCCGCTTTGCGATGCTCGATAGCGTCGATCACATCAAGCAGCCCCGGGCCTACTTCAAGGTCACGGCGCGGCATCTGCTTGGGCGGCGGATGCAGCGCGCACGCGTCATCCCCTTCGATGCCTACAATGACATGAGCATGTTCATCGATGAGGAAACGCCGAGCCAGGAGCGGCGGCTGACCGGCAGGAGCGATTATGCATTGTTGCTCAAGTTGATGAGCAAGCTGCCGGAGCGCTGCCGAAAGGCCGTTGAGCTTCGGAAGATCGAAGGGCTTTCGCAGAAGCAGGTCGCTGAGAAGCTCGGAATGTCCGAGAAGGCAGTCGAAAAGCAGGTCTGGCTCGGCGTCAGAGCCCTTCGGGAGGGTTGGTCTAGAATTGATACTCAGGCCGATCGGCGCATGGGCGTTATCCGGAGAGCGAAGCCATGAGCGCGACGTCGGAGAAGCGTCACGATGATGCAGCCGAGTGGGTGGCGCGCATGGATGCGGGATCTTGGACCGCCGAGCTCGAAGCCGAACTGCAGCAATGGCTGGGCCGCGACGAGAAGAACGCTGGCGCCCTCCTTCATGCGCAGGCCGTTTGGCAGGGATTGGATGACGCAGTTGCAGAGCGTCCTGCGTCATCGAACGACAATGGCCCGTGGGGCTGGCACAAATGGTGGCTAAGCGGGATGGCGGCTGCCTGCCTCGCAGTAATGGTGACCGTCTGGCTCTTGCCGCGCGGCGGCCAGGAATATCAGACACAGATCGGCGAAATACGCCGCGTGCCGCTCGCCGATGGTTCGATTGCAACGATCAACACGGCGAGCGACATCGACGTGAAACTCGCAAAGGATCAGCGCGACGTGGTGCTCGAGCGCGGCGAAGCCTGGTTCCAGGTCGCTCACGATCGCACGCGGCCATTCGTGGTTACGGCGGGTCGGGTAAGAGTGGTCGCGGTCGGAACCGCTTTCTCTGTCCGAAGGGAGGAAGAAGGCGCGCAGGTCCTGGTCACGGAAGGCGTGGTCGAGGCCTGGGCAAGGGGTGCTGAGGGTCACAAGATCCGATTGGCCGCTGGCCACCAGGCATATGTGGGAGATAATGCCGCCATTCGTCCGGAAGCAGCGCCTCCCTCAGCGGTCGATCGGGCTCTCGCGTGGCGCGGAGGAAAAGTCGAACTGGTCGACGAGACGCTCGCCGATGCGGCCGAAGAGTTCAACCGTTACAATGAGCGAAAGATCGTCATTCGTGACAAGCAACTGGCCAGCGAGCGCTTCAATGGTGTGTTCAGGGTCGATGATCCCGAGGGATTTGTTCGCGCTGTCGGGCAGAGTCTCAACGTGCACGTCGATGACGACGGACGGCAGCTAGAGATTGGATAGCCCGGCCGCATTATTCTGGCGGAAGCGCAACGCTCAATTTTTTGCGAAGGATTTTAGACGGTCGCGTCTCAACCCCCACAGAAGAACAACGGGGGGGGATCCATGCTCGGACATCGTCGATACGTTCTGCGCGCAGCCGCTGCGCTCGCGACCGTGGCACTTTCCACGCCGGCTCTGGCGCAAGCCAAACATTATGACATCCCAGCGCAACCGATAGCGGCGTCGATCAATGCGGTCGCCAAACAGGGCGACGTCCAAATCATTGCGCCGCAAAAAGTAACACAAGGCATTCGCGGCAATCCGGTTCACGGGGATATGAGCACCGCTGACGCATTGCGCGCGCTTCTCGCCGGTACCGGCCTCACTTACCACAAATCCGACGAACGGACGTTCGTAATCGAGAGTTCCCCCCGGGGAAACGCACTCGGCGCCGCGACGAGCGCCGGCACTGACGGTGCGCCGCCGGACGAAGAAACGGCTGCCGGAAGCAGGAATGCTGAGCCGATCGTCGTGACCGGCAGCCGAATCCGCGGCGCTTCGCCGACCTCGCCGGTCCGGGTCGTGGGAGCGCAGGAGATTGCGCGGTCGGGATATGCCGAAATCGGTGACTTCATTCGCAGTCTGCCGGAGAATTTCGCCGGCGGCGAAAATCCGGGCAATATCGGCGTGGCCTTCGCCAACGCGAACCAGGCGAATGCGTCGACTGTCAATCTGCGCGGCCTGGGGGATGGCGCGACCTTGGTTCTCGTTAACGGCCGGAGGATTGCAGGGAACGCTTCGAATCAATCAGGCGATATCTCCGGAATCCCGATCTCCGCCATTTCGCGAATCGAGATCCTGACCGGAGGATCGTCCGCGATCTACGGTTCCGATGCGGTGGCGGGCGTTGTCAATTTCATCACGCGCCGGGACTTCAACGGGCTCGAACTGAATGGGAGCATCGGCGGAACGACGAGGGGCGGCGCGTTCGAGCAGACCTATTCGGCGCTCGGCGGCGTCTCGCGATCCGGATGGCATGCGCTCCTCAATTTCGAGCATTCGGTTCAGGACGGCCTCGAAACTCACGATCGCGACTTCACCGCGGGAGCCATTCCCGACCTCTATCTGCTGCGTCCTCAACACCGCAACTCGGCATACTTCAACGCAGGGGCGGATATCACCGACCGGCTGTCGGCCGGCGTGCAGGTCCTGTGGAGCGAGCATTCGACAAACGACGTGCAGCAATTGAGCACGAGATCCGACCGCTTCGTGCTGGACACCCGCACGCGCTCCCATCTGGCAAGCGCCGCGATCAATTACCGAATGTCCGACGACTGGACCGTCGAGATCGATGCGTCCAACGCCGCGAACAGGACCCATTATGTCCAAGTCGCGCCGGCCATCGCATTCAACCAGCATTTCGACAATGTGACGAACTCGGTGGAGGCGACGATCAACGGTACGCTGGCCGCGCTGCCCTCGGGCAAGCTGGACATAGCGTTTGGCGGGGGCTGGAGGGAAGAATCGTATAGTCACACCGGCGTGTCGGGAGGTGGCTCCGGCTCGCACGACATCGGCTATGCCTTCGGCGAGCTGCGGCTGCCCTTAGTGTCCCCTTCCGGGCATCGCGCCGGCCTCAATGAATTCGAGGTGAGTGCGTCCGGCCGGTATGAGCATTATACGGACTTCGGGAATACCGCGATCCCCAAGCTTGGCCTGCGCTATGTCCCGTTCCCCGCGCTCACCTTACGCGCGACCTGGGGCAAGTCATTCAAGGCACCGACCTTCCAGCAGCTCGTCCAGCCGACTACGCTCGGGATCTATCCAGCGTGGATCATGGGCGGCACCAGCGGCAACGCGATCTACATCGGCGGCGGCGGAAGCGGGGATCTCCGGCCCGAGCGGTCGAAATCGTGGACGCTGGGGGCCGATTTCGCGCCTCCAACGATTCCCTCGCTTCACTTCGGCATCTCCTATTTCAACATCGCTTATAAGGACCGAGTCGTTATCCCGGTCAGCGCCCCGACGACGGCGCTCTCCAATCCGATCTTCGCGCCTTACGTCGACTTCAACCCGTCGGCTGCGGAGCAGGCGGCTGCGATCGCAAACGCGGACCGCGTGAATAATTTGACGGGCGCTCCCTATGACCCGGCGACGGTCGTCGCCCTTGTGGAAAACGTCTGGACCAACGCCATCGCCCAGAAGGTGCGCGGTGCGGATCTCTCGTACCGGCAGGATTTCGATCTGGCCGGCGGGCGGCTCTCCGCCTTTGCCAATGCGACCCTGATCCAGATCGACCAGCAGGCGCTGCCGACGCTTCCCACGACGCGGATTTCGGGGACGCTCGGGAACATCCCTGAGTTCCGCGCTCGTGGCGGCCTCACCTGGAGGTCCGGCGGCTTTTCCGGAACGGCGATCGTGAACTATCATGATGGCGAGACCGACACCGGGATTACGCCCACTCGGCATGTGGCGTCGCTGACTACGGTGGACGCAGCGCTCCGCTATCGTTCCGAGGCTCTAAAGCTCGATCTTACCGCCGCAGTCACGAACCTGTTCGACAAGGACCCCCCTTTCGCGGCAGGTCCCGGAGTCTGGCAGCCCGGCATCAACTACGATTCGGTCAATGCCTCGCCGCTCGGCCGAATCATTAGGGTCGGTCTTCGGAAATGGTTTTGAGCGGACTTCATCCTCACTGATTTTCACGAAGGCGCATCGACAATGTACATGGTGAACCGCCGTGGCGTCCTCGCCGGTGGGCTGCTCGCAGGCCTGCTTGCGGGGGGTAGCTACGGCCGCGCATTCGGCCAGGCTCGCGGCCTGAGAGTGTTCCGAATCGAGGACGGCCTCGACCGGACGGACGTCACTCGCGCCGTCGGCTGCGACAGCGGCCAATGGTGGGCGCTCGAGATATTGCCGCCTCTGCCCAGAAGAGGACGATTCGGCGCCATCTCGAGCGGGATCCCCGCAGATTCGCAGCTATGGCTCTGCGATGCGCGGCTGGAGCACAAGCGCTCATTATCGGACGATGCGCATTGGGACTGGGCTCCTGATTTTTCCCCCATGCGGCACGACCTGGCGTGGCTGACCTCGGCGGACGGTGCCGCGGTGACGCTCGCGGCTTGGATCGACGGCATTCGGCGAGACTTCAACGAACGGGTCGAGATCGAGGTCAGCTTCAGCGGTGCAGTGGACAGCGCTCCCGGACGGCCATCGCCGTTCATGTGGCTTGGCGACGGCACCATCCTGTTCGTCAAGGACGCGTCCACCCCCTACACGCCGGAACTGAGGGTCAGCGCGAGCTTCGAGTATCGCGCGGCGCTCGGCCGGCGCCTCGCCGCGGGGGAAAGCAGCGCGCGCGTGTGGAGCCCGGAATCGCCGACCTGCGGCGCCTCGAACAGCCTGTGCCGGCTCGACCCGAGGACGGGCCATGTCTCGACCCTTTTCGAGGGAGACGTTCGCGGCGTGTCGGTATCCCCCGATGGGCGCTATGCGGCGATCCTTTCCGCAACCGGCCACCTCCCCGCAGATCAGTTTCGCACGGTCAACATGCCGTTTCATCGCAACCCGTTCGGCGATGTTCTCGTCCGGACGCGCTTGTTCGTTGTCGATTTGGCTTCGTCGCGTACGCTCGACATACCGGCAGCTCAGAGCGTTGGCGTCGTGTCGCCTCGCGAGCTTCCGCTCTGGTCCGCGGATTCTCGCCTTCTCTCCACCCCCGGTCGCGACACGTTCGAGGAGGCGACGGCCCGCTACAGCGTATCTCTAATCGAGGTGCGCACGGGCAAAAAGACTGTCTTGGCGGCGGAGTCCCAGCTGGACGCCGAGGTGCTTGCCCATCTGGCGACACGATCCCAGGACATTGGCGCGCTGGCCGCGCGGCGAAGGCTTCGCGACCATACTCGAACGTCAAGCGCGGCCTCGCATGTCACCGGCTTTGCCGGGGGACTCTATGTCGATGACGGCGCGAGCGCCTTCATCTTTGATCGAGAAGGCCACTCTGTCGACGTGAGCGACCGCAGGTTGCCGGCCAAGCCCGCCCTCGCGCTCGATGGAACCCTATTCACCTACGACATTGAAGACGGGATTCCCTATCGGTGGACCTGCGCCGACACCGACATTGGGCGGCACGGCTTCCAGGCCTTGTCCATGGAAGGATCATCGCAAGTCCTGGCCGTCAATCGCCACCGCGACGCGCTCCTCATGTCACTGGGTTCCTCCGGAACCTCTTTCGGGACGATTTCGGGCAATGTTGTGCGGCGATCGGGCCTGGTGCTGAACTCTTATCTTGCCGAGGTCCTCGCGCCCAAGGGAATCGCTGTGCCCTACCGCAATGCCGATGGGGAGGCGCGGACGGGCATGCTGCTGCTGCCGACGTCTTATGTTCTCGGACCCCGGCCGCCCGTCGTCATGTGGGCTTATCCCGGCAATCTGCCCGATCCAAAGGGATGGCTGCCTCAGGTCAATAACCAGGCCGCGAAATTTTATCCGTTCCAGCTGCTGCTTGCCGCCGGCTTTGCAGTCTTCTGGGCGGAGCTGCCCAGATATGGCGCCGATCCGACGGGGCGGATATTGTCGGAGCTGCTTCCTTGCGTGACGCTTTTGCGCGGCCGCGCCGACGTCGACGGCACGCGCACCGGCTTCTTTGGACATTCGAACGCCGGCTATGTCGCACTGACCCTAGCCGCGCATACCGACGCGTTCAGGGCGATCGTCGCAGCGGGATCATTCCCCGACTGGGCCGCGGTCAACGTGACGGCCGACGTCTTCTACCGCGATACCGTGTGCGGCGGATTCGTGATGCAGCAGAGCCGCTATTTCACGGAAGCCCGGGCAATGCCTTACTCGATCGGCGCGCCTCGCTGGTCGGCGCGTGAGGAATATCTTCGGAACAGCCCGATCGAACAGCTTCAGAATTTGAAGACCCCGCTCCTATTCATCGAGGGCGAGATGGACACCTCCGCGCGCGAGGTCGAAATGGCCTACACGATCGCTCAAGCCACCGGAGTCCCGACCGAGCTGGCCTTCTACCAGGGTGAAAGTCATGTGTTCAACAGTCGCGCCAACGTGATCGATAGCCACGACCGGGCGCTTCGTTGGTTCACCAGGTATCTCACGAAGCAGAACACATGAGCGCGCGTCGGCGAAGACAAATGCATCGACACCCCGTCTTGCTGCCGCGAAACGCCGCCGCTCCCTCGGCCGCGACGACCGCACACCTCTAGCTGCCGACTTCTTGCTCGTCCGACGCACCGGCGGCCTATCCGACGAAGGTTGCTGCACGGCTATTGAGCACAGCTGTCGCCAAGCCGAAGTCCTCGCACAGAGCCGAGGAGGTACTATGCAAGCCGACGCCGGATCACGCATTCTGCGATTGAAAGCCGTGCTCGCCCGCACGGGACTGAGCCGCTCGATCCTTTACAGAAAGATCGACCACGGCAAGTTTCCGCGGCAAGTGCGGATCTCCGAACGATGCATCGGTTGGCGCGAGAGCGACCTCGAGCGCTGGCTTAGAGATCCCATGCACTATTCCCGATCCGATCCGGCACGTGACCTTCTAGGCTTAGGCTGGGACGATTAAGCAGGCCTTCGTCGGGCCGCTATCACTCGCCAAGCCGGCGCTAGCCATCATCAGTACGAAACGGATCGAGCCTGTTTCGCCTCGGCGGGTAGTCGCGGAGAATTGGAAATCGAACGAGCGGCGACTTCAAGACAGTCCAATCACTTCCCTAAAGCTCATCGAGTCTAAGACAGTAGTTCGCCCAATCGCGCATCAAGTCTCGCCGCTTCGCTAGGAAATCGGTCCGGCGATAGGCCGCCTCAACCTTATTCGAAATCGCGTTCGCCAAGGCTGCTTCTGCCACCTCGCCGGGATAGTTCGTCCGATCAGCGACCCAATCACGGAAGGCTGACCGAAAACCGTGCACAGTCACTCCCGCATTCATATCCAGGAGAATCTTCAAAGAGGCTGTCCTTCTCGAGAGATGGGTGACGTTTGATACCGGAGACATGGGTTACACTTCTGGCCTTTGCGGGAGGGCAAAGTGCCGTGAAAGGAGTGTGCCAATTGGACGAACGTCTTCGCTTCGTTGCACGCCTTCTGGAAGGCGAGAAGATGGCTCCGCTGTGCCGGGAGTTCGATATCTCCCGCAAGACCGGCTACCCGCCGAATGCTACCGGCCCTCAGTCCGCCCCTACCGCGGCCTTCAGCCGCTCGACTACCCATTCCACGACAAGACCGTCACCGTCACAACCTGCGGGCGAATCTGCTTCATCAGACAGAAGGTTAACCTCAGCACCGTCTTCGCTGGGCAGAAGGTCGGAATCCGCCAGATCGACGAACGCATCTGGCTGGTTACCTTCATGAAATATGACCTCGGCTTCTTCGACCACGAAACCTGCAGGCTCAAGCCCGCAACTTCACCCTTCGGAGCCAAAGTGTTACCTATGTCTCCGGAATAATCTGTAACCTATGTGTCCGGTATGGACCTGAGGCAAGTTGGCGGAGCGGGTGGGATTCGAACCCACGATACGCTTGTGACGTATACACACTTTCCAGGCGTGCGCCTTCGACCACTCGGCCACCGCTCCGCGTTCCCTTCCGCGCTTTCACGTCGCTACTTGAGCGCAAGCGCTGGGAAGCGCGCGGCCTAGCGATGCGGCAGGGCTTTCGCAAGCGCGCCGGCGGTGGCACACCGGACGCATGGGACGGATCAAACTTGCAGCTCTAACCTTGCTGCTCGCCGCGCCGCTCGCCGCGCAGGACAAACCGGCCGAGCCGCCGACGCCAGCGTCGGTGATTGCAGCGTCGAAGCCAAGCGAATGGACGGCGATCGACCCGAATGACCTGCTGGTGATGGACCTCGTCCCCGACGTCCGCGGCGCCAAGCGTCAGGTGATCGTCCAGCTGATCCCGCCGCCCTTCAGCCAGGGCTGGGTCGGCAACATTCGCACCCTTGCCAAGGCGCACTGGTGGGACGGGACGAGCGTCTATCGCGTGGTCGACAACTGGGTCGCGCAATGGGGCGACGGCGAGGACGATCCGAAGAAGGCCAAGCCGCTGCCGGCCGGCATCGCAAAGGTGCCGGAGAGCCGTTACACGATCTCCATGACGTGCAAGGTCTACACGTTTCAAAACAAGGTCCTGAGGGAAGTCTGCGATCCCGCCTTCGCGCCGCTCGAGCCTGTCGATTCTTATGTCCAGAAAGGCCAGACCGGGTTCAGCGCCGGCTGGCCCGCCGCGGTCGCCCTCGCGAGCACGGGTAACACCGCCTGGCCGACGCATTGCTACGGCACGGTCGGCGTTGCCCGCGATCTTTCGCCGGATACCGGAACCGGTGCCGAGCTTTACGCCGTCATCGGCCATGCGCCGCGCCAGCTCGATCGCAACATCGCGGTCGTCGGCCGGGTGATCGAAGGTATCGAGAACCTCTCGACGCTGCCGCGAGGCAAGGGCGAGGCCGGCGTCTACGACGATCCGAAGCTCAGGGTGCCGATCGTCTCGGTCAGGCTCGGCAGCGAGCTGCCCGCGGCTGAGCAGCCGCGCTTTGAATACCTCGCCAGCGACAGCCAGAGTTTTGCCGATTACATCCATGTGCGCGCCAATCGCCACGATGCGTTCTACAAGATTGCGGCTGGGGGTATCGACGTGTGCAACGTGCAGGTGCCGATCCGCCGGGTGGGTTCCAAGGCAGTCATTAGGTGAGCGACACCGTCCGCTTTGCCGGGCCGCTGCAGTCGATGGTGATCGAGGAGGGCTACGATCCGATCGGCTGGGTGGCGCTGAGCGGCGAAGCGGCCGATGCCGTCGCGGCGCACGAGCTTGCCCGGCGGTTGGAGCTTGGCAAACGGCGCGGGTTCGGCTCGGTCAAGGTGACGGCGCGGATCGGCGACAGTCGCTGGCAGACCTCGCTGTTCCCGCAGAAGTCCGGAGGCTGGTTCCTTCCGGTCAAGAAGCCGGTGCGCCTCGCCCAAGGACTGGAATTCGGCGATGACGTCGAGGGCGAGCTGGAGCTGCTCTAGCCCAACCGCTCCATCAGCTCGATACGATTGCCGAAGGGATCGGCGATGTCGCCGCGCTTATAGCCTGCGAGCGGGCGACCCGGCGTGAACGCGACGCCGGCTGTTTCGAGCCTTAGAGCGAAGTCATCGAGATCGTCGACAAGCAACGCTGGATGCGCCTTGCGGCTGGGCGCAAAGCCATCCTCGACTCCGAGGTGGATGTGCGCCGCCCCGCCCTCGAACCAGCACCCGCCGCGGTCCGCCTCAGGCTTGGGCACTTCGGAAAGCCCGAGCACCCCGGCGTAGAACGCTCTTGCCACTTCCTCTTTCCCGCGCGGCATCGCCAGCTGGACGTGGTCCAGTCCGATCACGCCCATCAGATGCGCTCGGCCTGGGCCACGGCCTCGCTCGCCCTGAGGGCGCTGACGATCCGCGTCAGGTGCGCGAGGTCCTGCACCTCGAGATCGACCTCGTAGGTGTGGAACGGGTCGTCACGCTGGGTCAGCTCGAGATTGATCACGTTGGCATGGTTCTGGGCGAAAATGCCGGCCATTTCCGCAAGGGTGCCGGGACG
>Ga0310810_10008319_pt1 | contig 11923 bp, 8 predicted proteins | sample NCmetagenome_FD_207641 | JGI IMG/M metagenome (GOLD analysis project Ga0310810, IMG submission 207641) | Soil microbial communities from experimental microcosm in Duke University, North Carolina, United States - NC | ecosystem: Engineered > Artificial ecosystem > Soil microcosm > Unclassified ...
CGCAGAATTGGGCGCGGCGTTTCCAAGAGCCGGGGGCCCGTACGTCTACCTAAGCAAAGGACTCGGCCCGCTCTGGGGATTCCTGTTCGGCTGGATGAGTTCGCTGCTCGACCGCCCGGTGGCAATGGCGACTCTGGCCGCAGGCTTCGTGCGATTCTTGAGTTATCTGTTTCCACCGTTCACTGCGCCGTGGTTCACAATGCATCTGGGGAGTTACGCATTTACTTTCACTACCGCTCAGCCACTCGCCGCGCTTTTGGTCATCATAGTTGTAGCCGTGAACTGTTTGAGCGTACGGATCGGCGGCACAATTCAGACTTTGATCACGGCCCTGAAGATCTGCACGATCCTGATTATTGTCGTGGGAGGCATATTCTTCCGTAAAAACGCAGTGGGAGCACCTTCTCGAGTGGTGTCTCCGTTCACCTTTCAGACAGTCATTGTCATGCTGACGGCTCTCGTTCCCGCCATGTGGGCTTATAACGGATTCAACGATCTCGGTGATCTGGGTGAAGAGATTAAAGAACCGGAGAAGAATATTCCGCGCGCCATCATCCTGGGATTACTCACTGTTGCTGTTCTGTATCTGCTGGCGAATGTGGCTTACTTCCATGTTCTGCCATTCGCATCAGTCGCCGCGTCCCAGCATGTCGCTTCCGATGTAGTGCGGGCGTTCTGGGGTTCGACAGGCGCCACATGGCTGACGCTTGCCATGGCACTCTCGGCACTCGGAGCGCTTCATGTCGTCGTGCTGACCGGAGCGAGAATTCCATATGCGATGGCGCGCGATGGAGTCTTCTTCCGCTTCACGCAGCGGATTCACCCCCGATTCCACACGCCTAGCGGCTCCCTCATTTTCCTGGGATTAATCGCGACTCTGCTCGCACTGACGGGCACCTTCGAAGAACTGTACTCATTGTTTGTCTTCGCGGTCTGGATTTTCTTTGCGCTGACGGCAATTGCATTGATACGTTTGCGGTACAAGGACCCGAATCTGGTGCGGCCATATCGAGTGTGGGGGTATCCGTGGATCCCGCTTATTTTTCTGGTGGTAGCCATCGCACTCACGGTGAACTTATGGACGGAGCGTCCCGTGCGATCATCCTTCGGAGTGCTGGTGATTCTGGCCGGCATTCCGTTCTTTTACGGCTGGCGAGGGAAAAAGGATGATGCAATTTCCAACCCAGCAGTGTCGCAACCGGCTCCAGAATGAAAGGCTGGCAGCCATCCGACGGGCGGAAGGAATTTAGCAGACACCTGGCCTGACCTCTTCTGCCAGATCTATTCGTAAAACATTTATTTCAGAGGCCGGAAATACGATGAACTTACACAGCTTTTTTCGCCGGCATGGCTTGTACGTGATCGAAATACTTCACGAACATAACTTCGTTCTGCGCTTCGTTATACAGAAGTTCGTCGGCAGCGGCCTTGGTCATCAGGATTCCGAATCCACCGGCCCGAATCCCGCGTTCTTCACGAACGGACATGTGAGCAATAGGTTCTGATTCCGGTTGGCCGACCGCTGCATGGGAGAGTCCCTCGAAAGAGAAACCGGGTCCCGGGTCGGCGATGCGGAACATGAGCATTCGCGGCGAGCGCACGGAAGCGATCCGAACTTTTCGATTGGGATCGAGCTGACCACCCCATTCCACTGCGTTGAGCAGCAGTTCGCGGAAGGATGAAGCGATGGTTTCGCGCACACTGTCAGGAAGGTCAGCCTCCAACCTCATCATGAAGCTCTGAATCCGCTCGGCGGCTTCCCGTGTGCAAGGAATGAGGAGTTCGACCCAGTGCGGACGCGCCGACAAGACTTCTATGGCCGGCTCCTGATCGGCAGAAAGCGCGCGTTGCGCTACTTCGACGGCGTGGCGGGGAGGAAACGGTTTGCCGAGGTAATCGTAGGCTTGCTCTTTCACGGCGCGCAAGAGAGTCTCGGACGTGCCGTCGGAAGTCATGACGATGACCTTAGGGCGATTTGTCCCCATACGAATGCGGGCCAGCACTTCAAGTCCTGAAAGGTGGGGCATCCAAATGTCCAAGAATACGAGGTCGTAATGTTTCTGCTCTATGGCATTCAGTGCAGCAATGCCATCAGCCGCTTCTGATACGTCGAACCCAGCGTTCTCCAGCAGCCTGGCTACGCCGTGGCGGGTTGCCGCATCATCATCCGCAATCAAAATTCTATGTCGGGCTGGGATCTCGTCGGGCATAAAACGGCCTCCCCGATCATGCGATCGGAATCGCTGAATACTATGTCGCTCTGCCGGTGGCGTCAACACGAACTTAGGCGTAGACTGCTCACCCTCGGAGAGCGAACATGTCCGCGCACCGACCATTGAAACGAACTGCCCGCGACACTGAAGTCACAGAGTTGCTCGACCTTGCCCTCGACTTGATCTGCGTAGCCGGCCTCGACGGATATTTCAAACGGGCGAATAGAGCGTGGACAGATGTTCTCGGTTACACCATGGAGGAATTGCTCACACTGCCTTGGATCAACCTGGTCCATCCGGACGACCAGGAGGCGACGATTGCGGAGGCCACCAAGGTCTTTCAAGGATATAAAACAATGCGCTTCCGGAACCGGGTTCGATCGAAGGACGGTTCCTTTCGATGGATTATCTGGACAGCGGCCGCGCCGGCCCACAGAGAGTTCTTTTACGCAACTGGCCGCGACGTAACCGAAATTAAGCGAGACGAGGACCTCCTGCTCGCCCAGTACTCCGTCACCAGGGTGCTGTCGGAAGCGCCTTCTATGAAAGAAGCTGCACCACAAATTCTGCAGAACATTTGCGAAACACTGGAGTGGGCTGTCGGGACTGTGTGGCAACTGGACAAGAAAGAAGCGGTGTTGCGTTGCGTCCAGACGTGGCATATTCCAACCGCAAACGTAAGCACTTTTTCGGCGTTGACTGAGTCCCGCACCTTCGATCGCGGCGTTGGCCTGCCTGGCCGGGTGTGGGAAAACGCCGAGGCGCTCTGGATCGAGGATGTAACCAGAGACCCTAATTTCCCTCGTGCTCCGATCGCTTTGAAAGAAGGCCTGCACAGTGCTTTTGGCTTTCCAATTCTGCTGGGCGGTGAAGTTCTCGGGGTACTCGAGTTTTTTAGCCATCAAATCCGGCAGCCTGACACGAAGCTACTTAATTTATTGTCAGCCGTCGGTAGTCAGATCGGCCAGTTTATCGAGCGCACAGAAGCAGAAGCGGCGTTGCGGCTGTATGCGCGTGAGCTGGAATCCGCAAAGCAAGTCGCGGAAGAAGCAACAAAAGCAAAGAGTGAGTTCCTGGCCAACATGAGCCACGAGATTCGCACGCCCATGAACGCGATCGTGGGAATGACTGAGCTTGCCCTGGGCACTCCGCTCACCAGCGAGCAGCGCGAATATCTGGGCACGATCAAGGATTCCGCCGATGCCTTGCTCGCGCTGATCAACGACCTGCTCGATTTCTCGAAGATCGAGGCACGGAAATTCGATCTTGACAGGAGAGACTTCAATCTCCGCGATACCCTGGAAGACACAGTGCGCCTGCTTGCCCCGCGCGCTCATCAGAAAGAACTGGAACTGGGTTGCCACATTCAAGCCGACCTGCCTGATCGCGTCTTCGGTGATCCGATTCGTCTGCGACAGATTGTCATCAACCTTGTGGGTAATGCCATTAAATTCACCGACAAAGGTGAGGTGATGCTGCACGTTGAGCGACAAGGCCAAAGTGAGTCGAGGCTCGATTTGCATTTCTTTGTGTCAGATACCGGCATTGGCATTCCGGAGGAGAAGCAGCAGACGATCTTCGAGGCATTCGAGCAAGTCGATAGCTCGACTACTCGCAAGTATGGCGGAACCGGACTGGGGCTCTCAATCTCTGCGGCGCTGGTGAAGCTGATGGGCGGAACGATGTGGGTGGAAAGCAAGGTGAGACAGGGGAGCAAGTTCCACTTCACAGTGGTATTGGAGCTGACGAAATCAGAATCGGAAGCTCAACCCAGCAGAGGCATTCACGAGCTGATTGATTTGCCGATCCTGGTGGTGGATGACAATGCTTCTAATCGACGGATCCTGAAGGAAATCCTCACGAACTGGCACATGAAGCCGACACTGGCTAACAGCGGAGCGGAAGCGCTGACGGCGCTTGAGACGGGGAATCCGAAGGATAGCTTCGCCTTGGTGCTACTCGACGTGCACATGCCTGACATGGACGGCTTTGCCGTGGCGGAGCGAATCAGGAATAGTTACAAGCACCAGGGGATCAAACTTGTTCTATTGACCTCCGCATCGAGGCCCAGCGATGTTGCCCGTTGTCGCGAGCTGGGGATATCCGATTACCTCAGTAAACCGATCAAGCAGTCCGAACTCTTTGACGCAATCGTTACGGCGATGGCTGAACACGGTCCGAAACCTGAGCGATGCGAGAGCACATCAGCTTTCATCCGGTCTTCCGAGCGCCCGTTGCGAGTTTTGCTGGCGGAGGATAATCCGGTAAACCAGACATTGGCCAAGAGGGTCCTGGAGAAGCTTGGCCACAAGGTGCATGTCGTCAACGATGGCAAGGAGGCCATCGAACAGGCTCAAGCGGAGAATTTCGATCTCATATTCATGGACATACAGATGCCCGAGATGGACGGACTGGAGGCAACAATGGCCATCCGTGCTGCAGAAGCCGGCACCGGAAAGCATGTACCGATTATTGCGATGACTGCGCACGCTATGAAAGGAGACAGGGAAAAGTGTCTCAGCGCCGGCATGGACGGGTATCTTTCAAAGCCGATTCGAATTGACGAATTGAAGCAAGCAATCTCTGAAGTAGAGAAAACACTAATAGTCGGTCCTTCTTCCGAGCAGAATTCGTTTCAGGCAATTGGCCCGCTCGAGTTGCTTCTCGACTCGGTCATGGGAGATCGAGCTCTCCTTGTAGAAATGGCGGAGCTATGGCTTGCAGATAGCGCAAAGCAAGAACGGCAGATCCAAGAAGGTCTTGATTTGGGCGACGGGATGATGGTTCAGAGGGCGGCTCACGCGCTTAAGGGCTCGGTTGGAACATTTCAGGCCAGCGCCGCGCAGGAGGCGGCGAAGCAATTGGAAACTTGTGCGAAAGATGCCGATCTGCTCGAAGCCAGAAAGGCGTTCGAAAGGCTTTCGATTCAAATTGATCTGGTCAGGCAGGATCTTGGTCGGCTCGCACAGGCATTCGGGGCTCCTCTCTAATGATCCGGTAGTGGCTGGCCAAATCTTCCTTCCCCCTTGGCCGCAGAATGCTGGTCTACGGAACTTCTGCTGTACGGTTGTCGGCAAAGCGGAAAGTTGAGCTTCCGCAGGCACCGGAACGCTCAACTGACGAGGTGCCCGTGATCCGTTCCGTTGACCCGAAACGCCGTAGCCTCAAGTGCCAGAATCGGATGGCATAAGCATGGGCAACCATAGCGTAAACCCCCAGAATAGGAGGCGCCGTCTTAGTTTGCGTTGTCATCCATGTAGATCGATGCAGGAACACAGCCTTAGGTGCTCCCTCAGCTAGCAGCTGAGAACCTCGCCACAACTTAAGCCCAACCTAAGCTACGCCTCAGGACTCGCAGTCGTAATAGCGGCTACTTCCAGGGACAGGACATTCGTCCCTGGAGGGTCGCATGAGAGTTCGCAAGGTAGTCCTGATCATGACCGCCGCAATGCTGAGTGTCACCCTGGCTCGAGGTGCCGGCATCCCTGCCGAGATCCCGTTCAAGCTGGCTCAGGGGTTCGGGATAGTTGTGCAGGGTGGAATTGGACCGCTGACCAACCTCAACTTCCTGGTGGACACTGGCGCGGTTCCAAGTGTTTTAAACCAAAAGGTAGCGTCCCGCATCGGGGTCGCGGGAGTCCCGGGGTTACTTGCGTCGCTGATGCACGAAAACATGCCGGCGCAGTATGTCACCGTGGATGAGGTGCATTTTGGGTCGATCCGCGCCTTTGGCCTACCTATGGCGATGGTCGATTTGGGACGTTTCGAACGGCTCCTGGGCACAAGAATCGACGCTATTATCGGCCTCGACATCCTCGTCCGTCAGAACTTCAGTATCGACTACAAGCGCCGCAGGATTACGCCCGGATGCCGGTTGAGATACTCACATTTTCGGACACCCCATATTGGGTACTCCCGATTAACCTAGGCGGCCACATGTTTCGTGTGCTGCTGGACACAGGTGCCAACGACCTGGTGTTGTTCGCAGGGCACACCCGCAAGTCGGATTTGGACTTGCAGGGACCGGCGACGACACGGTGGCTGCGACCACTGCCCCTCACAATGGGTGACATGCTACTCAAGAAGCAATTGACTGTCGTTTTAGACGAACCCTCTGGGGCACTCCAGGAGATCGATGGGGTGCTCGGCCCAACGGCTTTGGGTATTACTCGGATTGATTTCGACTGGGAACATACGTGCTTGCGATGGAACGCAGAATGACGCTCAGGAAGATTCGAGGTACCATGTTCGTGTCAGGAGCGGCACGATGCAAGGCGATTTCCGCTTGGGACATTGGCTGGTTTGTCCGAAGCTCAACACGGTCCAGGCGGACGGCCGTGCCATTCGGCTCGAACCCAAGTTCATGCAGGTGCTGGTCTGCCTGACGGACCAATCCGGTGAGGTTGTCTCCAAAGAAGAGTTGATGCGGGCTGTGTGGATGGACACGTTTGTGACTGATGACGTCCTGACGCGCGCAATCTCCGAGTTGCGGAGGGTGCTTGGGGACGACGCGAAGCAACCACACATAATCGAGACTGTGGCCAGAAGTGGTTACCGGGTCATCGCGCCGGTGCAGCGGAGTGAGAAAGGCACATTGCCCGGAGAACTGAAGAGTAGAGAAAAGTTGTCTGCAGGATTGCGGGCAGTCCTGGTAGCTGGAGTAGCAGTGATTGCCGTCGCAACCGCCATTTCCGTTGCTCTACGCCGTAAGCCATCTGAGGCGCAGACGAACCGGGCTCAGCCGATCGCGGTCCTGCCTTTGCAGAACACCAGCGCGGCGAAAGATCTCGACTTTCTTCGAATCGGACTGGCCGATGATGTTGCAAACACACTTAGTTATTATCCCACTCTTTCGATGCGCCCGTTCGCCATCACCAACCAATATGCGGATGTCGATCTACAAAAAGCTGCGCGGGAAATGCGGGTGGCTGACATCATTACCGGTCATTTTGTGGTTGCAGGCGATGAGATGGAAGTCACACTGGAAGCGGTGGATGCTACGAGCAATCGAGTGCTCTGGCGGGACACAGTGCGAGGCACAGCTCACGATCTGATCGGAATTCACCAGCAGATAGCTACGCGCCTGCAGAATGGACTGATAGCGGCGTTAGGCGTGAACGCTAGCCCGGAAGCCTCCTCGAATGAATCGCGCAATGCAGAAGCGTATGAGCTTTATCTGCGAGCTATGTCGGAAGGCAATTCCACGAAATATCGAATCGAGAACGCGATCCGACTGCTGCAACGCGCCGTCGCTGTAGATCCCAGCTACTCCGCAGCGTGGGCGCGTTTAGGGCACTACTATTACTATGAAAGCGGCTTCGGAGACGTCAACAAATCATCCAGATTGCGCGCCAAAGCGACTCTTCAACGGGCGGTGGCGCTCGATGCCGGGCGCATCGACGCGGCCACCGACCTCATCACTATTGAAAGCGAGGAAGGCGAGCTGAACCGGGCCTACGAAGATATTACCGAGCTTCTCCACCGTCGCCCCGGTAGCGCAGCAGTTCATCTTGTGTACTCGTACGTGCTCTGGTACGGAGGGCTTCTGAACGAGGCGGCCAGCGAATGCGAGAAGGCACGATCCCTCGATGCCGGTACCACCGACTTGCCTTCGTGCGGAAATGTTTTTATGGCATTGGGCAGATATGAGCGAGCCAGAGAGTATCTGCAGCTGTACTCCGGCTCGGAATACGAAAGGTCGGTTAGGGTAGAGATTTTTTTGCGTGAGGGCAAGCAGGCTGAGGCTCTTCAGGAGTTGAGGGCCTTACCGCCAACAGTCGAGAATGGTCGGCAGATGCTCGAGCCGTGCCTGCAGCATCGTCCGCGCACAAAAGCAGAGACCGTCGCAGTACAACAGTTGCATTCGGGAGTCATGGCAGTAGACGATCCACTTCCGAAATATTTGCTCGCCGGATGGGACTCTCTCTGCAATCAACCAGACCTCGCCTTTCGAGAGTTGCACCGAGCCATTGAACAAAACTACTGCGCCTATCCCCAGATGGAAACAGATCCTCTGTTAGAGAATCTTCGCGCCATGCCGCAGTTCGCAGACATACGCTCATTAGGTATTGCATGCCAGCAGCATTTCTTGGAACACAAAAACCGGACAGACTTAAACTGAACTCCCTTCTCAACAATTGACTGGGTGCGCAGCGGAACCCGACGATTCTTGCCGGTTGGTCGGCTACTCGGAACTTAAGCTGTATCAACTTCCGAGTTGCCCGTTATCTGACAACTAGGAGCTGTCTACGGTCGAAGGCGCGCCAAACACGCTCGACAAATCAGCCCATCTACTCGAAGTGCCCGCGACAACCGTTGAATAGGATCACTTAGATCAAAAAGGTGAAATTACCGTGAGTGATAGAGTTATTTTCAGCGAATCAACACTTCAGGCTGCAGACGGGCCAGCTCAGGTGTTAACCTCTTCCTGGGTAGCGCAAAGATCCAGACGTAAGAACTCCCGCCATGAACGATGGCCAAATCACAGCAGGCGCCTTGGAGCGCGGTCGCGTACTTCTGGGTCAAAAGGCGTGGACCGCAGCGTTTGCCGAATTGTCGGCGGCGGACAGAGAGGCTTCACTCGGAGCTCAGGATCTCCTTTCGCTTGCTTTTGTTGCACACCTGTTGGGACGCGAGGCGGAAAACTCGTCGTTGCTGGCCAGAGCGCACCAGGCGTTTCAAGCCGAAGGCGACGTAAGAAGCGCGGTGCGTTGTGCGTTCTGGCTCGGTTTCAGCGCCATGCTGAACGGCGACATGGCGCAAGCAAGCGGTTGGCTGGCCCGCGCTCGTCGCTTGCTGGACGACTGTGCCGAGCAGGTGCCTGAAAGTTGCGTAGAAGAAGGTTACCTCTTACTTCCCGTGGGCTATCGATCGGTTCATGCGGGAGAGGCTGAGATCGCTTACACAGCCTTTTCCGAGGCTGCGGCCATTGGAGAACGTCACGGTGACAAGGACCTGATCGCGCTTGCACGGCAAGGCCAAGGCCGTGCACTCATCCGCAAGGGTGAAATTGTGCGGGGGGTGGCGTTGCTGGACGAAGTCATGGTAGGTGTCACGGCAAATGAGGTTTCGCCCAATGTTGCCGGCGGCGTGTACTGCAGTGTTATCGAAGCTTGCGGAGAGATCTTCGATATCCGTCGTGCGCAGGAATGGACTACTGCCTTGGATGAATGGTGCAGCTCACATCCTGACATTGTTCCTTATCGCGGACACTGCCAAATCCGCCGTGCGGAAATTCTGCAGCTTCGCGGCAGATGGGCAGAAGCGCTTGAGGCTGCTTACCAGGCCTGCGACCAGATATCCAAATCAAAACTGTCGAGCACTGCACAATCCGCGTTCTATCGCGTCGGCGAGATCCATCGCTTACGCGGAGACTTCGAGGACGCCGAAGCTGCTTATCGGCGAGCGAGCCAGTTAGGCAAGACGCAGCAACCGGGATTGGCCCTGCTGCTGCTTGCCAAAGGACAAATCGATGCCGCAGTCGCTATTGTTGGCAACCTCTTGCAGAGCGTGAGAGATCAGAGCCCGAGGTCGATCATGCTCGAAACTGGCGTGGAAGTGTATCTTGCGTCGGGCGATCTCGCACGTGCGCGAACTTGCGCCGACGAGCTTGCCGATTTGGCAAAACGGATCGACGCACCGCTTTTGCACGCCATATCTTCGCGCGCGACAGGAGAGGTTTTGATCGCCGAACGCCAACCCGCTCTTGCGCAAGAGGAGTTGCGAGAATCTTTGACGTTTTGGCATGAAGTTGATGCTCCTTATGAAGCTGCTCGTGCCCGAGTGCTGCTTGGCGAGGCCTGCTGTCAGCAGGGCGATCTCACAAGCGCGGAACTGGAGTTCGATTCTGCACGCGCCGTCTTCCAGCAGCTTGGCGCCAAAACCAATCTCGCCCGGCTCGTTCGCGTAAACCGCGAGCCGCACCATGCGCCCGAGAGCCCGCTCACAGCTCGCGAAATCGAAGTCTTAGCTCTAGTCGCGACGGGCCAAACCAACCGAGCCATCGCAAACGTGCTTTTCATCAGCGAAAAGACCGTGGCAAGACACCTCAGCAACATCTTCGTGAAGCTCGATCTTTCTTCGCGCACCGCAGCGACCGCATACGCCTACGAACACAAACTGGTGTAAGTCTCTACGCTCCTTGTCGATGGCGCTGTGAAATATGGCTCGCTGTCGTACCTGCACTCATCGGTAATACACAGAACTACCCACTCTCTGAGCGCACTCAAAATGCGCACTTTGCCCGATGCGGGCCTGTCATCAAATCATTACCTTCGAGTTGCACAAGGCTCGCAAACAGAGCCGGACAGAGGCGCTCGATGGAAAACAAGACCAGCTTTGAAAGATTTCACACGGTTGTGATCGGCGGTGGGCAGGCGGGCCTCGCCGTCGGTTATTACCTCGCAAAACGGGGAATTCCTTTTATCATCCTCGACGCACATGGACGCGTGGGTGATGCATGGCGCCTGCGTTGGGACTCCCTGCGGTTATTCACACCGACTCGCTTCAGTGGTCTGCCTGGGTTTTCATTCCCCGGAAAATCGGAGTTTCCGACGAAAGATGAAATGGCCGATTACCTCGAAGCATACGCTGAACGATTCCATCTTCCAGTGCGCACCGGAGTTCGTGTCGACCGGCTTACGAGAACGAGTGAGTACTTCATCGTCAATGCCGGAAGCCGGCAGTTTGCCGCGGACAACGTCGTGGTTGCCATGGCGAACTACCAGGTGCCGAGAGTGCCGGAATTTGCGCAGGATCTCGATCCCAACATCACCCAGATCCACTCTCATGAATATCGCAATAAGGCGCAGCTACGGGACGGAAAAGTTCTGGTTGTCGGCGTTGGTAATTCTGGAGGCGACATTGCCATGGAAGTCGCCCGCACGCATTCGACGTTGCTATCGGGAAAAGAATCAGGCGCGATCCCCTATCGCATCGACGGTTTCTTTGGACGAGAGATCCTGTTTCCGGTGATTCGTTTCATCGGTCACCATGTCCTCAGCTTGAAAACTCCTCTGGGCCGCCGTGCTCGTCCCAAGATGCTGTTTCATTCTGCGCCACTGGTACGGGTAAAGCTGAAAGACCTCACCGCGGCCGGCATTGAACGCGTTCCGCGTGTCGCAGGTGTGCGCAACGGAAGACCGTTGCTCGCGAACGATCGCACCTTGGAAGTTAATAACATTATCTGGTGTACCGGATTCCAGGTCGGGTTCTCCTGGATCGACCTGCCGATCTTCGGAGAACGAGGCATGCCTATGCACGACGCTGGCATCGTGACGCAATGTCCCGGAATGTACTTCGTCGGGTTGCATTACCTGTACGCGATGAGTTCGGCAACGGTGGTAGGTGTCGGCAGAGACGCGGAGCGCATCGCGAAAGCGATCGCGGCCCGCGGCAGGGTCGCAATGGCAGGATGAACATGACCGCAGACACAACTGTAGATCACACGATGGAGCTCGTACTCGAATTGCTTGAGTGGCTGGACGCTCGGAAACGAACTTATGAGGAAGTAATGGAAGCATGGCACAGATCCTATCCGCGTCTTCCCGTTTGGGAAGAAGTCATCGGCCGCGGATTCGTAGCGCACGAACTGTTGAATGGAAGTGAGGTGATACAGCTCACTTCATCCGGTAGGGCGGTCCTGCGGAAGCATCGCTTCCTCGAGATCATGCGCAATTACTTGAAGGTGGTGTCCTGATGAGTGCGTATAA
>Ga0310810_10008320_pt1 | contig 11922 bp, 10 predicted proteins | sample NCmetagenome_FD_207641 | JGI IMG/M metagenome (GOLD analysis project Ga0310810, IMG submission 207641) | Soil microbial communities from experimental microcosm in Duke University, North Carolina, United States - NC | ecosystem: Engineered > Artificial ecosystem > Soil microcosm > Unclassified ...
CGGGAGATAAAGTTTCCGTCGAGCTTTCACCTTACGATCTGACAAAAGCGCGCATTGTTTTTCGCGAACAGTGATTTCTTTCTTTTGGCTGGAATGCGCTAAAACCCCAAGGCATTCAAGTGCGATTGGTTTTGGGTGTTCGATGTGCCGCTCAAGTTCGTCAGGAGATTTGTTTGCCGAATTTGTTAAGCACGCGGATAGTTGCAGCGAAATCAACTGGAGATTACCAATGGCAGAAGAGAATAAAGCAGAACAAAAGACGCCCGCCGCGGGTGACGCTCGCGACAAGCTTGAGAGCAGTAAACAACATGCGCGCAGAGCAGCTGAAGACTTGAAATCGGCAGCAGGCGCGATTGCCGATGAATATCGCGGCAAGGCAGAACAGGCATGGGGCGAAGCACGCGGCAAAGCAGAGCAAGCATGGGGGGATGCGAGGAATCGCGCCCGCACATTCCAGGATGATGCGGAACAATACGTCCGTGAGAATCCGACCAAGGCGATATTTACCGCTCTCGGAATTGGATTTGTGCTGGGTCTGATCTTCCGGCGTTAACTCCGAAAGCTTTCGGAGATGATCAGTGAGAGCCCTCGGTCCAGCAATCCTGCGGGGCATGCGGGTTTGCTCAAGAACCTCTTTGCGCTCATAAACGCACTTGCGGGGTTTTTTGAAAGCCGCTTTGCCCTTCTCGCCGAGGAATCAAAAGCGGCCGCAGTGCAATTGCTGATACTGGCTGGTTGCTTGATTTTTGCGCTACTCCTGTGTGCGCTGGGTTATGTTTTCCTCATAACTGGCGCCGTTGTCGGGTTAGCTCATCTGGCTGGGATTTCATGGCCATGGATAGCGCTCGCTGCCGCTGCGCTGCATTTTATAATCGCGCTGGTGCTGCTCCTGATCGCGCGGAGCCGAATCACCAAGCCGTTTTTCCGCGCCACTTTGGCTGAATTAAAGAAAGATCGTGAATGGCTGAAACACTTGGACGCAACAAATCAATCGACGAGCTGACAGCGGAAATCGTGAGTTCCCGCGAACGCGTCGGCCGCGAGTTGCGCGGCTTGCGTCATGAGCTGGATTTCCCGGCGAAATTTCGCAGATCATTTCGAGAACAAACCGTCTCCTGGATCACAGCCGCAGCCGCGGTCGGTGCGCTGATAGCATTGGCGCCGATGCGGAAGAAAAAAATCTACGTTGATGCAAAGAGCAGTCGTAAATCGCAGAAAAAACTCATAGAAACTGGCTTTGCGTTGGCTGCGTTGAAAGTCGTCGCTGGCCTGGCTCGGCCGGTGATAGTCGAGTTTGTGAAAAATCGACTGACCGATTTCGGAGGAAAATCCCGCCGCAAAACATAAGGCCCGTAATCTAATGTGTCCCATGGGACGCGCTCGTTTTAGGATTTACGCGCTCGGCTGGGTTGCGTAATTATTTCCCTGGGCGCCCATGATCGCTAAGTCTCCGGACCTTCCCGTGAAATCGCAGACGATGCGGCACGTGGATGATTATCTCGAGGTCGGCCAAAAGGCCGGCGCGTCTGATGTCCATTTGGCCGTGAACGCGCAGCCGAGGTGGCGGTTGCATGGACGGTTGGAGCCTATCTGGCCCGACGCGCCGCTGCTGACCGCCAAACAAACTGCCGCGCTGGCTGAGGCATTTGTTCCCGACGTCTATAAAAACGAACTCAATACGCGCGGCGATTCGGATTTTGCGTATGAAAACGAGTTCGCCCGCTATCGCACCAGCGTGGTTCGTCAGCGGCTCGGGATCGAGATCGTTTTCCGCGTGATCAATAGTCACGTCCGAACCATGGACGAACTGGGGTTGCCTGAGCGCCTCAAGCTGCTCACCCGTTACCAGAACGGGCTGATACTGGCGACCGGTTCAGTAGGAACGGGCAAATCGACGACTCTGGCGGCAATGGTCGAGCAGATAAACATGGAGCGGCGCGATCATATCATCACATTGGAGGACCCGATCGAATATATTTTGACGTCGAAAAACTGTCACGTTACCCAACGAGAGATATTCACTCACAGCGACTCTTTCGCCGCAGCGTTGCGCGCTTCACTTCGCGAAGATCCGGATGTGATCATGGTCGGAGAAATGCGTGATTTGGAAACGATCTCTCTCGCAATCACTGCCGCTGAGACCGGCCACCTTGTTTTGGCAACGCTGCATACCAGCAGCGCGGCCCGCACTCTTGATCGATTGCTCGACGTGTTTCCGCCCTATCAACAGGAACAAATCCGGGTGATGGTAAGCGAATCTCTGCGGGGAGTTATCAGTCACCAGCTAATACCCCGAGCAGACGGCACCGGACGGGTGCTGGCTTTGGAGATTCTTACGAACACACCCGCGGTCGCCAATGTTATTCGCGAAGCAAAGACCTACATGTTACCGGGCATTATTCAGACCGGCAAAAAGCAAGGCATGCGCTTGATGGATGATACTCTGATCGAACTGTGTCAGCGCGGCTTGATCAGCGCTCAGGAGGCCTACGCGCGCGCCGAGCAGAAACAAATGGTGCGCCAGCAACTGGGAAAATGACGAAGCACGAATGACGAATGACCAAGTAAATTCGAATGACCAAGCCCGGATGGGAAGTGCGTGCTTTCAGCGTCAAGCAACGGACGTCTCTACCAATCCCATTCGGCAGCTTTTCGTCATTCGAGATTCGTCATTCCTTTGTCATTTGGCATTCGTCAGTCGTCATTAACTAAATGGCTTACCTGGATCAATTTCTGAGCGTAATCGTCAAACACGGTGGGTCCGACCTGCACTTCGCCGAGGGACAGCCGCCGAAAATGCGTGTGCATGGGGACATCATGCCCATTCGCGCCGAGCCGATTTCACGTGAAGAAGCCGCGCAGATGATGAGCGAACTTTGCGGAGCGCGTAACTGGGAGACCTTTGAGCAACGCGGAGACCTGGATTTTGCCTATGAAATGGATGAAGCCTCCCGGTTCCGCAGTAACTACTTCAAGCAGTCAAACGGTTACGGCGCGACGTTTCGGCTGATTCCCACCAGGATCGCTACGCTCGAGGACCTAGGCATTCCGGTGGTGGTAAAAGACTTTGCCAATATACGCGGAGGTCTGGTGCTTGTGACTGGTCCTACCGGCTCCGGCAAAACCACCACGCAAGCTGCGCTAATCGACTACATCAATCAGAACTATGCGAAACATGTCGTGACAATCGAGGAGCCGATCGAATTTGTGCATGACAACAAGCGAAGCACCATCACACAGCGCGAAGTGCCAACAGATTCGAGTTCGTTCGCCGCTGGACTAAAAGCTGCGCTGCGCGAAGACACCGACATTGTGCTTGTAGGAGAAATGCGCGACCTGGAAACAGTTTCACTCGCTCTAACCGCAGCCGAGACCGGTCTTCTCGTTTTCGGTACGCTGCACACTAACAATGCACGCAAAACGGTGGATCGAATGGTGGACGTTTTTCCCGCCGACCGGCAACCGCAGGCGCGTGCCATGCTCGCGAACTCACTGCGCGGAGTAGTTGCTCAGTTGCTTTTGAAAAGAGCAGACCGACCCGGGCGAATCGCAGTAAACGAAATCCTCATTGCGAATGCCGCCGTCGCCGCAATTATTCGCGAAGGCGCAACGCAAAAGCTCCAGGACGTGATCGTGTCCGGCAGGGCGCAAGGGATGCAGTTCATGGACGACGCCATCTGGGCGCTGCTGGAAAAGGGCATCGTCTCTCCGCACGAAGCCTTCATGAAAGCGATCGACAAAAGCCGGTTCAGACCGTTTCTCCCTCCAGAGGAAGAAGGCCTCGGCAACGCTGCTGGCGCTGTCCGGGATGATGAAAGGCGGCTTCCCGGTAATTTTGTAAAGCCGCCAAGCACTCGTGCGCGGATAGGAACGCGCTGAAAAAGAGCTGCTCACACACAAATCTGCTCGGCAAATCGTCGCGAACGATCAATAGCTGAGATGCAGTTATAACGAGTTGCAGGTGTGCTTATGACAGGCACCGAAGTCAGGATTTAACACGATCGAAATCGAAAAGAAGCTAGGTACAAGCGCCTCTACAACCGCCCGGTCAGCGATCAAGGCTACAACTGAATGGTTAAGACGGCTGTGCCCTTCAACTCGCCGGAGCGAAATCGGTCGATTGCAATGTTAGCGTCTTCTAACGGGAACGTTTCCGTCTTTGTTCTAACCGGAACACGCGGTGCGATGTCGAAAAATTCTTCGCCATCGCGACGGGTAAGGTTTGCTACCGAAGTAATCACTCGTTCTTCCCAAAGGTCTGCATAGGGAAAAGAGGGGATATCGCTCATGTGAATTCCGCCACAGACTACAACGCCGCCCTTGGCGAGCGCGTGCAGCGCTGTGGGCACGAGCGGGCCGACCGAGGCGAAAATAATCGCGGCATCGAGTTTCTCCGGCGGCATCTCGTCGGAACCGCCGGCCCACTTTGCGCCTAGTGCTTTCGCGCTTTGCTGTGTTTCCATGTCGCCCGGTCGCGTAAACACGAAAAGGTCGCGTCCTTCATAAAGGCCAATCTGCGCGATCAGGTGCGCGGCGTTGCCAAAGCCATAGATACCAAGCCGGCGCACATTCCCTGTTTTGCGATAGGAGCGATAACCGATCAGTCCTGCGCAAAGCAGCGGCGCAACATCAACATCATTATAGCCGTCAGGCAGATGAAAACAAAATCGCGCATCGGCGACAATGAATTCCGCGTAACCGCCCTCGATGGTGTACCCGGTGAAACGCGCGCGGTCACACAGGTTTTCCCGGTTCGATCGACAATAAAGGCATTCGCCATCGGTCCATCCAAGCCATGGAATGCCGACGCGATCGCCAATTTTAAATTGCGAATTTACTTCTTCTCCGATCTCTTCGACTCGACCAACAATTTGGTGACCTGGTATGAGCGGGAGTTTTGGATCCGGCAGTTCGCCATCGATCACGTGAAGATCGGTCCTGCACACCGCGCACGTCGCTATTCGCACAAGGAGTTGTCCCTTGGCCAGTCTTGGTTTCTCTACATCGCGGAGTTGGAGCGCTTGCCGCGGCTTATCCAGAACCATAGCACGCATGGTTAACTAATATCTCTCTTAATCATGCTCTTACGGACCATCTTAGGGGCCGACTTAGAGCAAGAATAACAAAAATCAACGCACGGCCGCAGGCGCGGGCCGCATCTCTCCTCTCGCGGGTTCGCCTTCGTGATGTGTGTGCACGCGACGGAGGAACGGTACCTTATCGAGCACGTGCTCCTGGAACCATTCGAGCCAAAGATAGATGACTGGTGTGACGAACAGCGTGATCAACTGGGAAAAAATCAGACCGCCCACAATCACCAGCCCGAGTGGACGGCGCGATGCAGCGTCCTGCCCGAATCCGAGCGCAATCGGCACCGCCCCCATAAGCGCGGCCAACGTTGTCATCATAATAGGACGAAACCGTTCCATGCTGGCTTCGTGAATGGCCGAGCGGAGGTCCCAACCTTCGTCGATTCGTTGCAATGCAAAGTCGACAACCATGATCCCGTTCTTCTTGACGATGCCTAACAACAGGAAAAGTCCGATGACGCTGTAAAGCGAGAGCACTGAGTGGAAGAGGTACAATGTGGCCAGACCTCCGACTACTGCGGGGACAATCGCCGGGAATAAAACCGTAAATGGGTGCACATAGCTTTCGTAAAGAATTCCCAGAATCACATACATAACAAAGACCGCGGCGAGCAGCAGCAGGGGCAGAGAGCGGAACAGCTGCTGGAACACGAGTGTTTCTCCCTGGAAGATACCCTGCACGGTCGGATAATTGGGATGGATTTGCGCGAAGGCATCCTCGATGAACTTGGTGGCATCGCCGATCGCGACGTTTGGCAACAAGTTGAAGTTGAATGTGACACTGGTGAACTGGTTTAAATGGTTCACCGCCTGCGGACCGATAACTTCTTTTGTCGATGTTACAACACGCATCGGGATGAGGTTAGACATGTTGCCTGTTGTTGTGGCTATCGTTCCCCCGCCCGAGCCGCTTGCGCTGAAATTGCCGCTGGTGCTGCTGCGTACATACAGATCGCCCAAGTCGTCAGGGTGCGCCCGTTCCTTGTCTTTGACTTCGAGAATGACCTGGTATTGGTCGTCAGGTTCCTTGATGAGATAGACGTAGTTTTGCGAGTAAGCGTTGCGCATCAGACTTTGGATGGCAGAAGTAGAAACGCCGTAGGTTGCGGCGCGATCCCTGTTGATGTCGATCTTAAGATTTGGCGTGTCATGGTAGTAATCGGAGCGGACGCTGGCGAAACCTTTAAACTGTCGCAGTTTTTCCATCAGTTGATCGGTTACGGCATAAACATCCTGCGGGACGATGCCGCTAATCGTGTAGGCGTACTGTCCCTGGGTCTGGCTCGTAGCGCCGACGCTGATTTGAAGCACCGGAGTCGGCGTTAACACGGCAACGATGCCAGGAACCGCGCCAATCGATTTTTGCAGTCGCAAAATGATTTGATCAATCGGCGGGCGCTCGCTACGCGGTTTCAGAAAAACAAACATCAGTCCCTGCGATAATGCGCTGCGCGAGGCGAAACCGGCGAGTGTGAAGAATTGTCCAACGCTCGGATCAGCCTGGAGCCTTTTATTGACCTCCGTTTGATACGCTCGCATCTGCGCAGGTGACGAGCCTTCCTGCGCAATGAAGACGCCGCGAATAAAACCGCTATCACCCGGCGGCAATAGTGTAAACGGTAAATGGGTGAAGAAGAACCACAGACCAAGAATACAGGCGAGCAAGATCGGCACCGTTAGCCACGCACGATCGAGAAACCAGTCGAGCGCGCGACCGTAGGCAGCAATTACGCGTTTGATGAAATTGCTGGTGTGCCGTTCCATCCAGGCGCGTTTGTGGCCGGCTTTGCGCTCGCCCAAAATGCGCGCGCACATCAGTGGCGTTAGCGTTAACGAGACAAGCCCCGACGCAAGAATCGCCACGATAATCGTGACGGAGAATTCGCGGAAAATGCGACCGAGCAGTCCCGGGATAAACACGAGCGGAATGAAAACCGCTGCGAGCGAAAGGGTCATCGACAGGATTGTGAAGGAAATTTCGCCGGCGCTGTTGAATGTCGCTTTAAGGATGGACTCACCGTGCTCGGCCCGGCGCACTACGTTTTCCAAAAACACAATCGCGTCATCGACAAGGAAGCCGATGGCCAGCGTCAGAGCCATCAACGTGAGATTGTTGATGGAAAAATTGAGCATGTACATCACGGCCACGGTGAGCAGCAATGACATCGGCAGCGCCACGGCCGGGATCAGCGTGTCTGTCGCGCGGCCGAGAAACACATAGATCACCAGCACCACCAACACGAACGCGATGATTAGCGTCCATTTCACTTCGTCGGCGGAATTGACGATGGTTTGCGACCGGTCGAACACGGGCGTGAACTTGATCGAGCCGGGCAAACTCGCGCGCAACTCAGGGAACAGGGCTTTAACGGATTTGGCAACCTCCACTGCATTGGCGCCTGCCTGCCGGTTAACCGCGAGGACGACCACCGAGCCAGGCGGCTTGAAACCGCGCATCCAGAAAAAGCGCGAGATGCGCTCGTCCTGTACACTTTGGCGCACATCAGCGACGTCGCCCAGGTAAACCGGCGAGCCGTTTGGGTTGCGCGCCACGATCAACTCACGATAACCCTCGGCCTTATCGATCTGTCCATTGGGCTGCAGCACAAAGGTACGATGCGCGCCGTCGAATTGCCCCGCGCCGGAATAGACAGTGCCCGATTTAATCCCGCTGGCCAGATCGTCGATGGTCAGGCCCCGCGCAGCCAGTGCCGACGGGTCAGCCTTGATCCGAATCGCACCTTGCACGCCGTAAATGTTCACCTGTGAAACCCCTGGCAGAATGTTGATGCGCTGCGCGACTACGGTGGACGCGTACTTATACAGGTCCCAATCCGTCAGCGTGTCTGACATTAAGCCTAACAGGTAAACGGACTGATCGTTCGGGTTCGTTTTGGTGAACGTGGGAGGACTTGGCAGATCGAGTGGCAACTTGCCCGTGGCACGCTGGATGGCTGCCTGCACATCGGTCGCGGCGTCGACGATGCTTTTGCTCAGAACGAACTGCAACGTGAACGATGTGTTGCTCTGCGTGCTATTGCTGGTGATGATGTCGAGGCCGGGAATTTGCAGAAATTGTTTCTCCAGGGGCGTGGCGATGTTGTTTGCCATTGTTGTCGGGTCCGCGCCAGGATAGGAGCAGCTGACTTGAATGACCGGGTAATCGACTGCCGGAAGATCGTTGACGGCAAGCTTCCCGTAAGTCGCCAGGCCGGCGACGATCACGGACAACGTCAGCAGCACGGTCATCACGGGCCGGCGAATGAACGGTCCGGAGAGCCCCGAGCCTTCGATCGGGACTAACTTTGCCGTCGGGTCGGGCAATTCCTCGGCAAACGATGTCGATCTGCGGCGGTCCCTATCTTTTACTTCGCGTTCGCCGTCATGTTCCCCCGCATCATTCATTATCACAGTGCGCTTTCTGAAACGGCCGAGTCCTGAGTCTTGTCGGAGTTTTGAGGAACGTACGGCTGGGGTGCTACTTTCGCTCCTGGCGAAAGCGCAAGCTGCCCGGTCACCACCACAGTCTCGTCGGGTTTCACTCCCTCGATCACAGTAAGGTCGCCTTTCTGCCGTTGGCCGGGCTTCACAGGACGAAGATCGACAGTGTTGTCGGGTTTCACCACAAAGACAAACGGCCCACTCTGGCTAACCTGGACGGCCTGCGACGGAACAAGCGTCGCATTCTTAAGTGTGTCCAGGATGAAACGGACCCGCACAAATTCCGAGGGCCACAGGGCGCGGTCGGGATTGGGCGTAACCCCGCGGACTCTCACCGTTCCGGAGCCGGGCTGCACTGCGTTGTCAATGAAGTAAAGATCCCCGGTGCGTGGCGCGATTGAACCATCTGCGAGGTAAGTTTGCACTTTCACATTTGGCCCGCCGAGATATTTTCGTACAAGCGGAAGATCATTCTCAGCCACCGTGAAATCGGTGTAAATCGGGTCGAGGCCCTGAATCGTGACGAGCGACGCAGTCGAGGGTCCAACCAGATTGCCAACGTCAACATTGCGCAGACCGACTCGTCCGTTGATCGGCGATTTTATGTAGCACCAGTCGAGGTTCACCTGGGCAGCCTCGGTCGCGGCCTGAGACTTCTGCGCGTTCGCCACGGCCGTGTCGTAGTCCTGCTGCGATATGACCTTTCTAGCACGCAGGTCCTCTTGTCGCTTCAGAGTCACCTGATCCAACTCGGCTTGCGCTTTCGCCTGGTCGAGAGCCGCTTGATACGGGCGCGGATCGATTGTGAAAAGCAAGTCGCCTTTCTTCACGTCGGAGCCATCCTGAAAATTACGCGTGATGATTACGCCACTGACCTGCGCCTGCACCAGCACAGTTTCGTAAGCCGCGCAGGTGCCGATTTCATCGAGATAAAGCGGTACATCTTTTGTAACGACTTTGGCGACGGTCACAGGACGCACTGGCGCCTGCGCCGGCTTCAACGTGCCGACACCGCGCTGAAAGGTGCGAAGCAGAACCAAGACGGCCAATACGGCAAAAAGCAGGTACGCCCAGCGCGGAATGGAGCGCGCTCCAGCCCGTCGAGGTCTCGCTGTTTTCGGCGCTTTATGCGCAACGCGACGCTCTTCTTCTTGCATGATGTTCATTTTTTTAACGTGGCCGTTGCGGTGGACCGGAATTTCGCCAGTGCACCATTTCCGTTTTTCTTTTCTGCTTTTTCGTAAATCTGCGTGAGCACGCGCATGCAGGTACGCAGGTCCGTTGCCGAAATATTCTCCAGCAATTCGCCTCGAAGTTTTTCCGCTTCGGCGCTGATTTGAGAAATGACATTCTGCGCCCGCCGGCCAAGCAGCACCATCTTGCAACGGCGATCGTGCGGCGAGGTTCTCCGGATAATCCAGTCCTCGTTCTCCAGCCGGTGCAACAACGTCACCAATGACGGTTCCTCGATGCCCAACCGCTCTGCTATCTCGGCCTGTGTAAGCGCGTCTCCCGCCAGCGAGAGATGCAGCAGTGTGCGCCATTTAGCCTGGCTCAGACCCATTGGCTTGAGTCGTTCGTCCAACTTCAGTCGCCAGGCACGAGCGGTCCCGTGAAGCAGCGGCCCAAATGTTTCGCCCTCGGACATGTAACGCAGGTCAAATTGGTTCGTATGCTAACCAATTCCAATCTGCCACACTGTCAATGTTTCATTTAGGGCCAACTTCGTAGAGAAGTAGTTCTCGTTTGCGATGATCCCGCACACGAGCACGCAGATGTGCACGCCGCGACGTCCATCGTGGTGTGTTCGTCGCTTCCGCTTCTTTGTCGCTTTGAACAAGAAAATAATGCGTATCAACGGGCAGTTCCCGGACGTCACTCACGTACTCAAGCGGCGCTTTCACGTAAAAAAATACCGGCTGATACTCTGGGTCCACGGCATACAGCGTCTCATTCGGAAGAACCATGGAATTAATTTCGGCGGCAGCCTTCTTCACTTGTTGTCTGTTCCTCAAGACCACCGCCGTGAGTGGATAACCAATCGCTCCAATGACGAGTCCAAGTGCGACGAAGAGCGCAACTATTTTGGCCCATGTTCGCTCGTCCGTCATCCTTTCCCAAGGCCACTGCAACGCATGCCCGGCGTAGCTCATCGCCAGCAGCCATGAAGCTGGAGCTAGTACGGGCATGCTATATCGGGGCACTGCGCCGGGAACGAGGTTTACGGCGAGAAAGGGGACAGCTATTCCCCAAGCGAGAGCGCGCGCGAGCCGCTGCTCAGCATAATCGTGAAATTTTGAAAACCTGACAAAGGGGAATAGAAGAACCCAGGGCAGAAAATAGATAAGACCGCGCGGGATATTTTGAATCCAACTGACGAACTTAAAATCGAGGCCTTGGAGCCGGCCTGTGAACTGATTCGACCACTTGACTGCCGCCACGTGCGTCGTCGTACTGTGCAACAAGGGAATCGCCCACGCCGTGAAGATCCCCAGCATGATCGCTAGCCCGGCGAAATGCGCCGGGTGAATCAAAAGCCGCCATTTTTTCATCTGCCAAAGGACGGCAAGCACGATCGAATAGAAAAATATCAGATGGGTTGGACCTTTCGCCAAAAGCCCAAGCCCTAGAAAAATGGATGCCGGAACCCAAATGAGCCACGGCGATTTCCGTTGGACCAAAAAGCTGACCCAAAAAATGATCGCAAGACCACAAAGAGAGATATAGAGCGCTTCGATTTCAATTAGCCGGCCTTTTTCTATCATTCCGATGCTTGTCATCCAAATGAGAGCCGCGATGATCGATCCTCTCGGACCCAGACTGGCGCGCGCCGCGGTGACAAACGCAATCGCTACCGCGAGCACGGCAACTGCCGATGGCAGACGTGCCGTCCATTCGTTGCGCACTCCAAAAATTCGAAAGGATGCGGCTACCAGCCAGTTCACGAGAGGCGGCTTCCGGAAATATGGATTTCCTCCTACTTCAGGAACAATGTAGTTACCGGACTTGAGCATCGCAATCGCCGGCAAGATGCGTCGTCCCTCTTCTCCTTTAATCGCAATAGAACCAAGCGCTGGTAAATAGATCACCGCCCACACGAGAAGGACGACGAGAACGGCTCCGAGGCGCGAATTCATTGGGTGCTGCATGTTCGATATTGAGCGTCGGACGTCAAATCAAACCGAACGGGTAGCTTGACGAGAAAGGCTTAAGACAGTAACCTAAACGTCGAGTCCGCGCGCTGATCGGAGTGGGAACTGGCGTCCCACTCTTTTTAGTCTGCGGGCTGCATGTTTTTTATGAACGCTGAATTTATTGCGATGCTTGATTATCTGGAGCGGGAGCGCGGGATTAAGCGCGAAATCCTGCTCGAGGCAGTCTCGAACGCCCT
>Ga0310810_10008321_pt1 | contig 11922 bp, 12 predicted proteins | sample NCmetagenome_FD_207641 | JGI IMG/M metagenome (GOLD analysis project Ga0310810, IMG submission 207641) | Soil microbial communities from experimental microcosm in Duke University, North Carolina, United States - NC | ecosystem: Engineered > Artificial ecosystem > Soil microcosm > Unclassified ...
TTCCGCGACCGCCAGCACGAAGCCGAGCGCGCCGAGCGGCGTGGACGCGCCAATCGGAATCACGAACGGCCGGCCGCCTTCACCGCGCAGGCGCCCGGCGACTTCGAGCATCTTCGGCGCGCGGTCCTCGCGCGCCGGCACGTAGACGACGTCGGCGCCCAGGAGATCGTCCAGCAGGGCGTTCGCCGTCAGCCGTGCCGGCACCTCCCCATTCGCTACCAGCACCGCGCGCAAACCGAGCTTCGCCGCGGCCGCCGCCGTTGCTCGCGCGTGGTTCGACTGCACCCCTCCGGCCGTGATCAGCGTGTCCGCGCCGTCGGCCACCGCGCGCGCCGCCACGAGCGCCAGCTTCCTGACCTTGTTGCCCCCGAACCCGAACGGGATCGCATCGTCACGCTTGATGAAGAGATGCGGTCCTCCGCCGAGGCGCCTCATCAGGTTCGGCATCGGCTCGACGAGCGTCGGCGCCGGCACGAATGGCAGCGACGGAAGGCGCGACAGCATCTCGCGCAGCTCGGCGGTCGTCACAGAACGGTATAGTAAGTCAGAAGTTCGAAGTACGAAGTACGAAGTACGACGGCCCTTCACCTTCCTCTTCTTCGTACTTCAGACTTCGTACTTCGTACTTCGTACTTTATGAATCTCCTCTCTGCTCTTCGCTCCAACCGCTCTGTCTTCGCCGCGGAACTGCGTCCGCCACGTGCGGAGCTCGAGATGGCGGCGGGCATGGATGCATGGATCGACACGTACCACGCGGTGCGCCGGCTCACGCGCGAAGGCACGTTCGTCTTCCTCACCGACAGCGCCGTCGGCGCTGCGGAGGAGGATAACCTCCGCCATCTGGTCACCAACCTTGGTCTCGACGTCCCACGCGAGCGCATCGTCCCGTTCCTGACGACGAAGCATTCGATCGAATACTGCCTGTCGTACGCCGACCGCGCCCATCAGAGCGGCTTCCCCGCGCTCGTCATCCTCGGCGGGGACAAGAACGTCGGCACGCCGAGATCGGTCGAGCACGCCTGGCAGCTGCGGCAGTTGCTGCGACAACGCGATCACGCGTTGGCACTCGGCGGTTGGGCCAACCCGCACGCGGATCCAGAACGTCAGGTCGATTTCCTCACGGCCAAAGAGGCGCACGCCGAGTTCTACCTGACGCAGGTCGTCAGCCATCACCACGCGGAGCAGGTATCACGCTTCGTTCGGGCCGCCGAGCGGCGCGGCCTCGTGATGCCAGGCCTGTTTGGCGTCTTCTACTACCGCAGCGCGAACCCGCGCACGCTCGACGCGCTGAAAGGGTTCCTGCCCGTGCCAGTCGAAGGGCTGACGCGTGAATTTGCAGATGGAGCGACGCCCGAAGACATTTGCGCGCGGACGATTCGGACACTGCTGGACGCCGGCGCGCGCCATTTCTATATCAGCAACCTGCCGCTTGCGAAGGCTCAGGTTGTGCTCGAGGACGTTCTCGAAAGGGCGAAGGTGACAGCATGACCAGGGTGCTCGGGGTTCTGGGGGTGGTCGGGGTGCTGGGAGCGGCTGGAGTTCCAATCCAGGCCCAGCAGGCGACGCCCCTGCAGCGGCTCGAGGCGTCGATCCTGCGGACCACGCGCAGCATCAACGCCACCTGGGGCATCTATGTGAAGTCGCTGGAAACCGGCGAGGAGATCGCCGTCGACGCCGATCGTCAGATGGAGACGATGAGCACGATCAAGATCCCGCTGATGATCGAGGTGTTCGAACAGATCAAGGCCGGGAAGTTCAAGCTGACCGACAAGTACACCTTCGCCGAGAAGGACACGCAGCCTGGTACCGGCACGATCCAGCGGCTCGATTACGGCGCGGTGATGACCGTGAAGGACCTGATCACGATGATGATCATCGTCTCGGACAACACGGCCACCGAAGTCCTGTTCCGCATGGTCGGCGGACCTGACGCCGTCAACACCCGCATGCAGACGCTCGGGTTGAAGACGACGCGCGCGATGAATGTGCCGTCGAAATGGTTTCCCGCGCTGCGATCGGCGCCAACGACGGAGCAGTTCTACCGCGAGGGGAAATCGCCGTTCGGATACTCGACGGCGCGGGAAATGGGGCGCCTGCTCGAGATGATGGAGCGCGGTACGCTGGTCGACAAACCCTCGTCCGACGTGATGCTGCGCATCATGCGGAGCCAGCTCTATCGCACGCGCATCCCGCGCTACGTGACCGGCTACACGATCCCGCACAAGACGGGCGACTTCCTGCCGTACGTCGGCGACGACGTCGGCATGCTCGAGGCGCCCGGACGGACGATCATCCTGAGCGTGTTCACCGGCAACCATTTCGGGTCTGGAGAGATGCTCGAGAACGCGATCGGCCTTGTGGCGCGCGATGTCAGCGATTACTTTGCGTACAAACCATAACCACGAAATGCACGAAACCGGAACACATGGATTTCTTTTTCGTGTCTTTCGTGCCGTTTTCTTTGGTGACTTTGGTGGTCACTGATTGTGATCTGCTACGCTGAAACAGATGGCTGACTACCTCGACCGTGTGCCGTTCTCGGGCATCATTCGCATCCGCGACATGATGTACTCCGTCGCGAACCCGTACCGCCTCGACCAGGGAGACGTCAGTTTCGACGCGCCCGACAGCGTCAAGTCGGGCATGACGCGCGCCATCGCCGACAACCATTCACACTACGTCCAGACTACCGGCATTCCGCGTCTGCGCGAGCTGATCGCGGAGAAGCTCCGCCGCACGAACGGCATCCCGGTCGACGACGTGGAGGATGTGCTCGTCACCAACGGCGGGATCCACGGGCTCTACATCATCTGTCGATCGCTGCTCGAGCCTGGAGACGAGGTGCTGATTCCGGATCCCTCGTGGCCGCCGGCGGCGGGCAACATCCTCGCGGCGCAAGGCGTGCCCGTCGGCTACCGGCTCCACGAGTCGAGCGGATGGCAGCCCGACCTCGACGAAGTCGAGGCCGCCATCACGCCGAAGACACGGATTCTCTATCTCAACTCGCCGAGCAATCCGACCGGCGGCGTGCTGACGCGCCTCCATCTGGAGCGTCTGGCGGCGATTGCGCTGAAACACGGACTATGGGTGATTTCCGACGAGGCGTACGAGGACGTCGTGTTCGACGGCGAGCACGTCAGCATCGCGTCGATGCCCGGGATGTACGCGCGGACAATCCCGCTGTACACGTTCAGCAAGTCATATGCGATGACCGGGCTGCGGCTTGGCTATGTCGCGATCAGGGACGCGACGATCCGCGAGCGGGCGAAGAAGCTCCTTTTCTATACCGCGAGTAATGTCGCCTCCGTCGTCCAGTACGGCGGCGTCGGCGCGCTCGAGGGACCACAGGACTGCATCGAGGCGTTCCGAACGGAGCTGCGCGCACGGCGAGACCTGTTCTATCAGGGCATCGAGGAGGCCGCTGGCGGCGTCCTCGCCGGCCGGCCGCCAGCGGGCGCGTTCTACGCCTTTCTGCGGATCGATCCGTCCTGGCACGAAGGAGATCGCGCGACCGTCTCGCTGTCGTGGCGGATGGTGGAGTATCTGATCGCGAGAGGACGGATCGGCTGCGTGCCCGGTGTCGATTTCGGGCCGAACGGCGAAGGCTACGTCCGCTTCTGTTTCGCCCGCGATCGGCAGGAACTGACTGGCGCACTCGAGTCGATGAAGCAGCTCTTCGGCGTCCGCGTCTGACGACGCACCCGCACCTCGCACCTCGCACCTCGCACCTCGCACGTTACTTGATATGCCGTCCGCCGTCGACGCGGATCGTTTCGCCGGTGATGAAGTCGCTGTCGAGGAGCGCGAGCACCGCCTTGGCGATCTCCATCTCCCCGCCCCAGCGCCCGAGCGGCGTCGCCTCTTCGATCTTCTTCGACTCCGCCTCGGTCGTCCCCGGCGGCGCCACGATCGGCCCGGGCGCAATCGCGTTGACCAGGATGTTATCGGCGGCCAGCTCCAGCGCGAGCGCTTCGGTCAGCGCGATGATGCCGCTCTTCGCCACGTAGTACGGCACGTAGCCGGCGTATCGCGGCCGCCCGCTCTTCGCAATCCAGTCGCTGAAGTTGACGATGCGGCCGCCGCCTTGAGCTTTCATGCGGGGGGCGGCGGCATGCGCGCAGAGAAACGCCGCACGCAGATCGATGTTGATGTTCGCGTCCCAATCAGCCACAGTGAGATCGGCGAACGGCTTCTTCACATACACCGATGCCATGTTGATGAGGATGTCGAGCCGGCCGAACGTGTCGACGACCGATTGCACCAGCGTCGCCGCGGCAGCCGGCTGCGAAAGATCGGCGTTGAAGGTGGCGGCGCGCCGGCCGGCCGTCCGCGCGATATCGGCGGCCTGTTCCGCTTCCGCCTTCGAGCGTGCGTAGCTGAGCGCCACGTCGACGCCGCGCGCCGCCAGCTCGCGCGCGACGACCAGCCCGATGCGCTTGCCGCCCGTTATGAGGGCGACTGTGTTCGTCAGGATCACGGGCGAATAGTGCCTACCGGACCACGAAGGCGCGAAGAGCGCTTCCGTGTCTTCGTGGTCCCGGCAGGTTACTTTAGTAGCTAAACGTCCCGAAGAACGCCGAGCGCTTGTTCGGGTCGCTCCACTTCGTGCCGAGCGCGGAGCCGGTGAACGTGTGCTGGTTCGCGACGCCCATCGCCGATTCGTCCATCGACGCGAACGGGTGGAACCACTGCATCGCGCCGCAGGTCGGTTCGTGCGTCAGGTGCTTGCTGACCGCGAGCGTCACCTGCGCGGCCGAGACGTCGATTTCGCTGCCGTGATCGGCGAACTGGATTGCGGTCGGCGTGACCTGGACGATCGTCCCGACGAGCCCTTTGGACAGTTCGTTGGCCATCGCGACGAGCGCGATCTGCTGCGCCGCATTCGCGCGCTGGTCGACGAACATCGCGGTGCGGACGGCCGGCTTCTCGCCGCCCATCTCGGTCATCCCGAGATTGCGGTCGCCCGACATCGCCGCGACCACAGACAGACCGTCGATGTTGATGCCGTTGAAGCTGCCACGATCGACCTTCCACGCGAGCACGGCCTGCTTGCCGACGGTCTCCGCTTCGCTGTTCATGATGCAGCCGCCGGTGAACACTTCGGCGGTGCGCGCTTCGACGTAGGCACCAGTGACCGTGTTCCGCGCGCCCGCGAGAAGCGGGGCCGCCGCCACGCCAATGAGTGCCGCCGCGATGATGGCTCGTTTCATATGTGCAACCTCGCATTAGGATTATAGCGTCAGCAACATTTGTAGTGTCCGGCTTTAGCCGGACTCTCAACGCTTACAGCCGGACCGTGAAAGGACGCGCATCGTGGCAGAAAACATCGGATTTATAGGCCTTGGCGTCATGGGCAAGCCCATGGCGAAGCATCTGATCGCGGCCGGACACCGGCTGACGGTCCACAACCGCAGCCGTGGCGCCGTGGACGAACTCGTCGCGGCGGGAGCCACGGCGGCCGCCTCGCCCGCCGAGGTGGCGCGCGCCTCGTCCATCGTCATCACCATGCTGCCCGACACGCCGGACGTCGAGCGGGTGCTGACTGGACCCGACGGCGTGCTCTCGGCCCTCCAGAAAAACGCCGTCGTCATCGACATGAGCAGTATCTCGCCGGTCGTGACCGAGCGGCTCGCGGCGCTGGTCGCGGAGAAGGGCGGGTCGATGATCGACGCGCCGGTCAGCGGCGGCGAGATCGGCGCGATCAACGCACAGCTGTCGATCATGTGCGGCGGCGACGAGGCGGCGTTCAATCGCGTGAAGCCGATCCTCGCGGCGATGGGAAACCCGGAAAAGATCATCCACATCGGCCGATCGGGCGCGGGGCAGATCTGCAAGGTGTGCAACCAGATCGCGATCGGCGGCGCGCTGGCCGGCGTCAGCGAGGCGTTCGCGCTCGCGAAGAAGGCCGGCGTCGACGCGGCGCGCGTGCGCCAGGCGCTGCTCGGCGGTTTCGCGGCGAGCCGCGTCCTCGAAGTGCACGGCGAGCGGATGCTGGTCGACAACTACAAGCCGGGGTTCCGCGCGAAGCTGTACCAGAAGGACATGCGGCTCGCGAACGAGGCGGCGGCCGCCAACGGCGTCTCCATGCCGGCCAATGCCGTTGTCTCTCAGCTGCTGAACGCGCTGATCGCGTCAGGCGGCGGCGATCTCGACTACGCGGCGCTCGGCACGGTGCTCGTGAAGATGGCGAACGGGTAAACAACGAAGGGCTTAGCGCTGAGGGCCTACGGAGCCCTCAGCGCTCGTCGATTGGCCCGAGCAGCGGCTTGACGTCGACAATCGGCGTGCCGTCGAGCGCCTCGAGATTCCGCACGCGAACGCGTGTGCCGTCGATCGACTCGATGCGCACGCGGTGCAGCCCGATCGGGTTCGGCCGATCCGGCGAGCGCGTGCTGAACACGCCCGTCAGCGGATTCCGCGAGTCCCCCCGAGGATGGACCGTGAGCACGTCGCGGCGCGCGCGATCGAGCCACGTGAGCAGGATGACCTCCGTGCCGGGCTGCAGATCGCGAATCCCTTCGCTGACGCCGGGATCGAACACGAGCCATGCGTCCGGCGATCCCTCGTCGCCCTGCCGCGGGGCGGCCTCGCGATCGACAAGCGGGGATTCGACCGTGCCGATCGGCCGTACCTCATAGCTGAGTTTTGTCATAAGGCCTTGCGAACTCAGGGGCTGACCGGCCACTGCGAGTCGGCGAGCACGACCGACGTCTCGACCTGACGATCCGGGATGCTCCAGTATTTCCTGAGCAGCCGGTTCTTCTCGTCAGCGCCGACCACGCGGAAGCCGTGTTTTTCGTAGAAGCTGATGGCCCAGACCGCGGCGGCCCACGTGCCGATCAGGACAGGGCGGCTGGTGATCGTGCGCAGGTGCGTGAGCAACTTGCCGCCGATGCCTTGATTTCGACTGGCGGTGCGCACATAAGCGTGGCGGATCAGCGTGACGTCCTTGACGTCCTGCAGCCCCATCACGCCGGCTAGCTCGCCGCCCGCCTCGTCGCCCCAGAACGTGACGCCGTCCTCGATCTCGTGGCGGAGTTTCTCGCGGGACATGTACGGCTCCGTCCAGCGATCCGCGGGGATGACGCCTTTGTAGGCCTGGGCGCCGTCGTTAATGATCTGAAAGATTTGCTCGAAGTCAGATGCGGCGCACTCGCGGATCATGAAATGGCTGACGGCTAAGGGCTAAGGGCTCATGACAGACGGCTGATGGTGGTCATGAACCCTATGCCATCAGGCATGAGCCATCAGCCCTGTCAGTGTTTGCAGCAGTCCCGCTCGCCCGAGCAGCAGTCGGGGCGCACGGGCGCGCCGTCGGGACCGAAGCCGCGCTGCGTCTCCGCGCACCAGTAAGCGGTCGAGTCGTACTTGTCGTAGAACGCGAACTCGTCGGGATCGGGTCCCGACGTCACGAACATCCCTTTGTGGCGGATGTTCAGGCAGTGCACGCCGTGAGTCAGCTTGGGCGATGTCAGATGATCCATAAGAACCCTGTCGTTCTGCGTTCTGCGTTCTACGTTCGTCGTTCTGAACCGCGAACGGAGAACGGCGAACCGAGAACGTTCTAGGCCGTCTTGATCCCCGCGGCCTGCATGATGGCCCGCTTGACTGCCGTCTTCGCGATCTGCACCTTGTAGGCATTCCCGCTCATCGGCTTCGCTTCGCTGACGGCGGCTTCGCCGGCGGCGGCGGCCGTCTGCTCGTTGAGCGGCTTCCCGGCGAGCGCGGCTTCCGCCGTTTTCGAGCGCCACGGAATCGGCGCCACGGCACCGAGCACCACACGCGCCGACGAGATCGTGTTCCCGCTCATCGTCAGCACCACCGTGGCGAACGCGAGCGGCCAGTCGTGCGACTGCTTGTAACGCACTTCGTAGTGCCCGTGCTTGACGTTGCCGGGCGCCGGCAGGATCACGTGCGTCAGGATGTCCTCGTCCTCGAGGACGTTTTCCTTCAGCACGTTCTGCAGTGTCGGCATCGTGAAGTAGTCGGCCGCCGCGATCTCGCGCTCGCCGTTCGGCCCGAGCACGCGGAACGTCGCGCCGTAGGCGACGAACGGCACCGCCAGACTCGACGGATGCACGATGTGGCTCGGGCCTTCGTTGCCGAAGATGGCGTGGTACTGGTTCTCGCCGTTGACGGCGAAGCAGCGCGATCCGCCCTTCTTGAAGCAGACGAACTCCTCGTTGCGGTAGTACCAGCAGCGCGGACGCTGGTTGACGTTGCCGCCGACGGTCCCCTGATTGCGGATCTGCGGCGTGCCGACCTCGCCCGCCGCGTGGACGAGGGCCGGATACAGCTTCGCGACCTGCGCGTGCTCGGAGAGGTCGACGATCTTCACCGCGGACCCGATCTTGAGGCCGCCGTCCGGCGTCGCCGTCACCGTCGCGTCGAGCCCTTTGACGTTGACGACGCGATCGGGTGAGTCGATGTAGTCCTTCATCCGCGCGAGCAGATCCTGACCGCCGCCGATCGGCATGGCGATGCCGTCGACCTTCAGCGCGGCGACCGCTTCCTTCTCGGAGGTCGGGTTCACGTAGGAAAACGCCTTCATCCCCGACCTCCCCGGCAAGCTTTGTTGCCAGCAAGCGGGGCCCCTTCCCCGCGCGCCGAATTGACGTAGGCAAAGGCCTTCAATTCGTGCCTCCTGCTTTTTCCTGCTCGATCGCCGCGAGCACCTTGTGCGGGTGCAGCGGCAGGCTGCGGATCGTCGCGCCGGTAGCGTTGCGCACGGCGTTGGCGATCGCCGACGCGGTGGATACGGTCGGCGGCTCGCCGATGCCGATGACCCCGCGCTCCGGCATGTTGTTGAGCATGATGTCGATCTTCGGCACGTCGGACATGCCGGCCAGCAGGTACATCTCCATGTTCGGGTTCACCATCTGGCCGGTCACGCGGTCGAGGATCCGATCCTCGAACAGGGCGAAGTTGATCGCGGCGATGACGCCCCCGTAGGCCTGGCTCTCGGCGGTCAGCTTGTCGACGATGAGGCCGCAGTCCTGGATGGCGAGAATCCGCGTGACCTTGACGATGCCGGTCTCGATGTCGACGGAGGCTTCCGCGAACTGCACACCGCTCGTGCCGGAGCCGGAAAGGCCATCCTCCCACTGACCATCGACCGAGATCGGCTCGGTGCCGATCAACTTGCACGCGTCCTTCCACGACAGACCTTTGGACGGCGTGCCTTTGACGAAGATGCGGCCGCCTTCGGCGACGAGGTTCTCCGGTGTTGATCCGAGCGTCGGCGCAACTTTCGCGAACAGCGCCTCGCGCGCCAGCACGGAGGTCACGCGGATCGCCGGCATCGCCGACGCCGCGGTCGTGCTGCCGCCCGATCCGCCGCTGAACGGCAAGGTCGAGTCACCGATCTCCGGCTTCACACTGCTTACCGGCAGGCCGAGCGTTTCCGCCGCGACGATCGCGACGATCGTGCGCGTGCCGGTGCCGATGTCCTGCGTGCCGCACTTGATCACGACGCCGCCGTCGGAGGTGATGTCCATGTGCGCGCGCGAGCCGCGGCCGGCGCCGCCCCACCGATGCGCCGAAACGCCCATGCCGGTCTTGATCGGGCCGGGCGTCGCATCGCCGGTCGGATGACGCTTGTCCCAGCCGAATGCCTTCGCGCCGCGCGCAAAGTACTCCGCCCACATCGCGTTGGGCGCCGCTGGCGGCAGGTTCTTCACGCGGAACGCGACTGGATCCATCTTCACGCGATCGGCGAGCTCGTCCATCAGGATCTCCGTCAGGAAGCAGCCCTGCGGATGTCCCGGCGCGCGCATCGCGCGCTGCTGGCCGGCGTTGATGTAGACGTCCTTGTGCGTCCGCTTGCGGTTGGGAAAGTTGTAGATGTACGGCAGCGGGAAGCCGCTGGGCGCGCCCGCGCCGCCGGTGCCCCAGCTCTGGCCGTCGAACGCCGTCAGCGTCCCATCGGCGGTGACGCCGGCGCGGATCTTCGCCGTCGCCGAGGGCCGGTTGCCGGTGTCGAGATGCTCCTCTTTGCGATCGAGCATCAGCTTCACCGGCGCCTTGGCCAGCTTCGCCAGCTTGGCGCAGATGATGCCCTGCGCGTCGGGCGCGAACTTGCTGCCGAAGCCGCCGCCCATGTACTGCGTGATGGTGTGGACGTTGGCCTGCGGGATGCCGAGCCCCTGGGCAAATCCCTGGGCGCTCTGGATCACCGCCTGCGTCGACACCCACGCCGTCAGCTTGTCGCCGTCCCACTCGCAGACGGTGCCGTGCGTCTCCAGGCAGACGTGGCCGATCACGTGGGTCGAGTACGTCGCCTCGACGACGTGCGCGGCCTTGGCGAAGCCGGCGGCGAGGTCACCCGTTTCTTCGGTGGTTCCCTGGCGCGTGTTGCCGTTGGGAAACACCGCCGGCGCGTCCGCCGCCATCGCCTGCTCCACCGTCGCCAGGTGCGGCAGCACCTCATATCGGACGCGGATCAGCCGTGCTGCGTCGAGTGCGCGCTCTTCCGTGTCGGCTGCTACCGCCGCAACCGGATCGCCTTGATACATCACGCGGTCCGTCACGTTCATCGTCGAAATCGTCACGCGGTCCGCCAAGCTCCCCGCCTGGGTCGGCGCACCTGCTGCCGTCGGCGATGGCGTCTTGTAGACCAGCACAGCTTTCACTCCCGGAGCCTTCTCTGCCGCCGACGTGTCGACTGACACCACACGCGCGTGGGCGTACGGGGAACGGACCATTTTGCCGAACAGCATCCCGGGGCGGTTGATGTCGTAGGTGTAGCGCGCGCGGCCGGTGACTTTGTCCGGGCCGTCGAGCCGCTTGACCGGGGTGCCGATCAGGGCCGGCTTCTCGGGCCATGAATACTTGTTAGCCACGAGCCACCTGCTTTGCTTTCATTGCTGCTTCCATGATGCGGACGAACGTGCCGCAGCGGCAGATGTTGCCGTCCAGACCCCTGCTGATTTGCTCGCGCGTCGCGTTCGGATGTTTCTCGAGAATCGCGACGGTGGCGACGACGAAGCCCGGCGTGCAGAACCCGCACATCAGACCGTCGGTGTCGCAGAACGCCTGCTGCACCGGGTGCAGCGTCCCGTTGGCGGCGGCGAGGCCGTCCACCGTGCGTATCTGTTTGCCTTGCGTTTCGATCGCCAGCGTCGAGCACGCATAGACCGTGCGGCCGTCGACGATCATCGTGCAGGCGCCGCAGGTGCCCCGGTCGCAGACGCGTTTGTTGCCGGTGAGATCGGCGCGATTGCGGATCGCGTCGAGCAGCGTGACACGCGGTTCGATCTTGAGCTCGATCCGCTTGCCGTTCACCATCAGGGTCACCGGCACCTCGCCGGGGCCGGCGACGCGGGGGCCGGTCTGCGCCTCCGCGACGGTCGCCGTCGTCACGGCGGTCGCGAGACTGGTCACGCCGGCGCTTTTCAAGAAATCTCTGCGGCTGACTGTCATGGGGGCAATAATACGCCAGGACGAAGGGCTCAGGGCTTAGGGCCGAGGGCTAGGGCTGAGGGCTTTACGGAGGCTGACATGAGAGCGAGACGCGACTTTTTGCGACAGCTTGTCCCGACCGGGGTGCTTGGCGCCGTGGCGCTGAACACTGACTGGCTCGAACGAATCGTCTCCGCCAGCGCGGCCGTGGCGGATCGGACACCCGCCGATATCGCCGCCGACGAGGGCTACTGGCGCGACATCCAGCAGGCGTTCACGCTGGACCGCACCATCATCAACCTCAACAACGGCTACACGTGTCCCAGCCCGCGCGTCGTGCACGAAGCGCTGAAGCGCTATCTCGATGTCTCGAACCAGGCCCCCGTCCACTTCATGTGGAACACGATGGAACCCAACGTCGAGCAGGTCCGCCGCAAGCTGGCCGTGGAAGTCGGCTGCGACATGGAGGAGCTGGCCATCACGCGCAACGCCAGCGAAGGGCTGCAAATCGTCCAGCTGGGG
>Ga0310810_10008322_pt1 | contig 11922 bp, 20 predicted proteins | sample NCmetagenome_FD_207641 | JGI IMG/M metagenome (GOLD analysis project Ga0310810, IMG submission 207641) | Soil microbial communities from experimental microcosm in Duke University, North Carolina, United States - NC | ecosystem: Engineered > Artificial ecosystem > Soil microcosm > Unclassified ...
CAGCAGCTCGGGCAGGGCATCGAGCAACGGATGAGCGTTCGCCTGGGTGCCGAGGAAGCCGCACCAGATCTCGGCGGGCTCGCCGCTGGTGCCGATGGTCACCCGGTGCACGCCGTCCTTCGTGATCCAGACGATGCCGGCATCGGTCGGCGTCAGTCCCGCTCGGCTGGCGAGCGTGTGCGCGTCGTTGCGCGGGAGAAGTGCAATCGAGCCCGCGCGGATCACCTGCGGCTCCCTCCCCACCACCTCGATGATGAGCGAGCCGGAACGCACGTAATGATAGCTGATCAGCCTCTCGGGCTGCGGGAAGAAGGGCGCGAAATGCTTGGGCGTGAACTGCGCCAATATGCAGAAGTCGCCACTGAACTCGCCGTCGATCACGACTCCGCCGGTGAGGCGCAGAGAGCCTAGGATTTCGTCGAGAAGATCCATGGAGGACCGCCCCCCGGCGTTTCGGTCAAATTATCCGGCAGCCAAATCATTTTGGCAACCGCGGCAGGCGGGTACAAGCTGGCTTACCAAGTTTCAAGCACGAGTTTCAGATTCGGAAAAATAGTGTTTCCGGACATGCGTGTTTGAGCCCTTAACGGATACGGAGAAACGAAATGCACGGCAAGATTCAATCGAGCGCTGTTACATCGCTGTTCTTTGCCAGTGTTACTGGCATCGCGACAGCAACCATGATCGCAGCGCTGATTTTCGCAGGTTGACTGTAGAACTACTCCGAACACGAGGAGACGAAAAATGCTGGACATTACAAGGGACAAGCCGGTCAACGGCCTCGATCTCGCTGCTCTCAGCCATGTCGTCGAGACGGTCGAGAAGGCTCCGAGCAAGGCCAAGGTCGGCTTCGACGTGACCACCCGCTGGGCGGGCCAGACCCGGACCGAAACCACGGTCCAGGGTGTGACGGTCGGCGGGCAGCATGTCGCTCGCAGCCACGTGATCGCCGCCGACGAGCCCACCGGGCTTCTCGGCAACGACAGCGCACCCAATCCGCAGGAGCTGCTGATGGCGGCGCTCAACGCCTGCATCACGGTCGGGTACGTCGCCGGCGCTTCGATCAGGGGTATCACGCTCGAATCGCTCGAGATCCGCACCCGCGGCGAACTCGACCTGCGTGGCTTCCTCGGCCTCAGCGGAGACGTGCCGCCCGGTTACGAGACGCTCGACTACGAGGTTCGAATCAAGGGCAACGGCACGCGCGAGCAGTTTGAGGAGATTCACCAGAACGTGCTCAAGACCTCGCCCAACTACTTCAACATCGCCAACCCCATCCGCGTGAATGCCACGCTCGTAACCGCGTGATCCCCAGAGAACGAGGAGACGAATGATGACTCGCTTCATGATTGCTGCCGCCGCCGGGCTGATGATCGCCGGCTCCGCTTCGGCGAGCATGCCCAACGTGTTCCTGAACGGCTCGACGGTCCACGTCCGCTACGCCGACCTGGACCTTCGCTCGCCCACGGGCCGCACCATGCTCCAGACGCGGATTCGCCAAGGCGCCGACCCGCTCTGCGCCGATGCGAACGACGACAAGCTGCCGACCCATATGACGCGTAGGGACTGCTACCGCATCGCGCTTGCGAGCGGCCGCGCGCAGATGGGCGCGATCATGGGCCTCTAGGCTCCAACCGGATCCCGGGCGTGGCGCTCTCCCCTTCCCTGCCGCCGCGTCCGGGGTACCCTCACCAGGACGAACCCAATTGAAACATAAGCGGACGGACCCGGCCTTCCCCGACATCGTCGGCGAATGGACCGAGCAAGCCGCTCGGGAAGAGGCGCCGTCCTCCTCCTGGGCGAACGACAATCAAGCGGAGAGGGATCAGCTCTCCGATCCTTTCCTTTCGCTCGTCTTGCGGGCGGAAATCGAAGCCAATCGCGTCTGGTAGGCGCAGGCCCAAATCCAGCTCGAGGCGCGACCTCGTCGACGCGTTCGGCGAGCGCTACGTCGCCTACCGCCGCACTACCCCGATGCTCATCCCGCGCCCGTGGCGCCGAGCGCAGGCCTATCGCGAGGAATCGAATATCTAGGAATTCCTCCCCAGCCTGTTCGGCTGGGGAGGAAAAGGTTTAAGCGTTCTCGGCCTCGGCATCGACGGTCTGCTTCGACGCAGGCTGGTCGCTGCCGATGCGGTCATGCTGCGGCTGGCTCTGTGAACCGCCGATGTTGATCTTCCGCGGCTTCATCGCCTCGGGGATCTCGCGGACCAGCTCGATCGAGAGCAGGCCGTCCTTCAGGTCCGCGCCCTTGACCTGGATATGGTCGGCGAGCGCGAAACGCCGCTCGAACGAACGGTTGGCGATCCCGCGATAGATGAAGTCGCCGTCCTTCTCGTCGGTCTCGTCCGACTTGCGGCCGGTCACGACCAGCACGTTCTGCTGTGCCGTGATGTCGATCTCCTCGGGCTTGAACCCGGCGACCGCGAGCTGGATCGAATAATCGTTCTCGCCCTTCTTGATGAGGTCGAACGGCGGGTAATTCTCCTGAGTCTGCCCCATGTTCGAATTCTCGAGCATGTCGAACAGCCGGTCAAAGCCGACGGTCGAACGGCGGAACGGCGAAAAGTCGAAAGCACTACGCATGATCATGTCCTCCATTTGAGCGACTGGCGGGGCGGACACGTGCGTGTTGGAGCATGGCCGCCCCGTCGCGGACCCGAGTGGCGTCCGCGGTGCGTGAGATGGTCAGGAGGCGGGCTTTTTCAAGACCGTTTGACGTGCTCGCGTAACCATTCGGCCAACTCGTCTTCAGTGACGTTCCCGGCGGCCAGATTTTCGAAGACAACTACGAGCTCGGCATCAGGCGCGGCGAGAAAATGCCCGTTGTCGATGATGAACGTTTCGCAGACGACCAGAGCCGTGCGCTTGTTTCCGTCAACAAATGGATGGTTGCGCGCAAGACCAAATGCGTAGCTCGCTGCAAGGGCGGCCAGATCCGGTTTTTCATAGGCAGCGAGGTTCTGCGGACGTGCAAGCGCACTGTCGAGCAATCCTTCGTCCCGAATTCCCGGGCCGCCACCATGAACGGCCAATTGTTGATCGTGGACCGCAATCGCGAAGGAGCGGTCGACCCAGCGCCACTCCATTTATTTCGCGAGTTCGCGAAGCGCGCGAAATCGGCGCTTCATGACGTCCCGCGCAATTTCCATCTGACGGTCAAAATCATCGGTCTTGGCTTCGATTTCGAGACGTCCGGCAGTCGCCTTGATCACGACTTCCTCACCTTGCGCAAACCCGCTGGCAGCGAGAACATCGCGCGGAATGATAACACCGGTCGAATTTCCCACGGGCACGAGCTTGGCAGTTTTGTTCATACGTTCGTTATAACGCTGAACCTGTGGATATTCAACCCGCGCGCTCCTTGGCACGCCTCGAATCCGCGCCCTATACCGTTCCTGAAATGTCCGACCTGTTTTCGTCTTCCGCTTCCGCCGCCGCTGAGAATTACGACGCGTCCGCGATCGAGGTGCTCGAAGGGCTGGAGCCCGTGCGCCGCCGCCCCGGCATGTACATCGGCGGCACCGACGCGCGCGCGCTCCACCACCTCGCCGCCGAAGTCATCGACAATTGCATGGACGAGGCAGTCGCCGGCTTCGCCAGCCGCATCGAGGTCGAGCTCGACACGGGCAACCGGCTGACGGTCACCGACAACGGCCGCGGAATCCCGGTCGAGGAGCATCCGAAATACCCCGGCAAGTCGGCGCTCGAGGTCATCATGACCACGCTCCACTCGGGCGGGAAGTTCGAGGGCAAGGCGTACAGCACCTCAGGCGGCCTCCATGGCGTCGGGGTCAGCGTCGTCAACGCGCTCTCGACCGAGACCATCGTCGAAGTTGCCCGCGAGAAAAAATTGTACCGCCAAACCTTTTCGCGAGGTGCGGCGACGTCGAAGCTGGAAGAAGTGGGCGCGGCTCCGAACCGCCGCGGCACCACCGTCGCCTTCACCCCCGACCCGGAAATCTTCGGCGCCGACGCGGCCTTCTCACCGGAGCGCCTGTACAAGCTCGCCCGCTCCAAGGCGTACCTGTTCGCCGGGGTCGAGATCCGCTGGCGCTGCGACCCGGTGCTCGCCAGCGCCGACGTCCCCGAGACGGCCACCTTCCATTTCCCCGGCGGTCTCGCGGACAACCTCGCCGAGCAGATCGGCGAGCGCCCGACCGTCACCAACCAGCCCTTCACCGGGAAACAGGACTTTCCCAATGACCAGGGCAGCGCCGAATGGGCCGTCGCCTGGCCGCTCTATTCCGACGGCAGCGAGTCCTACTACTGCAACACCATCCCCACACCCGACGGAGGCACCCACGAAGCGGGGCTGCGCGCCGCGCTGACCAAGGGCATCCGCGCGTTCGGCGAGCTGGTTGGCAACAAGAAGGCGAAGGACATCACCGCCGACGACGTCTTCAATGGCGTCGAGCTGATGCTCTCCGTGTTCATCCGCAACCCGCACTTCCAGAGCCAGACCAAGGACCGTCTCACCAGCCTCGAGGCGGCGCGCTTCGTCGAGGCCGCCGTCCGCGACCATTTCGACCATTATCTCGCCGACAACATGGACCGCGGCCGCGCGCTCCTCGGCGCGATCATGGATCGGATGGAAGAACGGCTGAAGCGCCGCGCCGAGCGCGAGGTTCAGCGCAAGACCGCGACCTCCGCCCGCAAGCTCCGCCTCCCCGGCAAGCTCACCGACTGCGCCAACGACGACGCCGAGGGCACCGAGCTGTTCATCGTCGAGGGCGACAGCGCCGGCGGCTCCGCCAAGCAGGCGCGCAACCGCAAGACCCAGGCGATCCTCCCGATCCGCGGCAAGATCCTCAACGTCGCCTCCGCCACCGCCGACAAGATCCGCGCGAACACCGAAATCGCCGACCTCATCCAGGCGCTCGGCTGCGGCACCCGCGACAAGTGGAACGAGGACGCGCTCCGCTACGAAAAGATCGTCATCATGACCGACGCTGACGTCGACGGCGCCCACATCGCGACGCTTCTGATGACCTTCTTCTTCCAGGAAATGCCCGAGCTCGTTCGCCGCGGCCACCTCTACCTCGCCCAGCCGCCTCTCTACCGCCTCACCAGCGGCGCGAAGACCCTATACGCGAGAGACGACGCCCACCGCGCCGAGCTCGAAGCCACCGAGTTCAAAGGCAAGAAGGTCGAAGTCAGCCGCTTCAAAGGCCTCGGCGAGATGAACCCGAACCAGCTCAAGGAAACGACCATGGACCCGGCGACGCGGTCGATGCTGAAGGTCACACTCCCCGGCCAGAACGAGGACCGCCAGCCGATCAAGGACCTCGTCGAGCGCTTGATGGGGCGGGACCCGGCGCCGAGGTTTGAATTCATTCAGAGCCGCGCGTCGGCGGTCGATGAGGAAGAGATAGACGCCTGAATTGATCTCCTGCGGAGGATTCTGGATGCGCCGCTTGATGTTGCTCGCTTTCCCAATATCGACGCTTTTGAGCTCCTGCAGTGGAACCGCAATGGACCCGGATGACAGGTTTGACGCGGGGAGATGGCAGCTTGAGGTTTGGTTCGAGTCGGATCAGGGTTCAACCCAGGGCCAGCCGGGTTCTCCGAGTGACACTGTGAATCTGACGCAGCAACAGGCCGGCTATCCGCCCGCCTCCGTGTTTTTCTCTGAATTCTATCACGGGGAGCGAGATTGGGGCGATGTCAGCTTCCGAGGGGGCAAGGTCGGCGGTAGCCTCCACCAAGGCTCGGTCGATGTTCCGATGTCGGGAACCTACGCGCGCGACCATTTCCTGGTAAAGCTTCATTACAAAGGCGCCAGTCAGGTCGTCGAAGGGAAGCTCGTCGATCCCGCGTCGAGCTCGAGCTGACGAACTGTTCGCCTATCTGTCGTCTGCCGACGGCTCGGAGCCTTGCGGCTTAGTCGGCTGCTCCTTCGCCAGGCCCACCGACCTCCAGAAGGACATCGGAAGACTGTAGGCGACGATCACCAGCGCGATTGATCCGAAATAGATCGCAGCAGTCACCTTCGGCGGGGCGTACAAAGCCAGGACTACGAAGCCCACCGCAATCGCGATGATGATTTTGCCGGCAAGATGGTCGGACGGATTCGGCGACGCAGCCGATGCGAGGAAGCCCATGATGGCGAGCAAGACCGCGCTGACGATCACAACGGACTTCATTCAGTCAGTCCTTCCCACGCGCTCATGCGGCGCCAGACCGACGGGCTACTATCAGCGAACCGGCCAAAGCAAGCTTGGCGCGCGCCTTAATTGACCTTCAACCGACCGCCGATACAATCCGGTCATGGGGACATACCGCACGCCTCTCGCGCTCATCCGCAACTTCGAATCTCAATTCGAGGAAGATGGAAATGGCGGATATGTCTACCGCCTCAGGGGCAAGGGAAGACCGATTCCTGTCGGAGCCGGCGAGCGCAGGCGCTTCATCGACCAATACGCATGGCGAATCTTCCTCATTTGGGGAGCGATGCTGATCGCGTTGATGCTCTTCTTCCTTACCTTCTACTGGAGGGTCGTGACCACCTCGAAGGTTCTGCCGAGCAGCGTGATATTCTCGGACCCCTTCTTCTATGAGGGCTTCATCCTTATCGGACTTCCCGCGACCACATTGATGTATTGGCTCGGCGAGGCGCCAGCACGGGCCCTCAGGGATCGAGCTTCAATCGGTCCGGAGCCTACCGCCGAAGAAAAGCGGGCAATCGCTTTTCGCAACAAGAGCTACGGGAATCTGGCGCTCATTGCCCTGGTGGGCGGTGCTTCCTACGAATATATCGCTGACGGCCATTGGGATCCTCGGTGGATTGTCGTCCCGGTGGCGGTCGTGCTGGTCGCGGCGGTCCAGGCCTTCCGCAAGTGGCGCTTCGAACGCCTGCACCCGATTCAATGACGGCGGAGAATGGGGTGCGCTGTCACCGTACTCCTGCCTCTTGATCGTTTCCGGTCACCACCGCCGCCGCCACCGGCTCCCCCACACACCTCCCGTCAGCACCCGGATCACCAACAACAGCAGGATCGCGCCGATGGTCGCGTTGACGATGGCGCTGACCACGCCGGTGCCGAGGTGGAGGCCGATCCGCGGCAGCAGCCAGTTGCCGATGAACGCCCCCAATATCCCGAACAGGAGATCGCCGAGGATCCCGAAACCCGCCCCGCGCACAAGCTTGCCGGCGAGCCAGCCGGCGACGATTCCAACGAGCAGGATGACCAGCAGGCTCTGGTTCGACAAATGCATCGGTCACCTCCGTCCTGTCTTCTGCCCCCCAATCGAAGCGATCTTCCGCCGATTCCGAGGAAACCCCGCCGCTATGCCTCGCGCCGCTCCAACAGCTTGATGATCCGCTCGAGCCGTTTCTCATGCTCGTAAGCGGACACGGCGACGATGAGCGCGATGAACGCGCCGACCACGATGATCACCCAGTCCAGCTGGTCCATATGCCTTCTCCCAAAAAGGCCCGGCGTAACAGCCGGGCCTTCTTTCACAGACCGTAATCTCAGCGGTCGCTCGCGTCGTCACCCTCGCCGAACGTCTCGCGCGCCTCGTCCTTCGCGCTTCCCCAGGCGTTTTGGAGCTTGCCTTCGGCCTGGTCGGCCTCGCCTTCGCGCTTCAATTTCTCGTCGCCAAACAGCTTCCCGGCGCCTTCCTTCATCTCGCCGCCCATCTGCTTGGCGCTGCCTTCGGTGCGATCGTCGTCGATCCCGGCGGTGGTGCCGTCGTCGTGCCTGTCATGGTCGTTCATGGCTTTCCTCCATTGCTGTATGGAGGACTCAACGCATCAACGCTTCTTCGTGTCCTGAGCCACGGACCAAGCAGCTCATATCTTCTTGGAATTCCAGCATATTCATGGGAATGGTTGGAAGCCGCCGCCCCGGAACCTCGAGTTGGAATGAAGGAAGCGGCCCAGCGTTCCGCGTGATCGCCGGGACGTAATCCTTTGGAAGGAGGCCCGCCCTCAGCGAAGGGAGCGGGCCTCGCACCAGGTGTTTACTCGCCGCGTGCCTCACGCGACATATGAATAAACGTTCAGGAAAATTCGGCGTTCCTCTGTCGGTTAGCCGACAAAAAGGCCCGCCTTGAAACGGACAGACGGGCCCAGTTTGGTCTTTGAAGGACATCGCACCCATGCAACGAGACGATGCACCTGAACAAACGTTCAGGAAGTGTCCTCGTTCCTAGCGCGCGAAGCCGGTCATCCAGTCGTCGAGCGCAGCTCTGACTTGAGGCGGTAATCCTGCCGCGGCTCTTGCGTTGGCCTGAAGCAACTTGATCTCGCCTATGCTTAGCGGAGGCTCAAATTCGATGCCGCACTCTTCATTCTCGGACCACATCACGATGCCGAATGCGCGAACCGCTTCGATACCGACCTCTACCAGCTCGTTCGCTGTCGGTAGGTCGCGTCCGCGCAATCGAACCCCTGTTGCGGACACGTCAACCACGAGGGCTCGATCCGCGCGGGTTATAGAGTTGAAGGTCGCAATCAGTGGAACGCGTTCTCGTAAAGCGGAACGCCGGCCGCCGCCGTTGCACTTGCCGAATGTACTCATACTGGGACCTCGTTACGCAGGCCCACCCCACGACCCCGATTTACTTGAAGTCGGTTCAGCATGGATTGCGAGGAATGGATAACGAGGCGGTACGTAACCTGCGTTAATGGCGCTGCGCTTCCTGCGTTTCGCGAAACTCAAAAGCGCGTCGTGACCGCGAACATTTGTGGAGATTCGAGGTCGGGATGCCTAATCCCCCGTCTTCATTCTCGCCGCCAGCGCCTTCGACCGCTCGGCCAGGTCCCTCACGTCCCGCTCATCCAGCTCGCTGTCGAAGCAGAGCCCCACCAGCTCGCCGTTCTGCCACCGGACGACCGCGCCGCGCGCGAGTGCTCCGCAGTCCAGGGTCACCGCGGTCCCGCTCGGCAGGCTGAGCGCGCAGTTCAGCTTCGCGCCGCCCGCCGACAGGTCGAGCACCTGGACAAAATGGCGCTCCCCATTGGCCTGAAGGAAAGCCGGCAACGCCATTGGGACGCGCGGATAGAGGCGCCGGTCGGCATAAGGATCGCGATCCTCGGGCAAGGGAGTGGAGCTAGCCATCAGTTGTCGCCAATGGCGACGGTGTAGCAGCCCGGTGCTGCCAGAGAGTAAATGCCCGATGTCGCGACCCGCGGCGGTGGCGGAGGCTCCGGCTCGTCAGCCCAGCCGGGCGTTCAGTTGCGCCAGTCGCTTCTTGAGCAGAGCGATATTTTTTGGGGTCGTCGCCTGCAGCTCCCGCAAGTCCGCTTCGTCGATGTGCGTGATCTTGCCGGACTCGATGCCTTTGAGGAGCTGCGCCAAGCGGTCCCGCTCCTCGTGCCAGTTTTCCACGCTCACAATAACCTCCGTGTTCCTCGCCGCGGACCGTTCAGGTCGCGTAATGCCTCCTCAGACCGGCGAGAATTTCGTCATAATCGGCGATGTCCTGGACCAACATCGTAACCGCTTCGTCCTTGGTCATGCCATGCAACGGCTCGGAGCGCCCGGTGCGGACGGATTCGAGCAATGCGGCCTTGCGGTCCCGTTTGAGCATGGTCTTCTCGATGCCCTTGCTGAAATAGGTCAAACGCCGCCCTTCCCAATGGTGCGCGCCAGCATAGCATGGCGGGCCGTAATGCGCGCCTTATATCGGTGCGCGGGACAGTCGCTCTCGCGCTCCGGCCTCGTAATGTCCTGCGCCACTCCCCATATTGGTAGGATCGCTGACAGTCGCTTTTGTAAGCGTCGGCGACTGAGAGACCATTGCGCTCCCGCTTACGGCAGAGGAGTTCGGTCCGTGGATCTCAATCGAGTGCTTCATCAGCATCAGGCCGTCCTGGCGCTCCAGGAACGGGCCGCCAACGCCGAAGAGCGGCGAGCCTATTGTCAGTTCGCCCGCGACTATTCCGTACAAATCCAGACGATTCGGACGAAGAGCGGCGCCCCGAAAATCATTACGGGATTTCCAAATTGAGCCCGGCTGTTCCCGCGGACCCGCCAGCCGATCGTTCGCCCGTTCCCTGGACCAGGCGGTTCCGGCGCAAGACTTCCTCGCCGCTCCCGACCACCGATCAATTGCGGCGGCAGGATGCCGTGCTCCAATGCGCCTGGCGGAGCCTCGGCGAATCCGCGCCGGTGATCGCCTTTCTGAACAGCCATAACGAGCGCCTGGACGGCCAGCCGCTCTATCTCGCACTCGAGAGCGACGAAGGCTTGCTGCGGGTCGAACAGCTGCTCGGCGAAATCGGCCTGATGCGGCGGGCATGACCGGTCCTGCCGATCCGCCCGAAGGCGGCGACATGAGCTCGACGGCCGCTGCAACGCCTGGACGTGTGAATGTGCCCCCCATGAGCGTGCGTCGCGGCGCCATCGCGAAATGGGCCTGGGCGATCGTGGCTTTGCTGTGCGCAGCGATCGCCGGTCGGTTGTGGCTGCACTTGTCCTTCGGAACCCTGCTGATCGTGACCGCCTCTCTCTTTGTGGCCGTGATGCTTCGTGAGCTCTGGTTCGGAGAGAGGGCGCACCGTTCGGCCCAGCGGGTGCGCGACGCGCATTTCGTCCGGGAGCACGAGGTCGGCAGGGAACGGCTGCGAGAGCTCGGGGACTAGCCCTCAGCGGCCGGGCGGCCCTTAGATCGCGCCTGAGGGCGCATGCAGCTCGGTCCTGTATTCCGCGTCCTGCAGGGCGCGGCCAGCTCCTATTGCGACGCAGGTCAACGGCTCCTCCGCGACATGCACCGGAAGCCCGGTCGCGTCGCGAAGCACCGTGTCCATGTTCTTGAGCAGCGCTCCCCCGCCCGTGATGACCAGGCCGCGGTTGATGATGTCGGAGGCGATTTCGGCCCCCGCGTGTCCCAAGCCGCGGGCGACGACTTCGACGATTTGCTGCACCACGTCGTGCAGCGCCTCGGCCATTTCGGCCTGGCTCAGCTCGATCTCGCACAGGTTGCCGACGGTAACGTCGCGCCCGCCGACGTGGCCGACGATCTTCATCGCCTCGGGAGTCGACTTGGCGGACCCGATCTCCTTCTTGATCCGCTCGGCCGAAACGGGCCCGATTTCAACATTGTGCTTCATCCGGACGTAGGAGGCGATCGCGTCGTCCATCTTGTCGCCGCCGACCCGCTCCGAGGTGCTGTAGGTCGGGCGCTTGAGCGCGATGATCGCGACCTCCGTCGTGCCGCCGCCGATATCGACGACCATCGACCCGACCGGCTCCTCGACCGGCAGGCCGGCGCCGATCGCCGCGGCCAGCGCTTCGTCGATCAGCCAGACGTCGCGCGCGCCGGCGTTGATCGCGGCCGCCTGGATCGCGCGGCGCTCGACCTCGGTCGAAGCGGAGGGGACTCCGATCACCACCTCCGGCCCCCGCGACATGAGGTGCGGGCCGCCCGTCGCCTTCGCGATGAAATGCTTGATCATCTGCTCGGTCAAATCGAGGTCGTTGATCACCCCGTCGACCAGCGGCCGATAGGTGCGGATGTTGTCCGCAGTCTTGCCCATCAGGATCTTGGCGTCGCTGCCGACCGCCCGGACGCGCTGGATTCCGCCCACGACTTCGAGCGCGACGACCGACGGTTCGCTAAGCACGATTCCCTCGCCCGGGACGTAGATGACGGTGTTCGCGGTGCCGACGTCGATCGCCATCTGGCGCGCGCCCAACGAGTTGAAGAGATTAAAATCCATCAACGATCATCGAGCCGCTCCAGCCGAGCGATTTCCTTGCTATCGCATGTGCCTGACACCGGTGAGCTGGTGCCGGTCGCTAAACGAAACGGCGGAACAGCAGTTCCTAGCGCCGGGAGTCGTACATGACCAAGGGCCTGCGCCAGTTCCTGGATCCAGAGCAGCAGCGCGCCTGGCTCGAAGGCGAAGCGGTCCCGGCGGACGCCGCCGAACGCGACGAATCCCTCGAACAGCGCTTCAAATATGCCGCG
>Ga0310810_10008323_pt1 | contig 11922 bp, 6 predicted proteins | sample NCmetagenome_FD_207641 | JGI IMG/M metagenome (GOLD analysis project Ga0310810, IMG submission 207641) | Soil microbial communities from experimental microcosm in Duke University, North Carolina, United States - NC | ecosystem: Engineered > Artificial ecosystem > Soil microcosm > Unclassified ...
GACGCGCGATTCAGGTACATCGCGAGGATTTCCCGCTTCGAGAAGCGGTGCTCCAGGCGCAGCGCGAGCATCGCCTCCGACATCTTTGCGCCAAGACCGCGCCGGGCGCGGCCATCGCGCACGAGCAGGAGCTTGGCGACCTGCTGCGAAATCGTCGACCCGCCCTCCACCCTGTGGCCGTGCCGCACATTGGCGGAAGCGGCCCGCACAATCGCAATCGGATCGACACCCGGGTGGTCCCAGAACCTGCGATCCTCAACCGCCACGGTCGCAGCGACGACAGACGGCGGAAGGTCGGCTGCCGTCAACGTCTCGCCGCGCGTGCCTTCGGGTGAGAGTGCCTCGTACAGAGGCAAACCGTTCCGATCGAGCACGACGACGGATGCGGTGCGGCGGTCGTCGAGCAACTGCGCCGGGATCGGCCCGCAGCGGAGCCACCCCAACAGCGCGACGACTGCGGCGGCTCCGCCCGCTGCGAGCCTACGGCGTCGTGTCAGGCGAATCATTTTCGCACCTCGACAATCGCGGTCGCGGTGCGCCCGAACACTTCCGGCTCGTACATTTCTTCCGCATGCGCCGGCGCCGTTCGGAAGGTGCCTGCCGTCGTGGCCCGGACCATGTACGTAAACGTGTGCCGCCCCTCGCTCAGCCGCGTCGCGAAGAGCTGAACGCGGTCGTCGTGGCGCTCGACGTGATCGAATCCGCCGCGCTGCCACCACGAGTTCCAGTCGGCCGTCGATTCCGGCTGCTGGTCCTGATCCTGCGCCAGGGTGCGCGCGGTCGTGGCGAACCAGGATTCAACCGGCTCGAAGCCGGCGGGCAGCGGATCCGTGACGGCGACGAATCGTCGCTCCTTTGTCAGGCGGAGCGTCAGCGTCACGCGGACGAGGTCCCCCGCCTTGTAGGTCGTGGTCGGCGGTCGAACGCCGTTCTCGACGTAGGGCGCATACGCCCGTTCGATGCTGAAGCCGGTGTCGAGGCCCTGCTGGAACAGCGTGTCGGCGGTGTAGCGAAGCCGCGCCGTATAAAAGAGCGAGCCCGCCCCTTCGCGTGTGAACGTCAACGGCGAAGAAGTCCCCGCGGCGCCGCCGGCAAGCACCTGCGGCATCGCGAGGTCCTTCGACACCGATGTCGTAGTTCGGCCGGCGAACCGCTGGCGCGCGATCTCGTTGCCTGAGAGCTTCACCACCGCGGTGAAGTCCGGCACGACGGACTCGAACTTACGGTAATAGGCGACCAGCGACTCCATCGCATGCGCGTTTTCCTGCGTGTTGCCCCATCGCCCATCCTTGCGGACCGTCATCATCCAGCGCACGATCGGCCGCGCCTGCGTGTCCGTCAGCCCGCCGCGGATCAGGCTGTTCAGCACGATGGCCGTCGATCGCACGTTGGAGTTCCAGAACCACAGCAGGTACGGATCGCTCAGCTCCTCGACGTGCGCGCTGCCACCTTCCGGAAGAATCGCGTTGGTCATCCGGCGACGCAGCTCGGTGACACGAGCGCTCGAGGTTTCCCCCTTCGCAAGCAGCGCGTCGTGCAGATACGCGAGCGCAAACACCGGCATCCGATCGCGATAGCCGTACAGGCGGTTGAGGTTTGAATCCTCGTTCCGGCCGCCTTCCGCGAGGACCTTGACCGCGAACGCCTGCCACGCCGTGTAGGCCGGCCACCATCCTTCGTTCGTCGGCGGCGCCTCTCCGAGCTTCGCATCGAGGTACGAATAGGCGCGCTCGCGCATCGCCGGATCGACGGAGTACTTCAGATCGGTCGCCGTCTTGAATACGTGAAGCAGATAGGCCGTGAGATACGGCGACGTTGACCAGCACGTCCCAGGCCAATAGGCAAAGCCACCGTTCGGACACTGGAACGCCCGGAGCTCGTCGAGCGTCTGCTGTACTGCTGGACGCATCTTTGCCGTATCCATCCCCGGCAAGGTGAACGCGTCGCCGAGATCCGCGGCGAGCAGCAGCGCAAGCGCGCGCGAGCCCTTCTGCTCCGCGCATCCGTACGGATACTCGACCAGATACCGCGCGCCCTCCCCAAGGCCGACCATCGCCGTCGACGCCAGTTCGAGGTGCAGGCCGCCGAAACCGGCGACGACCCCCGCCGGTATTGTGAACTTCTCCATCGCAGGTGCCGCATCGCTGGTCTGCCCGTAGGCCGCGACCGTCTCCGGCGATGCGAGCACCTCCACGGGGATGACATCCTCGAAGGCGTCCGTTTCGGACCCCACCGTGACCGTCATCTGCACCCGCGCCCGGCCAATCGATTTCGCGGCGGCCTGGAACTTCGCCTCGACCGAACCGCCAGCGGCAATTGGGATGCTCGTCGTCGCGGCGGGGCCGACGTCGAGGATTGACGGGTCGAGACTCTTCAGCGTCACCGCAGCGGTGCCCGCGGACTTCAGCTGACTCGTAACGACCGCGCCGAAATGGGCGACGTCGCCGACGGCCAGGAACCGCGGCCAGGTCGGCTTCATCGTAATCGGCTTGTTGATGCGAATCTCGCCGTCCGCGGATCCGAACCGCGAGTCGCGATCCGCGGCAACCGCCATGATGCGATAGGTGGTCAGCGACTCCGGCAGTGTGACGTCGGTCGCCGCGTGGCCGTCGGCATCCGTCGCCACCGAGCCAAGCCAGAACGCCAGCACTCGGAAGTCCTTGCGGATCCCGCCGGGGATCCCCCCCTCCGCTCCGCCGCCACCCCCATCGGTACCGCCCTTCGGCGTCAGCACCCGGCGCGAAATGATTCGCTGCCGGCTGTCCTGGTTCATCACCTGCAGCGCTTTCTGCACGTAGACGGATCCGAGGACGTCGGGCGTCCGATAGCCGGTCAGCGACAGCACACCGTAGTCCACGGCCCAGAGCGTCACTTCGCTCGCCGTCCCCCGACCCTTCGGGTCTTTCACCTGGACGTCAATCTTCGCCGTGTTCGCAGGGCGATACTCCTGCTTGTTGGCCGCAACGGCCACGGTCAATCGTTTCGTCGCGTCCTCGATCTTCAGCTCCGCATAGCCCAGGCGGAACGCCGGCTTCCCTGGGTCCGATGTGTCCTGCCCGGAGAGATCGCTGGAACCGGCCTTCAGGCCAGCCGCCGTCACTGAAGCCGCAGGTTTCGTCCGGCCTTTGATGAGCAGCACGGACACATACACGTTCGGAATGTCCGCTTCGGTTATCGGAACGTCGATCGACTGCTGGGTCGAGTTGAGGACGAACTGCTTGTGCGTCCGAACCCCTTCGCGCTCCGTCGTCACGAGGGCGGTCGCCTGCTCCCATGGCGACTTGATCATCAGCCGCGCAGTCTCGCCCGGCTTCCATGTCTGGCGCTCGGGCACGAGGTCGATACGGTTGTGGTCGTAGCGCGCCCACGCGGTGTAGCCTTCACCGAGCGCATAAAAGTCGGTTCGCGTCACGGCAAACGCACCGTTCGCGCCCTTGCCGGTCGCGGTCAGGTAGAAGCCGCCGCCGGACGGTAACTGCGCCTGGAACGGCACCGGCTGCTCCGCCGTTGTGATCGTCCATTTCCCGATCGGGGTTTCCTGCCGTTCGGTGTCCCATTCATAGAAACCGTTCCCCTCGGCGCGGCGGACGCTCCTCCACTGGACCTGGACCAGTTGCATTTCCACCTGCACGCCGGCAACCGGGTTGCCATCGAGACCTGCGGCCACCACCTCGGTGTGAAGCCCGCCCTTCTGATCCGAAAAGAATGGAATGCTCTTGATGCCGATGTACCAAGGCGCGGGATGGACGGTCACCGATTCGCGGTTCGCGATGTGCTGGCGCGAAACATCCTCGACGTCCCCCTCGAGCGTGTAGACCCAAGGCACGCCGCGGCTGTCGGTCGTCGGCAGCTTCAGGGGCAGCGTGCCGGTGCGCAGAAGACTGGTGTCGTCGGTTTTGATCGGGCGCGAGTCCACGAATCGGCTTTCGCCGAGGTCGACGGCGCCGATGAAGTCCCAGGCGGACTCACCGAACTTCTCGCGGATCGGCTTTGGCACGCCGTACGCGAGCGATCGTGTGTACGTCCATTTCACAGGGCGCGGACCCATCGCGGCGCCGAAAAGATACTTCGCGGTGATATGGCCGGTGAGCGTCGTCCCTGAAAGCAGCGAGTCCGCGCCCAGGGCGACGTCGACGCGGAAATCAGGCCGGCGGTAGGCAGCGACGAGAAACGACGCGTGCACCATTTTTTCGTACGGCACGTAGTCGTCGCTGCGTGGACTGGGCGTTTCACCGGGGCGCCGAGCCTCGGGCGGTTTCGGCTTCGGCATGTCCGCCTCGAGCACGCCGCGCACCGAATAGCCGCCAAGGCCGCCCTCTTTCGGCAGCGTCATCGTCCACTCTGCACTGCTCCATGCGTTGACCTTGACCGAGCGTGTGTCGACGGCGCGGTCTTCACCGTCGCGAACCGAAATCACGACGACGGTTCCGGCGGGCAACAGCCGGACACCGGTGGGCGTGTTGTGGCGAAGCACCGCCTTGAAATGCACCTCTTCGCCCAGCCGATATACGCCACGATCCGTGAAGATCGTGCCGCGGAGCATCGGCTCCGCCTGGTTCGGGTTGTAACTGGTTCCGAACTCCCACGGTTCGATGCCTTCGTTCCAGTCGCTGCTGACGTAGGCGACGTCGCCGTCTTTCTCGGCGGTGACGAGGAACTGGAAGCGGTCGTAGCGGTTGCGATCCCGCAGCGGTGTATTCGACGCCGTGGCCGTTCCATCGGCGCCGGTGCGCCCCCGCCAGAAGACACTGTTGTCGAGCCGGACGATTGACACGTCCGCTCCCGCGACCGGTGATCCATCGTCGAGTCGCGTCACGAAGATCAGCGTGTTCTGCGGGCTGTCCTTGACGGTGATCCCCAGGTTCGTGACTTGAACCACGGTCGCGCGGGTGCTATCGCCGCCGTAAGTCCTGGTGAGCGGGATCACCGCTCCCGGTTTGACCGCCGCCCAGACCAGCCCGGTCTTCCCCGCGCCAAGGGCATTGCTGATGTTGAGGCCGTGCGATTGGATCTGATCCGGCGTGACGCCGAGCTGCCGCTCGGTTCCGGGAACCGGTGGCGGCTCGCGGAACGCATTTTCCACGAGCTGCCGCAGCCTGGGCATGAGATCGCGAACCTGCAGCGGCTCGGCCCACTGAGTCGCGTTCCTGAAGTTGCGCGCATAGAACGGGAGCAGCGGACCCCCGTCTTTCTCCCACACGCCATGGCCGTCGCCGAAGCTCGTGAACGCTGGCCGGTGCCAGTTCTCGATCCGTCCCAGCCAGGTGTAGCCGAGAACCTGTCCGTCGGCGGCCTTGAGCGAGCCGTCCACGGTGACGACATACGTCTTCGCCGGCGGCTGCGCGTCGAACCCGGCATCTTCGAGCGTCAGCGTTTCGTCGACGTCTCGCGTGTTCCCGTAGTCGTCCTTCGACCGAGGCTGGTGCGGCTTCGCCAGCGCAACCTGCGCCGGCGCTGTGACGTCGCTCGCGCTGGCCGCGCGCGCGAACTCTGTGACTTTTACCGGACGCCGGAACCACAACGGGTTGGAATCGTCCGGGTTGCACTGGTTCATGCAATACACGTGGTCGACGAAGAACGCGGGCTCGACCTTGACGACATAGTTCTGGGTTTTTTCAGGGACGGCGGGCCCGCCAGGGGATGGGAGCCGCGAGTCGAGGGTGAGCGTCACCCAGCTTTCCGGCGGCACGATGTCCTTCGCTTCGAGCACGACGAGATCGGAACCGGGCGGAAACCGCTTCCTGTCCCAGTCGGTTGCCACGCCGAACTTGACCGGACCACTCATCGCGGCCACCGCTCGGGTCGCGGTGACCTTGGCATTCAGCTGCTGCACCCACTCGCGGTTTCCCGCTGCGAGGCGCGCGCGCAGCTGGTCCAGATCCGGGAGGTCCCACTCGTGCGGCGTAAACGCTGCGCTCGAGTGCGCGGCGACGTCGGCCTCGCGGACTGGCTGGTTGAACCGAAGCGCGACGATGAGCGTGCCGTCGTAGCGTTCGCCGCGCCGGTACCACCGGGTTTCGAGCAGGTGGACCGTCGGCGTTGTGAAGCTGAAGTTCACCGGCTTCGCCAGCTTCCGTCCGCTGATGGCCGTCGCGCTCGAGTCGATGGCCACCCGATACCTCGTCGCATACGGCAGCGGCCGCTTCGGATCCGGCGTGAAGATGAGAATCGTCGTTCCCGACCACCGGAACGTGCCGGGAAGAGCCGGCGTGATGCGCACGTAAGGCGGCTGCACTCGCTCCGGAATGGCGCCGAGCGCCACCATCGGTTCGGAGAAGACGATCCGGATCTCGCGCGCCTCCGCGATGTTCTGGACTTCCCCTTCGGGGCCGAAGCTAACGACGGACAGGGATGCTGTGATGCGTTGTGCGGATTCGGCCGGCACGGACGCCGCACACACGCACACGAAGATGCGGAGTACGGTACGAATCAGGCGTGTCATGGGGGTCTCTCGGGGGAGCGCAGGGTGCAGCGAGCATCGTGTTGCTCTGGCGGATTAGACACCGACCGAGGCGGAAACGGTCACGTTCGCCTCGGTGGTCGCGCCGAAGCGGCGGAAGCCGCGAAGGCGGACCGCCAACGGCTCGCTCTTCTTACGCCGCGTGGGCGCGACGATCCTGGACCGCGAAGAGCGTCGGCATGCGATGCCGCAGGTAGTCGACGGCGTGGGACCCGGGGGACGCGCCGGTGAAGATGGTGGCGGCGCTGTAATAGATGACCGCGGTGACGCCGACCGATGGCCAGAATCCGGTCCCGAACGCGGGGCCGATCATCGCGAGCGACAACGTGCACGCGATGTCAATCGTGGCGGAAACGGCACGCGGCGTGAGGCGCAGCCGCCGCGCGCGCGCGTCCGCTTTCCGTTCGCGCGCCGCGGCGCGTCGATCGCCTTCGCGCGGAATCAGGGCTGGATCCTCGAGCGCGCCCGGATTATGGCCGATGACTTCCGCGTGCGCCTTGATCAGCCGCGCCGCGCGGCGATCGCCTTGCGGGAAGAGCCGGCAGAATTCGTCGACCAGATCGTCCGCGTCGAGGCCGACCGCTTTCGCGTAGTCGCGGATGAACGCGCGCGCGAAGATGCCCGAGGGCCATTTCGAGAAGTCGTTCCGCTCGAGGCCAAGCCAGAGGTCGGCGCCGACCTTGGTGACCGCGGCGATGGTGTCGATGGTGATGCCGCGCCGCTCACGCTCGCGACGCAGCCGGGGCCCGAAGGTGTCTCGTTCCGACATGAGAATTCACCGAGAGGAGCAATATTTGCGCCGTCTCCCGCCCGAGAGGATCGTCAACGTTCCCGTAATCCGCTCCCGTACGCGGCAGCCAGATTTGTAAGCGGCACCGTCGTTTGTGACAGTTTTCGCGCTGTTTCGCTCTGCGATTTCCGCGTTTTGCGTTCGCTCGTCCGGCCTGCGATGATCGCGTCATGGCGGCCTTCTGTCTGACTATTCATGCGCGGTACCGGTGCCGCCATGTAGGAGCCTGCTGTCAGAACTGGAAGGTCCCGGCCGAACCGCACGTCGTTCAGCTCGTCGAGCGGCGGGGGCTGAAACGGCGGGGGGTGATCGGACCGTTGTTCGTGTCATCCAGAAAACCGGATTCGCACGACGGCGGAATGGACGTCGCTAGAGATAACAACGGAAGCTGCGTCTTTTTCGAACAGGACAACGGGCGACTGTGCGTCATACACCGGGAGGCCGGAGCTGAGGCGCTGCCGACCGCGTGTCGGCATTTTCCCCGAAAGTTTTTACGCGATCGTCGCGGCACGTTCATCTCGCTGTCGCATTTCTGCCCGACTGCGGCGATTCTCCTCGTCGGCGCCCAGCCGCTCGAGGTCGTCCCGGCGGCGCCGCCGCTGATGCTGGAGGAGCCGATCGAAGGGCTCGATGCGCGGGACGCGCTGCCGCCGCTGCTGTGCCCGGACGTTCTCTGCGACGTGGACGGTTACGACGCGTGGGAGCGCGCGGCGATCGCGGTGCTCGCGCGGCCGGATCTGACCTGCCAGCGGGCGCTCGATTCGATCGGTGCGGCGACGGAACGGGTACGGGCGTGGCGTCCGGGGGGTCAGTCCCTCGCGAGCGACGTCGTTGCCGCTTTTACGAACGACGCCGGGCAGGCCCCGGTCCCGCGGTTTACGCAGGAGCAACTGGTGGAGCTGATCTGGCGACTGAGTGACGGTCGTGTTCCCAGCGACATCGAGCCAATCGACCGGTTCGAAGATCGCTGGAACGCGCGCGTCGGGTCCGCCTTTGATCGCTACGACGGGGCGATCAAGAACTACGTGGCGGCGCGAATCTTTGCGAACTGGATTGCCTACCAGGGACGCGGACTGCGCTCGATAGCCCAGTGGGGTCGCGCCGCCGCCGCCCTGGTGCGGCATCATGCGCTCCGCAGGCTGCTCGACTCGGGCGGGTCTCCCGGGCCAGATGACCTCATCGAAGCCATCCGGATGGCGGATCTCCTCTTGCTGCACGTCATCGACACGCAGGCTTTCGCTCGAGCGGTTGCTCCCATCGAGGCATGACCGCACTGCAACGGTTCCTCCGCTACGTCACGTTCGACACGCGTTCGGACGAGGCGTCGGCAAGCTTCCCCAGCACGCCGGGACAGCTCGTGCTGTTGCGGACGCTCGCCGACGAATTGAAGGCGCTTGGACTCGCCGACGTCGTGATGGACGACTACGGATACGTGATGGCGACCGTGCCGGCCACGCGTGGGCACGAACGTTCACCGGTCATCGGGTTCATCGCACATGTCGACACGTCGCCCGAGATGCCCGGAGACAACGTCCGTCCCATAGTCCACGAGCGGTACGACGGCGGCGACATCGTCCTGCCCGACGATCCGTCCGCGGTGCTGCGCGCGGCCGAGGACCCCGCGCTTGCGGCGCAGATTGGTCACGACATCGTCACCGCATCGGGGCTGACGCTGCTCGGCGCCGACGACAAGGCTGGCGTTGCGGAAATCATGGCCGCGGTCGAAGAGCTGGTCACGAATCGCGGCGGCGCGCACGGCCCGGTCCGCGTCGCGTTCACGCCAGACGAAGAGATCGGCCGCGGCGCCAATCACTTCGACGTCGCGCGTTTCGGCGCCAGCTGCGCGTACACGCTCGACGGCGGCGGCCGCGGCGAGCTGGAGTACGAAAGCTTCTCGGCCGACGCGATCACGGTGACGTTCAAGGGCTTCAATACACACCCGGGATACGCGAAGGGACGCATGGTGAACGCGATTCGCGTCGCGGCCGATTTCGTCGCCGCATTGCCGCGCGGCGAAATGTCTCCCGAAGCGACGGAAGGGTACGAGGGTTACCTCCATCCCTATCAGATGCACGCGTCGGTCGATCGGACGAGCGTCAAGGTCCTGGTCCGCGATTTCGTCACATCAGGCTTGAAGGAGAAGGAAGCGCTGGTGGAGCGCATCGCCCAGGACGTCGTCGGACGTCATCGCGGAGCCGGCGTCGAGTTCAGCGTGGAAGAGTCGTATCGGAACATGCGGGAAGTGCTCGAGCGCTACCCGCAGATCGTCGACAGAGCCCGCAGCGCGATTCGACTCGCCGGTCTCGAACCGATCGAACGTCCAATCCGCGGTGGTACGGATGGATCGCGCTTGTCTTTCATGGGACTGCCGACCCCCAACCTGTTCGCCGGCGAGCACAACTTTCACTCGCGCCTGGAGTGGGTGTCGGCACAGGACATGGACAAGGCGGTCGAAGTGATCGTCCGCCTGGCCGGGTTGTGGGGCGCCCTTACTGCAGCGTGAAGTTCACCGTCACCGTCATGATGACGGGTACCGGCGCCCCGTTCAGCAGTGTTGGGGTGAACTCCCACTGCCGCACGGCCTCGACGGCGGCTTGATCGAGGATCGGAATCGAGCGGAGCACTTTCGCGTCCGAGACGCGGCCGGCTGGATCGATCGTCGCCTCGATGATCACGACGCCAGTCACGCCCGCCGCCTGCGCCTCCGCCGGGTAGATCGGCCGCACGTCCCTTGTCTTCGTCGGCGCCTTGATATTCCCCCCTACGCGCACAGGTGCCATGCCCTCGTAGCCCGGTGGTGGGGGCGGCGGGGGCGGCGGCGGCATGGGGCCAACCATCACCGCCCGGTTCCCGCTGCTGATCGCGGCGCGCGTTTTGTTCAACTCGATCGCCTTGTTCCTGAGCGCGTCGGCTTCTGCCATCAACTGCTGCTTCACGACAGGGTCCGATTCCAGGTTTGCGCGCATCCGCAGGAGCAGGTTTTTATAGGTCATCGCCTCAACATAATCGGGCTTCAGATCCAGCGCGCGATCGGTGGCGGCGATCCCCTGCGTGATGTAGGTGTACTGCTCCGCGGGCAGCACGCGCTGATCCTTGTAGGCCTTCTCCCAGTAGTACGTCGCAACGAGCTGATAGCCCTCGGGGTTGTTCGGCTCGAGCTGCGCTGCATCCTCGAGCGCCGCAATGGTCTTCGGGAAGTCTCCCTGCCGGTTATAAAACGCCGACAGCGCGAGGACGACGTTCTTGTTCGAGGGTGAGGCGGCACGCGCCTTCAACAGCGTGGCTTCCGCCTCGGCATACGCACCGCGATCTTCCTGCTGTTTCGCCAGCTGAACCTGCCCGGCAGGGCTGGCCGGGTCGACCGCTGCAGGCGCAGTCAGCCTCGGATCTCGCGGCGGCTGCTGAGGAGCGGCCTGGGGCAACGCGATCGCGACAACCAGCAGGGCGGCAATCATTGTGATCCTCCTGTCGAGTCGGACGTGGTGGTTCGTACCGGATCATACGCCCGCGCGACAACGATAGGGGGGTTGACAACTATCTACTAACTACTAAATACTTAGTATATGAGAAAGCCGAGCGCCACGCTCACCCCCCAGGAGCTCGCGATCATGAAGGTCGTCTGGGGCCTCGACACCGCCACCGTCCGCGAAGTCTATGAAGCGCTCCGCAAGACGCGACCCATCGCCTACACGACCGTGATGACGATGATGAACGTGCTCGAGGATAAGGGCTACCTTACGAAGAAAGCGCTGGAACGGGCTCATGCCTATACGCCGACGCGGCCGCGGCAGCAGGTCGTCGGCGCGATGGTACGGGACTTCGTCGATCGGGTGTTCGACGGCGCGTCGGGCGCGCTGTTGCTGCACCTCTCAAAGGATTCGCGGCTGACCGAGCGTCAGCGCAAAGCCGTGCAGCGGATTGTCGAGGAGTTGGACGAATGATCGCCAGCCGCACCATCGCGAACATCCTCGCCGCGAGCGGCCAGGCCGCCATCGTCGTCGCCGTCGCCTCTCTGCTGCTCTGGCTGTTGCGGGTGAGGACGCCCGGAGTGCGTTACGCATACTGGCGGCTGGTCGCCCTGCTCTGTCTGATCCTGCCGTTGGTGCAGCCATATCGCCGCTGGAGCGGAGCGATTACCACCGATGTACTTGGAATCGGCGCCGTGGCACCGCAACCCGCGACGGTTGCCGCGGGCGCTTCCCCGCATGGGGACATGGCGCTCATCGTGACGCTGGCGATCGCCGCCGGGGCGCTGCTGCGCCTTGCCTGGCTGTTTTTCGGAGTGCTCAGGCTGCGCCACCTTCGTCGCGCGGGCGCTGCCGAGTCACGGCCGCAGGTTGACGGCGATCTCCAGCAGACGCTGGGCATACAGGCCGAGCTCCGATACTCGTCGCACGTGACCCAACCCGTGACCTTCGGGGTAACGAAACCGATCGTTCTCCTGCCGGACGCGCTCCGCACGCAGCCCTTCGAGATCCAGCGCGCCGTCGTCGGCCACGAATTGATTCACGTCAAGCGGCGCGACTGGGCATGGCTGCTCGTCGAGGAGGTTGCCTTGAGCGTGTTGTGGTTTCACCCCGCGGCGTGGTGGATGGCGTCGCGAATTCAGCTCGCGCGAGAGGAAGTCGTCGACGAGCTCACAGTTCTTCTGACCGGGCGCCGAAAGTCATAC
>Ga0310810_10008326_pt1 | contig 11921 bp, 10 predicted proteins | sample NCmetagenome_FD_207641 | JGI IMG/M metagenome (GOLD analysis project Ga0310810, IMG submission 207641) | Soil microbial communities from experimental microcosm in Duke University, North Carolina, United States - NC | ecosystem: Engineered > Artificial ecosystem > Soil microcosm > Unclassified ...
TCGTAGATGCGGATCTTCTCGCTCGCTTCCATGTCGTCGAACACCACCATCTTCTGACTGCCGACCACCGTGAACTTGCGCAGCTTGTGCGGATCGAGCCACGACACGTGCACGTGCGCGAGCTTGCCGCCCGGGAAGCGCAGGTCGACGAACACCACGTCCTCGACCTTGCCCTGCAGGAACGCCGAGCCGCGCGCCACGACGTCGAGCGGCTCCATCCCGAGCAGGTGCAGGATCACCGACAGGTCGTGCGGCGCGAAGCTCCACAGCGCGTTCTCGTCCTTGCGCACCTTGCCCAGGTTGACGCGCTGCGAATAGATGTAGAACACGTCGCCGAGCTGCCCCTCGTCCACCATCTGCTTCAGGTAGCGCACGCCGGGATGGAACAGCAGGAGGTGCCCGACCATGAGCAGGCGCTGCTGGGACTTCGCGAGGCGCACCAGCTCCTCGGCGTGGTCGACCTGGAGCGTCAGCGGCTTCTCGACGTACACGTCCTTGCCGGCCGCGAGCAGGGTGCGCGCCAGCGGATAGTGGCTGACCGCCGAGGCGGCCACGACGACGGCCTGCACGTCCGGCGCCTCGAGCAACGCGTCGACGGACGCATAGGCCTTGGCGCCCGGATACTGGGCCGCGGTGCGCGCCAGGCGCTCGGCGTCGGAGTCGCACAGGGCCGTGAGCCGTCCGCCCTTCACGTTCGCGAAGTTGCGGACCAGGTTCGCGCCCCAGTCGCCCGTGCCGACGACGCCGATGCCGATCGAATCCGCCACGTCAGCTCCTCCACTCCTTCGACGCACCGCCCAGAAAGGACGCGTCCTTCGCGTCCGGGCGGCGGACTCTAACAGCCGTGCGAGAACACGGTCAACGCGTGCACCCGCGCGTTCACGCCGCGCTGTTCCACAGTGTTTCGACGCGATTGCGGCCGAGTTGCTTGGCGACGTACAGCGCGCGATCCGCGGCCTGGATGAGGCCGTTCAGGTCCGCGCCGTCGTGCGGGAACGTGGCCACGCCGAGGCTCACGGTGATGCTGCCGACGGTCGTCAGCGGGAACGCGTGCTCGGCGATGGCCGCGCGCACGCGCTCGGCGACGACCATCGCCCCGTCGCGCGCGGTCTGCGGCAGGATCAGCGTGAATTCGTCGCCACCGTACTTCGCCACGAGATCGAACGAGCGCACCTGCTCGGCGAGCAGACCCGCCGCTTCTTTGAGCAGCGTGCTGCCGCGCAGGTGGCCGTGACGGTCGTTGTAGCTCTTCAGATTGTCGACGTCGATCATGATCAACGACAGCTCCTGGCGGAAACGGCCCGCGCGCTTGATCTCGCGACGCAGCGCGCTCTTCAGGAAGCGGTAGTTGTAGACCTGCGTCAGGTCGTCGGTGACGGCGAGGCGCTCCACGTTCTCCGCGAGGCGCAGGTTCTCGAGCGCGAGCGTCGCCCATCCGGCGAGCAACAGCGCGGCGTTTACGGTCTCGGTCGTGAACGGCGCGGCGCCGCGCCGCCGGAACAGGGCCAGGTGGCCGCTCGACTGATCGCGCTGGCGCAGCGGCACGAACAGGGCCGGTCCGGAATCGACGTCGGGACAGCGGTCGTCTTCCGTCAGTCGCCCGTCGAGCGCCGCGTCGTCGAGCGGCATCGGCTGGCCGACGCGATAGACCAGGCGCGAGAACTCACTCGCCGCGCGCGGCAGTTCGGTCTTCGTGGCCTGCGTCGCGCCGCGCGTCCACGCGTGGCGCTCGACGCGCCGGCCGCTCGTGATGACGGCGACTCCCGCGTCCGCCTCGACGAGCAACGTCGCCGTCTTCAGCAATTGCTCGAGCACCCCGCCGCGCGTGCGCGCGCCGGGCCTCGAAGACAGCTCGAGCAATGCCTCGAAGACCCTCTCCCGACTGGCCATTCCGTGGACTCCCGGTGGGGTGCAAGCCAAAGAAACCCACAAAGCTAGGCAATGCGTGTGCCATTTGGCTCACGAGCCGCGACGGCGGGGCGGCGGACCCAGCCAACGGCTGAGCAGGAGCACGGTACGGGCCGCGAACGCGACCAATCCGCCGACCAGGAGCAGGAGCAGCGCCTGCCGCTGCCATGGCTCCAGAGGCAGCTCCGACCTCAGGCTGAAGTAGACCCAAAGACCGTAACCGATTGCCGCGACGAGTCCGGCCGAGGTGACGGTCTGGATGCCCATCCACCAGCGCCACTCCTCTCCTCCGTACTCGCGACCCTGGGGCAATTCGCCACTCGCGCGGCCCGCGGCGCGTGCGTTCTGCAACTCCCGGGGCGCCGGCGCGGCCCGATTCTCGCCGGACGGACCCGCGCCGTGGGCAATCCACAGCCGCGTGGCGCCGAGCAGGAACGCCCGTTCGTCCTCGAGCACGAAGCCGCCCGCGAGCAGCGCGCGCTCGAACTCGGACCCGTCCCCGAACTCGAAGATCGAGCGGCTGAGGTAGGCGTACGCGCTCGGGTCGGGCGACAGGCGGCCGAGCAGCGGCACGACGAACTTGAGATGTGCGGCATGGAACGGGGCGAACCAGCCGGGCCGCGGCGCCGCAGCGTCGAGGACGGACAGCGTGCCGCGCGGCTTCAGCACGCGCCGAATCTCGGCGAGCGCCTGATCGCGCGGCCGCAGGTTGCGCACGCCGAACGCGACGGTGACCGCGTCGAGCGAAGCGTCGCGAAACGGCAGCCGAAACGCGTCCGCGCACGCCAGGCGCGGCGCCCAGCCCTGCATGCCGTGGCCGGCGCGCGCCGCGGCCAGCATGCCGAGGCTGACGTCCACGCCGAGCACGAGCCGCCCCGGACGGCGCAGGCCGCCGAGCGAAGCGCCGTTGCCCGTGCACAGGTCGAGTACGACGCGCGCGGACTCGGGGACGGAGCGCGCCAGGACGCGGCGCCACAGGCCGTCCTGACCGAGCGTCATCAGGCGATTCAACGTGTCGTAACGCCCCGACACGTCGTCGAACATGCTCGCCATCTCACGCGACGCGTGAGGGCGGAAGCGGTCGTCCTGGGATTCGGGGTCGGTGGGCATTGGGACGGCGCCCGGGAGGGCCAGAGGTGGTGCGCCCGACAGGAATCGAACCTGTAACCTTTAGCTCCGGAGGCTAACGCTCTATCCAATTGAGCTACGGGCGCAGCGGCAGGCGTTTATAGCACACGCGCCCGCCGGGCGTCACATGCGCAGGCGTTGCGCCGGGCGCGGCGGACGCGTGGAGCGCCCGTGGCTCACGGCTCCTTCCCGAGCACGCGCAGGACTTCCTGCACGTCCTTGTCGCCGCGCCCCGACAGGTTGACGACGACGCGTGCGTCGCGCCCGAGCTTCGCCCCCTCGCGCAGCACCCAGGCGATGGCGTGCGCGCTCTCGAGCGCGGGCAGGATGCCCTCGAGTCGCGACAGCGTCTGGAACGCGGCGAGCGCCTCGTCGTCGGTGGCGAACGTGTACTCCGCGCGTCCCTCCTTCGCGAGCCACGCGTGTTCGGGGCCGAGCGCGGGATAGTCGAGGCCGGCCGACACCGAGTGCGTCTCGCGGATCATTCCCTGATCGTCCTGCAGCAGCAGCGTGCGCGTGCCGTGCAGCACGCCGACGCTCTGCTCGGCCATGCGCGCGGCGTGGCGGCCGCTCGCGATGCCGAGGCCGCCGGCCTCGACGCCGACCTTGCGCACCGCCGCGTCGTCGAGGAACGCGTGGAACAGCCCGATCGCGTTGCTCCCTCCGCCCACGCACGCCACGAGCACGTCCGGCAATCCGCCGACCTGCGCCGCGAACTGGGCGCGGGCCTCGATGCCGATCACGCGATGGAATTCGCGCACCATCATCGGGAACGGATGCGGGCCGAGGACCGAGCCGAGCACGTAGTGCGTGTCGCGCACGCGCGTCACCCAATCGCGCAGCGCTTCGTTCACGGCATCCTTCAACGTGCGGCTGCCGGAGTCGACGGGCCGCACCTCGGCGCCGAGCAGGCGCATGCGCTGCACGTTCAAGTGCTGGCGGCGCACGTCCTCGGAGCCCATGTACACGATGCAGTCGAGGCCCATGCGCGCCGCGGCCGCTGCCGTCGCCACGCCGTGCTGGCCCGCGCCGGTCTCGGCGATCACGCGCGGCTTGCCCATGCGTTTCGTCAGCAGGCACTGGCCGATCGTGTTGTTGATCTTGTGGGCGCCGGTGTGGAGCAGGTCTTCGCGCTTGAGGAATACGCGACAGCCGGCCGCCTCCGACAGGCGATGCGCCTCGATGAGCGGCGTCGGCCGCCCCGCGAAGTCGCGCAGCGTCGTCGCCAGCTCGCGCTGGAACGCGTCGTCGGCCTGCGCCCTCGCGAATTCCGCCGCGAGCTCGTCGAGGGCGTGGACGAGCGTCTCGGGCACGAAGCGCCCGCCGTACGGGCCGAAGTGCCCGGTCGCGTCAGGCGCCGTGGGTCGCGAGCTCATCCGCCATCCTGACCGCGGCGACGAAGCGCCGCACGCGTTCCACGTCCTTGACGCCCGGTGCCCGCTCGAGGCGCGACGACGCGTCGACGCCGAACGGGCGCACGTCGGCGATCGCCGTGGCGACGTTGTCGGCGTCCAGCCCGCCGGCCACGATCACGTCGCGGCCGCGAGCGAGGCGCGCCGCCGTGCTCCAGGGAAACGTGCGGCCGGTCCCTCCCGCCTTCTCGCGGTCCGCGCGGTCCAGCATGAGCAGCCGGTCGGGCCCGGGCAGCGGCGCGTCGAGCGCGCCATCCGCGTCGACGCCCACGACGACGGTGACGGGCAGTGGAAAGTCGACGGGCCACGCGGTGATGTCGACGCGATGGAGCTGGACGCGCTGGGCCCGCGCCTTTTCGGCCAGCGCGAGCGCCTCCTCCGGCGTGGGCCCGACGAGGACCGCGACGCGCGTGGTCTCGCCGAGTCGGCCGGCGATGCGCCCGGCGGCGTCGGCGTCGATGCGGCGCGGGCTCTCGCCCTTCACGATGAAACCGAGCCAGTCGGCGCCCGCGTCGCGCGCGGCGAGCGCGTCTTCGAGCGACGTCAGGCCGCACACCTTCACGCACGTGCGGCGCGGCACGCTCATCACGTCCCCCGCGCCGCCGCGAGCAGCGTGGCCAGCGTGCCCGAAGGATTCGCGCTCGTCATGAACGCCTCGCCGATGAGCACGGCGTCGCAGCGCGTCGCGCGCAGCCGCGCCAGATCCTGCGCGGTCGACAGGCCGCTCTCCGCGACCGCGGTCACGAGCGGCGGTACGTGCGGCAGCAGTTCGAGCGACGTCTCGAGCCGCACCTCGAACGTCCGCAGACTGCGGTTGTTGATGCCGACGAGCGTGGCGCCGGCCCACAACGCGCGCTTGAGTTCCTCGTGGTCGTGCACTTCGACGAGGCAATCGAGGCCGAGCAGGCGCGCCTCGGTCACGAAGCGCTGCAGCTGCGTCTCGGACAGGAGCGCCGCGAGCAGCAAGACGGCGTCGGCGCCGCGCCGCGCGGCGTCCAGGATCTGGTAGGAGTCGATCACGAAGTCCTTGAGCAGGAGCGGCAGCGCGACGTTCGGCCGCACGGCGTCGAGCCACGACGGGTCGCCGAGGAAGTGGTCGGGCTCTGTGACGAGCGAGATCGCCGACGCGCCGCCCTTCGCGTACAGATCCGCGAACGCGACCGGATCGACGTCGGCGCGCAGCATGCCCTTGGACGGTGAGGCGCGTTTGACCTCGCACACCATTCGCAGGGGTTGGGCCGCGCCCTCGCGGCGCAGCGCGCGCTCGAGCCGGCCGGCCGGCTGCGTCTCGTCGAGCTGTGCGCGCAGCACGTGCGCCGGCCGCGCGCGCTTGTCGGCTTCGACGCGGCGGCGCCGGTCGTCGGCGATGCGGGTCAGGAAATCCGTGGCGGGCACGCTCATGGGTGACGGGGCGCGATCAGCCGCCCTCGCCCCCGCGGATGACGAGCGTCCCGGCGATCATGTCGTGCAGGGCCTGCTTGCGCGACGTGAACGCGGCCATGATGTAGCCGATGAGCAGGATGAGTCCCGAGAGGATCTTCGCGAAGTAGCGGCCGGTGGCGCGGCCGAACGACAGACGGCGCCACTGGAGATCGGTGACCCGCACGTTCAGCGCCATCTTGCCGAGCGTGGCCTGCCTGGGAGAACTCTCCATCAGCGCGTAGTACAGCCAGTGCAGGACCGCGCTGACGAGCGCCACCATCATCAGCGAGCCGATCGCGGCGACGACGTCCTCGGGGCTCACGTCGTCGCTGTGCGCCCACGCCAGGATCGGAACGTGGAACAGCAGCGAGATCGGAAACGTCACGATGTACAGGATGAGGCTGTCGATGATCATCGCGACGAAGCGCCGCCAGAACCCGGCGTAGAAGACCGAAGACGCGTCGACGACCGGCGGCGTGCTCGCGAACGGTGGCGCGGGACCGGCCGGAGCGGCGGGCGCCCAGGCCGGAGCGGCGCCCGAGCCGGCGGCGGGCGCCGCGTACGAAGGCGCGGCCGCGGCCGGCGCGGCGGCAACAGAGCCCGCGGCCGGAGACGTCTGCGCGCCGGTTGGCGTGACGAGCGCCCCGCACTTCGGACAGAACGCCGAGCCCTCGGGGAGTGCGGCTCCACATCGGGTGCAGAACACGATCGGCCTCCTCCTGGCGTTCCCGCCTTACCCGCGGAATCCCGCGAGTTCGTTCAGCTTCGCCGTTGCCCGTCCGCGATCGATGGCGTCCTCGGCGCGGGCCACGCCGGCTTCCAGAGTATCGCTCACGCCGGCGACGACGAGCGCCGCGGCGGTGTTGAGGATCACGACGTTGCGCGCGGCGCCCTTCGCGCCGCCGAGCACCGCCCGGATCTTGGCCGCGTTCTCCGCCGCGTCGCCGCCGGCGACGGCCGAGCGATCGGAGCCCTCGAGCCCGAGCGCGGCCGGGTCCACTTCGAATTCGTGGATCGCGCCGTCCTTCAGCTCGGCCACGTGCGAGCGGCCGAACACCGTCAGTTCGTCCAGGCCGTCGAGGCCGTGCACCACCCACGCGCGCTCGGTGCCGAGCATGTTCAGGACTTCGGCCATGGGCCGCACGAGCGAGTCGGCATAGACGCCGACCAACTGGCGCGTCGCGCCGGCGGGATTCGTGAGCGGCCCGAGCGCGTTGAACACGGTGCGCACGCCGATCTCGCGCCGCGGCGCCGCCGCGTGACGCATCGAGGCGTGGAAATTCGCGGCGAACAGGAACGTGATGCCGAGCAGATCGAGCGAACGGCCGGCGCTCTCGGGCGTCAGGTCGATCTGTACGCCGAGCGACTCGAGCACGTCGGCGCCGCCGGTGCGTCCCGACGCGGCACGATTGCCGTGCTTCGCGACCGCCACGCCGCACGCCGCGGTCACGATCGCCACCGTGGTCGAGATGTTGAACGTGCCGGCGTTGTCGCCTCCCGTGCCGCACGTGTCGAGCAGCGGCTTCTTGCGCGTGCGGATCGGCGGCACGCGCCGGCGCATGGCCAGCGCCATGCCCGCGATCTCCTCCGGCGTCTCGCCCTTCATGCGCAGCGCGACGGCCAGGGCGCCGATCTGGGCCGGCGTCGCCTCGCCGGCCAGGATCTGGTCCATGGTCGCCTGCGCCAGCTCGCCGCTCAGGTCCCGCTTCTCGACGGCGCGGGCGATCGCGGTCTGGATCATCGGACGCCATCCTGCTGGTGGCACAGCGTCAGGAAGTTCTCGATCAGCTTCATGCCCTGCTTCGTCAGCACGGACTCGGGATGGAACTGCACGCCCCACGTTTCGTGCTCGCGATGCTTGAGCCCCATGATCTCGCCTTCCGGCGTCCACGCCACGACCTCGAGCACGGGCGGCAGGCTGTCGCGGTCCACGATCAGCGAGTGGTAGCGCGTGGCGTCGAACGGCACGTCGAGCCCGGCGAACAGGCCGCGGCCGCGATGCAGGATCGGACTGGTCTTGCCGTGCATCAGCCGCTGCGCGCGCACGACGCGGCCGCCAAAGACTTCGCCGATCGCCTGGTGGCCGAGGCACACGCCGAGGACCGGCACTTCGCCCGACAGCCGGCGAATCGCGTCCTCGGTGATGCCGGCGTCGCGCGGCTCGCCGGGGCCGGGCGAGATCAGCAGGCCGGCCAGCGGCTTCGCGGCCAGCGCGTCCACGGTGATCGCGTCGTTGCGATACACCTCGGGCGACGCGCCGAGCGTGCCCAGGTACTGGACCAGGTTGTAGGTGAAGGAGTCGTAGTTGTCGATGACGGCGATCACGGACGCCCCCGCTCGGCGCGTTGCACGGCCAGCCACAGGGCGCGCCCCTTGTTGAGCGTCTCGTCCCATTCCCGCTCCGGGCTGGAGTCGGCGACGATGCCCGCCCCCGCGCCCCAGTAGGCCCGCCCGTTCACGTACACGAGCGTGCGGATGGCGATGGCCAGATCCAGGTTGCCATGATAGTCGAAATGCCCGACGGCGCCGGCATAGACGCCACGGCGCACCGGTTCCAGGCTCTCGATGATCTCCATGGCGCGCACCTTGGGCGCCCCGGACACCGTCCCCGCGGGGAAGCACGCGCGCACGATGTCGAGTGGTTTCAGATCGGGTCGGGCCCGGCCACGCACGTTCGACACCAGGTGCATGACCTGGGAATAGCGCTCGACCAGCATGTACTCGTTCGTCTCGACCGTGCCGAACTCGGACACGCGACCCACGTCGTTGCGGCCGAGGTCGACGAGCATCACGTGCTCGGCGCGCTCCTTCTCGTCGGCGCGCAGCTCCTCTTCGAGCGCGCGGTCCTCCTCGGGCGCGCGGCCGCGCGGGCGCGTGCCGGCGATGGGCCGGACCTCGACGACCGCGTCCGTGCGCCGGACCAGCACCTCGGGAGACGATCCGACGACCGCGAAGTCACCGAGACGCAGGAAGTACATGTACGGCGACGGATTCGTCACGCGCAACGCGCGGTACGCCTCGAACGCCGGCTGCCGGACGGGCGCGCTCATGCGATGGCTGAGCACGACCTGGAAGATGTCGCCCGCGCGGATGTGCTCCTGGGCCGTGGCCACCGCTTCGAGGAAGCGCTCGCGCGTGATCGTCGACTCGGGCTCCGCCGGCGCGTCGCCGGTCTCGGGTTCGCTCCAGTCGAGCGGCTTCCGGAGGCGCGCCACTTCCGCGTCGAGCCGGGCCACGGCGGCGCGATACGCGGCGTCGGGGTCGACGTCGCCGCGGGCGTGCGTCACGACTTTCAACGTGTGCGTGAGGTTGTCGAACACGCTGACGACGTCGCCGAACAGAAACACGGCGTCGGGCAGCCCCATGTCGTCGCGCGCGCGTTCGGGCAGGCGCTCGAACCAGCGCACCGCGTCGTAGCCGAGGTAGCCGACGGCCCCTCCGCAGAAGCGCGGCAGGCCGGGCAGCGCGATGGCCTGGTGGCGCTGCAGCAGCCGGCCGAGTTCGTCGAGCGGATCGCCCGTCCCTTTACGCTTCTGGCCGCCTTCCTCGACTTCCCACGTCGTGCCGCGCGCCACGAACACGATCGACGGCCGGCTGCCGAGCAGCGAGTAGCGCCCCCACTTCTCGCCGCCCTCGACGCTCTCGAGCAGGAAGCCGGGACCGCCGCTGTCGATCTTGCGGAACGCGGAGACCGGCGTGTCATGGTCCGCGAACACCTCGCGGTACAGCGGCACGAGCTTGCCGCCGCGGGCCAGCGCCCGGAACTCTTCGAGGCTCGGGACGGTCATCGCGCGCCCGCCCGATCGCCGGGCGCCGCGAGCAGTTCGCGGGCCTGGCGTCGCGTCGTCTCGGTCACGCGGTCGCCCGCCAGCATGCGCGACAACTCGGCGACGCGCGCGTCGCCGCGCACCGCGGCCACGCGGGCGACGGTGCGCCCGGCGACGAGCGATTTTGCGACCGAGAGATGGTGTCGGGCGAGGGCGGCGATCATCGGCAAGTGGGTCACGCACAGGATCTGGCGGTGCTGCGCCAGGCGCCGGAGACGCTCGCCCACGGCGTGGGCGACGGCGCCGCCGATCCCGGAGTCTACTTCGTCGAAAACCAGAAGGTCAACGCGGTCTTGGGCTTCCAGCGCCGTCTTGAGAGCGAGCATGACCCGCGACAGCTCGCCGCCCGAAGCGATGCGCTCGAGCGGCCGCGCGCTCTCGCCGGGATTCGCCGTGAAGACCAGCGCCACGTCGTCGACGCCGCGCGGCCCGAACGCCGCGGACGCCGGATCCGCGCTCGTGACGCGGAACTCGAGACGCGCCGCCGGCATGCCGAGCGGACGCAGGTCCTTGGTGACGCGCGTCCCCCACTCGCGCGCGGCCGACGCGCGGGCCCGCGACAGCGCGCCGCGCGTTCGCGTTCGCCGGCGCGGTCCAGCGCTCCCTCGCCGTCCTCGCCGGTCGCGATCTCGGCCTCCAGCTCGGCGCGCCACGCGATCAGCGCCGGCACGTCGCGCCGGTACTTGTGCGTGAGCCGCGACAGCAGGTCGCGCCGCGCCTCGATCGTCTCGAGCGCGGCCGGATCGGCCTCGAGGTCCTCGGCGTAGGCGGCCAGCGCGCGCGCCGTCTCGCTCGCCGTGATGCGCGCCTCTTCGAGCGTCGGCGCGAGCGCCGCCAGGCTGTCGTCGAGCGCCGCGGCCTGTTCCAGCGCGTGCCCGGCCGCGGCCAGCGCTTCCGCCGCCGCGCCCTCCCCCTCGGCGAGCCGGTCGAGCGCGCCGCCCACGAGCTGGCGCAGGCGATCGGCGTGCTGCAGGCGCGCCGCGTCCAGGCGCAACGTTTCCTCCTCGCCGGCCTCGAGCCGCGCCTCGTCGATCTCGGCCGCGGCGTGGCGCAGGACGTCGCGCCGCTCGGCGAACGTGGCCAGCGTCCGCTCGATACGCTCTTCCTCGGCCTGCGACTCGCGCCAGGCGGCCCAGCGCTCCGCGTAGGCTTCGCGCTCGGCCGCGAGTCCGGCCAGCGCGTCGAGCACGTCGAGCCCGGCGCCTTCGCGCAGCAGACTCTGGTGCTCGTGCTGCCCGTGCAGGTCGACGAGCGCCTCGCCGAGCCGCTTGAGCGCGGCCTGGGTCACCGCCGACTCGTTCACGGTCGCGCGGCTGCGTCCCGCGGCCGACACGTCGCGGCGCACGATGACGGTCTCGCCGTCGAATTCCACGTTCCAGCCCGCGAGCAGTTCGCCGACGCGCCGCGCCGTCTCCCCCGTCACCCGGAACTCGCCCTCGACGCGCGCGCCCTCCGCGCCCTCGCGCACGGTGTCGGCGTCGGGTTTGTCGCCCATCAGCAGGGAGATGGCTTCGACGATCAGCGACTTGCCGGCGCCGGTCTCGCCCGTCACCACGTTGAGCCCGGCCTCGAACGGGATCGCCGCCTCGTCGACGAGCGCGAGGTCGCGGATGCGGAGTCGCTCGAGCACGGCTAGAGGCTCCGGCGCTTGCTGCCCTGCCAGCCGAGCTTGGCGTGCAGCGCGCGCAGGAACGGATGATCCGGGTTCTCGAACACGCGGACCGAGGACTGCGAGCGCTGCAGCTCGACGACGTCGTGACGTTCGAGCGCGAGCGGCGCCTGGCCGTCGAGCACGAGCAGCGCCGCGCCCGGTCCCAGCACTTCCACGGTGACGACCGATCCCGGGCCGAGCACGAGCGAACGGCTGCCCAGCGAATGCGGGCAGGCTGGCGTCACGACGAGGGCGTCCACGTCCGGGGCGAGCACGGGTCCGCCGGCCGACAGCGAGTACGCGGTGGACCCCGAGGCGCTGGCCGCGATCAGTCCGTCGGCCACGAGGTGCCCGAGGTCGAGGCCGAGCGCGGTGAGGCGCATGTGCAGCGCGGCGTAGCTGGCCTCGCTGCGCACCACGGCGTCGTTGAGCGCGAACGCGCGGTGTACGATCCGGCCGCCGCGGCGCACGCGCGCGACCACGCCGCGCCGCGTCGCCACCTTCCAGCGGCCCGAGAACGAGGCGCGCACCGCGCGGTCCAGGTCGCGCGCTTCGACCGCGGCCAGGAAGCCG
>Ga0310810_10008327_pt1 | contig 11920 bp, 12 predicted proteins | sample NCmetagenome_FD_207641 | JGI IMG/M metagenome (GOLD analysis project Ga0310810, IMG submission 207641) | Soil microbial communities from experimental microcosm in Duke University, North Carolina, United States - NC | ecosystem: Engineered > Artificial ecosystem > Soil microcosm > Unclassified ...
ATTGCTGCTTATGCTGCCGCAATTCCCCTGGCATTCGTCAATGTCCGGCTGAGTTGGACGCTCCTTATCATCCTGCCCGCGATGTTCTTCCTCCCCATCGTTCGCGTGGACGACGCCCGTGAGTAATGTCCGCTTTTCACCCATTTCGGACTTTGTCGGATTAGGTCTGCTTCCGACCCAAAGCGGACATTAGACCATCGCAGAGTCTGTTCTGCGCCTCGCTCCCATCGCAGCGAGTCCAAAGAGCAAAATCCCTCCGACGCTCAACGCCAACAACGTGAGCCAAGCATTGGCATTCGCTTGCGTCATTCCCCACAGGCAAATCAAAATGCCTGCTCCTCCGCTTACCCAGTGTAAGAACTTTATGGTCGGCCGCTCCGGCGCAAACGGGAGGGCTGCGATCGTTATTGGGTACAGTATCAAGCGGGCAAGCGAGGCAACCACAACTAGCTCGGTGAATGTGCCGCTGATGGCTAGAAGTGCGACCGCGGCCCCAAAAAAGAGGATGGAGTTTGCCGGACTTTTGAGGTTGGCTCTGACAACGCCGAACCAAACCGGCAAATCGCCACGAGCACCCATAGCGTAGGTCACTCGCGGAGTAGAGGCGGCGCCCCCGAGCAGGTTGCCGAGCAACGAGCAGATCGCCGCTAGTGTGAGAGCGACGGCCCCAAGCTTTCCCGCCACCAGGGTTCCAAGGTCAAGCATCGGCGTCTTCGATGCTGATGCGGCGTCATGGAACGCGGCCACGTACCCCAGTTGGACGACGAAATAGAGAATGGCAGTCGCAAGAATCGTTAGCCCTACAGCCCTCGGCAAAGTTGAACTCGGTTCCTTCGTTTCGCCTGTCGGGATGACCGCGTTCTCGAAACCGCAATAGGCGTAGAAGATAACTAGGAACCCGGCCTCAACGGAGGTTGCTTGATGAGCGAAAGTCGGGGCCGGAGGCGGCCAAAAGAGCGCTAGAGCCACGACGGCGACCGCCACCAAGGGCAACGCCTTCAAGAGCGTGAAGCCGCTGAGAAATGCCAATGCCCGTTTCATGCCAAATAGGTTGACCACGATTAGAACAGTCCAAACAGACAGCATGATGGCGATGCGCCCCAGGCCTCCGCCAGTGCCCCACCAGCCAGTCGCATAGTCCGCGAGGACGTTTAGATTTGCGGCCATCGACGCAGATTTCGCGACGTAATAGATCCAGCCCAGCTCAAAACCTGCCAGACGCCCAAATACGAGCCCATATGTTGCGGGGCCACCGCTCTCGGTGAAGGCGGCTGCGCTACGGGTAAATGGAATTATCACCAGGAGCGCCGCGACGGCGACAATTAGGAATAACCACGGCGAAAACGTTCCCCAATCAACGAGCAAGATGGCCGGCAATGCGAAGATCGCCGCGCCGACTACACCGTTGAAGGAAAGGAGAGCGGCACCTCCCACCGTGATCGTCCGTTCCAACGATGAGCGTTCGGATCGGTCCAAGGCGAGCCCCCTGCCGTCAAGCTGTCTTGTTATACCAAAGGTTCTGGACGCAGTGGAATGTCCGCTTTCCACCCATTGCCGCCATTAGCGCGCGATTGCAGGTTCGCTTCTTGTTGACGGCGTTCGTTTGATTGGTGCTGCGATGTGGGGAGTCGTACGCGGAGTCGAACAGTCGCGTCCGCCTTCACCCGCAAATCATTGGGTTTATCACGAGTGGCGGAAACACCGGCTGAAAGGACACCAAATGAAAAACGCAACGGATGGAGCGAACGTACGCTTCCCCCCGCCACTCATCTATGTCGCAGTCTTGGCAGTGGGCATCGCAGCCGACCGGCTCCTGAACCTGCCGCGCCTTGGTTTCCCAAGCATGATCCGGAACGTTGCCGGTGGTGCCCTGGATCTGATGGGGTTCCTGGTTATGTTCGCTGGTGCGGGACTATTCCTGCGGCGGCGCACCGCAATTCTGCCGTTCAAGCCCGCCAGCTCGCTCGTCACGTCCGGCATTCTCGGCTGGACCCGTAACCCGATGTATCTCGGAATGGCGATTTTCTACGCGGGGCTTGCAGTCATTTCGAATAGTTTGACCGCAATTATCCTGCTCCCACTGGTTCTAGCGATTGTCCAGAAGCAGGTCATTGCCAGGGAGGAGGCGTATCTCGAGCGAGCTTTCGGTGATGAGTATGTCGCCTATAAGAACCGCGTTCGGCGCTGGATTTAGCGGAGGCGCTAGTGGTCGTTGATTGTCCTTCCGCCTACGTGGTGGACGGCGACACGCTCCGCTGCGGGCCCGAACGTCTCCGATTGCTCGGCATCGATGCACCAGAGATCGAGCATTGCCCGCGTTGGCGGGTCTGTGCTCCGGGGGACGGCCAAGCCTCGAAGCGCAGCCTGATTGGCGCCATGCGTCTCGGGCCGATCCGCTATCAGCCGGTCACCAATGATCGCTACGGCCGCACGGTTGCCGTTGTGTGGGCCGGCCGCGCGAACCTGTCATGCTGGCAGCTCCAGCGCAGACAGGCGATCTACAAACCGAAGTGGGACAATGGGCGGCTCATAGCTCGCGCCTGCCGCTAAGCTCAGTCAGGATCGAGCGACGGTCCCGCAACTGCATGAGGCGCGATGTGTTCGGCAGCCGGAGCACGCGAATGAATGACGAACCCGAGCAAGAAGCCCGCTAGCAGACGCGCGTGACAAGGGGTCAAACCGCTGTGTGACAGTAACGGTTCCGCAAGGGGCCTACGGGCTGCAGCGGAAGCGGCCCGCCAAGCAAACGGGGTCGCTGACGGGCCGCTGGACACGGCTCCGATCGACAGGGGGCAACCCAACAACGGAGGCGAGTCCGGCGTCGATCCTAAGCTCGCCGGATGAACCTCAGTTTTCCAGGACGGTCGAGGGTGAGACCCGCCACCGTCTGACTTTTGCCGAGTAGGGGGAGCGGGCCTCGGCACGGAGCTTAGCATTGGAGTGGCAAGCCGCAACCGGCGCAATGTGCTGAGCGTTCAGACGCTCGGATCTTATGCGGTTCTCATCCGCGCTGCTCTGCCGTGCGCTGGATAAATCATTGGGACGGCAGGAGGCTGCGAATTTGCTTCACAGCGAAATCGACCTTCAGGTCGAAGGCACGCTTGCCCAGCTCTGCCGTCGAGCGGCGCGCGTCACCGAGGATTCCGTTCTGTGGACTCTGCGGCCCGAACTGCGCCTTGCCGTCCGCGGCAGTGTGACCGACGACGGGGTCTCCCACGGCGGAGGGGATCAGATTCCTGCGCACCCATGTGTTGTCCTTGTCTAGATACAGCAGCTCTGAGGTGTCGAAGATGTAACCGTGGAGGCCCAGTGGATAGCCGTGCTGTACCAGGTACTCATCGAACGCATCGTTGGCGGGCCTGTAAACCTGGTCGCAGTAGAACACGCGAGCGGCTCCGCTCAGCTGCCCATCGAGCTTCTTGACGACCTGCTGATAGACTTGCGGCTGGCCGCCGCCGTGATCGCCCATGATGATAATGTTGCGGAAGCCGTTGAGGGCCGCTTGCTGCGCGATGCGCTCGAGCATGGCGCCGAGCAGCTCGTCCGTAATCCCGATGGTACCGGGAATCGATTCTGCATCATTGGGCGTGTAGGGCAGCACTGGCAGGAAGATCGCATTGCCGAGCTTTCGAGCGATCGCCTCGACCGTCGCATGCGCTATGACGTTATGGCCGCCGTTCGCGTTCTGAGGGCCTCGTTGTTCGACACCGCCCGTGTAGATGAGCGCCGTCGTCTTCCCCGCCGCAATTGCGCACTTCACTTCAACCCAGGTCATCTTTTCAAACTCAATCCGGTCGGTCTTTGGGCACGGCATAGCCTGTGCGGATTGTGCAGCGTGCGCAGGCCCGGCGGTGAAAGAGGCGGCGCCGCAAGCGGCGGACAACAGCAAGCACCGCGAAACCGAGCGAACGCGCATGTCATTCCTCCGATTGGCCATTAGAGTGTTCTTGTCACGCGGAACCCCAAGGTGGTGTTCCGATTGGACGTGGTGCGGCGGTTAGCCGAGCGGGCCCCGCTGAGATCCATGTCCCAGGAACCGCCACGCAAAACGCGCCGACCACAGTCTCCGGTCAGCCACGCCGTGCCATCGGTAGGCGCGCCGGCATAGTTGGCATTCGAGCAATCTTCAGTCCAATCCATAACATCGCCAAGCATGTCGTAGAGACCGAATTGGTTAGGCGGAAAACTTCCAACCGGCGACGTGAATGGATAGCCGTCGCGGCATGCTCGATTCACCCCGCTATCGCCCGGATGCAGCTCAAAATAACCCAGGTCACCAATATTGGTGTGGCGGCAGACCTGCGCCGGATTATCGCTAAAGTAGCGCGCCGTCGTCGTTCCCGCGCGCGCCGCATACTCCCACTCAGCCTCGGTTGGTAAACGATAGACATGCCCTGTCTTGGCGCTCAGCCAAGACACATAGGCCTCTGCATCGTCCCAACTCACACAGACGACGGGGTCTCTTCCGGTCTGCGGAAAGCCTGGAGAATGCCAATTGCCGTTTGTAGGAATGAATGTTCCGGATGCATCAAGCGTAGTGCAGCTATCAGGGTCCGGCCGATGGGTCTCCGCCACAAATTGAGCATACTCATCCCGCGTCACGTCAAATTTGGCAATTGCGAGCTTGTATCGGATCGTGACCAAATGCTGCGGTACCGAGTGTCCGCGACGGTCATTAGGCCAATTCTCGCGCTCCTCTTCCCGGGCCGGTGCCCCCATCGTGAACTTGCCCTGCGGCACCGCCACCATTTCGGGGCAACCGTTCGAACAATCGCGGAACGAGCTTCCAGGCGTCTGCGCAGCGTGCGCAGCTTGGGCTGTCATCATTAGAGAGGCCGCGCCGCAAGCGGCCGCCAGCAGCAAGAGATGCAAGACGGACCAATCCCGCATCTCATTCCGCACGATCGAGTCGCTTTTCGAACCAGTGATGAGCATATCGTTCGTCGTTAAAAGGGGCGACTTCCGCGTAGCCAGAGGAGCGATAAAGCTGTTGTGCTTCGACGAGCGATTTGTTCGTCTCGAGCCGCACGATGGAGTAGCCCATCGCCCGCGCTTCATCCTCGAGCGCCGATAGCAGCCGACGGGCGAGGCCGCGGCCACGTGCGCTCGAAGCGATCCACATTCGCTTGAGGTAAGCCGCTTCCTTCGAAATCGGCTTCAGCCCGCCGCAGCCAACGGGTTGGCCGTTCAACCTGACGAGCAGGAACGTACCGCGCGGCGGTGCGAATTCGTCGAGCGAGGGGAGGAGACTAAGACCGGGGTCGAACCCGCCGTCGAACCGCTCTCGCAGCTCGCGATAATATTCGTCGAGACAATATTTCGCGTTGGCGCCGACAGCAGCTTCAGGCGCAATCGTGACCCCTTCGGGCATCGACTGTTGTTTAGCCGAGGCTCCGTTGGCGATCTCCGGCGTCCGGGCCCGCAGCCGGCGGGCGAGCCAGGCGAGTCCTGAGACCATGTCGGCGGCGAACCTCTCATGGGCCTCGGCCCAGGCCGGTTTGGAGAAATCGTCGATCATGGCGCCAGGGTTGGACGTGCCGTTAAGCAGCGTAGATCACGGTGCCGTCTGCGCTTGCCATCACGACAGCTTGAGAGACCCGAGGAACAAATCATCCCATCTTTCTCAACGAGGAAATAACTTTCCACAACTTCATTATTGTCAGTATGATCATACCATAAGTGCACGTTGATCTGACCGGATCGTGGTTCAAACGATGCTGAGGAGGCTCCATGTTCGATGATTTGCCCGCCCTCGTGGAGTTCGCCCGAGCGGGGTCAATAGCCGCAGCTGCTGATCGGCTGTGCCGGACGCCATCGGCGGTCACCCGCCAGCTGCAGAGGCTCGAAGATGCGCTTGGCGCCGAACTGCTTGATCGTTCGGTCAAGCCGCCGCGGCTGAATGCGCTGGGCGCCCGGGTGCTCGAACAAGCGCTAGGTCTGCTGCAGGGAGCCGAAGCGCTGAAATCCCTGACCTCGAGCGAGACGGAGCCCCACGGTGTCCTGAGGGTCGGGCTTGCGCACCCCCTAGCGGTCGGGCCGCTCACCGAACCCACTCGGGGGCTGACGGAAAAATACCCTCAGCTCAGACTGCGGCTGTTGAGCGAAGGCGCAACCGCGCTGTTTAATCGGCTACTCGCCGGCGAACTCGACGTTGCGGTTGTCGCTCTACCGGTCGGACGGACGGCGCCTGCACCGCTCCTCACGAATATCGTTGCGACGGACCGGGTGGAGATCGTCAAAAGCGCAGCAAGCAAGATCGACGGCAATTGGAAAAACCTAGGGGATGCACCTTGGGTGCTCAACCCGCTTGGCTGCTTCCTCCGGGCAAGCCTGATGGACCATCTCGAGCGGGCAGGTTGCAACCCGACGATCGCCGCCGAGATTCACAACATCCATCTGCAGCTCGAATTCGTGCAGTCGGGATATGGGCTCGGGTTGCTGCCTGCCAGCGTCATTGCGAGGAACAACGCTCGGGGTACGTTCGAAGTGTTGCGGCCGCCGTCGTTTGACCTTCGCATGTCAGTTGCGGTCGTGCGGGCCGGGCAACTAGGAGCCTTGGAGAAAGCAGTGGAACTGTTGGAAGACGGCATTCGCAATCTGTTTGAGGCGCCTACGGGCGAGACTGCTGCGAAGACGCAAGGCAAGGCTGTCAGCAACCGACACGATGATTCTGGCTCGCGGAACAAACGTCGCGCGTCGTCGCGATGACGAAATCGTGCTTCGTACGCATTATTGTCGTGATAATAATGAACTAGCTGAATTTTCTGCGATGCAGCAAGGTATCCGCAGGCTCAAATTCAAAAGTGACGTGCATGCCTTGCGAGACCCAAGATCGACCAGCAGCTGATCCCGGTATCCAGAACGCCCCGATTATAATCGCAGCGATCGCTTTCGCGATCTCTAAGCTTGCGGTTGGATCGGACGCTTTGGCCGCAGTGGCACCATCGCCCGATGTGCCGTCAGCGCTTACCGCGGCAGTCACTGACTCCGCGCGGCCGGAGTCCGACACGGCACGGGACGCGGATCGTAAGCCGGAGCAGACCCTGGCCTTCAGCGGCGTCAAGCCGGGGGACCGGGTTGCCGACTACGTCGCCGACGCAGGTTACTTCACGCGTCTCTTCTCCAGCATCGTTGGTCCCAAGGGGCACGTCTATGCGGTAGAGCCGACAGAATTCTTCCGGTTCAAGACCTTCCCTCCAGCCGTGGCGGAGCTCCAGAGCTACGCCGTCGCCCATCCCAACGTCACCGTGACGACCGCCGCCGCGGTCGAAGGCTTAGGCTTCCCGGATAAGATCGACCTGTTCTGGATTTCCCGAAACTACCATGACCTGCACGACAAGTTCATGGGGCCGGTCGACCTCGCCGCCTTCAACAGGGCGGTCTACCGGGCGCTGAAGCCCGGCGGTCTGTACATCGTCCTCGATCATTCAGCGTCGCCGGGCGCACCCGCGGATGTCACCGAATCGCTGCATCGCATCGAGGCGTCGACGGTACGCCGGGAAGTCGAGGCGGCGGGGTTCGCGTTCGTTTCTCAAAGCTCGATTCTCGCCAACCCCTCGGACCCGCGCACCGCGAAAGTATTTGACCCGGCAATCCGCGGACACACGGACCAATTCATCCTGAAATTCCGCAAGGGCGCCGAGCGGCGGGACGAGCGCGAACGGTCCGAGAGACAAGACGATCGTGCAGCCCATCTCGATCATACTGATGGCTGACAACCGCGACCGGCCGGGACGAACAACCCATGATCGGAGAAGGCTCGTGCCGCGCTCGCTGTTCATCGCGGCCGTCGTCGCAATCCTCGGCCTTCCGGGCGCCGCCGCGCTCGCGGCCGCGGCCGCCGCTTCAGGCGTCTCAGCCCAGGCGCAGCGCGCCCGGCGCGCCGAGGAGCACCGAGCCATTATGGATGGGGGCGCCGAGGCGCACGCCTCCGAGAATCGCGCTGGCGGGCCGGAGGCGGCCGAGGCTTGCCCCGAGAAGCCCGCGCCGGACGACTACCTCCATATATATTGCAGTGCGAACGTCCGTCCTCAGATCTCGGAGGCGCGCACGCCGGCGCCGGCGCCGGTTGCCGGCTGTGCATTGCCATCCGAACCCTGGGGCATACCGGCCGCACTCGATGCAGCGATCTCCGGACCCGCCGACAAGGACAGGGCCTGCATGAAGGCACTTATGATCCCCGAAGCGCGCATAATAGTCGCTTCGGTCGGCACGGACGGAGCGCCAAGCTATACGCTCGAGACTTTGGACGATTGGATCGCTCGCACCAGAGCCCGCGGCCACGCCACACTCGAAGAAAAACAGTTGCATTTTCGCGTCGACCGTTACGGCGAAGCAGCGCACTTGTGGAGCCTCTACGCACTGCGGAGCGACGGCAAGGCAGTCGCGCGGGGAATCAACAGCATTCAAGCGATCAAAGAAGCAAGCGGCTGGCGTGTTGCGAGTATCATGGTGCAGGCCGAGTCGGCTTCTGCGCCCTTGCCGGAGGAATATCAGCCGTAAGGGCTGAGGAATTATGCTGCGTTCTCCGCTCATTGCTCGCGCCGCATTCGTCGCCATCGGCCTTTCGGCCGGCCCTGCCCTCGCCGACGAGGGTCTGTGGACGTTCGACAACTTCCCGGCAGCCGCCGTGAAGGCGAAGTACGGCGTGACCATCGACCAGGCCTGGCTCGACCGCGTGCAGCACGCGACGATCGGACTGTCGACCGGTTGCTCGGCCTCGGTGGTGTCATCGGAGGGGCTGGTTCTGACCAACCACCACTGCATCCTGGACTGCGCCCAGAGCCTGTCGACGCCCCAGCAGGACTACATCAAGTGGGGCTTCATCGCTGCGAACCGGCGCGAGGAGCGACTGTGCCCCGGCCTTCAGGCCGAGATCCTGGTTTCGATCACCGACGTCACCGAGGGGATCGGCGATGACGCGGGCCAGAGCGCGACCAACTTCGCCAAGACGCGGGACGCGGCGATCACAGCAATCGAGCAGGAGGCCTGCAACGGCAAGACAGCGATATTGCGCTGCCAGGTCGTAACCCTGTACCATGGCGGCCAGTACGAGCTCTACACCTACCGAAAATATTCGGACGTGCGCCTGGTGTTCGCGCCGGAGCTGGCGACGGCGTTCTTCGGGGGCGATCCGGACAACTTCAATTTCCCCCGCTACGACCTCGAATGTTCGTTCGTGCGCCTCTACGAGAATGGCCAGCCGGTGAAGACGCCCGAACATCTACGCTGGAGCGCGGCCGCGCCGACCGACGGGGAGCCGGTGTTCGTAGCCGGCGACCCAAGCCCCACCCAGCGGGCCGAGACCGCCGACCAGCTCTCGTTCATACGCAACATCCAGCTGCCGCAGACCCTGCTCCGCTATTCCGAGCTGCGCGGCCGCCTGATCCGTTTCAGCGAGGAGAGTCCGGAGCAGGCCCGGGTGGCGGCCGACCGGCTGTTCAGTATCGAGAACGGCTACAAGGCGCGATATGGCCAGCTCCTGGCGCTGAACGAGCCGGGCCTTATCGAAGGCAGGCGCGAGGCGGACCTGGAGCTGAAGGCCAAGGTCGATGCCAATCCCAAGCTGAAGGCCATTGTGGGCAATCCCTGGTCGGAAATCGCGCAGGCCGAGAACGCTTATGGTGACATCTACGCGGCCTACGAGCTGCTCGAGAATAACCCGGCGAAAGGGTCGGATCTCTACGGCTGGGCCCGGACGCTGGTGCGCTCGGCGGCCGAGCGTCAGAAGCCGCATAGCGAGCGCCTGCCGGGCTTCTCCGACGGCGGCCTGCCGCTGCTGGAAAAGGGCGTCACCGACGCCAAGCCGGTCGACCCAAAGCTCGAACAGCTCGAACTCGAGTTCTGGCTGTCCAAGGCGCGTGAGTACCTGACCGTCGACGCGCCTCAGACCAAGCTGATGCTCGGCAAGGAGATACCGGAAGAGCTGTCCGCGCGCCTGGCGTCATCGCGCCTGATCGATCCAGCCTATCGCAAGCAGCTGTGGGACGGCGGTCAGGCGGCCGTCGATGCCAGCGACGATCCGCTGATCCGCTACGTGGTCGCGACCGACCGGGCGGCCAGGGCGGTGCGCAAGAGCTATGAGGAACAGGTCGCAGGACCGGTCGAACGGGCGCAGGCGCGCCTCGCCAAAGCGCGGTTCGCCGTGTACGGGACCAGCGTCGCTCCGGACGCGACCTCCACGCCGAGGCTGAGCTACGGGAAGATCGCCGGCTGGACCGTGCACGACCAGCCCGTGCCGCCCTTCACATACTTCAAGGGCCTCTACGAGCGGGCGACCGGCCAGCCGCCGTTCCAGCTGGCCGAGAGGTGGATCGACGCGAAGCCGAAGCTGAACCCCAACACCGTCCTCGACATTTCGTCGACCGCGGACATCATCCCTGGCAACTCCGGCTCGCCTTTGATCAACGCCAAGGGCGAGGTGATCGGGGCCATCTTCGACGGCAACCGCTTCATGCTCTCCGGCTTCTTCGCCTACGATAGCCGATTCCGGGGCGTCAGCGTCTCGACCGCTGCGATCACCGAGGCGCTGGAGAAGGTCTATCTGGACCCCGAACTCGTCGAGGAGCTGAGGGCGCAGTGACGGGCAGGCCAAACGCGCGCCTGCTACGCTTTCCGGGAGGAAGCAATGCGGAGGCACCTAATTCAGCGACGAAAGCCCTAGGCCGATTTCCTTGCATGCTAACGTGGCGACCGCTCGAACCGGCCGCACTTGAGGAGGTGTCCAATGACAAGGCGTGAGCCATTGAAAGTGAATCTCGCCGAGAAGCTTGACCAGTTTACCGAGCACTTCGCTCCCAAGATCATCGCCCGTTACAACGATAACGAAGTTCGGCTGGTGAAGGCCGAAGGTGAGTTGGTCTGGCACAAGCACGACGAGACAGACGAGCTGTTCCTGATCATCGACGGCGAATTGGACATGGAATTCCGGGACAGGATAGTGACCGTCCGCCCAGGCGAGCTCCTGATTGTTCCGCGCGGCGTTGAACATCGCCCGACGGCTCGCCGGGGAGAGGTGAAGCTGCTCCTAATCGATCCCGACGGGACTCCAAATACCGGCGACAATGCAACGGCCACTCACGCCGTCGAATTATAATATTCTAAATCCATTGTCTAGATTTGTCACAAGAGGTGAAGATAAAATGATGAAGACCATTATATTGTTGTCAATCGGTCTCGCCACTTCCATGATTTCATTCAGTGCCCGTGCTGGCGGGCCCGGATATACCTACGGCCCGGTCACTTTGGAGCAATACATCCACATCAACTACGGTCGCTTCGATGACTACATGGCATGGGTGACTTCAACCTGGCTACCGACCATGGAGGCCGAGAAAAAAGCCGGAATAATCATCGGCTATAAGGCCTACCAGTCCGATCCAAAATCACCGAACGATCCAAATTTTTATCTCGAGATTACGTTCAAGGACATGGCGACTTATGCGGGGGATATCGGCGATCAGGTCGACGCCTTCAACGCCGTCACCGATAAAGTCATCTGCAACACCGCGTGTCAGAATCAGGCCAGATTACGTCGGAATGACTTCAGAACAGTTCTCGGCACTGAAATCAGGCGCGAAATCGTTTTCAAGTGAAGTTCATCCTGGAGCGCACGCGTGGACTGATCGCGCAGGTCGCGAGCTTGGCGGCACTTGGGATCGGCGCACGGCACGCTCTCGCCGCGCGCTGACGCGTGCGAGCCGTTGGGCGCGCCGCCACACCCGCTCCATCGCGCTGGCTTTCAAACTCAGGTCCACAGGAATTTTCTATGAGCAAGACTGCGATTACCTCACCGGAACTCACTCCGCCGGTCGGACCGTTTTCCCAAGCAATCGAAATCGACGGTTTCCTGTATTTGAGTGGCCAGGTCGGTCAGGATCCAACAACGGGCAAGCTGACGCCGGGCGGCATCGCTGCGGAG
>Ga0310810_10008328_pt1 | contig 11920 bp, 12 predicted proteins | sample NCmetagenome_FD_207641 | JGI IMG/M metagenome (GOLD analysis project Ga0310810, IMG submission 207641) | Soil microbial communities from experimental microcosm in Duke University, North Carolina, United States - NC | ecosystem: Engineered > Artificial ecosystem > Soil microcosm > Unclassified ...
CCGCCGCCCTTCACACCCACACGAAGACCGCCCTCGCTGATGCCCTGCTTGGCCATCAGCGACTTGATCTTGTCTGCGGCGGCTTCTGTGATCTCAATCATCGTGAAGACCCAACTGCCAATTCCCCAGCTCCCAGACACCGTGACGCGAGGCGGCTGGGAGCCGGTCGAAGCGACAGCCCGTCGGGGGTCGGGAGTAATCGTTCAGGCATTCGGTTGCGCATGTTCACCGGCAACCGCTCCCTCACCCTTCGTCTCGCTCTGCTTCTTCTTGTAGTCGGCGATTGCCGCCTTGATGGCGTCCTCGGCCAGCACCGAGCAGTGAATCTTTACCGGCGGCAGCGACAGCTCGGCGACGATGTCGGTGTTCTTGATGGCGAGCGCCTGCTCGACCGTCTTGCCCTTGAGCCATTCGGTCGCCAGGCTCGAGCTCGCGATCGCCGACCCGCACCCGAACGTCTTGAACTTCGCGTCGTCGATGACGCCGGTCTCGGGATTGACCTTGACCTGCAGCTTCATGACATCGCCGCATTCCGGCGCGCCGACGAGCCCGGTGCCGACGTTGGCGTCGTCTTTCGGCAGCGAGCCGACGTTGCGCGGGTTCTCGTAGTGATCGATGACCTTGTCTGAATACGCCATTGTTCTCTCCGGCAGGTCCACAGAGCAGGACCTGCCCTACAGGTACCCGTAGGGCGCGTCTTGTTCTTTAGACGCGCCTCAATGCGCCACCCACTGCATCTTCGTGAGGTCGACGCCTTCCTTGACCATCTCGTAGAGCGGCGACATCTCGCGCAGCCGGCGCACGACCGTCGTCAGCTTCTCCACCACGTAATCGACTTCCTCGTCCGTCGTCCACCGGCCGAGCCCGAAACGAATCGACGAGTGCGCCAGGTCGTCGCCGGCGCCGAGCGCCTTCAGCACGTAGGACGGCTCGAGGCTTGCCGACGTGCAGGCTGATCCGGAGGAGACCGCGACGTCGTTGATGCCCATGAGGAGCGATTCACCCTCGACGTAGGCAAACGAGATGTTCAGACTGTGCGGCAGCCGGTGCTCCATCGAGCCGTTGACGTAAATCTCGTCGAGGTTCTTGTGGAGCTTCTCGTTGAGGCGATCGCGCAGCCCGCGCAGCCGCTGGCTCTCGTCCGCCATACCGGTGCGCGCGAGCTCCGCTGCCTTGCCGAAACCGACGATGCCCGGAACGTTCAGCGTGCCGGAGCGCATGCCGCGCTCGTGGCCGCCGCCGTTGATCTGTTCCGCCAGCAGCACGCGCGGATTGCGGCGCCGCACGTAGAGCGCGCCGACACCCTTCGGTCCGTACATCTTGTGCGCGCTCATCGACACCAGGTCGGCTTTAACCTCGTTGACGTTGAACGGCACTTTGCCGGCGGCCTGCACCGCATCGGTGTGGAAGAGGATCCCCTTCTCCTTCGCGATCGCGCCGATCTCGGCCACCGGCTGCAACACGCCGATCTCGTTGTTGGCGGTCATGATCGTGATGAGGATCGTCTTGTCGGTGATCGCCGCGCGCAGCTCGTCGAGGCTGATGCGGCCATCCTTCTGCACCGGCAGATAGGTGACGCGCGCCCCCTGCTTTTCCAGCTTCTTGCACGTGTCGATGACCGCCTTGTGCTCGGTCACGCACGTGATGACGTGATTGCCCTTCTCGCGGTACATCTCCGCGGCGCCCTTGATCGCGAGGTTGTTCGCCTCGGTGGCGCCGCTGGTAAAGATGATCTCCTTGGCGGTGGCACCGATCAGATCCGCCACCTGCTTGCGCGCGGTTTCGACGGCCTCCTCCGCCTCCCAGCCGAACGCGTGGTTGCGGCTGGCCGGATTGCCGAAGTGCTGCGTGAAGTACGGCAGCATGGCCTCGAGCACCCGCGGATCGACGGGCGTCGTGGCGTGATAGTCCATGTAGATCGGAAGTTTCATCGTCGTACCACTGCTACGGGCATTGGGGCCGTTGGGATGTTGTCAGACGCCATTTCGGCGAGGGTGACGGTGTCAAGCGCTTCCACGATCCGTTCCTTGATCTGCCAGAGCGGGTCGCGGATGCTGCACTTGCTGTACTGCTCGCAATCGTTCTTTTCCGTCGAACAGGCGGTGACGGTAAACGGACCGTCGATCGCCTGGATCACATCAGCGATGCTGATCGCCATGGATGGCCGGCTGAGGGTGTAACCGCCCCTCGTGCCCTGCGTGGACACGAGCAGGCCGGTGCGAACCAGCCGCTGCAGCACCTTGGCCATGAGCTCAATCGGGATGTCGTACTGCTCGGCGATCTCACGCGCACTCGTCGACGGCGCCCCGCTCGCCTTGCGAGCCAGATGCTTCATCGCGATCAACGCGTAGTCCGCTTTTTTCGAGAGCCTCAACATCGCTTCAGTGCCGCTGGTACAAGCCGGACAAATATCCGACTGCGAAAGTCGTATTTTACGGGCGCCGCGACATATCCGTCAACATTGGTCGGCATTACTGAGGAATCGAGGCATCCTGATTCCTGATGAGCACTCAGTACTTGGGCTGGCTCGGATCGACCTTGTCGATCCACTCCAGAATGCCGCCCTTCAGGTTCTTCACGTCCGTGAAGCCGACCGACTTCAGAAAGTCCATCGCCTTGGCGCTGCGCGCGCCCGACTTGCACTGCGCGATGATGGCGCGATCGCGCGGCAGTTCCTGGTAACGCCGCGGCAGCTCGCCAAGCGGGATCAGCGTCGACCCCGCGATGCGGTTGATCTGGTACTCGTTCGGCTCGCGCACGTCGAGGATGAACGGGGTCTCGCCCGCATCGAGCTTCTTCTTCAATTCAACCGGCGTGATTTCCCAGTCGTTCACGTTCGCTCCTGCCACCTGCGACAGGTCCGGCTCGGGCCGGATGCCGCAGAACTGTTCGTAGTCGATCAGCCTGGTCACGGTGGGATGGTCACCGCACACCGGGCACTCGGGATCCTTCCGCAGCTTGAGCTCGCGGAATTTCATCTTGAGCGCGTCGTAGATCATGAAGCGGCCGATCAGCGGCTCGCCGATGCCGGTGATCAGCTTGATCGTCTCGGTCGCCTGGATCACGCCGATGATGCCCGGCAGCACGCCGAGCACGCCGCCTTCCGCGCAGCTTGGCACGAGGCCCGGCGGCGGCGGCTCAGGATAGAGGCACCGGTAGCACGGGCCATCTTTGGTCGCGAACACCGACGCCTGCCCCTCGAACCGGAAGATGCTGCCGTACGCATTCGGCTTACCGGTCAGCACGCACGCGTCGTTCACGAGATACCGCGTCGGGAAGTTGTCGGTCCCGTCGAGGATCACGTCGTAGTCCTTGAACAGGTCGAGCGCGTTCTGCGAGCTGAGGAGCGTCTCGTAGGTGTCCACCTGCACGTGCGGGTTGAGATCGTTGAGGCGGCGCTTCGCCGATTCGTTCTTCGACGTGCCGACGTCTTTCGTCCCGTGCAGCAATTGCCGCTGCAGGTTGCTGAAATCGACGACGTCGAAGTCGACCATGCCGATGCGGCCGATACCGGCCGCGGCGAGATACATCGCCGCCGGTGAGCCGAGGCCGCCGGCGCCAATGCACAGGACGCTGCCGGCCTTGAGCCGTCGCTGCTTGTCCATGCCGACCTCCGGCATGATCAGGTGGCGGCTGTACCGCTTGATCTCGTCTGGCGACAGCGTCGGGAGGTCCACTTCAGTCTCGGTCATCATTCTCGTGTCTCCTGTGGGGCGAACCCTGTCGGGCCCGCTTCGCGGACCTCACCAGGGTCCGCGCCACACGTTCAGCTCCGTCCGCCGGCGACGCTTGGCACGATGCTCAGCGTGTCGCCCGTCTTCACCGGCGTCTGCTCCTTCTGCAAGTACCGGATGTCCTCGTCATTCAGGTACACGTTGACGAAGTTCCGCAGCTTACCCTCGTCGGTGTAGAGGTGCTTGCGCAGCCCGTCGTACTTCTTCGTCAAGTCGGCCAGGAGCTCACCGACGGTCGCGCCGCTGACTTCAACGGCTTCCTTCCTGTCGGTGAACGGACGCAGTGGGGTCGGGATGTTGATCGTGTTTGGCATGTCTACTCCGACGGGCCTGCTTCGCGAGGCCCGTCCGACGAATTGCTTAACTCCTCAGGATCAAAAGCAGACCGATCCTCCCGCAGGCGCCACGACGTCATGTCCTCTGGGACGCCTTGCCGGACGGAAACGATGACGTACGAGAAAAACGGCCACGCGTGATCGAGGTCGTACTGCGACGGCCGGGCCGGATGATCAGGGTGCGAATGGTAGAAACCGAGCAGATCGCCACCGGCCTCGGTAGCCTTCTTCTCCGCCTCGCGGTAATCGGCCGGGCGGACCAGGAACCGTCGCCGCGGCCCCTCCTCGGTCGTGTTCGGCAGCGCGTAGGTCACCGTCACCACGCCGTCACGACCGATCAGCGCACCGCAGCATTCGTTGGGATACGTCTCGACGCCGTGCGCGCGAATGGCACCGTCTATCCCCGGGCCGAGTGAGAGCGCCACTAGCTCGTCCTCTCCGTCCAGAAGCGCTCCGACAAATATTTCTCGCCGCCATCCGGAAAGATCGCAACGATCACGGCGTCGGTCGTGCGGCGCGCCACGTGGAGCGCGCCTGCCAGCGCCGCACCGCTCGAAATACCGACGAACAATCCATGCTGCGCGAGCTGGCGCGTCAGCTCGAAGGCGTCTTCAGTTGGAATGCCAAGGTCCTCGTCGGCCAGCGCCGGATCGTAGATACCCGGCACGATCGCCGTCTCCATGTGCTTGAGGCCTTCGAGGCCGTGCAGCGGCGAATCGGGCTGCACCGAAACAAGCCGAACGCCGGCATTGAATTCCCGCAGGCGCCGGCCCGCGCCGATAAAGGTCCCGCTGGTACCGAGTCCGGCGACGAAATGCGTCAGCCGCCCCTCGGTCTGCTCGATGATTTCCGGCGCCGTCCCGTCATAGTGCGCGCGCCAGTTGTGCTCGTTGTTGTACTGGTCGGGATAGAAGTAGAGATCCGGTCGCCCGGCGTACATCTCTTTGACCTTCAGGATCGCACCATCGGATCCCTGCATCGGATCCGTGAAGATGACATCCGCGCCGAAGGCCTGGAGGATCTTCTTCCGCTCCGGCGTCACGTTCTCCGGCACGCACAGCCGCACGCGATAGCCGCGAGCCGCGCCGATCATCGCGTAGGCGATCCCGGTATTCCCTGAAGTCGCGTCGAGGATGATGCGGTCCCTGGTCAGCGCGCCCGAACGCTCGCCCTCGAGGATCATCCGCGCCGCCGCACGGTCCTTCACCGACCCGCCCGGATTCCGCCACTCGGCCTTGGCGTAGAGCTCCACGTTGCGCAGACCGGCTTCGAACCCGGCCAGGCGGATCAACGGCGTATTTCCAATGAGATCGACGACTGAGGCTGCCGTACGGGGAAGCCCGGGAGTGGCGACTGGCATATCCGACTGGGACAGTCGGAAATTATATCAACTCCCAACCGAAGAGCCGAGCCAACTCAACTCCCCACGTGGCAACTCCCAAGCGCTCGAGATTTGCGCGGTCACCTGGGAGTTGGGTCGGGTCCGGGTTGGGAGTTGGGAGTTACGGAATGACCTTCCCCTCTGCGTCCCGGTGCTCGATCGGGCCGAGGTTCAGCTTCTTCAGCTCCGGCTCGATTTTTTCCTTGTCGCCGACCGCCACGACCACGAGGTTCTGCGGGACGACGTACTTCGTGGCGACAGCGGCGGTCTGGGGCAGCGTCACCGCGCGGACCTGCTCGGCGTAGTTCGCGTAGTAGTCGAGGCCAAGATCGTAGGTGAAGACGTTCGAGTAGTTGGCGACCGCGTTCGCGTTGGTTTCGAACGCGCCGGGCAGCGAGTTGGACAGGCTGTCCTTCGCCGCGGCGAGTTCCTGGGCAGTGATCGGATGATCGAGCACACCCTTCAGCTCGTTCATGATCTCGTTGACGGCCGGACCGGTCGCGTCGGTCCGTACGCCGCCTCCCACCTGGAACGTCCCCGCGGCGCGGCGGAAGGTCACCTGCGAATTCGTCCCGTAACTGAACCCATTCTTTTCGCGCAGGTTGAGATTGATGCGGCTCGAGAAGTTGCCGCCGAGTGGGATGTTCAGCAGTTGCAGCGGCCGGAAGTCGGGCGACGATCGCGGGGCCGCCAGCGTCGCGACACGGACCTGCGTCTGCGGTGCGCCAGGCGCGTCGACGATCACCACCTTGGCCGATGGTGCGGCCGGCGCGTCGAGTTTTGGCCGCGCGGGCGTTCCCATCTGCCATCCACCCAACGTCTTCTCCGCCAGCGTTCGGAGCTGCGCCATCGTGATATCACCCGCCACGACCAGCGCCGCATTGTTCGGCACGTAGTTCTGCTGCCAGAACGCCTGCAGGTCATCGCGCTTCATGGCCTTGACCGCCGCTTCCGTTCCCAGCTCGGGATAGCCGTATGGATGATTCGCGCCGAACAACACCGCGGATGTGACTCGCCGCGCGGTGTCGGCCGGGTCCTCCTTGATCTGCGCAAGCTGCGCGACGCGGCTGGCCCGCTGCCGTTCGAGTTCGTCGGCAGGAAACGAGGGATGCAGCACGACGTCGGCGAGGATGTCGAGCGCCGCCGGGAAGTTGCGCGTCAGCGCCCGCGTGGTGACGTTGCTGGAGTCGACGCCGCTGCCTGTCGCCAGCGACGCGCCAAGCTGCGCGACTGCATCGGCGATCTGCAGCGAGCTCCTGGTCGTCGTGCCTTCATCGAGCATGGCGGCGGTGAACGCGGCGAGTCCGGGCTTGTCCTGCGGATTCGAGTCGCTGCCGTTCTTGAACACCAGGTTGGCCGCGATGATCGGCACCGCATGGCGTTCCACCAGGATCAAATCGAGACCGTTGGCGAGCTTCGCGGACTGCGGCGTTTCAAGGACCAGCGGCTTCGAAAAACCCTTCGGCGGATTGGCGCGCCACGGCTCGTCCTTGTTGACCGATTCCGTGCCCTCACCTTCACTGCTCTTCACCGGTTCCGGCGTCGGCACCGGCGGCCCGAGCTGCGGCTGGCCGGGCACGGCGTACACGACGGCGCGAGCCGACGTCTTCAGGTTGTCGCGCGCCCACTGCTGCACGATCGCCGGCGTCACGGTCCGGTAACGGGCGAAGTCCTGCTGGATGTAATCGGGCGTCTTCAGATAGTGGTTGTAAATGTTCAGGCGGTGGGCGAGGCCGGAAATGCTCTCGAGTCCACCGACCGTCGCCGTCTCGAACGTGTTGCGCGCACGCTCGACCTCACTTGCATCCGGCGGCGCCGCCACGAGTTTGGCGATCTCTTCGTCGATGGCCTTTTCGAGTTCCTCAGCGGTGTGTCCAGGGCGCGCGGTCGCTTCGATCTGGAATATCGACTGCAACTGCAGCGACTGCTGATACGCCTGCACGCTCTGCGCGATCTGCTTCTCGTAGACCAGCGACTTGTACAAACGGCTGGAACGACCACCGCCGAGAATCGTGGCGGTCATGTCGGCTTCTGCATCGCCGGGCTTGAAGAAGGGCGCGGTCAACCACGCCATCGACACGCGCTGCAGCTCGACGCGCGACGGCACGGTCTTGCGACGCTCGCTGGTAATCGGCGGCGTCTGAACGGTCGGCGCCGCGACGGGATCACCCTTCTTGAAGGTGCCGAAGTACTTCGCGACGAGTTGCCGGATCTGGGCGGCGTCGAAGTCGCCGACGATGGCGAGCGTCGCGTTGTTGGGCGCGTAGAACTGCTTGAAGAACTTCTTCGCATCATCCAGGTTCGCGGCCTGGATGTCCTGATGCGAGCCGATGATCGACGCGTAGTACGGATGGCCCTGGGGAAACAGCAGGTGCACCAGTTCTTCGTCGGCCGGGCCATACGGCGTGTTCTCGATTGACTGCCGCCGCTCGTTGCGGACCACGTCCTGCTGGTTGGCGAACGAGGCGCGATCGAGCGTGTCCAGCAGATAGCCCATGCGATCCGACTCGAGCCAGAGCGCCAATTCGAGTCGGCCGGCGGGAACCGTTTCGAAGTAATTCGTATAGTCGAAGTTGGTCGTGCCGTTGAAGTCGCTGGCGCCGGCATCTTCGAGGAACTTGATGTAGCTGTCCTCGGGGACGTGCTTGCTCTTCTGGAACATCATGTGCTCGAAGAGGTGCGCGAATCCGGTGCGTCCCTTGTCTTCATTCGCCGGCCCGACGTGGTAGTACAGGTTTACGGCGACCATCGGCAGGCCCGTTTTCCGCGACAGGATCACTTCGAGCCCGTTCGGCAGCGTGTACTTGGTCGCGGCCAGCCGCGGCACCGACGACGGTGGTGTCGTCGCCGCGGTTCGCGCGGCAGGCGCGGGTGCCTGGCTCCGTCGCGGAGCCTGGCCGCTCTGGGCAGCAGGCGTGATCACCAGGCTCGCGGCGACGAGCACGGACAGCAGCGCTGACGTCAGAAGTCTTTTCATCGATGTGCTCCGGCGCGTTCACGTCGGCCGCCACCACGTCGGCGGACACGGCGCGAAGGCGGTCTTACGGTTTGTTGTCCAGACTGGCCCACAGGTACCAGCAGGCGACGGATCGATACGGCCGCCACGGTTCGCCGAGTTTCGTCAGCCGCTCGGGCGTCGGCACTGTGCGCAACCGATAGGCCTTCTGCACCGCCTTGACGATGCCGAGGTCGCCGACCGGAAGGACGTCGGGACGGTGCAGGCGGAACATGAGGAACATCTCGGCCGTCCAGCGCCCGATGCCTTTGACGCTGATCAGCGCTTCAACGACCTCGTCGTCGGTCATCCGATCGAAATCATGCAACGCGACCGCGCCACTGGAGACCCGCCCGCACAAATCGCGGATGTAGGCGATCTTCTGACGGCTCAAGCCGACGGCGCGCAGCGCGTCGTCACCAATCGCATCGAGCCGCGTCGGTGTCAGCGGTGCGCCGACGAGCGCGTCCAGTCGTGCCTTGATGGTGGCTGCGGCCTTCGTCGAGAGCTGCTGCGAGATCATCGCCGAGACGAGTGCGCGAAACGGATCCGTGTGCTGCGCGTCGGCAAGCCCGCAGTCGCCATGCGCGCGAATGAGATCGCGAAGCACGGGATCCCGCCGAGCCAGATGGCGCCGCGCCTTGGTGTAGTCGGTCGTGCCCACCGGTCCCAAGACTCTATTTCAAGATCGCGGTCAGCGTGACCTGGGCGCGCAATTCGGTCTGGCCGGACTCGATCGGCGGAGCTGCGGCAATCGCGGCGCCCTGGGCGGCCACTTCGCGGAACATCGGTCGCGGAATCGGGCCACCCGAAATGCTGCCTTCGTCGATCCGCAGCACGCGATCGATGGTGCGGCTGGCCCCCGACGCCATGACATCGGCCTTCGCCCGGGCGTCTACGACCGCGAGCCTGAGGGCCTCGCGCTCCAGCTTCGTCCGGTCCTTGAAGTCGAACCGGATCCCGCCAAGGGTGGTCGCCCCCGACGTGCCGGCAATCTCGAGCAGATCGCCGACGCGATCGATCGCGTCAACCCGTACCTCGATGGTGTTCCGGGCGACGTATCCGCGGCCGACGCGCTTGCCGTTGTTGTAGTCCCATTCGTACTGCACGTCGTAGCCAACGGTCTTGATCGCGTCCGCCGGGACGCCGGCGGCGCGCAGCTTCTGCTGGATCGGCGTCATCGCCTCGGTGTTCAGGCGCTGCGCCTCCTTCGCGCTGGACGCGCGCGATTCAGCGCCGATGGTGATCCACGCGCGGTCGGGAATGGCCTGCACCACACCCACGCCGGTCGTGACGACCTGCGGTTCCGCCGGGACGGATGGCTGCTGGGCGGCGGCGACGAGCGGGAAGAGCGTGAACAGGGCGACGAACAGTCGAGTCACGGAGCGTCCTTTCTGCAGGCGGCGGTATTGATTCTGACGCCGAACGCCCGAGCGGGGTTGGTCCGGGCATTGGCGATAGACGGTTGACGATTTGATCGACGGACGAGGCCCCCCGAATCACGTCGTCACTCCCCATTCGTCGATTCGTGAATTGCTCCAAATACAATGGGCGCGATGTCTGCCGCCGGTCCGCTGGCCGGGCTCACTATTGTCGATCTGACGAGGGTCCTGTCGGGGCCCTACTGCACGATGCTGCTGGGCGACCTCGGCGCGCGCGTCATCAAGATCGAGCAGCCGGAACGCGGAGACGATACGAGAGCGTGGGGTCCGCCGTTCGTCGGTGGCGAGAGCACGTACTTCCTGAGTGTCAATCGCAACAAGGAGAGCGTGACGCTCGACTTCAAGACGCGGGCCGGGCGCGACGTCCTGGATCAGTTGATTGCGCGTGCGGACATTCTGGTCGAGAACTTCCGGCCCGGCACGCTGGCCCGTCTCGGTCTCGACTATCCGTCGCTGGCTGCGGCGCATCCGCGCCTGATTTACTGCTCGATTTCGGGATTCGGGCACAGCGGCCCGCGCGCGGCGCAACCGGGCTACGACGCGGTACTGCAGGCCGAAGGCGGCCTCATGAGCATTACCGGCGACGCTGGCGGGCCACCGTTCCGGCTGGGCGTGGCGATCGCGGACCTCGCCGCTGGCCTGCTGGCGAGCAACGGCGTCGCGCTCGCGCTATATGCGCGCGAGCGCACCGGCCGTGGCCAGTTCGTCGACATCGCGATGTTTGATACGGTGGTCTCGCTGCTCAGTTATCAGGCGTCGGCGTGGCTGAACGGAGAACACGCCGCGGCGCGGATCGGCAATCGTCATCCCCAGATCGCGCCGTACGATGTGTTCGACGCATCGGATGGCGCGTTCTTCCTCGCCGTCGGCAACGACGACCAGTTCCAACGGCTGTGCCGGCTCACGGGCCTCGAGACGCTCGCCACGGATGAACGCTTCGCAACCAATCCGGCACGGGTCGCGCACTATCCGCAGGTGCGCGATCGACTGGCCGTCGCCTTGCGCGAACGCACGCGCGCGGAGTGGATCGAGCGCCTGATGGCGGCCGGCGTTCCGTGCGGCGCGGTTCGCGACGTCGCGGACGTACTCGCTGATCCGCAGGTCGCAGCGCGATCGATGATTGCCGCCGTTGAGCACGCCGCCGCCGGCATGGTGAAGGTACTCGGGCCGCCGCTGAAGATGTCGGACGCACCGGCAACCGTGCGAAGCGCACCGCCCGTGCTCGGCCAGCATACGGTCACCGTCCTGCGGGAACTCGGTCTGCAGCCGGAGGACATCGAGGCGCTTCGCCGCGAGCGGGTCATCACGTAGGCCGGCTCCATGACGGAGCCGGCGAGCATGTCGATTTGCAGGCCGGATGCTGCGCAGCAGACCCGGCGAGGGAGCTCAATGGAAGTTTCACTCGTTCGAAAGCGATTGAAGGCAGTGATCGACGCGGCGCGCGACAACGCGCAGCGGCGGCGCCAGCGCGTGGCGGATGCCGAGCGCGCCTACGACACGTTTCTGAATGACGTGGCGACGCCGGTCGCCAGACAGGTCGCCAACGCCCTGAAGGCCGAAGGCTATTCGTTCACCGTATTCACTCCCGGGAGCGGCCTGCGTCTGGCCTCCGATCGGACACGCGACGACTTCATCGAGTTCGCCCTCGACACGGCCGGTGATCGCGCCGAAGTGATCGGGCGGGTCAGCCGCCAGCGGGGCTCGCGAACGATCGATGAAGAGATGCCGGTGAAGCGCGGCGCCGCGCCCGACACGATCAGCGAAGAAGACGTGCTCGAGTTTTTCGCCGCCGCGCTGGAACCGTGGCTGGAACGGTAAGCGCCGCGGTCTAGGTCTTCCTCGCGACGTGGATCGCCATCAGGCCGAAGAGCACGGGGATGGCCTTCACGTCGTGAAAGCCCTCCCCTTCAAACATTCGCGCCACGACCGCCGCGCCGGGATAGTTCCTGATCGATTCCGGAATGTACCGGTAGGTGTCCGGATCGCCATGGAGCGCCCAACCCAGTGCCGCCCCGACGGCCGTCAGGTAGACG
>Ga0310810_10008330_pt1 | contig 11920 bp, 10 predicted proteins | sample NCmetagenome_FD_207641 | JGI IMG/M metagenome (GOLD analysis project Ga0310810, IMG submission 207641) | Soil microbial communities from experimental microcosm in Duke University, North Carolina, United States - NC | ecosystem: Engineered > Artificial ecosystem > Soil microcosm > Unclassified ...
AACCGTATTGCGGATTTCGTTGACGGCTGATGCGGCACTTGGAAACGGACGCGTCCCTCCACACAGGACCGCCGTCCAGACTCCACCGCGCCGCTGAGCCATGACGAGGTACTTCACTCCTTGCGTGAAGTCGTAGTCACACGAGAAGCCGATTCCCTCGGAGTGCAGCGTAACCTTCGCGTCGACCTGCTCACCACGAAGCCATTCCTCTATCACAAATTCGGTATCCTCGACGCGCGCCAAAGGCGCAGACACCCTCGTTGCGGTGCCTACGAAGACCAGATCTGCGTTCCATGTCGTCGCACAGGTCGGCTGCCCGAAGCAGTCACAAGCTGCTGCAAGGTCAGGGCTGCTTGCGTATAGCAGCGCAAAGAGTACGCCAGCGGTTTTTGACACTGTGGGCTCCCTCGCCTGTCTAACGTCCGCAATGAGCCGCGGCGGCTCGTTACTGGAATTCTCGCACGACGTCGCACGCCGCCGGCTCCAATTGCTTGTTAGACCTCGGGGCTCGTGGCGAGAACCAAGCCAAGCCACACCGCCGTCGCGCGTTCGACGATGGCCAACTGCGTAGTCGAAAGCTTCCCAAGCGAGCGAATCAGCTTGGCGTGCGGAATCGTTACGAGGTTCTGCGCGTCAAAGACTCCGCTCCGCAGAAACGGTACCGACACAGATGCCTCGAATCGCGACCCGCGCGCACTCGTCGTATGCGGAATGGTCACCAGCGCGCGGTCTTGGTCGTCGGCACTTTCGCAGCGAGTCCGAGGTCTACAAGCCAGGCCTCTCCTCGCTGCGGCTTTCACCGCGATTGCTCGCGTCGATCGAGTTCGACGAAGAGGTGATCCGCGACCGCGGTGAGATCGTCTGCGTCAGGCAGATCGTGCGGAGCCAAGGCCACACGACGCAGGAGTTCGGCCAGCACTTCGGCGCGCTCCGCGTCTTGAAGGGCGTCGAATTCCTCGAGCAGTTTCCGGGATGCCCGCGTCATGCGATCAGCGTCCTATCGTCCGTCTTTCGTCGTCAAGTCCGGCGTGGAATCCCGAGGCCTAACGTTGCGAATGAGCCGCGTCCGCAGCCACGCGTGAGCGTGGCAAGGATGTCGGCTCCATTCGTCGGTTAGCCGGGGTCTTCATCTACAATCCATGACGTCCGAACCGACTTCGGTCAAGCCCTACAGCGTATTCAAGAACGCGATGAGCGCCGCCTTGTCTTCGGGACCGAGATTCAGCCCGAACTCATGACCCCTGACTGCCCGACGAGTCAAATTGAATCCGCGAAAGCCTGTTGGTACGTAATCGTCTCGAAGTCGTCGCGAATCGAACCAGTCCTCCAAGCTTGCCACCGACCCGTTGTGTTCGAACGGCCGGCGATACCACACCCCGCGGAGTGAGGGTGGCCGGTAATATCCTGTGCCTTTCCTCGACTGCAATGCGAGGCGAGGGTCCGTTCCGACACTGGTCGGGAGAATGGAGTACTTCGCACGATGGTCGGCCGGAATAATGAAGCCCAGAGCGGGCGTCAGCATGTTGTTCGTGTACAGCGGAGGCGTGTGGCACGTCCCGCAACCTTCGCGCTGAAAGACGCGTTCGCCGCGCCGCGTGGTGTCGTTTGGCTTGTTTGGATTTGCGGGTGGTTTCAGCGAGTACACGTAGAGTGCGATTGCGTATAGCTGTTCATCGGAAAACCGTGGCAGCGGCGCCTCATCTGGTAGCCCATACAACGACTCCCGTTCGCCGTACCGATCATTCACGTACAGACCTTCGACCAGCGCAGCGTATCGCATCAGATCGGCAATAGAGCGGTGCTGAATCAGGCCTGTCGCGTCGAGGTACTTGCGATCCTTAACTCCGATGAGGTCGGGAGTCTTCGGAGGATACGAAAGGGTCGTATCGGGACGAGCGACGACACCCGGCGGAACGGACATGTACGCGGCGGCCAGATCTGCCAGGGAGAGCTGGCGCAGCGACGCCGCCGGGTCGGGATTCAGCCACGGAACGGAAAAGTCGCGGAATGCCGCCGTCCGCTGATCCTGTCCCGGTGGCGCGGCTCCGTTGCTGAGAGCTCGCTGGAGCACGAATCCCTGGATGAAGGTAGCGGGCATGTTGCCCTGAGCGCCCACCACGACGTCTCCGTTCGGAAGGACGCGCGTATGACAGAACGCGCATCGTGCGGCGCTGACGACAACGTCGCCCTTCTTGCGGACAAAGTAGCGGTATGCCGGCACAGTCCCATCGCCGGCGACGGGCACGCCCGTTGTCTTGTAGAAGTTGGAATCGTGCAGGTCCTCAACCGAAATCTCGTTGACGCGACGAGCGCCATTGAAGAGCGCCTCGCCAGCGTGAATCCAGTCGGCCTCTGTTTGTAGCGTCGTCGGATCGACGGAAACAACGGACACGTCCTGTTGCCGCAGCCAATCCATGTAGCCGGCTGGTTCCCTGCCGGGCGCGTAGACTGGGTAGGCTCGCTGAAGCTGATAGATCTGGCGTTTGTAGTACGTGCTCGCGACTTGGTGACGCGTCGGAATGCCAAGGGCGGCGAGTGGCAGATCCATTGACTGGGCACCGGGTTCGTCCCAGGCTTTCGGAACATCCGGCCGAAGCGTCTCCTGCCCCAGCAGAGAAATGTAGACGCACGCGAGCCACCCGAGAACGCATGACAGGAAAAGCTTCATACGAGTCCTTTCACGGGCAGTGACACATCCCTCGTCGTGACGTTGTCCGTCCCGTGAAGCAGAAAGTGCTGGGCAGTCTATGACGGGCCGCCGAGGTGCAACGGCAGCGCGACAGCACGGCGTTCATGGTCTGTTCCCGTGGTCAGTCCGGCTAACGTGCGGCTTGAGCCGAGCGCCGCGGAGACACGCTCGCAGAGGACGATGGGCGCGACGGCTCCAAGCCGGTGTTAGACGGCTCAAGTGACCAAGGCCCCGAGGCACTGAAGATTACTTGCCCTTCTCGTGCGAGGCTATCGACTCGATTCGCTTCGCGTCCCGTTCGTTCTCGCAGGCGTCTTCGAGCAATTCGGTATCCGGCAGTAATCGGAATGGAATGGTTGCTGTCCAAGCTCGGGTGTAAGCCTTCGGGTCATCAATGGTGACCTGGAGTTCCATGCGGCCAACGTCAAGGCGTCGAAAACGCTCCGTGGTATGCAGTGCGTCGCTGTGAGGGTGCCCTGCTTTATCGAGCCACGTGAGATCGTTGAATCCCGTGGTGTCGACGACGAATGTGTCGTCTTCCCACTTTCCGATTGAGTACCCCCACCATGAGGGATTCGGATCGACTGGAGCCGGACGGCCGTCGGTGTGGATCTGCCGATAACGATTGAATGCCTCGAACAGAATGATTGTCAGGCTGTTCGTCTGGGCGATCTTGAATGGAGGAGGTTCCAGAGTTGCTTCGGGGACTCCTGTCGGCAAGCAGCGTTCGGATGGGGCTCCGGCACCATTGCGAGCCTGCCGCTCGCGAAACAACGCCTCGGCCCATGGCTGAAACGGGATCGAAGCGCCGGGTGGCATGTGGTAGGTCAGGTTCTGATCCGTGAAGACGCCACTCTCGCGAAGGGCCTTCAAATCCCAACCCGGTGCGAGTGCGGATCGAGTCCAGATTCCCGAGAGGTCGGGCTTCCCATCCGCACCACGTGGCGCTGGGGCAGACAAATCTGGCTTGCCATCGGGTAGTCGCGGGATGCCGGTCGGGTACTTCAGCCACTGACCAGAAGCTGGAACAACCGTGAGGAACGCACCGATGACTGCTCCCATCCGTACCAACGCCATGACTCGGGCGGGTGCAGCTGACGGCTTGCCTCTCGCGTTCATGAACCCACTCCTCGAGATTAATCGATGTTACTCGGATGGTCTTGGTTTTGGTCCGTCTAACAAACAGTAGACAGAACTGTCTAAACAAAAACTCCGGCTTCGCCCGCAGTGTAGCTCGGGCGTCCGAGAGGGTCCAATTGACGCAATCGTCACGGTCGTCGAGACTTGTCCCGCCTGACCGTAGGACGTCCCGTGAACTAGGCCGATCGGGATATTCTGCAACCCCAAGGCATCCCTCGCCGCCTAGATTGCGTGGTCATCGTGGTCGCGCCGCTCTCAGGTGATCAAATGGACTCTGCACCCCACGCCCTCCCTGGTTGGCCCTTTGTGTTGCGACTGAAATGTTGCGAAAAGCGCTTCGACGAATTCAGGCGCGACGTACGCAGAATCGTCAAGCGGGAAGCACAGCACTGCGGTGCTCAGACGTCGAAGGCGATTGGTAACTGAGAGCAGAGAGTCAGGCGCGGAAATTGACTCGTGGTCCGTTGGTGATGCGATCGGCAATCAACGATCGCCAATCGACAATCACCAACGAATCAAAGATCACCGATCATCAAATGGGCTATTTCCACGCAACGCGCAGCGGCTTGCCGATCATCATCGCGGGATTCGCGCCCTTGCGCGGGCGGTACTTCTGCGCGCCGCCGTTGTCCACCTCTGCGACGTAGACGTTCCCTTCCTGGTCCACGCTGAAGCCGTGCACGCCCCACATCCCGCCGGGGAAATCGCCCCACGTGCCCCAGGAGTACATGAAGTTCCCGTCGAGGTCGTACTTCAGCATCCGGTTCGTGCCGCGATCGGCCGCCCACAGGAAACCGTCGCTGAAGATGTGGAACAGGTGAATGTCTGCCGGCGCCGCGCCGAACGACCACTCGTAGAGATATTTGCCGTTCTCGTCGAACACCTGCGCGCGGCGGTTGCCGCGATCGTTGACGAACACGCGCCGCGTCTTCGGATCGACGGCGATGCCGTGCACGTTGTTGAAGTAGCCGGGCCGCGTCTCTTTGCCCGCGTCGCCCTTCTGACCCCACGCGGTCACGTACTTCCCGTCTTTGTCGAACTTCACGACGCGCGTGCCGTTGTAGCCGTCGGCTACGACGAAGCCGCCGTCAGGGAACCAGTCCATGAAGGTCGGGCGGTTGAAGTGCTTGTCGTCGGCGCCGGGCTCGCCATACGTGCCAATCGTCAGCACCTTGGTCTTGCCGTCGTTGGTGAACTTGTAGATGACGTGCTTGTGGTCGTCCACGATCCACACGTGCTTCTGCGGATCGTACGGGCTGATGGCGACGAAGTGCGGCCGCTGCAGTATCGAGTCGTACTGCGTCCACGAGTCGATCAAGTTGCCCTGGCCGTCGAAGATCATGATGCAGTGTTCCCAGCGTGCATCGACGCCGAACTTGTTGCCGGCCTTCTCCCACGCCTGCATGCCGCCCTCGGCGGGCTGTCCGGTGCCGCCATTTCCGGGCGGGCTCGCCGTCGTGGCATCGCGCCACGGCAGGCGGCCAATCGGAAACACCAGGCCCGGTCCCAGCTCCGTCAGCCGCATCGTCTTGGGCCGCCCGAGGTTCGGGAGCTCTCCGCGCTGAAGCACGAAGATGCGGTTGGGGCTCTCGGCGAAGACGCTTTGCCCGGCGCCGAACGTCCAGCCTTCGTGACCCTTGATCGTCGTGAGGTCCTTCGGCCAGTCCGCGACGACCTCATAGGCGCCGAAGATGTCCTGACCGCCTTTTTCGCTCGGCACGGCCGCAAACCGCGTCGGACCGGTCCCCTGACCGGCGACGGTCTGGTTGCTGGTCAGTATCCAGGTCCCAACGGCAACGACAAGGCCCAGGACGAACATGGCAACGCGTCCAATCATAAAGTTCTCCTCCGCGCGCCAGATATTACCAACTCCCAATCTCCAACTCCCAACGTATCTGTTTACCGCTTCCCTATATCTCAACGCGGAGGGCGCGGAGATTTCTTATCGCAGCGATCGCAGAGAACAAACGGGTGGCGCGTCGCGCGCCACCCGTCGGCGCTCTGGAATGCACTGGAATTCCCCGCGATCCCAGCGATCTCTGCGATAAAAAAGATCAGCGGATGTCGTCTGTGCTGATGCGCTAATCAATGACCTCCCAACTTCCCAAACCCAGATCTGTCGCCGGGGCCCGGGACACGCGAGGCAACATCGAGCCCGTTGTGGGGGCCCAAAATGTGAATTTTGTTCTCGTTGCTGGTCCGCCAACGGGCTGCCACGCGGAAGCGCGGCGAGAGATCCTGCCAGAACGAGCCAGTTGTGCTGCCGGGATAGGGGCAGCGCCTGGGCTAGTTCTCAGTTGACGCAGAACGCAGGGCAGGGTTATCTACCACCAGCCAAGCGAGGCCTGCCTCAGGTCATCGTGCATCCAGGGTCTCGCGTGTCTGCAGTGTTGGCTTTGCCCCGCTTCGGAGGGCAGGGGCTTCGCCCCTCGGCTGGTTGGCTCAGTGTCTCTTGGCACGCTAGGAGGGCCCATGAAGTGCTGGTCCTGCATCGTCTTCGTGGTGGCGGGGTTGTTCCTCGGTGCTGTGCCGGCAGGTGCGCATCATGGTGGCGCAAGCTTCGACACCAGCAAAGAGATCACGTTGAGCGGAACGGTAACCGAATGGATCTGGGCGAACCCGCATTGCTTCCTGAAGTTCGACGCCAAGGACGATACGGGCACCGTGCGCAACTGGGTCGTCGAGACGGGGAACCCGACGGACATGTCACGCAGCGGCTGGGCACGGACGTCGTTCAAGGTTGGCGACATGGTGAGTGTCACATTGCAGCCGGTGAAGAGCGGCGCACCCGTGGGACGGATCAGAAGCGTCGTGCTGCCGAACGGTCAGCGACTGGGATCGCAGGCACAGGCGCCGCGGCCCCCCTCGCAACCGTGATGATTCCGCGTCGCTGTACGTCATTGCTACCCGCTGGAGAGGACCGAACATGGTGAGGCGCTTGATCGGGGTAATCGTGGCAACGGTGATCGCCTTGATGGTGATGGCCGTTCCGCGCGCGCAGGTGTGGAACAGTCACGGGATGATCGGCAACGAACAGCCTCCAAAGACGGGTCCTGCTCCCAAGCGCGATCTCACGGGGACCTGGGACGCTGGTGGCGCCGGCATCGCGCCGAGAGGCTCTCCGACCTCGACGCTGACGGCCTGGGGAGAGAAGAAGGTCAGCACGCACAAGCCGGGCGATGGGCCGCGAGCCTCGCAAATCGGCGAGATCAACGACCCGCTGTCCACGATGTGCGATCCGGCTGGTTTTCCCCGCAACCTGCTGTTCGAGCTGCGTCCGTTTCAGGTCGTTCAGACGCCGAACCAGGTGCTGATGCTCTACATGTTCGAGAAACGCTTCCGGACGATCTGGACCGATGGGCGCGCGCTTCCGAAAGACCCCGATCCGCGTTGGTATGGCTACTCGGTCGGCAAGTGGGAGGACGACAATACGTTCGTCGTCGAGACCATCGGCATGGACGAGAAGACGTGGCTCGACAACGCCGGCAATCCACACAGCAACGACATGAAGGTGATCGAGCGCTATCAGCGGATCAACGAAGGGAATATGGAGCTGACCGTCACGATCGACGATCCGACGGCGTACACGAAGCCGTGGGTGGGTCGAAACAAGCTCCCGTTGAAACTCATCCCGGCGAACGTCGATCTGATGGAGATGATCTGCTCGGCCACCGAGGCGCAGGAATACAAGAAGAACATGGGTAAGTAGAGTCGATGCTGACGCCCTATCTCCTGAGCATCGCGCGGGTCATCTTCGGGTTCCTCGTCCTCCGTCACGGGATGGAACGCGTCTTCGCGTACCCCGAGGCGAGCAGCGCAGCCCTGATCTCGTACGAAGGATTCCTCGAGCTCCTCGCTCTCCCCGCGGGAGTGCTGATCATGCTCGGGTTGTTCACGCGTCAGGTCGCGCTCGTGCTCGCCGTGGGCTACCTGATTCTGTTCTTCGTCGGCCCTTTGCAGCGAGGTCCGTTCACTCATCGCAACGGCGGCGATCCGATTCTGCTGAACGCCTTCTTCTTTCTGTATCTGGCGGCTGCTGGTGCCGGCGTCTGGAGCGTGGACCGTCTGCGCGGTCGCGACGTGTCCGACAGCCGGTGGGCGCCGACTGCGCTCGGCGTGCTGCGCATCGCGGCGGGCTGCCTGTTCATCATGCATGGATTGGAGAAATTCTTCGGCGTGGGCGGTGGCCAGATCGATCGCGACATCATGTCGATTCGCGGACTGGCGGGATGGCTCGAATCGTTTGGCGGTCCACTCATCATCCTCGGGCTGTTCACCAGACCGGTGGCGTTCATCCTGTCGGGCGAAATGGCCGTGGCGTACTTCCGGAACTGGGCGCCGCGTGGCTTCTGGCTCAGTTTTCAGCAGCCGGGTATGGAAGCATCGATTCTGTTCTGCTACCTCTTTTTGTTCTTGTGTGTGGCCGGGCCCGGGGCCTGGAGTCTGGACGCGATCTGGCGGCGTCGATCGCCGGCGGGCCGCGTCTCTCGCACAGCGAGTATGTCGTCAAACATCGGGGGAGGATCGTTATGAGATCACGCACGGGGCTCGCCACCATCGCCGCTGTTGTGCTGCTCACGTGCACGGCCGGCGCGCAGTGGGTGAACTATCCGTCGAAGAACATCCCGCGCACGGCCGACGGCAAGCCGAACATGAAGGCGCCGCCGCCGCGCACGGCCGACGGTCACGTCGATCTGTCCGGCATCTGGGATGCGGGCAATATGATTTACTTCCACAACCTCGCGCAGGGACTGAAGCCGGACGCCGTGCAGCTCACACCGTGGGCGGCCGCGATCCGCAAGTCGCGCATGGACCGCAATCACGTGGACGATCCCTACGGCTACTGCCTGCCGCTCGGCGTGCCGCGTGTCTATACACGCAGCCCGTTCAAAATCGTCTACACGCCGCAGATGATGATCTTCCTGCACGAGTCGATCGTGGGGAACACGTTCCGGCAGGTCTTCACGGACGGACGACCGCTGCCGAAACTGAGCGAGGTCGAGCCGGCGTGGCTCGGGTACTCGGTGGGCCACTGGGAAGGCGACACGTTTGTGGCGGAGAGCACAGGCTTCCGCGATCGCGGGTGGCTCAGCGCGCGCGAGGCATGGCCGAACAGCGACGCGTTGAAGGTCACCGAGCGCTGGAATCGGCCGGACTTCGGCCACGTCAATGTCACGGTGACGATCGACGATCCGAAGGCCTACCTGAAGCCGTGGACCAACACGATTCCCCTCGAGTTGCTCGCCGACACCGAACTCCTCGACTCCTACTGCGACAACCAGATGAACATTCTGAAGACATGGAGCGCGGGTCCGCCGCCCGCGGAGCCGCCCAGCAGCAAATAAGACATTTGACGATCTGAAGATCTGTGATTGTTGATCGTTGATGAGTGTTGATTGCGGATTGGTGATTGATCGGCGGTTCCGAAATCAACAATCCACGAATCCGAAATCAACGACGAATCGACGATCAAAGATCCGTAAATCATCAATCGACAAGGAGCTCTCTATGCGTGGTCTCTCGCTATTCGTTGCCGGAGTTCTCGTTGGAGCCTGGGTCCAGACAGGTGTTGTCGCCCAGAGCGACAAGACGGGCGTGTGGCTGAACCATGTGGGAATCGCCGTTCCCGACATTCCCGCGGCGGCGGCGTATTACACGGACAAGATGGGGTTCAAGGAGGCCTTCCGCAACACGAATCAGCAGGGACAGCCGACGGGGATCTACATGCAGATCAGTCGCGACACGTTCCTGGAGATCCAGCAGGCCAACGAGCAGCGGCCCGCGGGAGTGACGCACTTCGGGCTTGTCGTTGACAACATGAAGACGGCGGTCGCGTCGTTCAAGGCGCGCGGGGCCACCGCGGCAGAACCGGGGCCGCCCAGCGGCTTCTCGAAAGCGATCTTGTCAAACGTCACCGATCTCAATGGCCTCCGTATCGAGCTGGCGGAGTTGACTCCGGACTCGTTGCAACGCAAAGCCATGAATAGCTGGAAGTAAGAGTGGTCGCGGCCCGAAGGTGCGACGTGCGAAGGGGCGAGGGTGCGGGTCCGATGGTGCGATGTGCGAACGTCCGGGTCTCGATTCACGGCTGTCTGGCTGCAACCATTACGCTATGGCTGGTCAGCGCCACGTTCGTCGCCGGCCAGGGGCCGTCGCGGCCGCCGCTCGCGGAGGAGGTCTTCAAGAACATCCAGGTGCTGAAGGGCATGCCGGTCGATCAGTTCATGGGGACGATGGGGTTCTTCTCCGCGGCCCTGGGCATGAACTGCACCGACTGCCACGTCGATGAGAGCGGCGGGAATTGGGCGAAGTACGCCGACGATAACGACCTGAAGCGCACCGCCCGCCGCATGGTGCAGATGGTCGCGGGGATCAACAAAGGGAGCTTCGCTGGCCGGCAGGTGGTCACCTGCAACACGTGTCATCGTGGCAGCACGAAGCCGAGCGTGATGCCGAGTCTGAATCTCCTCTACGGCACGCCGCCACCCGACGAGCCCGGCGATCCGTTCGAAGCGGCTCCGGGCCAGCCGCCAGCCGATCAGGTGTTCGACAAGTATCTGAAGGCACTGGGCGGTGCGGATCGGCTCGCGAAGGTCACGAGCCTCGTCGCCAAAGGCACGTACAAGGCGTTCGATGACGCGGACAGCAGTCCGATGGACATCTACGCGCGCGCACCTGGTCAGCGCGCGACGATCGTCCACACACTGAACGGCGACAGCACGACGATCATCGACGGCCGAGGCGCATGGATTGCCGCGCCCGAGGCGGAAAAGCCAGTGCCGCTGCTCGAGATCACCGGCCAGGATCTCGACGGCGTGAAGCTGGAGGCGGCGCTCGCATTTCCGGCTGCAATCAAAACGCTGGCGACGAAGTGGCGCGTGGGTCCGCCAGCGGTGATGAACGACAAAGAGGCGTTGACCGTTCAGGGCACGACGGCCGCGGGCGCCACGGTGACGTTGTGCTTCGACGCCGAATCGGGCTTGCTGGTTCGCCTCATTCGCTATAGCGAGTCGCCGGTCGGCCGCCTGGTCTCACGTGTCGACTACGACGACTACCGCGACGTCTCGGGTGTGAAGATGCCGTTCCACTGGACCGTGAGCTGGTTGAGCGGCCGGTCGGTATTCCAGTTGAACGAGGTACGTTCAAACGTGGCGATCGAGCCGGCAAGGTTTGCGAAGCCGGCTCCGGCGCCACGCAAATAGAACATTGTTGATTGGTGATCTTTGATTGTTGAGTCGTTGATGATTGTTGATTTGTGATTTCTGATTGGAGACTCGAGCAGCAACGTGAATCACCACCAAATCAACAATCAATAATCCCCAATCAACAACGATTCAACAATCAAAGATCACTAAATCAAGAATGATTCGGATGAGGGAGTCGCGATGTCACAGAAACCATCGGTTGATCGTCGTGATTTCCTCAAGAGCGCGGCGGTCACGGGAGCGGCGGCGCTGGTGCCAGGCGGAAGTAAAGGCGGGTCTTTTGACCCGCCCGAACGGGCAGGCAGACTCGCGGCGTTGACACCGCCTGGCCAGGCGACCGCGCCGGTTGCTCCACGCGAAGTCGATCCCTCCGACGGTGGGGAAGTCATCACGACCGATCGACCCGGCGCCGACTTCATGGTCGACGTCATCAAGGCGCTCGACTTCGAGTTCGTCGCCTCGAACCCGGGATCGAGCTTCCGCGGCATCCACGAGTCGATCATCAACTACGGCGGCAACACCAAGCCCGAGTTCATCACCTGCTGCCACGAAGAGTCGTCGGTCGCGTTGGCGCACGGCTACTTCAAGGCGGAAGGGAAGCCGATGGCGGTGCTCTGCCACGGCACCGTCGGCATGCAGCACGCCGCGATGGCGATCTACAACGCCTACTGCGACCGGGTGCCGGTCTACCTCCTGGCCGGGAACTCGCTCGATGCCACGCTGCGCCGGCCTGGCGTCGAATGGGCACATAGCGTCCAGGACGCGGCGGCGATGATCCGCGACTTCATCAAGTGGGACGACTTGCCGGTGTCGCTGCCGCACTTCGCCGAATCGGCGATGCGCGCGTACAAGATCGCGATGACACCGCCGATGATGCCCGTGCTCC
>Ga0310810_10008331_pt1 | contig 11919 bp, 8 predicted proteins | sample NCmetagenome_FD_207641 | JGI IMG/M metagenome (GOLD analysis project Ga0310810, IMG submission 207641) | Soil microbial communities from experimental microcosm in Duke University, North Carolina, United States - NC | ecosystem: Engineered > Artificial ecosystem > Soil microcosm > Unclassified ...
GCGGATTCGACCTCATTGCGTGCGGCTGCGATCTCAGCGGGCGACGCTTCGTACGGAAGATGAACGGATTTGAGATTGATGTACGGCGTGCCGAGGGCTTTGGTCATCTCGATGGCCGTCGCGCGCGGGAAATTTCGGAAGGAGTAGCTGGCAACGCCGAGCTTTACTCCGACATCAGGGGCACGAGAGGGCGCTAAGCCGTGTCGGTCAGATGTGACGTTCCCACTGAGCAGATCGAATTCGTCCGAAGCGAAGCGTTTAGCATGGCCGCTGCTCAGAGCAGCGCCAGCGGCGCCGAGGCCGGCGAGTTTGAGAAATGTGCGGCGCGGGACGTTGTTGTGATCGGGCATCGCTCTCCTCACGAGTGGCCTTCCTGGAGCCGGGAAAACAGAAACGCGACCGGTCTGCCCAGGCATCGCATATACCCACGTTCAGGAGGAAATAGCGACGATACGACTCAGAGACAAGCGGGGCGGGTGGAACTACTGCGGGGGGACGATCACGCCGAAAGTGTTCGGACCACTCTTGAGCGGTCCGCCGATCCAAACCCGGGCGCCGGTTAAGGCCCTCAATCCAGCAGGCGGATTCCCCAGCGGCAACGGGCCGCGAACGGTTTCGAGAACGACGCGGTCACCGTAATTCCTCACCACTCCATCGACGACGGGCGAGCCGGCAACGCTAAGCGCGGTGAAATGCTCCACGCGAAAGTGATTGCCTGCCTTCCGACCGACTACAAGCAATTCAACGCCGCCGAGCCGCGACAGCGCCGCGGAATCGGGCGCTGCAGCAGAGAGCAGAGTCGCGGTGGCGCCCGAACGAAGAACGAGCTGATGCTCGAACGAAGTGCCGGTAACCGAGACAATCCCGGTGAGCGAATCGGGTTCAATTGCGACTGGCGGTCTGGGCGCTGAGTGACGGCAAGCGAGCGCCATCGCCATCAGCGGTGCGATCACGCCAAGCGCCATCGATCGCCTGGTCACTGACTCCTTACAAGAATAAAGTCCACGGCTGACGGGACGGCTTGCCCCGAGGCGTTGGCCCTGATTATCGCCGGGGCGTTGGCGGCCACACTGAAGCGCATGTACGCCGCACCACCGCCGTTGAGCGTGATGCTCACCGGGGCTGCGAGTAATGGGTGCGTGAGAAGAGGATAGGGGCCTGTTATCGCCGGCAGGAGACTTCGCAAATTCCAGCTGGGATTTGTATAGTTCGCGGCAACGCCGAGTCCGGCGTCATCGGTGAACTGCGTGACCGCCAAATCGCGAGCATTTGTGATGATGTTTCCGAAAACCGCGTTGAAATTCGTCTGACCCGAAGTTGTCGAGTTGACGAGCGTGTACCAGGTATTGCTTTCCGCTCCTCCCTTCCGGTCGGCCGAATAGCGAAGCAGCTGCCAGATCGCTCCGCGCATCTCGAGCCCATCGACCTGTGAATAGGCGGAATTCGTTTCTGGCGCCTGCATGTAAAGCGCGTTCCGCACCAGATTGTCGAACTGATACGCGTTGATGGCATCAGCTTGGGCCTGGCTCGACTGAATCAGCGGCAGGTCAATGTTGGATCCAGGCGTGTTGCCCGACATCCTATAGTAGAGCAACTCTTCCGCGATGTGACTGAGCCCTTCGTTCAGCCAGATCTCTTCGGGCGTCGGAGCGTGGTTGATGTACTGTCTGCGTCCCGCATTTATCAGGTGCTGAAATTCGTGCACCAGTGTCGGCAGAACGACTATTGCCAGATCGGCTTTGACTGCGTAGTTGGCGTTGATCGTCTGGTTCGGATCCGGGACCGGCATGTAGAACATCTCGCCTTCGTTGCTCGCTACGCACGAAGCAACCGGCTGCAGATCGCGTCCGGCGAAAAGCCCGCCGACGACAGCTCCCGCCGGGGCGGGGATCGAATTCACGGACGGCGTAAACAGAATCGCAACGCGGCCATTTGCATCAATGTCGGTCGGGGCCCCGAAGTTCAGGGTGTCGAGCCCGTACCCAAGCGTGTCGAACGCCTGACCGAAGTCGATCATCTCCTGGTTCGTGTATCCGCCGGCTGGTGAAGTTACGTCGGAGAGCACGATGGTTTTGTTGAGCACCGCGATGACGGTTGCTCCGCGTAGCACCTTGGCAGCAGTGCACGAATTACCGGAGAGGTTGCCGTTGATCTGAACGACGGTTCCGACGGTTGGACTTGCCGGGATGTTCGTGAGAAAGCGTGGCCCGAGGTTCGCGGCCGTTGTGGGTGTCGCTCTCGGTAATACGCGAGCCCTGCTGAAGACCGATGCCAGGTCACGACGCTCGCGCTCCCTGAACGACCACTCGAAAGATTTAACCACCGGCCTCTTGTTCTGCCTGAGCCCCGTCATGCGGTTGGTCTGAATCGAAAACAGCGATCCCGGCTGGATCGCGGACGTGCTCGTGCCCGTGATCTGCAGCTGGACGGCGCTGGCCGCGACCGGTGTGCTGTTGAACGGGATGAGCGCATACTCGGATGCAGATGCGCCGCCACCGAGGCATAGGAAAGCCTTTTCCGCACCCGTCAGCGTGTGTATGCCGCCGACGCTGAGCTGCAAGGCGTTCGTGCTGTTGCAGCTTGGGGTCACGATGATCTGGGCCGTTCCCGTTTTGCCTTCGCTGGTCGCCGCGATTGTCGTGGTTCCCGCGGCGACGGCTGTCACCAGCCCATTCGCATCAACGGTTGCCTTGCTTTGATCGGACGCGGCCCATGTTACGACCCGTCCGGTGAGCACGTTGTTGGCGCCGTCGCGCGTGACGACGGTGAGTTGTTGTGTGTTTCCAGCCACGAGAGAGACGGTCGCGGGTGTAACTGCGATGGTGGCCACCGGGATCGGAACAACCGTGACTGAGGCCTGCGCCTGAATTCCGTTCGCGGCCGCGATGACCTGGGTCTGACCAAGTGCAACACCGGTGACAACGCCGTTGCCGTTAACGGTGGCGATGGCGGGTGAGAGGGTCGACCACAGGACGGGACCCGCAGCCATCGAGGCGCCGAACTGATCGGTCGCGGTAAGGGTTGCGGCCGCGGACTGGCCTACCACCAAAGTGGCTGGGAACGAGACACCCAATGATGTCAGAGTCGATGCGTCTTTCGGCGGTGGCGGCTCCGTGAAGGTGTTGCCGCGGTGCTCGGGGGCACAGGCGAGAGCTGCGAAAAAAACAGAGACGGCGACGAGCCGGATTCGTACGTTCTTCATGTGGGCGTACAGAAGGAGAAAGGACTACTTCCGTGGACCTGCACCACGAGCAATCCGCGCGGACATCGATAGGTTGAGGGCTACAAACTCACCACTTGAAGACGCGTCAGAGGCTGTTTTCGTATCATATGTAGTCCGATTTTGGTGCTATATATCCCCTGGCAAGTTTGGCCTTGTTTAGCTGCCGATAACCCGATCCTCCGACATGCTTTCGACCCTGCTGCTACTGGTGCGCGTCGCCACGATTCTTCCAGGTGCGCTGACCTATATAGGTCGCGAGAACCAGCTGAGCGTCCCCATCCCCCGAATTGCCGCCGATGTCATCGTCGATGGCAACCTCGACGAACCGGTGTGGCAGCAGGCGGCACTGCTCACGGGGTTTTCGGAGTTCTCCCCTCACGACGGCATCGCCGCGGCCGACTCCACTCAGGTGCTGGTCTGGTATTCGCCGACCGCCATGTACCTCGGCATCCGCGCCTACGAGCCGCACGGAGCCGTACACGCAACGCTCGCGGATCGCGACAAGATCGCCAGCGACGACAACGTCCAGATTCTTCTCGGCACCTTTCACGACCACCGACAGGCCTACGTCTTCGGAGTGAATCCCCTCGGCGTCCAGATGGACGGGACCATCGTCGAGCAGGGACAGGTTCTGACTGGTGGGTGGACGCCGACGCTCTCCGGACGAGTCGCGCCCGATCTTAGCCAGGACTTCGTCTTCAGCTCCAAGGGGCGATTGACCGACTACGGATACGAGATCGAGATCAGGATTCCGCTCAAGAGCCTCAAGTATCAATCCGCTGACGTGCAGAGCTGGGACCTCAACATCGTGCGAGAGGTGCAGCACTCAGGCGCCGAGGATACCTGGGTTCCGGCGAAGCGCGCGAACACATCGTTCCTCGGCCAGTCCGGCACGATCGACGGACTGACCGGGCTCAGTCGCGGACTCGTGCTCGATGTGAATCCGTCGGTCACGGAAAAAGTGAGCGGCGGACCTGGCCCGAACGGTTGGGGTTATGATCGGGCCGCGCCCCAGCTGGGAGGACGCGTCCAGTGGGGAATCACGAACACCCTCACGCTCAACGCGACGGCGAATCCGGATTTCGCCGAGGTGGAGGCAGACGCCGGGCAATTCGTGATAGATCCGCGGCAGGCGCTGTTTTTCCCTGAGAAGCGGCCGTTCTTTCTCGAGGGATTGGACGCGTTCAATACGCCTCACAATCTCATTTACACGCGGCGGATAGTGCAGCCCGATGCCGCGCTCAAGCTGACGGGCAAAGTCGCGGGCACGAGCATCGGTCTGCTGTCAGCGGCGGACGACCGCAGCTTGTCGCCATCCGGTCGCGACCGAGCGGTCTACAACATCTTCCGCGCGCAGCGCGACATCGGCGGGCAGTCGCGACTCGGCGTCGCGTACACTGATCGCATCCTGGGCGGCAACTACAACAGGGTCGCGGACATCGACGGGCGAGTGGTGTTCGGGGAAGTGTACAGCACGTCGTTCCAGGCGGCGGGAAGCTTCGACAAGACGGGCGGCGTGGTGCGCAACGCGCCGCTCTGGGAAGGAATCTTTTCGCGCAACGGCAAGCGGTTCGGGCTGCGCTATGTCATGACCGGCATCAGCGAAGATTTCCGCGCGGGAAGCGGATTCATCTCGCGTCCGGGGATCGTGCACGCGGGAATCGACCACCACGCGACCTGGTTCGGCGAGCGCGGCGCGAAGCTCGAGACACTTACCGGCGACATTCTGCTCGACGATCAGTGGCAGTACTCGCATTTCATGCGTCGAGGCGACGCGCAGGACAAGAAATTTCACCTGAGTGGCAATGCCGTTCTGCATGGCGGCTGGAATGTTGGCCTCGGCTTCTATCTCGAGACATTCGGCTTCGATCGCGGATTGTACTCGAACTATCAGATTCTCTCTCCCGCGGGTGACACGCTTCCATTCGTCGGCAGGCCGCGGATCACGAATCACGACTACGTCTTCACGCTGGTGACGCCGCAGTGGCAGATATTCAGCGCGAACCTCCTCTACGTCGGTGGTCAGGACGAGAACTTCTTCGAGTGGGCGCAGGCCAACATCGATCTCGTGCAACTCGGGCTGAGTGTGCGGCCGAGTGACAGGGCGCGGATCGATGGGACGCTGGCGTATCAGGACTATTGGCGTCGAAGCGATCACACGCTCGTCGGTCGCAACCTGATCCCTCGCGTGAAGCTCGAGTACCAGCTCACGCGCGCGATCTTCATGCGATTGGTGGGCGAGTACGACCTCGCCCAGACCGACGATCTCCGCGACGAGACGCGGACCAATTATCCGCTGCTTATCGGGGGCGAGCTCGCGACCGCGTCACGCGTGAGATCGCTGCACGGCGACTACCTCTTCTCGTATCAGCCGACGCCGGGAACGGTGCTGTTCCTCGGGTACGGCAGTCAAGCTGACGGGCTTCCCGATGAAACACAGCGGTTCAATTGGCAGCCGCTCAGGCGCACGTCAGACTATTTCTTCGTGAAGTACAGCTACCTGCTGCGGATGTAGCTGAACAGCAATGCCATAGCAGGTTACGGCATTCGACGGGAAAGAGTCCTTGTGTCATGTACGCGATTGCCTCGGTGACGCATTCCCGAAAGTTTTGAGGGTTCGGCTTGATCGCGACTAAAGCGGACGGCTGGCTGAGTTACGCGACGCGCGTCGCGCTGCTGGCGGCGGCTTACTTCGTTGCCGGCCGAATCGGCTTCATGGTGTCGGCAATCGATCCCATAGTCTCCTCGGTGTGGCCGCCATCCGGCATCGCTCTCGCGGCGCTGCTGCTGATGGGTCCCCGCTTTTGGCCTGGAATTACCATTGGGGCGTTCATCCTCAACGCCAGTGGTACCATCGCGCCGCTCGGGGCGATGGTCATCGCAGGCGGGAATACTCTCGAAGCACTCCTGGCAGCGTGGCTGCTGAGATCCGTCGGATTCCGGCCGTCACTGGAGCGCTTGCGAGATGTGCTGGCGCTCGTGCTCGGTGCCATCGCCAGCACGCCTGTGAGTGCGACCGTTGGGGTGACTGTCCTGGCTCTCGTCCGCGGCTATGGAATTCCGGACTGGACTATTTGGACCACCTGGTTCTCGGGTGATGCTCTCGGCATCGTGCTGGTCACGCCGCTCATCCTCATCTGGGCGGCTGGACCACCACTGCGAGTTTCAAGGCGTGATGTCATCGAAGCAAGCGTATTGGGTGGGCTCCTCATCGCAGCTGCGGTCGTGCTCTGGCGGGCGCCGGTCAGCTATGTGTACGCAATCTTTCCGCTGACGATCTGGGCGGCCCTCCGATTTGGGGTTCGTGGCGCAGCGGTCGCATCCCTTGTCGTAACCGCAATTGCTGTCGGATACACGGTAGGCGGCATCGGGCCATTCGCGACCTCCACGCCCGTGAACAATCTCTTCAGTCTCCAGACCTTCATCGGTGTCCTTGCGCTCACCAACCTGATCATCGCCGCGGTGATCGCCGAGAGGCGGGCGGTGGAATGTGCGCTCCAGCGCTCGCGTCAGCAGCACCAGGACATCGTCAACTACGCCTCCGTCGGTGTGCTTCAGACAGATCTCCAGGGGAAAATCATGCTCGCCAATCCGGCCCTCGCTCGTATCCTCGGCTACGAAAGACCGGAGAATCTGATAGGCCTGAGGATGGCAGACGATATTTACCTGGACCCGACGCAACGTGAGTCGATAGTCGGCCGATTCGATGAAGTCGGCAGTGTAGCGGTGGAAGTCCAATGGAAACGCAAGGACGGATCGCCGATCTGGGTCGATGTTCATGGGCGCGCGGTCAGGAATGGACCGGTGCCGGCTTACTTCGAGGGCTTCGTCTACGATCTCACAAGCCGCAAGCAGCTCGAATCTCAGTTCCGGCAGGCGCAGAAGATGGAAGCAGTGGGCCGACTCGCGGGCGGTGTGGCCCACGACTTCAACAACCTGCTCACGGTGATCGCCAGCTGTACCGATTTTGTGCTGGGTGATCCAACCCTTGGCGAAGAGCACCGGGAAGATCTGACGGAAGTGAAGAAGGCGACCGATCGCGCGACGGCGCTGACGCGACAGATGGTCGCCTTCGGACGCACTCAGGTCCTGCGGCCGGCCACCATCAACATGAACGATCTCCTGACAGATCTCCTTCCGATGTTCAAGCGACTGTTCGAGTCGACGATCGACATCAGGATACAGGCGGAAAAGGACCTGTGGTCGGTTCGGGCCGACCCCGGTCAGATCGAGCAGGTGCTGCTCAATCTCGCGATCAACGCGCGTGACGCGATGCCTGATGGCGGAACGTTGACGTTCACGACCGAGAATAGAGTCGTCGACTCGGATCCAAGCGGAGTAGGCGTGTACCGAATGACTCCCGGCGACTACGTCCTTCTACGCGTTCGGGATACCGGCGTTGGTATGGACGAGGAGACGCAACGAAAAATCTTCGAGCCGTTCTTCACGACGAAGGAGGTCGGCAAAGGAACCGGCCTCGGCCTCGCTACGGCATACGGCATCGTAAAACAGAGTGGTGGCTACGTGAAGGTTCGCACCGCACTTGGTAAGGGGGCGGAGTTCATGATCTATCTGCCGCGCACCGACGCCATCGCCGAGAAGTCCCCGCATCTCGAGCGACGCGACGATGGGCCGGCATCCGGCACAATTCTCGTCGTCGAAGATGAACCCGCAGTGCGCAGCGCGTTGGAGCGAATGCTGATCGCCGGAGGATATAAAGTCGTTCCGGCGGGAAACGGCACCGAGGCGTTGAAGTTATTCGACGCCGGCAAGGACGATATCGACCTGCTGATCACGGATCTCGTGATGCCCGGCATTGGCGGCCGCGACCTGGCCCGCCAGTGCAGCGCGATACGCGACTCGCTCAAAGTGATCTACATCTCGGGCTATACGCGCGATTCTCTGCTGAGTCCGCAGACGTTCGAGGAAGGGACGGAATTCATCGAGAAGCCATTCACGAGCGACGCCATCCTCGATCGGATAGCGCGGGTTCTACGGGCTTAGCGATGTTTGGGCGACGCTGATTCGATCGCGTCAGCCGCCTTTGAGAAAGTGAACGGCCAGGGCGATTACCGCGATGAGCAGCACGATGTGGATGATCCCGCCGACCGTTTTCTTCAAAAGGGTAAATCCCAACAGCCAGAGCACCAGCAGCACGCACCCGATAATCAAAAACATCTCGTCGCTCCCGATGAGGTCTCCATAAATCTACGATATGGCGATGACTCCGGCGCAGAGCGTGAAGGGCGGCCGCCATCGAGCCGGCCGCCCTTCGTCCGTCAGTGTCGTCAGCGTCTGTCAGTGAGGCGTCAGGATTGAGTTTCCAGACGCGTCTGCGGCGATTGCGAAGGCTGCCACGCTGTGGCCGAGGATCTGACCCGCGTCGATATCGAACCGGTAATGGATGCCGCCGTACATGCGCGAGAGCCCAGCCTGTACGACCATTGCGTCCAGCTGTGCCGCCTTTTCGGGGAAGAACGTGCTCAATGCGCGCGCTCCCGAGGATGAGACGCAGCTATGCCCCGATGGATAGGATGGGTGGTTCGGTTTCCCGACGGCGGCGGTCGTTATGATTCCAGGTTTCTCAGCCTTTGCCAGGGACGACGATAGCGCCCAGGACTCTTGTGTCAAGTGAGGCTTTCGTTTTTCAAGCAGGAACGTCAGCGAACAAACGAATTCGCGACTACTTCGACTGCACCTTCGTGTTGGACGGCACGAACATTCCCTTTCCGCCTGAGTACTTTGGCGTGGGGTCGGGAACCGGGCCACTGGCTGTCGGCTGGTATGCGGGTGACTGCACCTCAAACACCGCGTCGAACATCGAACCGTGAAGAATGACTTTCTTCCCTTCGATCTTCAGTTTTTTTGTGAGCTGATCGCTATTGAGTTTGTCGATCTTGAGCGTCCCCGTGCCGGGGATAACGAACGCACCGGCCATATACATGCATCCGGGGGACTGCACGTTCTTCTCGTCGCCATCGAGGCAGGCTGCCTTGCCCGTGACCTTCGCCTTGGTGGCGGTGCCGGAGATGGTGGTAGGAATGGGGACGACCACCGCCGCGCCGTACGTGGGCAGAAAGTTGACGGTGTCGCCGTCGACGATGATCAGATCGGACATTGTTCCTTTTCTAGACTTCGAAGTATGGCCTGCTCACCGTGGAGCGGGTGGCCTCGGTCACATCTTATGCATTGGGAATTCCCAGTTCGGGAGTTCCTGCCTCTGCGCAGTATCGTTTCATCTCACACGCCTCGTAGCCGCGGTGCTTTTGAACTTCGTCCCGGTGCGGCGGCTTCGAGCACGGACTCTTGGAATCAAGGACCTTCAGCGTCAGACAAGTAAAACTCTTCCGATATGCCTCGCACTCCGAGCGCTTCTGAATTGCCGCAAGGTCATGGCTGGCCATTTCGTTGCACTTCCCCTTTTTTTCCCAATCGCTGCCGGCGGCCACATCGCATTCGTGGATCATTTTGACAATCGGAGTGAGGTGAGCTACGTGGACAGCCTCGTGTTCTTCGACGCACTCACGCACGCACGGGCTCTTCAAGCCGGCATCGTTGTATTTCACGATCAACCTCCCGGTGAAACTGCCGCCGCTAGGATCGACCTCCGGGCTGGTGTCGCCAAACCAGGTTGGGCTGCATTCGCTTTGTCCGTCATACGCCGGTTCAGCCTTGCGAACGAATCCGGTCATCGGCCCGCTCGCGGGGCGATTTGCCTGGCTCGGCAATTCGTCGTTGCAGCGCTGGCAGCTGCCACCACAAGCGCAGGCAGGCTTGCGTTGAATACCGGAATCAAAAATTGGCAATGGGAGAATCGTCGAAGCTTCAGAGCGGGCCGGTCGCGCCGGAATTCGCCGCGCTCCGTCTGTCCGAATCTCCGTCGCAAATCGGCTCATCGGCATGAAGATCATTTGACAACGCTCGCCATCATGGCCCCACCGACAACGGGGAAATCAATGACGGGCGATGCGGTCGGTATTGCCGCAACCAACTGATCTCGACGCGGCGGTTGCGCTCGTGATCGGCGGGACTCGTTGCGCCCGGTATCAGCGGCTGACTCGCGCCGAGGCCGCGCACGACAAGCCGATCGGCCGGCACGTGGCGGTCGACAAGCGCGCGCCTGATCGCCTGCGCGCGCCGCAGCGACAGGTCCTCGTTGTACCCCGGATCGCCGCGTTGGTCGGTATGCCCCTCAATCCAGGCGATAGGGACATCATTGATGATCAACTGCAACGCGATGCTGTCGAGCGTGACGGCGGCTGCACCCGGCGGCGCGGGATTGTTGAAGGCGAAGCGATCGATGACATGCGACTGGATGCCGGTGTAGGCAAACGTCGGCGCTTGCAATGTGAGCCCCGGTTCCGCCGGCGTGGTGGTGGTGCCGATCGGCCGACAACCGCCGCTGAGCGGGATTTGGCCGGGGGGACACGACGGCAGGCCGATACTCGGGGACCCAAGACCAAGACCCGGCAAGACGGTCCCGGCGTCGCCGCGACCGATGCCTTGCAGCAATTTTTTCGCCTCATCGATGCTGTAGGTACGTCCCCCTCCAACCGGATCGCGCCCAGCGACGAACTGGCAGTGGCCTTCGTGGCAACGAAATCCTGCGCCCAGCGGACCGGCGACCGGCAAATCGGGGGTGCCGAGCAACACCTCTACGCTCCCGTCTTCGCGGAGGCGCAGAATGACATCGCCGGTGTGGGGCTGGCGTTGCACGGAAACCCCGTCTGCACCCGACTGCTGCACCACATGAGCCAGCTCATGGGCAATCAGCCGCCGTCCTTCAAGCGTCCCCGGAGCAAACCGATCCGCGCCGAACACAATGTCCCGTCCCACCGTATAGGCCTCGGCGCTCACCTCCCGCGCCGATTGCTCGGCAGCCGCGCCAGAATGTACCCGCACCGAACTGAAGTCATGGCCGAAGCGCGGCTCCATGAAGGCGGACGTAGCCCGATCGAGCGGCTCGCCGGGCGAGCGCACAACGTCGTGCACGATAGACGGTACTTCAGGCGAACTCTCTGCCGAGGAGGAGGCGTAACGCGACAAGCGCAGCCCGGTGCTTTCGTGTGCGTCTGGATTGTCGGGAAGGTCCGGTTGCGGCATGCGCAGCACCTGCTCCGCGACCCGATCCGCCTCCTGCTCCAAGGCGTCGCCGGGCTGACTCACCTCTAGCTTTGCCTGCAGCGGGTGATTTTCCCGGCATCGCGGACAACCGCCGCCGCAGGTGCAGCTCGCCCGCTGCACGGCGAGCGTCGGCTGCGCGGAGGCGTACGCGCGCTTGGATGTACGCTTGCCGCTCTCGCGCTCCCACAATCCTGCAGTCTGTCTCTGCACTGTTAACATGGATGGCTTCACCTCTCAGCTCCAGCAGTCCTCGTCCATGTCAAACCGGTCTCTCTTAAACAAAGAATGCGTACTGGAATACCGTGATGCTGTAGTGAAGGCGATTGCTCTGTACGAGCAACCCTCGATCATCATATTGAAACTCGAAGTTTTCCCCAAAAGCGCTTGCCGACGGGAGAAGCCCGGTCTTCTTCTTCAGATTGTCATCTTCGTCATATTCGTAAATCCACTCTCCCATGTGTCCCATCCTCACTCTCACCAGTCTGCCACGATTATCGTAGACGTATGAGTCCGTTCGAATCCTCTGATCGGAAGAATCGTAGTAAATCCCTTCGGTGAGCCTGCCATTCGCC
>Ga0310810_10008332_pt1 | contig 11918 bp, 11 predicted proteins | sample NCmetagenome_FD_207641 | JGI IMG/M metagenome (GOLD analysis project Ga0310810, IMG submission 207641) | Soil microbial communities from experimental microcosm in Duke University, North Carolina, United States - NC | ecosystem: Engineered > Artificial ecosystem > Soil microcosm > Unclassified ...
ACGCTCCGAAACCGGGGTACCCCGTCTGGCTTTTCGCGAATTATGGCGCCGTTCATGTCGGCCGCGATGCGGCGAGCCAATCAGAAGGACCTCGCCGCGCTGAAGGCATTATTGGAAGCCAAGTGATTGTATGACTGAGCTCCAGCTCGATTGCCGTTGAGCCGACGGCACGCGAGCATCTGCGGCAACACCTAACGACGTTGGTGTGCCTTTTGTGCGAGACCAAGAACCAGGGAATCGATAGGCAAGCTATCTCGGCACCTAGAACTGCACCACGTTTTCGATAAACGCGAAGGTGAGCGTCCGCCCGGCGAAGGCTGGCGCCACCACGCCGCCGCCGTGTCCCACTCCTAGATAGCCGCCGATCGACCAGTGCGGCCCGATCGTGTAATCGATCGATCCTTCCTCGATCGTGGCGAGGTGCGTCGCGCCAAAGGATGGACGTGTCGCGAAGCCGAAGATGCTGCCGTGTTGTTGCGTGGCGCCGCTGCCGTAATACCAGCCGTCGCGGGATGATGCCAATCCGACGCGATGCCAGTCGAACCGTGCGCTGACGTTCGGCCGCGGACGGGCGAGCACCTGCGCGAACAGATCCGTATTGTTCATCTGACTGTACAGGGCGCTCTGCGCGTACTGGCGTACCGTCGGCAGCATTTCGAAGAACGTTCCATGACGATTGTCCGACGCATCGCCGTCGCCTGACCCGTACAGATACCCGCCGCGCACCCACGGCTGCCACCGCGCCTCAGTCCACTGATGCCCCGCTTCAGCCGCGATGCTCGCTGCGCGGTGCGTCTGTTCGTACCACGAGCCGGCCTGAAACGCACTCCACAGCAGCGCGTCCCATTGGCGGCCTATCCGCGGTGGAGGCGCCGCGATCACCGTGATGCCGAACGTGTTGATTCCAACGTCGGCCACTGCCGCTGATCGACCTGTGTTGTCGGGCCGCTGGCTGACGCGTCGGGTGTCGCGATAGCGGTATGCGAACACCTGGGACTGTAGTGGCCGCGCCGCCGCACCGGAGTTGAGCGTTGCCGCGGCGCCGAGCACGGTCACGCCGGGCATCATCAGCCCTGCGGCGTCTTCGAAGCCGCCCTGGCTCGGATGAAAGGCGAAACCTGTCGCACTCCACCGATTGCCCGTCGTGTCGACGCGCACGCCGTCAAAGGCGCGCTGATAGATTGACCATCCGAACTCGCCGATGACGCGCGCGAAGACACGCTGCTGTCTGACGGCGTCAATCTTCGAATTTCCAGAGCCGGTTTCATTCCCGGATGCGTACGGCATGCGGCCGACCTGCATCGTGGTGCGCGGAAGCAGACGCTTGAAGCGCACGTTGGCGTACCGCAGGTAGACCTGATGGCTGTCGGAGCGTCCGGCATGCGCGTAGTAGACAGCGCCAGTGCCCAGTGGGCCCGGTCCGACCGCATCGTCCGGCAAGCCGCCGAAGTGGACGTACTGAAGCGCCGCGGTCAAATCGAATGCCGGCGCGGTGCGCTGAACGCCGGCGAAGAGGCGGTTGGCGGCGAACGCGTAATCATCGTTACCTCCTCCGGACCGGGGCTCGAAGAATCGCCACATCTCGACGCGGCTCCAGTCGCGAAGCGTCCACGAAGTCGCAGTCGTGGAGGAGGCCGTTGTTTGCGCCGCCGCTGCTCGGCCGCAGAAGAGGGCCATGACTGCGGCGCACACCGCGCGGATCATCGTGGCTCGGAACTGATGATCTGATCGGCCGCCGCGCGCAGGTCGGCGGCGACGATGTCAGGTTTCGGCCCCGCCGGAAACAACGCGTGGCCGGGACGCGAGAGAAAGGCGGCGGCGCAGCCGGCGCGCAGCGCCCCATGCACGTCCCACGCGTGCGCGGCGATCATACGCAGCCCGGTCGTCGCGACACCGAGCTCGCCAGCGACGTACCGGTAAGTGTCCGCAGCCGGCTTGTACTTCTTCACGGCGTCGACCGAAAACGCCCGCTCGAAAAAGTCGGTCAAGCCTGCGTTCTTCAGCTGCTGCGTCACGCTTCCTGGCGCGGAGTTCGTCAACGTCACCATACGAAAGCCGGCGTCTTTTAGACGCTGGAGTCCGTCCTTCACGTCCGGATGCGCGGGCAGCGACAGCGTCCCCTGCAAGATCGTGGTTCGGTCATCAGCCGACAATGTCTTCCCGTGCGCGGCGGCCGTCATATCGAGCACGGCCCCGGCCGTCGTCGCGAAGTCGGCGTACGGACCGGCAACAGTCTCGACGTTCGCATAGAGGAGCGCGCGCTGCGACCCGTTCGAGGGAGTGGCTCCATCTCGCGGCTGCGGATGCTCCACTGCCTCGAAAACAAGGAACGGCGGAGCGTTATTTCGTCGCCGGGCGCACGGTAGGTTGGGTGATCGTCGGCTTCAGCGCCACTGTCCACGAGAGTGGCAACGTCACCGGATCGTAGCAGAGCCGATCGTCACACGCCTGATAGTTCAGCGCCCCCCCGAGCGTCAGCGACGTCTGTTTACCCACCAGTTCGCGCGCGGACGCGTCGAGCACAACCTGCTGCGTCAGCGTGAACGGCTTCTGATAGGTGGGCACGCGCTCGTTCAGCGGCTTGAAGAAATAGATCTCCGATCGTGGATAGATCGTCTCGCTCGACCTGATGTACTGGCCGGGCAGCACCTTCAGTTCGATGATCTTGTAGTTCGTGGCGCCGGGTGCGTAGACATGCACGCCTGGATGCGGCGTAATCCGCGCCACGACGGAGAAGCGGTTGCCCGGCGCGACCGCGTTGTCCGACGGATATGTCACGACGTCGAGCTGCTGTGAGGCGATGCGAGTGCCGGCAACGGACGCATCAATGTCATTGAGCCGCACGCGGATGTTCGAGACGGTGTTGCGGACGGTGTACGAATCTTCGAAGAAGCGTGCCTTTACGCGTCCGCCGCGATCAACGATGAAGGTGCCGGGAAACGGGATGCCGCGCTGCCGCTCATTTTGTTGACGGCGATGATGCCGAGCAGGCTGTCAGTGAGCGGCCCCGCGCTGTCGCATTCGCGAATCACCATTAGCGTCGACGCCGGCGCCGTTGCCGTGCCAATCGCACCCAGTAACAGCGCGATCGGCCACGGCTGGTCTAGTACCAGGCTGCCACCTGTGACGAGCACGGCAGCCGCTGCGGACTCGAGCACCGTGACGAAAAACACCTGTCGTCCGATTCGACGGAACAGCGAGAATTCGAACACCGCGCCGACAGAGAACAGAATGAAGCCCAACGCCACTTCGCTGAGGACACCGAGCGCGGCGAGGTTCTCCTGCGAGAGCCAGCCAAGCATCGATGGCCCGAGCGCGACGCCGACGAGGATGTACCCCGTCACCTCGGGAATGCGAAGCACTCTGACGAGATGTCCGGCCATCAACGCGAGCAGCAGGATCAGTCCAATCGAGGTGAGTTCGTTCAGGGCGCCGTACCTTCCGGAATAACGATGGCGAGCCGGCGCCGACCGCGCTCGACTTCCAGCAAAATCGGCTTAGATGTGGCGCCTCTCACCGCGCGATCCGCTTGCGCCCGCGTCCGTGGTTCGACAGAGTTGATCCTCCGCAGGATGTCGCCAACCTCCACGCCCGCGTGTGCGGCGCGGCTGTCAGGCAGCACAGCTTGGATCCGGAACGCGGCTGTCGGCGACTCAAGGACCACACCCAGACCTGCGTCTGTCGCCGTCAACACGCCAGGCGTGCCGGCACTCGTATCGAACGTGATCGTTTGAGTCTTCGAGCCCCGCAGCACGCTGAGCTCGAAGGCCGCCTCAGACGTGGCCGTGAGTGGCCGCAGGTCATCGATGCCTGTCAACGGATGATCGTTCAGAGCCACGACGACGTCGCCAGCCTGGAAACCGGCCGCGTCCGCACGCGTGCGCATCCACAGCTCGCGTACGAGGAGACCATCAGTAGCTGAGAAATAGTGTCGTTCCTCTGGCGAGATACTGCTGAACAGAACCCCGTATCGCGCCAGCAGACGCTCTTCCACGGTCCCGACGCGCTTGATGATGTCATCGACGCTGGCGGACTCGATCGCGGCGACGCGATTACCACACGGCAGCACCACCGCCAGCAGCTCGCCGTCCATGTCGAAGATTCCGCCTCCGGTCATGGGCCCAGTCAACGGAATGCTGGCGATGAACTCCTGCACGTGTGCGATGCCGCACGTCGTACTCGCGATCTGCCGAAAATTTGCGGCGGCAAAGGCCGGCGCCTGATCCGTCTGCCACACGACGAGGATCCAGTCACCAACCTGCGGCAGCGAGGCAGCGCGGCGAGGCATTCGGCCCGGCGGGCCGAGCGTCACCTCGAGATGCGAAAGTGGCAATCGGCGACTCGATGTCACCTCGGCGCTCCGCTCCCCGGACGCAGTTCGCACGGTCACCGCAGCTGCACGATCAGCAATCGGCATCGGTCCGGTGACGACGTGCGAATCGTCCCACACGATTCCAGACGTCCCCGTCGACGGGATGTACCCGAGTGACAGGTACACGTCTGCCGCCACGTCAGCGAAGTACGCCCTTGTGCTCTCGAGCGAACGACGCTGCGCACGCCGGGCCAGTTCCTGCAACTCGGTTTCAGAGGGAACTGACGGAGGACTCTGAGGAATATCGCGAGGCCGCAGAAGCCACCCGAATATCAGGATCAAGCCGGCCGTCACCGCGAGAATCGCGACATACCTCGAACTGCGCGGCTCGGTAACGTTCGCGACAGACGGATAGCCTTCGTCCACAATGACGTCCTAAGAAGTCGATACGGACACGCTCTACGGATTCGTAGTGCGCTCGAACTGCCTGGCCGCGTCTCGGAGCAATGGCGCGATCGTCCCGCCTCCGTCCGCCGCCACGCGACGGCGGCGACGGCCCATGGAAAGGTTACGGCTGCCCACGTGTGACGTCCATCCCGTCAAGGGATGAGGCCTGAAGGAATTCTCGAACGAATTCTTCCTCCGTCCCCCTTTAGCAACGGACAATGCTCGCCTTGCTCTGAACACAGCCTTCGCGGCGGACGGATACAATGGCGTTGGGACACAACCATGGAGCATGCGACTACTGCATTCATGCGCCGTCGGATTACTCGTCGCGACTCTGTCGTCAGTCCTGAAGGCTGTCGCAGTGCCGACAGCGACTTTGCACCAAGCTGAGCTCGGGCAACGATTTCTGCTGCAGGTCAGCTACGAACAGAGAAGTGTCGGTTTCAACACGAGCCGCAGCCGCATTGTCATCTTCGAGCGCGACGGTGCGGTCCTGCACATGCTCGACGTGTCCGATACCCGAGGGAGCGATTTCACCCGCGTCTTGGCGTCCATCCCGATACGCAGAGAAACGCGCGGCACACTCGATCTGGATCTGAACGAGGGGTTTGACACCGTCTACCGCGAAGAGGATCGTACGGGGGAGGACTATTACGGCCGGATCGACAGGCGCGATGTCAGGGCATTTCGACTGTTCGAGCGGAAGCCCGTATCCATGTCCCGTCACGACGCGACACTGGTGTTCGATCAGGAAGCGCGGACCGAGGACGGCCACCGCATAGTCGTTCACTACTACTTGAGCCCCTATCGTCCGCATCCCGACTTCCGGCCGTTCGAGATGAAGAACCTGCGACGTTTCGGATTCTATGAAACGTATCCTCAATGGCGCTCGGACGACTGGGTTCTCTACGCCATGAAGTTCGATGTCCACCAGCCGATCGTCTTCGCGCTGTCATCTGCGATTCCCGAACGCTATCGGTCTGCTTTGCGCGACGGCGTGTTGTATTGGAACCATGCGTTCGGGACATCCGTGCTCCGCGTGATCGATGCGCCTCCCGACGTGCGGGCCCCGAGCCCCGACTACAACGTCATTCAGTGGGTGACGTCCGGCGCCGTCGCGTCCACCTCGTACATCCAGAGCGACCCGTGGACGGGGCAAATCCTCCACGCGCACATCTTCGTCCGGCCAGAGACGATGGCGGACGGCGATCTGGAACAACAGAACGATCACCTCAGGTATATCGCGGCGCACGAAGTCGGCCACGCGCTCGGCTTGAGACACAATTTCGCCGCGGGCGACGCCACGACCGTCATGGACTATTTCAAGTTGCCGCAGATTCTGCAGATCGGCAGGAACATCCGAGCGGGCGCTCCCGCGCTCCCGTTCGATACGGCCATTGTGCAGCACGTGTATCTTGGCGCGCCGCTCGAACTCGCGACGCTGCCCCCGTTCTGCACGGATAGCCAGCCAGGATGCGTCCCGTTTCGCTCCACCCCGACGGAATCGGACGCTATGCGCGGCGGCGCGTCGGCAGACGTGCGCTGAACATCCGCTATTTCAGTTCCTGCAGATAGGCGACAAGCGCTCACGGCTCTTCACGGTTGAAGGCGGTGATATTGACGGCAGGGGCTTGCGGCTCGATGCTCGCGCTGAGGGCGTTTGACACGATTCGTGCGTTTCCGGCCAGTAGGCTGATCCCATCGTCGTCATGATCATCGCGGTCCACCACAAGGCGGTCCCAAAATCGTGGATGCCGGAGGGGTTCGGGACGTTCCGCTCGAACGCGTACGTCGCGCCAGCGCCGGCGAGCGTGACCATCGTGGTGAGCGCGACAACGTATCCAACGCCGTGACGACTCAACGTCGTACTCAGCGCCGACATGCCGCGATTCATCGACGCCAGCGTTCGCAGCAGCCGCAACCCTCGCACGGCGCGCGCCACGCGCACGATGCGGATGGCGCGGACAATCGGAGTGCCGGCAGCGTGAGCGACAGCGCCACAATCCAGTTCTTCCGCAGATAAAGACGTTTGTTCGGCGCAATCGCAAACTCGCCGATGAAATCGGCGATGAAGATCATCCAGATCGTCGTCAACGCCGGCGAGAGACCGCGTGTCAGGTCGACGATGACCAGGATGAGCCAGATGACGCCCAACACGGCCATCATCGGTTCGAGCAGACGAACCACGTGCACGAGCAGACGCCAGCGTTCACGCGTCACCGCGCGCGCCGCGTCGCGTCGGGCCGGCCACCAGTCAGCGACATCAGGGCGTGACGCGACTTCTGCACTCGTGGTAGAGGTGCCGAGGAACCACCCCAGAGTTACGGAAAATCGTCACTGTGTCCATGGTTGTACTCGGGACCTGAGGCTGACGGTCCGTTGGTCGCGCGCATCGGGCGCCGCGCGAGGAGCGCGATCGGCGCGCACGAGCCGTCGCGACTTCCAAGCCGCGACGGTCGTGGTGGCCAGGAGTGGTCGCGCTATTTTCCTGTGATCACGAAATGCCCACGACGATTCTGCGCCCAGCAGGACTCTCCCGTGGCCGTGCAGAACGGCGATTCTTTTCCGAGACTCACCGTCTGGATCCGCTGGGGACTGACACCCAGGCTCGTCAGATAGTCTCGCACCGATACCGCCCGGCGATCGCCAAGAGCGAGGTTGTATTCCTCGGTCCCACGCTCGTCGCAATGGCCGTAAATGCGAACCTTCGTCTGCGGCCATTTGGCAAGCCACTGTGCGTCTCGCTGTAGTACCTGTCGGGCGTCCTCTCGGATGAAGTTCTGGTTGTAGTCGAAGAACACGTCGTGAAGCGGCTGCGACGCGTTCAGTTGCTCGAGGGTCATGCGCTCGAAGAGTTGTGCCTCTGTCAGCGGCGTCGCTGCCGGCGTTGCGGCGGACGGCGTGGAACGAGGCGGGGGTGGTGGCGCAGGGGGCGTCGCGATCGCTGCCGGTTGAGCCGTCGGTGCAGCGATCACTGGTGGGCGTTTATGACATGCGGCGACGATGAGGAGCAGAACTGGGAGGACAATCGACCATTTTGTGACCGACATGGGGGGCACCTCCAATACGGTCACGTTACCGTGCAGGCGATCGAGCACGCTATCCCGGAGAGTCCGTATTCTGACGCGCGGCGCGATATGACAGCGCCAGGCGTCCGCCGAGGACGTCGATGGCGTGGACTCCACGCCATCGATTAAGAGGCGCGACCGTCAGAACGTCAGGCGAAATCCGAGTTGTACCGTCCGCGGTGCGTACGCGAGGTTGGCATTGTATTCGGGCTGTCCGAACTGGCTGCTCGCTTCGTCGGTCACGTAGGAACCGTAGTTGGCGCGGTTGAACAGGTTGAACAGTTCGAAAATGCCGTCAACAGAGCGCCGCCCTCCAAGCGGGATACGTTCCTGCAACCGCATGTCCACGCGGTGAACCGGATCGCCGACGAAGCCATTGCGCGGCACGAGCGTGCCGTCGGGACGCAGGCGCGGCGTGAACGATTCAAATCCTTCGCCGAGGCCGCGGAGATCGTCACCGTAGATCAACGGCATCCGTTCACCGGAGCCGTAGAAGTAGACGCCGCTCAACTGCAGCCCGCCGCCGACCTGCCATATGCCGTTAAACACGACGCGGTGGCGCTGATCGGTGACCGCCAGCGAATAGTCATCGCCGACGTCCTTCACGACCGGGAAGGTGACCATTTTGAGGCCGCTGAGCGGAAGCGGGTCGCCGTTCCACAGCCCCGACAGCGTGTAGGTCACCGCCGCCTGCCAGCGGTTGCTGAAACGTTTGGTGAATGCCGATTGCAGCGCGTGATAGTTCGACCACCCGGTCTTCGGGTCCATGCCAACGCGGCCGAACAGCGGGTTGATGCGCGTGCTTGCATCCGCGAACGGTCGATTCACGCCCGTCGCCGGATCAAAGGTCCCGTTGATGTTCGACTGCAGAATGTTCTCGTTGTAACCGTGCGAGTAGACGTAGTCGGCCGTCAGCGCGGTGGTGTCGCCGAACTGGTGCTCGACCCCGAGTGAGGTCTGCAGCTTGTGCGGCACTTCGGCGTACTCGGGCGGCGGCGGCAGTTCGTCGATGTCGCGAATGAGGCATCCCGGAGTGTTTCTGACGTAGCAGAAGCGCTCGAGCGCCTGATCGAACGTCGGTGCAGGGCCGTTGAACGGATTCGCGGTGAAGTCCGGCCGGCCGTCCGGTTTGACGACGATGATCGCGGCCTTCGACGGCATCTGCGCCCAGAAGAGCGCGGCGGCGGGGACGTCGGCGTAGTAGAGGCCGGCGCCGCCGCGCAACACCGTGCGATCGGTCAGCGTGTACGCGAAGCCGACCCGCGGCTGGATGTTGTTGGCATCCTGTGGGCGATCGGCGGCCATCCACGGCTCGAACGAGCGATTCTGCGCGAACGCGTTCCACAACAGGTCGTAGCGCACGCCAAGATTCAACGTCAGTTTGTTGGTGAACGACCAGTCGTCCTGCAGCCACACACCGTACTTCGGCATCGTGTCCGGGAAATCGAAGGTCCCCACGCCCAGCTCGTACTGCTGCGTGATCGGCGTCAGCGCCGCGAGGTTCCAGGTATCGACGTTGAACGGATCCGGAAAAATCGACGTGATGTTGGCCGGCACCGCGCCGCCGCGCGCGGTGATGACGCCCATACATTCGAAGCAGTTCGTGGTGCCGCTCCGGGACCAGAGAAATTCGCCACCCATCTTCACATCGTGACGGCCGTGCGCCGACCACGCCGTCGTGAAATCATCCCGGATCGTCATCACCTTCTGGTCCCAATAGCGAGGTACGAGGCTGCTGCCCGCGACGGAGAACCCGCGCATTCGGATGATCGGATGGCCGGCGGTCCGGCCGTTCGCTGCCTGCCAGGAGTGTGACCAATCCGCGAGCGACCCCTGGTCGAAGTGGATGCGCGATTCACCCAGCTTGATCTCATTGAGCGACGAGTTCGACACCACGCTCGTCAGCGTCCCAAGGACACCCCACGATTTCTCGTCCGTGAACACCGCCTGCGCCGGGTGGTTGCTATTGAGGGTGTTGAACGGCGTCTCGCGCCTGGTGCCGTCGCCCTTGAGCATGAGCCGCGATGCGTTCGACAGCTGATAGTCGGCGCGGCCGCCGCCCATCTTCACGGTCTCCTTGCCGCTGAGCGAGATGTTGAACGCCGGATACGGTGTATTGGCAATGGTGGTCAACGGGGTGCGGTCGTACTCGAAGTTGCCGAAGTAATGCAGCCGATCTTTGATAATCGGGCCGCCCGCCGCCATGCTGTACTGATCGTTTCTGAACGGAACCTTCTGGTTCAGCACGTGGTCTTCTGCGTTCCAATCCGAATTGCGGAAATAGCCGCTCATCAGACCCGTGAAGTTGTTCGTGCCGGATTTGCTGATGGCGTTGACCACCGCCGCCGGCGACCGCCCCTGCGTGGCATCGAACCGGTTCGACACGAACTCGAATTCGCCGATGGCGTCGCGGCTGAAGCGTGGCTGATTGAGCGCGCCAAGGGTGTTGCCCACCTGCTGGCCGTCCAGATTCAGCGAGTAGTCCGGATTGTCCTCGCGCGGCGTCGTTACGGGCTCGTCGCCGATCGTGGTCGTGCGGTTGCCGGGCGCGAGCAGCGCTAACGACATCCAGTCACGTCCCTGCACCGGCAGCTCTGACATCTGCCGCGGGTCGATGTTGCCGCCGATCGTCGACGAACTCGTCTCGATCAGCGGCGCTTCACCCGTGACGGTGACCGTTTCCTGCAGCGTCGACGGCATCATCTGCGCGTTGGCGGTGACGGTCTGCCCCACAAGCAGTTCGATGTTCTGACGGGTCACCGTGGTGAATCCGGACAGCTCAACGGACAGCCGGTATGTGCCGACGCGCGCCGGCAGCCGATACCGGCCTGTCGCATCGGTCACCGCGGTAAAGACGTTGCCGGTGGCCTCGTTTGTCGCCGTCACCGTCACTCCGGGGAGGACGGCGCCGGTTGAATCCGTGATCGTGCCGGTGAGCGTCGCCTCCTGTCCATAGACCAGCAGGGGAAACGCGAGCAGGAAGAAGACTCCGGCAGTGACGTTCCGCAAACACATGCTCTCCTCCGTTCGTCGTCGAGGAAAGCAGGTTAGGTCGAGCAATGTCATGGCGCCTATCCATCGCCAACTCGATATTCGGCTTCCCTCGCACCGGATCTGTGCGGCAGTGTGGTATCGGCGGCACACACGGGAAGCGACCGCAGGGCTGCTCAAAGCAGGCGTTGGAATAACGCCAACACGAGGAATCCACACCGAACATGCCTGCGCTCCGTGACACTGTAGATCTGCAACCTCCGACTTTGAGCCGCAGCCGTGCATGACCTTGCCCCGCGGATCTGCGGGCCGGTATCGGGTCAAGACAGGACTATCTAATTGCAGTCCCAACTGATCACTAACGAGTTGTATTCCTGTTGCTGCCGGAGAAGATCGGCCGAGCGGCAACAGGGACTAGTCGCGTACTGGTTTTGGAACGTCTGGCTCAGGGCCGCCGACGGCATCCACGATCACGACATCACGACCGATCACCGCGTTTCCCGATCGCTCGATAACCCGGTGCCGCTGCACGAGGCCACCGAAACCCGACTCGCTGACCTCATATCCGGTCACGTCGCCACTGCGCTCGTCGACGCAGAGATCCGTAACCTCACCGAGCTCACGACCATCGCTTGTGACGATCCGCTTGTGCCTGAAGCTGCTCGACCGAATCGTGGCGACCCCCTCATCGGCCCACTGGTGGGCGTCGAGGACGGGCGGTTCTCCCTTTGCGACAATCACGTCGCGACCAAGGGATTGCACCTGGTCGAACGGCAGCACGCCTTTTTCATTAGCCAGGACGCCATGGGTAATCACAACTCCCACGACGCGGGCGCCGTCGTCGCTGACGAGGATGTCAGCGGCGCGGCCAACATCCTCTCCTGTGTCGCTGGTGACAACCGTCTTGCCGACCAGCTCACTTACTCGGCGCATTGTTCCTCCTGTCGTGCAGGGCCCAGCTTGACGAAATGCGGTGCAATCTCATGCGAAGGACCATGCCACGATGATTGCGAGCGCGATCAGGCGACGATCCACCACACCCATGCCGCACCGGCTTTCCGTTGCAACTTGGCGTCAGCCATACCTCCGGTTCCTCGGTG
>Ga0310810_10008333_pt1 | contig 11918 bp, 9 predicted proteins | sample NCmetagenome_FD_207641 | JGI IMG/M metagenome (GOLD analysis project Ga0310810, IMG submission 207641) | Soil microbial communities from experimental microcosm in Duke University, North Carolina, United States - NC | ecosystem: Engineered > Artificial ecosystem > Soil microcosm > Unclassified ...
CAAGCCGTAGGACCCCGCGCGTTAGGCGAGCAGGATCACCAGCTCGAAGCGTGCATCGCCCAGCTCGGCCGGCACGTAGACCGCGAGGTTCCGCGCGCGCGCGACAGCGTCCCACGCGCCGCCGGTGCGCTTGAGCGCGAAGTAGACGAAATCGAGCTTCACCGGCACCGCCGCCGGCGGCTGCGGAACGTGCGCGAGCTCGAGACCCGGCAATGCCTGCCGGATGAGCGTGTCCACGACGTCCGCCGAGCCGACCTTACAGCCCGCGAGCACTCTCGGCACGAGCTCCGCCTGGCGGACCGGCGCGCTGACGGCGAGATACCACGACGGAGCCGCCAGCCACCGTTCCTGCTCCACCGCCACCGCCTGCACCGACGGTCGCACGGTCCGCAGCGGCAATGCGACAGCCACCTCGGGAACCGCGGTCTCCAGCAGCTCGAGCAGCTGCGCCTCGAGCGCGGCGAAGCACTCGCCAAGTCGGGCGTGATCATACACCGGAAACCCGCGCGGTGTGGTCCCGAAGGTAGTCAGCGCGCCCGCGAGCGCCAGCAATGACTCCCACAGATCCGCCGGATGCCCCCGCCGGACCTCGTGCACATGTCTGATCTGCGGCAGATGCGTGTTGAGGGTGTACAGCAACCAGAAGCTCGCGACGTCGGTGACGGAAAAATCCGCGAGGCCCTGGTTGCGCTGGCGGCGCGCGCCGGCGAGCGCCGACGCCTTGGCGGCGGCGCGCTCGAGGACGCGATGCGCGATCCCCAGGATGAACGGGCTCGCCGCGATGTCGAGCAGCGGCGGCACGAACGAGGGATCCAGCGTTATTTCGCCGGCCGCGGTGCGCACCAGGCGGACCAATGGCATCGCGACATAGCCCTCCGCCGACTCGCCTTCGAGCAGGAACCGAAGGTTGGGGCGCGCGATCTGGACGGGGCGTTCGGCGAGACCGGTGGTCTCGTCCCGCGCGAGCTGGTCTTCGCCTCGCCAGCGGGCGGTCGTCGCGGCACCGCTCGTGCGCGCATCGCGCCCGACGATGTTGCGTGCGCCCGGCCGGTATTCGGGCACGGCGATCGATACCACCAGTGCGCGCTGATCCTGCTGCCACGCGGTGTCCAGCGTTCTCGGCGGCGGCGACGGGTCCGAGGCCGGGGTGTCGAACAGCAGGCCGTCCGGGAAGCGACCGGCCGCGGCGCGCACCACGACGGTGCCGCCGGCGAGCGCCTCACGGTCGATCTCGAGTCGTGTAATGCCCCACGGGCAGAACGTCAGCGCGCCAAGCTGGAGGCGCAGCAACTCGTCGAGGTACCGGTCCTGCGCCTGGAGGTGCTGCGGAGTGAGGAGCGTCCCCTTGCTCCAGAGGACGAGATCGAGAGATGACATGGCGTACAACGTACCGAGCGTTCCACCAGACGCCAGACGGTGGATGGTGCGGCTCACGCGTGCGCTCCGGGTGCTCGACGAGCAGTCCGCCGGCTTGACCGCGACGCCTCGCGCGCGGATCCTAGGCGGACCATGAATCCTCTTGCCGGACCGACTGCCGCACCCCTACCGCCGGGTGTGCCCGATGCGCCGACCGAAGCCTTCGCTGTGCTGCGCGACGTGCTCACCTCGGCGAAGTTCGACGAACGGACCGTTTCGGCTCGGCTTGGCGTGCCGTCGTTGTACGACGTCAAACGCCTGGCCGACGGGCGGACCACGCTCGCGTCGACCCCGGAGGACGCGAACGGCGTGCTCGTTAGGCTCTTCATCGACAGCGAGACGCTGCCGGCGTCGCTCGTCGAGCGCCTGCTGAGCGCCCGCGTGCTCGGCGCGCTGCACGCGCTCGGGCTGGTGGCGCCGGCGGCCGACGGGGACGGTTCGCTCGCGGCGACGGCAATGCTCTACCCGACGCAGGGGCTGTGGTTGGCGTCGGACCGGATGCCGATGCGGGTGGCTGACATGCATCTGGTGCCACAGGACTATGTGTTCAGCGCCGTGAACGATCTCACGCAGCAGTATCTGGCCGTGGTGCCCGACTCGCCTGGGGGTCGCGTGCTCGAGCTCTGCGCCGGCACCGGTGTGGCGGCCCTCCGCGCGGCGCGAGGCGGCGCGGCCGAGGCGTGGGCGACGGACATTGCGCCGCGCTGCGTGGACTTCGCGCGGTTCAACGCCAGGCTCAACGATCTCGCCGATCGCGTCCACGTGGTGGCGAGCGACGCGTGGGCGGCGTTAGGCGGGGAATCGTTCGACCTCGTGGTGGCCCATCCGCCGTACGTCCCGGCGCTCTCCCACCGTTTCGACTTCCGCGACGCCGGAGTGGATGGCGAGCAGGTGGCGCGCCGGATCGTGGAGGGCCTCGCCGCCCACCTGCGGCCGGGCGGCCGGTACGTCATGCGAGCGGCACTCACCGATCGCCGTGGTGCGCCGATTGCGGCGCGTGTGCGGGAATGGTTAGGCGCCGCCGGCGACGAGTTCGACGTCGTCGTGCTCGAGAATGGCGACTACGGGCCCATGGAGGCGTACAGGAACGTCACGAAGGGCGGGAAGGACTTTGTCGACTGCGAGCAGTGGCTGCGGCACTTCGACGCGCTCGGCGTCGAGCGGTTCGCGGTGAGCGTCGTCGAAGTGCGTCGGGACGCGGTGGGGCGGGCGCCGCTGACGGAGCGGCGGGTGGCGGGTAAGGCGCCGGACCATCGTGCCGTGGACTGGGTGTTCCGATGGGCGCGCCGGGCCGCGTCGAGCGGCGCGACGCCGGAAGCACGGCTGGCGGGGCAGCGGCCGCGGGTGGCGCCGGGCGCTCGGCTCGCGGTGCACCTCGAGTCGGATGCGTCGGGCGCGTGGTTCAACGTCGGCGCGGTGGTGGAGACCGCGTGGCCTACGCATGCCGTCGTGAAGGCACCGCCGCTCGCCCCAACGCTGCTCGAGCTCTGCGATGGAACGCGCGACGTGGCGGCGATTCTCGCCGGCCTTCGCGGGGCGGGCCTCGTGTCCGAGGATGTCACGCGCGCCGACGTCGCGTACCTCGTCGAGGTGTTGGCCGCCGCCGGTGCCGTGGAGCTGCCCGCCTGTCCGATCCCGGTCGCGGCGGACGGCGCCTAACGAGGGCGGTCGTGGCGCGTCAGGGAACGACGACGACGCCGACGGACAACAGGCCCGCGCACCGGACCAGCGCGTAACCCGGCGGCACACCCACACCGCGCTCGAGGTCCGGCGTGAGGGGCGACGGGGGATGTCGTTGCCCCGGCGTGGCGCTCCATACCTCGGCCCCGGCCCCGGTGCCGGTGCCGGTGCCGGTGCCGGTGGCGGACGCGAGGCGCCCGCGACGCGGACGCCAGACGTCAGTCGCCGTGAGCCAGCCGATGCGGCGTCCGGGCTCGAGGAAGCGGTCCCATGTCTCGGGAAACCAGTAGCGGTCGGGCGCGCCGGAGCGTCCCGTTAGGCGGGCCCAGTGGGCGAGCGTGATGCCATCGGCGTGCTCGGCGAGCCAGGAATCCGGAACGAGGAGCGGAACCGCGAACCATGCCCGAGGTTCCTCGTGCGGTTGCTGCCGATGAGGCGGCCAGGCAGTCACGGGTGCGGCGACGGCAGGTGCGTCGAGCGATTGCCAGTCGCCTGGGGATTTCGCGCCTGCGGCCATGATGAGGTGATAGTCGACCTCGATCGTCGCGACGACGCTTCGCGAGCCGCTATCACCCGAGGCGGACGCGTCGAGCCGTACGGTGGGAGTGGCGGACTCGTAGAGCCCGAGCGCGATCCACGCCACGCCGCGTGAAAGCTCCTCCCGGAGGGTCGACGGAAACGTGCTCAACAGGCCCAGGCCCATTCGTCGCGCGAATGGGGTTTGCGGATCACGATCGCGCTGACGCCGCGCGCGATCGTATGCCGGTGCGTGCCGCCACGGCGATTCACCCTCGACGGTGGTAAACACGGATTCGTCGATCCCCGCTCGAACGAGCGCGCGGACCGCCGTGGCGAGGCCGTTCGGAAGCCGTACGACGCCTGGGCGGTTCGCGACGGCGAACCGGCCGCGCAGCGCCGACACGAGAGCGCGGAGTCGCGTCGGGGCTGGCACGCGCGACGAGAGCGCGTGCGCGACCATGGGCGATCCGAAGAACGTCGGAAGGCGACGTGGCTCGACGACGAAGCGGGTCACCGCCGCCGTGGCGTTCGACCACGGAGCGCGCACAGGGTCGGCCGACGCAATGCGCGTCATCGACCGGCGATCGATGTTCGCGTTCATGAGACGTTCACGTTGCGAGTTCCGCGCCCACGCTCGCTTGACATTTGACCTCACAATCTGCACGATTGCGCGGCATCAGTTCCCCAATGCGGTGGAAGCCCTCCTCCCGGCTCCCATCGCAATGCCGTCTTGTCTCGGCAGTGTCCCGAATTTCCTGACAGCTTTGCCCCATCCGACCGGGAGTCACGCATGGCCGACAGCACACAGAAAAAACTCGAGCGCGTTCGCCCGCCGCGCGTCTCGATCGCCTACGAAGTGGAAACGGGTGGCGCCATCGAGAAGAAAGAGCTCCCGTTCCTGATGGGCGTGCTGGGTGACTTCAGCGGGCAGCCGACGGAACCGCTACCGAAGCTGAAGGAGCGGAAGTTCGTCGAGGTCACGCCGGACAACTTCGACGACGTGCTCGCCAGCATGAAGCCGCACCTGGCATTCACGGTCGAGAACAAGCTGTCGGAAGACGCGAATGCGCCGAAGCTGGCGGTCGACCTGAATTTCCGCAGCATGGACGACTTCTCGCCGGAAGCCGTCGCGAAGCAGGTGAAGCCGCTTCGGGAGCTGCTCGATCTCAGGACGCAGCTCGCGGACCTGCGTGGGTCGCTGCAGACCAACGAGAAGCTCGACGAGGTCCTGCAGTCGACGCTTGGTGACGCCGACAAGATGAACAAGCTGCGGTCGGAGCTCGGACTGCCGGAGGGCGGAAACAATGGCTGAGACACAGGCTGCCGGCGGCCAGGCCGCGGCGTTCACGAGCGGCGCAGAGACGTCGTTGCTCGATCAGATCCTCGAGCAGGGCAAGGTCGGGCGCGACGCAGAGACGCGCGAGCGCGGGAAGGACCTCGTGAAGCGATTCGTCGCCGAGGTTCTCGACGGCTCGATGACCGTCGCGCGCGATACCGAGATGATGATCAACGCGCGCATCGCGCAGATCGATCACCTGCTGTCGCTTCAGGTCAACGAGATCCTCCACCATGCCGAGTTCCAGCGCCTCGAAGCATCATGGCGAGGTCTCAAGTACCTGATGTCGCAGAGCGAGACGGGGACCATGCTGAAGATCAAGGTCCTCAACGTCTCGAAGAAAGATCTTCTTCGCGACTTGCAGCGCGCGCCGGAGTTCGACCAGAGCGCGCTGTTCAAGAAGGTGTACGAGGAGGAATACGGCGTGTTCGGCGGCACACCGTTCGGCGCGCTCGTCGGCGACTACTACTTCGACAAGAGCGGCCAGGACATGGAGCTGCTCGAGAAGGTCTCGAATGTGGCCGCGGCGGCTCACGCACCGTTCCTGTCGTCGGCGTCACACGAGCTCTTCAATCTCGAGAAGTTCACCGATCTCGACCAGCCGCGTGACCTCGCGAAGATCTTCGACACGACGGAATACGCGAAGTGGAAAGCGTTCCGCGCGAGCGAAGACTCCCGCTATGTCGCACTCGCCGCGCCGCGGGTCCTCGTGCGCGAGCCGTACGGCAGCGGCACCGTCCCGATCGAGGCGTTCAACTACGAGGAGCGCGTCGACGGGACCGATCACAGCGCGTACCTCTGGGGCAACGCGGCGTACGCGCTGGCCGCCAACGTCAACAAGGCGTTCGCGGCGTACGGGTGGTGCGCCTCGATCCGCGGTGTCGAGAGCGGTGGACTCGTGGAAGGCCTGCCGGTGCACAATTTCCGAACGGAAGCGGGCGAGCTGGTGATGAAGTGCCCCACGGAGGTTCAGGTCACCGACCGTCGCGAGAAAGAGCTGGCTGACCTCGGGTTTGCCGCGCTCGTGCATCAGAAGGGAACGGCGAACGCCGCCTTCTTCAGCGTGCAGTCGTGTCAGAAGCCGAAGGTGTACGACACGCCGCAGGCCACGGCGAGCGCGCGCCTCTCGGCGCAACTGCCGTATATCTTTGCGACGTCTCGCTTCGCGCATTACCTGAAGGTGATGATGCGCGACAAGATCGGCGGCTATACGTCGCGGGCGCAGATCGACTCGTTCCTGAACCGCTGGATTCAGAACTACGTCACGGGCGAGGACGCGGCGGCCTCGATCAAGGCGCAGCGGCCGCTCGCCGAAGCGCGAATCGACGTCGTCGAGGTTCCGGGCAAGCCGGGAGCGTATCGAGCGGTCGCGTTCCTCCGGCCTCACTTCCAGCTCGACGAGCTTGGCGTGGCGATGCGTCTCGTCGCGGAGTTGCCGCAGCCGGCTTCCTGAACCTTTGGGGGGTGCCCGCCACGCGGGCACCCCATCTCTCTGTCGGTTCCTTGCCGCGGATGCATTGCGGCGCGTGTGAAAACCAGATCTCCTAACCAACCGAGGCGCGCACACCATGGCATTCGATACCTACGTCGAACTCACCGGCATCGAGGGTGAGGCAACCGCAAAGGGCTTCGAGAAGAAGGTCGAGATTTTCTCGTTTTCCTGGGGTGCGTCCGCACCGGTCACCATCGGCCCAGGGAGCGGCGGCATTTCGGCGTCCCGCGTCAGCATCTCGTCGTTCAACGTCATGAAGAAGACGGACGCCGCCTCGCCCAAGCTCTTCAAGGCGTGCTGCCTCGGCGACCACATCGATAAGATCACCGTGTCGATGCGCAAGCAGACCGGCATCGGCGGACAGGACGTGTTCCTCATCTACACGTTCGAGGAAGCGATGGTCGAGTCGATCCAGTGGTCCGGATCGTCCGGTGGCGACGACACCCCGACCGAATCGGTCTCGTTCGCGTTCGGCAAGGTGACGGTCGAGTACAAGACGCAGGACAAGACCGGCAAGCTGGCGTCGGGCACGCCCGTCGTCTGGGATCTCACGAAGGTCTCGGCAGGCTGACGAGACCCGCCGATGCCGACCGCACGAGAGCTCTACGCCGCCGGACGGTTGGACTCGGCGATCGAAACGCTGGGTGCCGAGCTCCGGAACGCGCCGACCGATGCCACGCGGCGGACGTTCCTCTTCGAGCTGCTTTCGTTCGCGGGGCAATACGACCGCGCCGAGAAGCAGCTCGATGTGCTCGCGCGAGACGGCACCGATGCGGAGCTTGCGGTGCTGCCCTATCGGGCAGCGCTGCAGGCTGACCGCATACGCGCGCACATGTGCTTGACCGGCGATTTTCCCACGGGTGTCGTGCCGACACCGGTCGCGGGCACGTTCAACGGCCGCCCGTTTCTGTCCATCGAGGACGCCGACCCACGCGTCGGCGCGCGCCTCGAGGTCATGGCGGGCGGTCGCTACATGTGGATCCCGTTCGCGTACATCGAGTCGGTGCAGCTGGAGCCGCCTCGTATGCTGCGCGATCTCCGGTGGGCGCCGGCACGCGTGACCACGAGCGCGTCGATGCGCGAAATGGAACTCGGTGAAGTCCTGCTCCCGGCGCTCTCGCCGGGTGCATGGCGCCTCGAGGATCCCGAGCTGCGACTCGGCCGCGCGACCGATTGGGAGGAACTCGCTGACGGGTCCTTTGCGCCAATCGGACAGAAGCTGCTCAGGATCGACGATCAGCTGGTCCCGTTGTTGGAACTGCGTGAGCTCGTAATCGGCGTATCCGGGTCCGAAGCACCCCCGGCGTAGCACGCGGGGCGCTCGCCGACGTCGAGCGACAATCTGTCATTCTGCGGTGCGGCGCATCCCTCCCTGCGCCCGCCCGTTCCGGGAGACAACCCGGCCGGCCGCGATCTGCGCTACGATCCGCGTTATGATCAGGTGAAGGAAGCGCGCCGAGAGGACCTCGAGTTGCCGGCGGGCGGGCTTGCCACCGAGCGGAAGGTCGCCGACTGGCCACAGGTCGTAAAGCTGTCCTCGCAGCTCATCTCCACCGAAACGAAGGACCTGCAGCTCACCGCCTGGCTCACGGAGGCGCTCCTCAAGCGGGACGGTCTCGCGGGGCTGACCACCGGGCTCGAGGCGCTGCGCGGTATCCTGGATCGGTACTGGGACGGCTGCTACCCGGCCTGGGACGAGGACGATCCGGAGCTACGCGCGGGCCCGCTCGACTGGGTCGGCACGAAGCTCGACGTGCCCGTTAGGCAGACCGCCGTGGCCCCGGGCGGCGTGTCACTCCTCGATTTTCAGGCGTCACGCTCGATCCCGACCGAGGGCGACGCGGAGGGAAACCGCGAGAAGCGCGCGGCACGCGAGGAAGCGCTCGCCGACGGGAAACGCTCGCCCGAAGATGTCGACGGCGCCATCGCGAGCGCACCGAAGGCGTTCTACAAGGCGGTCATCGCCGACACCGACACCGCGTTCGCGGCGGCGGCCGCGCTCGAGAAGGCAACGGACGAACGCTTCGGCCGAGACGCGCCGTCGTTCGCGAAGCTTCGGTCGGCGTTGGAGGACATCCGCCGCATCGCGGCACCAATCCTCGCGCAGAAGCTCATCGACGATCCGGACCCGATCGTCGAGGAAGCCGTCAGCGAAGACGGCGCAGCGGTCGCGGTAGCCGACGGCCCGCTCACTCCGGAACCGGTGAGCCTGGCCGATGCCGCGCAACGGGTGGCAACCGCGGCTCGATACCTCCGCAAACAGGACCCGACCAGCCCGGCCCCATACCTCATGCTGCGCGGGTTCCGGTGGGGCGAACTGCGTGTGCGGGCACCGGAGATCGAGCCGAAGCTGCTCGAGGCGCCGCCCACGGCCGTGCGGTCTCGTCTCAAGGCACTGATGCTGGACGGCAAGTGGTCCGATCTGCTGGAACAGTGCGAGGCGGTCATGGCCACGCCGCAGGGCCGTGGGTGGCTCGACTTGCAGCGGTACGTGCTGACCGCGTGCGATCGACTTGGCGGGAGCTATGACGGCGTCGCGGCCGGCGTGCGTTCGGAGCTCCGGACGCTGCTCTCGGCGCTTCCTCAGCTGCGGGAGATGACCCTCATGGACGACGCGCCCACGGCCAACGGCGAGACACAGGACTGGCTCGACGCGCAGGCGCTCGGCAGGGGAGACGGCGCCGCCGCGCGGCCCGGCGACAGCAACGGCGCCGGCGCGCGGGACAGCGAGATCGACGACCAGACCGAGGCGCTCGCGGGCGCACTCGCGGAAGAGGACGCGACGAGCGAACACGGTGGGCTTCGCAGCGGGCCGAGACGCCGGGCGAGCACGGCCCATGCCGCGGGCGAGCGGGACCCGTTCGCGACGGCGCGCTCCGAGCTGGCGCAGGGACGGCCGAACCGGGCGATCGAGCTGCTGCTGGCGGAATTGGCGCGCGAGCGGTCGCCGCGCGGACGGTTCGTTAGGCAGACCCAGATCGCCTACGTGATGGTCGAGGCCGGGCTCGATGCGGTCGCCCGACCGATTCTCGAGAAGCTCGTGAGCACGATCGACGAGCGGAGTCTCGAGGATTGGGAGTCGGGGCCATTGGTCGCGCAGCCGATGTCGCTCCTGTGTCGCGTGCTCGACCGAATGGGCGACGGGTCCGGCGACCGCGATGCCCTGTACCTGCGGATCTGTCGGCTGGATCCGCTGCAGGCCATCGCGCTCCAACGTCCAACCGCCTAACGGCAGGCGCCGACCATGGCACGCACCGAAATCGAGCGTACGGTTCGGCCGTCGATCCTGGACCGCCTGACGGACAACGAGCCCGGGCTCGCCGCCGACCCGCCCATCACGCGCGAGGAATCGGAGCGGCGGTACCGGCTGGCCGTGGAGCGGGACGTCGAAGCGCTGTTGAACACGCGGCGGGTGATGATCCCGGCCCCCGACTGGTGCCCCGAGCTGCGCCGCTCCGTCTACGACTACGGGCTGATCGACACCACGAGCATTTCGGTGGGCACCAAGGCGGGCAGGGAACGGCTGCTGTCGGCGCTGCAGGACGCCATTGAACGGTTCGAGCCGCGGCTCGCTCACCCGCGCGTTAGGCTTCTCGACGCCCAACAGGTGCGCGCGCCGCAGATGCGGTTCGTCGTCGAGGCGGTGCTGGTGATGGACCCGGGCCGTGAGGACGTCATGTTCGATACGGTGCTCGAGATCGCGAGCGGTGAGTACGACGTGCGCGATACCGACGCCCCGGCCGGCGGCTGACGAGGCGACGTGCGCGACGACCTGCTCCTCTACTACGAGCGCGAGCTCACCTACCTCCGACGCCTTGGCGCGGAGTTCGCGGTGCGATACCCGAAGGTCGCGTCGCGCCTCCAGCTCGAGCCGACGAAGTGCGAGGACCCGCACGTCGAGCGGCTGCTCGAGGGGTTCGCGTTCCTGGCGGCACGCGTGCACCACCGCCTCGACGACGACCTCCCCGAGGTATCGGAGGCGATGCTCGACGTGCTGCACCCGCAGCACGTGCGTCCGCTGCCATCCCTGTCGATCGTCGAGATCGAGCTCGACCCCGAGCTTGGCAAGCTTCCAGCCGGGTTCCATGTCCCGCGCGGCAGCGAGCTGCGTTCGCGTCCAGTGCAAGGCATGCCGTGCCGGTTCCGCACGGTGTACGACACCACGCTGTGGCCGATGACCGTCGGCACCGCGGAATGGACGGCCGCCGATCGAGCCGGTGGTGCCGCGCGTCTCGGGGAAGCCGTGGGGGCGATTCGCGTCGAGCTTCGCGCGTTCGCCGGGATGCGCCTCGGGCAGGTCGCGGCCGGGCGCGTGGCTGGCGCCGGGGGTGGCACGCCAGCGCGACCGTCCGCGCTGCGACTCCACCTGGCAGGTGACGCGACCGTCGCCGATGCCCTGCACGAGCTCCTGCTCAACAATTGTACGCGCGTCGTCGTCCGGGATCCCGATCAGCCGTCGCGCGCGCCGGTCGTGATGCCCGCGTCGAGCATTGCGCCGGTTGGGTTCGAGGCCGACGAGGCCCTGTTCCCGTACCCGCGCCGAACCTTCGCCGGGTTCGCGCTGCTGCAGGAGCTGTTTGCGTTTCCGCAGAAGTTCCTGTTCGTCGACGTGGCCGGGGTGGACGACGCCCTCCGCACGTTAGGCGCCGGCGCGCGCGCCGAGCTGTTCTTCGTCATTGCCCCGTTCGAGCGGGCGGAGCGACGCCAGGTCCTCGAGCTCGGGATCAACGCGCGGACGTTCCGCCTCGGCTGCACGCCAGTCGTGAATCTCTTCGAGCAGGTCGCCGAGCCCATCCTGATCACGCAGCGGGCGACGGAATATGCGGTCGTGCCCGATGCGCGAAGGCGGCTCGAGATCGAGACCTGGTCGGTCGATACCGTTGCGGGGATCACGCCGGGGGCCGGAGAGCCGCGTTCGATCGAGCCGCTGTACGGCTTCCGCCATGGGCGGTCGGATGCTGCCGGGACATTCTGGCATGCGGTCCGTCGCGCGACCGGTTGGCGGACCGATCGCGGCACCGAGGTCTTCATCTCCTTTGCCGACCTCTCGGGACAGATTCGTGCTCCGGACGCGGAGATCGTCTCGCTCACGCTGACGTGTTTCAACGGCGAGCTGCCGAGCCGTCTGCCGTTCGGCGTCGACGAGCGGGGCGACTTCGAGCTCGCGCAGGGCGGGCCGGTGCGCCGCGTGCTGTGCCTCATGCGGCCGACCCCGGTCGTGCAGCCGCCGCTCGGGAAATCCATCCTCTGGCGGCTCATCTCGGCGCTATCACTCAACCACCTGTCGCTCGTGGACGATGGACGCGAAGCGCTGCGCGAGCTGCTTCGACTGCATAACGCGGGTGATTCCACGGGGGGTGAGCGCCAGATCCAGGGGCTCGTCGCGGTAAAGAGCGCCCCGGCGTTCGCGCGCGTCGGGACCGAGCAGGGGGTCGTGTTTGCGCGCGGCCGTCGTGTCGAGCTGGAGCTCGGCGA
>Ga0310810_10008334_pt1 | contig 11917 bp, 11 predicted proteins | sample NCmetagenome_FD_207641 | JGI IMG/M metagenome (GOLD analysis project Ga0310810, IMG submission 207641) | Soil microbial communities from experimental microcosm in Duke University, North Carolina, United States - NC | ecosystem: Engineered > Artificial ecosystem > Soil microcosm > Unclassified ...
ACCGCGCCCAGCGAGCCCGCGAAGGCGTCGGCCGCACCGGTGCCGGAAGACGCGCGCGCCGCCGCGGAAGCGAAGAAGCGCGAGGAGGATCAGCGCAAGAAGCTCGAGGCCGAGCAGGCGAAGAAGGCCGCGGCAGCGCAGACCGCGACGAGCGCGCCGCCGAAGAACGCGACGCCGCCCGCCGCAACGGTGCCGGCGCCCGTCGTCGCGGCGCCCGCTCCCGAAGTCGAGACGCCGAGCCCCGCCGCCGCCGAGCCCGAGCCCGTGCGAGCGCCCGAGCCGACCCCGGCGCAGTCGGTGGCGCCGGCGCCGAAAGCGCCGAGCGTGCGCGAAGGTGACCTCGTCTCGCCGGGAACCGGCGTGCGCAGCCCCGTTCTTGTCTCGCTCTCGAGACCGCAGTATCCTCCGATCGCACGCCGGATGAGGGTGGAGGGAACGGTAGTCCTTTCCCTCCTCGTGGACGAGAACGGTCGCGTTGCCGACGTCCGTCTCGAAAGCGGAGTCAGCCAGAATGTCGGCCTCAACGAGGCCGCCATCGCGGCGGCACGCACCGCGACCTTCCAACCGGCAACCAAAGATGGCGTCCGGGTCAAGATGTGGCATCAATTGAAGGTACCCTTCAAGCTGTGAAGGAGATCGAATGAGTCTGAACGACCAGCAGCGCAAGTTCTACGAGAACACCCTGACCGTCACGAAGCAGGAGATCTCCGACCTCGACCGCCAGATCGAGGATGAGCTCGCCAAGGTCAAGGAGAAACTCGCCCAGCTGCAGAACGGCAAGAAGGCGGCGCGCCAGATGTACGACGCCGCGTGCCTTCGCCTGGGCATCCCCAACGATCTCGAAGCCGAGGAAGAGGGCGCCGCCGAGATCTGAAGCGGCACCCGGCGCACGCCTCGAGGCGTCGCTCGCCTGTGGGCGCGCGGCGCCTTTCGTGCTTTCTCGGGCGCTCCGCTCTTCAGGCATCCACCCGATGGCCTGGTTCAAGAAAGACAAGCGGCCGAAAGCCGTCCGCGACGATCGCGGACGATCGGTCGTGCCCGAGGGGCTGTGGACGCGCTGCGACGGCTGCCGGGAAGTCGTCTATACGAAAGAGATCGAGAAGAATCTCCGCATCTGCCCGAAGTGCGGGCATCACTTCCGCCTCGACGTCACGGCGCGGCTCGCGCTGCTGCTCGACGAGGACGAGCCGCGCGAGCTCTTCGACCGCATCCGGCCCACCGATCCTCTCGGCTTCGTCGATTCGAAACGCTACGTCGATCGTCTGAGCGCCTACCAGAAGGCACTCGACGTCGATGACGCAGTGATCGTCGTCGAAGGGAACGTCGACACGATCCCCGCCATCGTCGCCGCGATGGACTATCGCTTCATGGGCGGCTCGATGGGCTCGGTGGTCGGCGAGAAACTGGCGCGCGCCGCCGAGCTCGCCGCGAAGACGAGGCGTCCGCTCGTCATCGTTTCCGCCTCGGGCGGCGCCCGCATGCAGGAGGGCGTGCTCTCGCTGATGCAGATGGCCAAGATCTCCGCCGCGCTCGCCCAGCTGCGCGACGCCGGGATGCCCTATCTCTCGATCCTCACCGACCCCACGACCGGCGGCGTCACCGCGAGTTTCGCCATGCTCGGCGACGTGAACATCGCCGAGCCCGGCGCGCTGATCGGATTCGCCGGGCCCCGCGTCATCGAGCAGACCATCCGCCAGAGCCTTCCCGAGGGCTTCCAGCGCAGCGAGTTCCTGCTCGAGCACGGCTTCCTCGACCTCGTCGTCCACCGCGCAGAGCTCAAGGCGACGGTGGCCCGCTGTCTGCGTCACCTCTGTTGAGCGCGCGGTGGACGCCCGCTCCGCCGCCGCGCTGCTGACGCGGCTCGAGCCGCTCGGCGTCCGGCTCGCGCTCGACGACTACTCGCGACTCCTCGCCGCGCTCGGTGACCCGCACCGCGCCACACCCGCCGTCATCGTCGCGGGGACCAACGGCAAGGGGAGCGTCTCGACGCTGCTCGCCTCGATCGCCGCCGCCGCCGGCCTGCGCACGGGCCTCTACACCTCGCCGCATCTCGAGCGGTGGGAAGAACGGATCCGCGTCGACGGCGAAGCCCTCTCCGAGCCGGACCTCGTGGCGCGACTCGACGAAGTCCTCGCCGTGGTCGGACGCGCCGGCCTGCCCTCGCCGACCGTTTTCGAGGCGCTCACCGCCGCGGCATTCCTCCATTTCGCGCGCGCGAACCTCGACCTCGCGGTGCTCGAGGTCGGGCTCGGCGGACGGCTGGACGCCACCAACGTCGGCGATCCACTGCTCGCGATCGTCACCCGGATCGCGCTCGATCATCGCGAGTATCTCGGCGACACTCTCGATTCGATCGCGCGCGAGAAGGCCGGCGTCTTCCGCGCCGGGCGGCCGGCGCTGATCGCGCCGCAACATGCGGAAGCCGTCCAGGCGCTCGCCGAGGAGGCACGCCGCGTCGGCTCTCCGCTGCATCGCGTCGACGAGGAGACCAGCCTCGAGAACCTCGCTCCCCGCGGCCTCGCCGGCCAGCAGCTGGACCTGAGGACCCCTCTCGCGCTCTACCACCTGTCGACCGCGCTCGCCGGCGATCACCAACTCGAGAACGTCGCGACCGCGGTGCGCGCCGCCGAGCTGCTCGCCTCCCACGATCGCCGCCTCGACCGGCGCGCTATCGTCGCCGGCGTCGCCGCCGCGCGCTGGCCCGGCCGGCTCGAGCTCGTCGAGCTCGGAGACGGAAGAGCTCCCGTCCTCCTCGACGCGGCGCACAATCCCGACGGCTGCCGCGCCCTGGCGCGATTCCTCGCCTGGCTCGGCCGGCCGCTGACGCTCGTCTTCGGCTGCCTGGCCGACAAGGCGTCGCCGGAGATGCTCGCCGTCCTCGCGCCCCTGGCGGGGCACGTCGTGCTGACCCGGCCGGCGTCGCCGCGCGCCCGCGCGCCGGAGGAGCTGGTCGACGAGGTCCCGCCTGGTCCGACGGTCGAGCTCGCAGCGGAGCCCTCGGCCGCTCTCGAGCACGCGCTCGCGAGCGAGACTTCGCTCGTCGTCGTGGCAGGTTCGATCGTGCTCGTCGGCGAGGTGCGCCGGCGCCTGCGCGAGAGCTACGGCGCGGCGCTCGTCGGCTGACGCGGCGGGGCGCTCATGCGTCGCGCGATGCGCATCGCCATCTCGAGCGCCTGCTCGTAGTTGAGTCGCGGATCGACCTGGCTGCGGTAGTCGCGCTCGAGCTCCGCGTTGGCGAGTCCGCGCGCGCCGCCGGTGCACTCCGTGACGTTTTCGCCGGTGAGCTCGAAGTGCACGCCGCCCAGATGCGAGCCGTTGGCTTCGTGAATCTCGAACGCCGCTTCGAGCTCGGCCAGGATGTCGTCGAAGCGGCGCGTCTTGCGTCCGCTCGGCGTCGTCTCGGTGTTGCCGTGCATCGGGTCGCAGCACCAGAGCACGCGCTTGCCGCTACGGCGGACCGCGTCGAGCAGCGGCGGCAGACCCGCCGCGATACCGTGCGCGCCGAACCGGTGAACCAGAGTCAGGCGCCCCGGCTCGTCGAGCGGGTGCAGGAGGTCGAGCAGGCGCGCCAGCCGGTCGGGCGTCGTGCCGGGCCCGACCTTGATCGCGATCGGGTTCGAGATGCCGCGGAAGTACTCGACGTGCGCGCCTTCGGGGTCGCTCGTGCGCAGACCGATCCACGGGAAATGAGTGGTCAGATCGTAGTAACCCGGCCGGCGCGGCACCCGCCGTGTCTGCGCCTCCTCGTAGAGCAGGAGCAGCCCCTCGTGGCTGGTGTAGAAATCGATGCGGTTGAGCTCGGCGACCGGCTGTTTCGCCAGCGTCTCCATGAAACGCAGCGACTGCCCGATCGAGCCGACCAGCCGGTGATACTCCGCGGCGTGGGGCGAGTGCTCCACCCAGCCGAGATCCCAATACTCGGGATGATGGAGGTCGGCGAAACCGCCGTCGACCAGCGCGCGAATGAAATTGAGCGTCAAGGCGGCGCGCTCGTAGGCACGCAGGAGCAGCTGCGGGTCGGCGGTGCGGTCGGCGAGCGTGGCGCCGCTGCGGTTGATCAGGTCGCCGCGATAGGTGGGGAGCCGCTTGCCGTCGAGCTCCTCGAAGTCGGCCGAGCGCGGCTTGGCGTACTGGCCCGCGAAGCGGCCGACGCGGATCACCGGCCGCCGAGTACCGTAAACCAGCACGACACTCATCTGCAGCAGAATCTTCAGCTTGGCGGCGATCGCCGGCGAGGTGCAGTCGGCGAGGCTCTCGGCGCAGTCGCCACCCTGCAACAGGAAGGCGGCGCCGCGCGAGGCTTCGGCGAGCTGCGCCTTGAGCGCCTCGATCTCCCACGACGTGACGAGCGGCGGCAGGCGGCCCAGCTCCGCGACCGCGCGCGCCAGGGCTTCGCCGTCGGGGTAATCCGGCTGTTGCTGGGCCGGAAAGCGCCGCCACGACTCGGGCGACCAGGCGCTGCGGGCGGCGTTCACGCGACGTCGTAGAGCGGGAATCGGCGACAGAGATCGCGCACGCTCTCGCGCACCGCGCCGTGCCGGGCGGCGTCGGCGGGAGCGTCGAGCACCTCGCCGATCAACGCCGCGATCTCGTCCATCTCGCTCTCGCCCATGCCTCGCGTCGTCACCGCGGCGGTGCCGACGCGGATCCCCGACGCCACGAGGGGGGGGTTGGCGTCGTACGGGATGGTGTTCTTGTTGATCGTGATCGCGGCGGCGTCGAGCGCCGTCTCCGCGAGCTTGCCCGTCAGCCCGCGCGCCGCCACGTCGGCGAGGAAGAGGTGATTGTCGGTGCCGCCCGAAACGATGCGGAAGCCGAGCTCCGCGACTCCCCGCGCGAGGCGCGCCGTATTGTTCAGAATGCCGCGTTGGTAGCGGTGGAAGCCCTCGCCCAGCGCCTCGGCGAAAGCGACCGCCTTCGCCGCGATGACGTGCATCAGCGGCCCGCCCTGAACTCCCGGGAAGACCGCGCGGTCGATCTCCTTCGCGAAGCGCTCCTGGCAGAGGATGAGCCCGCCGCGCGGCCCGCGCAGCGTCTTGTGCGTCGTCGAAGTGACGAAATGACAGTGCGGCACCGGCGAGGGGTGGAGCCCTGTCGCGACGAGGCCCGCGATGTGCGCCATGTCGGCCATCAGCAGGGCACCGGCTTCGTCGGCGATCTCGCGGAAGCGCGGAAAGTCGATCGTGCGGCTGTAGGCCGAGGCGCCGCAGATGACGAGCTTCGGCCGGTGCTCGAGCGCCAAGCGGCGGACCTCGTCGTAATCGATCCGTTCGCTGGTGCGGTCGACGCCGTAGGCGACGACCTTGAAATCCCTCCCCGAGTAAGAAAGGCGATGGCCGTGCGTCAGGTGACCGCCGCACGCGAGATCGAGTCCGAGGAGAGTGTCTCCCGGCTTGAGCATGGCGAAATAGACCGCCATGTTCGCCGAAGTGCCGGAGTGCGGCTGGACGTTGACGTGCTCGGCGCCGAAGAGCTCCCGGGCGCGCTCGATAGCCAGCGACTCGACGCGGTCGACCACTTCGCAGCCGCCGTAGTAACGCCGGCCGGGATAGCCCTCCGCGTATTTGTTGGTGAGGACGCTGCCGGTCGCCTCGAGCACCGCCGGGCTGGCGAAATTTTCCGAAGCGATGAGCTCGAGTCCCTCGTTCTGGCGGGCGCGCTCCTCGCCGAGCAGCGCGAACAGCGCCGGGTCGAACTCCGCGAGCGGAAGCCGATTCACGCCCGCTCCCCATCGAGTTTGTCGACGCGACGGCCGTGCCGGCCGCCCTCGAACGGCGTTTCCAGGAAGAGCGCCAGGATCGCTTCCGCCAGCGCCGGTGCCACGATGCGGGCGCCGAGCGCCAGCACGTTGGCGTCGTTGTGAGCGCGCGCCAGGCGGACGGTGAACAGGTCGTTGCAGGGCGCGGCACGCACGCCGCGGCGGCGATTCGCCGCGATGGCCATACCGACGCCGGTGCCGCAGACGAGCAGGCCGCGATCGGCTCCGCCGTCGGCGACCCGCGCGGCGACGAGCGCGGCCCAGTCGGGATAGTCGGTGGACTGCCGGTCGAAGGTGCCGAGGTCCTCGACCTCGTGGCCGAGCTCGCGCAGGAGCGCGCTCAGATGCTGCTTGAGGTCGAAGCCGGCGTGATCGGCGCCGAGCGCGATACGCATCGCGGGGCGCTCCCTCGCCTCAGCTCTCGTCCGGGCCGCTCTCGGGAGCGCCCTCTTCGTCCTTGACCGGCTTCTTGGCGGCGGGCTTGCGCGCCGGCTTCTTCTCGCCCGTGGCGCCCTCCGTCTTCTTGGTCGTGCGCCGCGCGGGCTTCTTCGGCTCGGCCGCTGCGCTCTCCTCGCCGGCCGTCTCCGCCGCCGCTTTCGCCGCTCGCTTCGAGCTCTCGGCACGCGCGACCGCCTGGCGCTTGGCGAGCTCTTCCTGCCGGCGCTGCTTCAGACGATCCTGCCGGCGCTGACGGCGGCGGCGCAGCTCACGATCTTTCTCACGCATCTGTCGATTCCTCTGAAGGTGCTTCCGGCGCCCGCCACTGCGGCCAGTCGCCTCGCATTGGCCGACCAGTCTAGCAGCAGCTGCGCTGCTACACTTCCGCTCCCGTCGGAGACCGATCCGATCACCATGCGACGCCTTTTCGACTCACCCGCCACCGCGCGCCGCGAGCGCGCCTGCCGTTCGCGGGCGGGTGCACGGCTTGCGGCGACGCTCGTCGCTCTGGCGGCGACTCTCTTCGCCTGCTCGACTCCGGCACCGAAGCCGGTCAAGAAGCCGAGCGTCCTGATCCTGGTGCTCGACGCGGTGCGCGGGGACCGCATGGGCTTCGCCGGCTACCGGCGGCCGACGACGCCCGTCCTCGACGCGCTGGCCAAGGAGGGCGTCTGGTTCGCCGACGCCTTCGCCGCCGCGACCTGGACCAAGCCTTCGGTCGCCGCTCTGTTCAGCGGCCGATTTCCCTCCGAGCTCGGGCTGCTCGACGCCAGCTTTTCGAGCGGCACCGCCGCGCGCCTGGATCCGCGATTTCCGCTGCTCGCGGAGAGCTTCGGTAGCGCCGGTTGGGCGAGCTTCGCGGTCGTCAACCAGGTCCACGTTTCGCGCCCGAACGGCTTCGCGCGCGGTTTCATGCCGTTTCTCCACTTCGCGGGCAAAGGCGCCGGCTTCCTGAACGGCAAACTGCTCGAGACGATCGACCAGCTCGGCGCCAGCCCCTTCTTCGCCTATGTGCACTTTCTCGACACCCACTGGCCCTACGATCCGGTCCCCGAGAAGCTGCGCCGCGAGTTCGGCGAGGGCAGGTTCGCGACGCCGCCGCCGCGCGGGCTCGAAGCCGTCCTGGCGTGGAAGCAGAAATCCCTCGACAAGGCCGCGATCGAGGCGCTCGAGAGCCGCTACGATGCGGAGATCCGCGGCGTCGACGAGCGGCTCGGCGAGCTCTTCGCCGAGCTGCGCCGGCGCGGGCGTTGGGACGACACGCTGGTCATCGTCACCGCCGATCACGGCGAGGGCTTCGACGAGCACGGCGCACTGATGCACGGCTACCTCCCTTACGTCGAGGTCTCGCGCGTGCCGCTGCTCTTCCATCCGCCGGCGGGCGCTGGCTGGACGCCGGGCCGGCGCGACACGCCGGTGTCGTTGATCGACCTCGCGCCGACGCTGCTCGATTTCGCCGGCTTGCCGCCGATTCCCGAAGCCCGCGGCCGTTCGCTGCTCGGCTTGCTCGCGCGCGATCGCGCGGCCGAAAACTTCGTGCTGACGCAGTCCGAGGGCGGCTGGGCGGTGCGCAGCCGCGATCGCACGCTGCTCGTGCGCAACGAAGGGCGCGGCGAGATGTTCGATCGCCTCGCCGACCCGGGCGAGAAGCGCCCCCTCGCCGGCGACTCGACCGCCCGCTTCGTCGATCTCGAGGGGCAGCTCCGGCGTTTCCACGCCCAGCTCGTGCGCGTGGCCGGAGCCGGTCGCGAGCGTCAGCTCACCGCCGACGAGATCGAGAAGCTGCGCTCGCTCGGCTACCTCTGAGCCGTCGCCCGCAGGCGCGGCTCAGGGCATCGTCAGCAGCGCGCCGTAGAGATCGATCGCGTACCAGAGGTTGGCGACACGCAGATTCTCGTCCGGAGCGTGCTGATTGTCGTCGTGGTTGGCGACCGGCACGATGATGCAGGGCTGGCCGAGCAGATCGGTGAAGAGGTAGATCGGCAGCGAACCCCCCATGCCCGGCAGCAGCACCGGCTCGCCGCCGACGGCGCGCGTGGTCGCCGCCACGATCTGGCGCATCACCGGTAGATCCATCGCCGTCCGCGCCGCCGGGTAGCCGCTCTCGCGAACGATGCGCGCGATCTTCGGATGGGCGAGCCGGGTCGCGAGATCGGGCTCGTCGCGGACGACGAAGAACCCCTGTCTGCGGACGTGCGCCTCGACCAGCTCCTGCATCGCCGCGGGATCGTTCCCCTTGACCAGCCGAATGCCGAGGTTGGCCGTCGCCGTCGCCGGAATGACGTTCTGTGCCAGCGCTCCGACATTCGCGCTGGCGAGCCCCTGGATGGTCAGCGACGGCAGCAACAATCGCTCGGCGAGCGGTGCGCCCCCCTCGCTCTCGGCGAGACCGAGCTCGCGTCGCAGCGCCTCGTCGGACGCCGGCAGCTTGGCGAGCGCCGCGCGCTCCGCCTCGCCGAGCGGCGCCACCGAGTCGTAGAAGCCGGCGACCGCGACCCGGCCCGCGTCGTCGTAGAAGCTCGCCAGCAACTGCGCCAGCAGCCGGCCCGGCACCGGCGCCCAGTTGCCGTAGTGGCCGCTGTGGAGCGAACGCGTCGCGCCGTAGACGGTGACCTCGAGCCCGGTCACGCCGCGCACGCCGAAAGCGAGCAGCGGGCGGCCCGAAGGGTGCACGGGGCCGTCGAGGAAGAGCCAGGCGTCGACGCTCGCGAAGTGGTCGCGGTACTTTTCGAGATAGGCGCCGAGGTGCGGCGAGCCGGCCTCCTCCTCCCCTTCGAAGAAGAAGACGAGATTGGAGGTCGCCCGGATCCCCGCCGCGCGCAGCGCCGCGAGAGCCGGAAAAAGCGCGCCGAGCGGCGCTTTGTCGTCACCGGCGGAGCGCGCGTAGATCCGCCACTCGGGATCGATCGCCTCGCCGTCGCGCGGCAGTGGCCGCACCACGCCACCGGCCTCTCGCGCGCGGGTCAACAGGGTCGGTGTCCAGGGCGCGCTCGCCCACTTCGTCGGATCGGCCGGCTGGCCGTCGTAGTGGACGTAGAGCGCCAGAGTACGAGTCGCGCCGGGGACGTCGAGCCGGCCGAAGACGACCGGCGGCACGCCGTCGAGCTCGAGCAGCTCGGTGTGGACCCCCTGGGCGGCGAGCGCATCGCGCAGCACCGCGGCGTTGCGCCGGACGTCCTGCAGGTCGGAAGCGACGTTCGGCAGACTGAGCAGCTCGGCGTAGTCGCGCAGGATGGCGGCCCCGTGCGCTTCGCGCCAGCTCTTCGCGGCGGCGACTCCGTCGGGCGAAGCCGCGGCGGCGCCGGGCAGGAGCAGCGCGGCGACGAGCGCCAGTCGCCTCACAGCGGGATGTTGCCGTGCTTCTTCGGCGGCAGGCTCTGGCGCTTGCCCGCGAGCTGTCGCAGCGAGCGGATCAGCACCGGCCGCGTGCGCCGCGGCTCGATCACGGCGTCGACGAAGCCGTGCTCGGCGGCGATCCACGGGTTCGAAAACTTCTCCCGGTACTCGGCGATCAGCCGCGCCCGCACCGCGGGCGCACCATCGGCTGCCTCCGCCAGCTCACGCCGGTAGAGGATGTTGACCGCCCCCTCCGGGCCCATCACCGCGATCTCGGCGGTCGGGTAGGCGAGATTTACGTCGGTGCGCAGGTGTTTCGACGCCATGACGCAGTAGGCCCCGCCGTAGGCCTTGCGGGTGATCACGGTCAGCTTCGGCACCGTCGCCTCGGCGTAGGCGTAAAGCAGCTTGGCGCCGTGCTTGATGATGCCGCCGAACTCCTGCTGCGTTCCCGGCAGGAAGCCCGGCACGTCCTCGAAGGTGACGATCGGAATGTTGAAGGCGTCGCAGAAGCGGACGAAACGCGCTCCCTTGAGCGATGCGTCGATGTCGAGCACGCCGGCGAGATAGGCCGGCTGATTGGCGACGATGCCGACCGACTGCCTGCCGAGCCGCGCGAAGCCGACCACGATGTTGCGCGCATATTCGGCGTGGACCTCGAGGAACTTCTCGTCGTCGACCACGGCCGCGATCAGGCGCTGGACGTCGTAGGGCTTGTTGGGGTCTTCCGGGATGAGTGCATCGAGCGCCGCCGACTCGCGATCGGGGTCGTCGTCGGAGGTGCCGAGCGGCGGCGCGTCGAGGTTGTTGGACGGCAGGTAGGAGAGCAGCTCCCGGATGCCCATCAGGCAGGCCGCATCATTGCCGTAGGTGAAGTGCGCGACGCCGCTCTTGCCGGCGTGGGTGTGGGCGCCCCCGAGGTCCTCTTTGGTCACCTCTTCGTGGGTGACCGTCTTGATGACGTCGGGTCCGGTGACGAAGAGGTAGCTCGTCGCCTCGACCATCAGGATGAAGTCGGTGATCGCCGGCGAGTAGACCGCGCCGCCGGCGCAGGGTCCGAGAATTGCCGAGATTTGGGGCACGACACCCGAGGCGAGCGTGTTGCGCAGGAAGATGTCGGCGTAACCGCCCAGCGAGACGACGCCCTCCTGGATGCGTGCGCCGCCCGAATCGTTGAGGCCGACGACGGGCGCTCCGTTCTCGACCGCGAGGTCCATCACCTTGCAGATCTTCTTGGCGTTGGTCTCGGAGAGCGAGCCGCCGAAGACCGTGAAGTCCTGAGCGAAAAGGTAGACGAGACGGCCGGCGATCGTGCCGTAGCCGCAGACGACGCCGTCGCCCGGAATCTGCTGCTCGTCCATGCCGAAGTCGCGGCAGCGGTGGGTGACCAGGGCGTCGATCTCGACGAACGATCCGGCGTCGAGCAACAACTCGACGCGCTCGCGCGCGGTCAGCTTGCCGTCGCGGTGCTGCCGTTCGACGCGCTCGACGCCGCCGCCGGCGCGCGAGGCATCGAGGCGGGCGCGGAGTTCGTCGTCGATGCGGGAGCTCATGGCATTTGATCCTGGAGCGGCCCGAGGATCCTACCTCCGCCCGCCGCGATCGAGCCTCGAACGGACGCGGCAGCTTGCCCTCGCGACGCGACCACGGCAGGATCGCCGCGACCGCGATGCTCGAACTGCTCCTCCTCCCGCTGGCGCTCTCGACCGGCACCGTCGCGCTGGTACTCGCCCGGGCGCGCGCGCTCGCCCGGCCGCTTCCCGACGGGCTCGACGCGGAAGCGCCGCTCGCCGAACCGGAGCTGCGGCGCCTGCGCCGCTGGGAGCGACGCCTGCGCCGCGCCGTCGTCCTCGTCGGCGTGGCCTACCTGACCGTTCTCGCTGCCTGGTGGGCCGGCGCCGACGACGGCTCGGGCGAACCGACCGCCGCGCTGCTCCTGCTCGGCATCGTCTGCATCCTCGGCGCGGCGGTCCAGTTCTCGGAGCGCTGCCCCCGCTGCGGCTACAACCTCGGTTTTCAGGCGCGACTCGTCCTGCCCGACCGCTGCGAACGCTGCGGCGGGCCCTACAACTGAGCCCGCCAGTGCTGCTTCGTCTTGCCCGTCGCAAGGCCCTGAGATAGGCTTCGCCGGGTCGCTCGTCAGTCGTCGTTCGACGTGCGCCCCGCCTGGGGTCGACCCGGAAATCCTCTGCCGGAATCGAGCTTCGGACTCGAGGGCTCATGGGGATGGAGCGCAAGGACTCCCGCGCGTGGCTGAGGCTGTCGGGGCTCGGATTCGAGCTCGCGGCCTCGATCGCCGGCGGGGCGCTGCTCGGGTGGTGGATCGATCGAGGGCTGGGTTCGTCGCCGAAAGCGCTGATCGCGCTCACCGCGATCGGAGTCATC
>Ga0310810_10008335_pt1 | contig 11917 bp, 12 predicted proteins | sample NCmetagenome_FD_207641 | JGI IMG/M metagenome (GOLD analysis project Ga0310810, IMG submission 207641) | Soil microbial communities from experimental microcosm in Duke University, North Carolina, United States - NC | ecosystem: Engineered > Artificial ecosystem > Soil microcosm > Unclassified ...
GCGTCGAAGTCGCGTGTGACTTCACCCGCGGCGGTTCGTGCCGCCCGGCAGAGCCAATCGACCTCCCGGCGAGCGAGATCCTGCAGGATCGCCTTGCGGGAGGGGCTGCCCAGGTGGACGTTGGCCGTCTCCCACCCCATCGCCGTCAGGAGCCGGCGTTCGTCGCGGCCCGTGGGCGGTCCTGCCAGATCAATGCGACGGCAGTCAGGAGCGAGGCGCCGGAGCAGCCATGCTCGATCCAGGCGAACGAATGGGTCTCCGCAACGATGCTCACTCTGCAGCAGGCGCCGCTGCCAGCGGCGACGGGGCCCGCCTCGGCCCTCCGCCCAGGCGCACGCGGATGGCGCGATCGCCTTGAGCTCTCGACTGATCTTCCCGCCGTGATGATCGGCGAGCGCGGTGACCCGTGGCCGGCCCAGGCTTCCCAACCCGCTTCGCCGCCGCACGAATCGAAGATTCGAGGCGCCTCGAGGGAATGCGCGTCGCAGGGCGCGCCCCATTCCCTCGAGGCCGCGCAGGGCAAGGGAGGGACAGGCCTCGAGTTTCTGCCAGAACGTCTTGGCATCGCTGATACGCGCCAGCGCCATCTCCCGCAGCCATTCGTGGTGTTCCGCGAGGACGAATGGCCCGCCGGACATTTCCAAACCCTCGGTGTAGCCGTCCAGAATGGCGCCGGCCACCCTCACGTCGTTGAGCACGAGACCCTGTTCGCGCCCGGCGAGCAGGGCGCTGGTCGTGAGCCGCAGGAGATCGTTGGTGTAGGGGAGGGGCCAGGCTTCATCGAAATCGTTCACGCCCCAGACCAGCCGCCCTTCCGAGTCGCGCCACGTGCCGAAATTGGCGATGTGGAGATCGCCTACAGCCGTGACCTGCGGCGCGGTGACAAGCTCGGGACACCACCCTTTCCAGCGTTGTGCCCAGCGGAAGAACGAGCCGCGGAAGAAGGCGAATACGCTCTCTCGCATGGCGGCGTGCTTGAACCGCAGGTCTCCTCGGGCAACACGCAGCTGGGATCCGAGCCACCGTTCATAGGCAAGCGTGGTCCGATGAATGGATGGGAGGGCCCGCGGGGACCTCAGGGCGCTCGGGCGCATACGCTCCAGTTCCGGTGATTCGGGTCGACGCGAAGAGGCTTCGCGCAGGGGCGGTCCCGAACCCGGATCGCGGCCCCGTGGAACCTTCCCCGTGCCGTATCGTACGAACAACTACCCGGCACACCAAATCGCTTCAAAGGAGAATAGCATGCTCAGGCCCTGCCTCTGGCCCAACCCGGCCCTTGTGTTAGTCGTGGGTCTGACCGTCCTTCCAGCCGCGTCGCTCCGGGCACAGACAGGCGTCGGTGACTCGGCCGAATTCACCGCCTGACGTCAGGTCCAGACGGAAGACATCGACGGCTTGCGGAAGAAGTTCATGGCGCTCGCCAAAGCGGTGCCCGCCGACAAGCTCACCTGGCGTCCGATGGAGGGGACGCGCTCGTTCCGGGAGGTCTTCGCCCATGTCGCCGCAGAGGGAAATACCGAGACCGCGATGTTCGGCCGCCCCTTGCCGGCGGGATCGCTGGCCGATTTCGACGCCGAGGAGGCCCGGCTCAAGCAGCTCCCGGAAGACCAGCTGATCGCCGTGATGGACCAGGCCATGAGGAGGCTGGGCGCCGCGTTGGGCGGTCTGTCCCGTGCCACGATCAACACACCGATCAGGTACTACGGTCAGAGCACTTTGCCCCGTGCGGCGACGACCCATACCCTCAACGACCTGCACGAACATCTGGGCCAGTTGGTGGCGTATGCCCGGATGAACACGATCGTGCCGCCGTGGACCAGGAAGGGGTGAAGCCGGGAACCATCCCCAGCACTCCCTGGTTCTCTCGCGAATGGCGGAGGCAGACGGATCCTGCCTGGACGGTCAGGCGAGCTGTGCAGATCCGCCCCCGCCGGTCATCCGTAGTGCTGAGCAGGACCTGCTGGCTGCAGTCGAGCGATTTCCATCTAGGGACAATATGGCTCCCCTTGGCCGATATTCGGCCGGGCGTGGTCCGACATGCGGGGTGAACGAATGCAGCCGTCGACTGAAGGGCGAATCGGTGCGGCGTGTCGCGGTGCGATGCGGTGTGGAGTGATGGGACTGGCCTTGGTGGTGGGGAGGGCGGGCGCACTGTCGGCCCAGCGGTCCGGTGCGGCGGGTTCCGGTCTCGGTTACCAGCCACCGTCCATCCGGATCACGCGGGAGAACGCCCGGGTCAGCAACTACTTGCACGAGCTCGCCGGACCGGGCGCCATCGTCGGGGTCGTCGGCGGCGGACTGCTCCAGGAGCTTCGTCAGCACGATGCCCCGGGCGGTTTGGGAGGAGAGATCGGCCAGCGCGCCACGCAGCACGTGGCGGAGGTGAGCGTCCGCCATGGCCTCGCCGCGCTCATGCACCGCAGCACGGACTATCACTACCAGTTCTGCGACTGCCACGGATTGGGCCCGCGGATCGGGCACGCAGCGGTGCAGGCCTTCACCGATCGCCGTGATGACGGTAGCCTTGCGTTCTCGGTGCCCCGACTGGCCGGAAGCTATGCCGGAAGCTTCGCCGGCATGGCCTGGGAGCACGATCGCAGCGCGGGTGGCGTCGCGCTCGGCACGACCCTGTCCTTCGGACTTTCTGCGCTGTTCAACATCGGCCGGGAGCTGAGCGGGATAGGCCGCCCTCACTGAGGTCGAGCTCCCGGGGTGACTTCGACCAAGTCTCACCCCTGGAACCCGGTTGGGGCCGGGGGACCCTTCCACAATCCCTGGGACCAGCCGCCCATGCGGACGCGAGCGAGGTGGCGCGAGGCCGGGCCGGAGGAGGATCGACGCTGGACCGCGGCGTTCGGCGAGCCCCGGTCCCTGATGCGCGGCTCGCCATGAGATCGAGGCGCCACTCGGTCAGCCGGCCCCGGTGAGCAGCCATCACGACTCATCCGACGAGGGCGCCCGCCGCTTGCACCCTCGCCCCGCCCGGCGTAGTGTGGCACATGCTCTCTCCCCTTCTCCGGCCTTCGCCAGCCGTCTGACCGCGTGGTTCGGGCTCCCCCATGACGACTCGCTGGCTCGGTCTCCTGGCTGCTGCCGGACTGGTGGTCTGCCGGGCGCCGCGGGATCGTGCCAACCCGGCCGATGACGACGCGGCCCTGCGCCGGGCGATGGCGGATAGCGGCGGCTGGCCATCCTACGGCCGCGGCTACACCGGCGCTGACCTACAGACTCTCCTGATCCGGAGAGGCTCCAAGCCGTTCATCACCTGACCCGCACCGCCTCGATGCCGACCGTGATCTCCACCGTGTTTCCGACCAGGTCCGTGCCGGCCACGCTCTCGTTGTAGTTGATGCCGAAGTCACGCCGATCCACTTCGCCCGTGGCCTCGAAGGCGATTCGCTCATGCCCTTCGCCGTCCTTGGCGACCCCACGATATTGGCCGGTCAGCGTAATGGGCTTCGAGTGTCCCTTAATGGTGAGGATGCCGCTCACGCTCAGGGTGCTATCGGCCACCGAAAACTCGGTTCCTTCGAAGGTCATCTTGGGATAGCGCCGCACGTCGAAGAACCGCTCCGAACGGAGGTCGGCATCACGATACGCGTTCCCGGTGTTGAGGCTCGCGGTCTGGACCGAAACCTTCACCGCACCTTGCCTCCAGTCGTCCTCGTTCGTCGTGAGGACGGCATACCACTTCTCGAACGTGCCACGCACGCGTCCAACCAGATGCCGGACCCCGAAGTCGACCTGGGAGTGCACCATGTCGACGACCCACTTGGCGTCCGGCGACGTTCGACCGAGAGACGTCTGGGACGCGACCTGGGCGGTCGCTGCCGGAGCCCCCGCCAACAGGGCAGCCAGCCCTACGGCACCCATTCCTGCAAGACGAGCTCTCATAGGCCCCTCCTGGAGAGGACCCCAGCAAGCTAGTGGAGTCTCCCTAAAGGCAACGTGAAGTGAGCGTGCGGGAACGATCATGACGGCGGCGCCCTAAAGCCTTCCTCGCTGCAACTTCATCCCCCCTTCACGCGCGCATTCCTACCGTGTTTCCAACCTTCACTCGGGGCTCGCGATGCGTCATTTTCTCGTTCCCCTGGACGGCTCCGGTTTCGGCGAGACGGCTCTGGCTCTTGCGGCCGCCGTCGCCGAGCGCAAGGGCCGCGCCCTCACAATGGTGACTGTCCGCCCGACGACCGCACATCCTGACATCTCCGCGACCATGAGCGCAACGATCGAGACGTGCTCTCGAACCCACGCACAGGCCTACCTCGAGAGTGCAGCCGAGCAGGTTCGGCGCCGGTTCAACATCGAGCTGCGAACGGCGGTGCTCGAAGGCGAGGCGGCAACGGGGATCGCCGAACACGCCCTCGCCGATCCACCCGAGCTCATCGTCATGAGCACCCACGGTCGTTCGGGACCCAGCCGTCTCTTCCTGGGAAGCGTGGCCGACCGACTGGTTCGGGAGCTGCATTGCCCGTTCATCCTGGTGCGCCCCTCGACGCCGCCGGCCGAGGTCGAGCTTCCTGCCGCCGCCCGGGTGTTGGTGCCGCTGGACGGCTCGCCACTGGCGGAGTCGGTCTTGGACGAGGTGGAGCGACTGTTTTCGCCAGGCCTCGCCACGCTTCATCTGGTGCGGGCTGTCGACCCTGTGGCCGCTTTTCCGATGGGCGCTCCGATGCCGCTGCCGCCGATGGAGCCCGAGTTGGTAGAGGTGCGGCGGGCGGCAGCTAGGGAATACCTGGAAGGCACGGCGTGGAAGCTGCGCCAGGCGGGCTGGCGTGTGGAGTACAAGGTTGTCACCGAGTGGCGTCCCGCGACCGCGGTGCTGAGCTATGCGGAAGCACACGAGTGCGACCTCATCGCCATAGCGACACGCGGACGCGGGGGCGCACAGCGGCTGTTCTTGGGTAGCGTGGCCGACAAGGTCATTCGCGGGGCAGCAACGCCGGTGCTTGTCGTAAATCCCGCTGCCGGCGCGTTCAGTCGAGTTCTTGGCGAGCGGTGGGCGACTGCTTCGGGGCCTGCGGGCACGGACGTCGGCCTCCTGCAGGGCGCTGTCAACGCGAGCGCAGGATTGTAGGCTCGCCCACCGAGCCGCCGCGTTGGAAAAGCGGTAGCAGAATGGCAGGAGCGGGCCCACAAGCGCAAAGGCCGGACACCACTTCTGTGGTGTCCGGCCTTCGCGTTGCCCCTCCAGGGCTCGATCATGACACGAGACGGCATCGCGTCGTCGACCGGAGCTCGGTGGACCTAGGCCACGTCAGGCCAGGCAGTATGTTTGGGTCCAGGCATGGCCCTCAAGACTATGGAGGCCCGCATGGCAATCTCTTCCGCTCCTCGCGACTTTCGAACGCTGGTTGCCGTCGCAAGCCTCGTTGGGGGTCCGCTTCTGATGGCCATCGGCGACCTCTTGCATCCGGAGGAGAGGATGGCCCCCCCTGAGCAAATTGCCATTCTCGTGGCCGACGCTTCCCGCTGGTACACGGCACACCTGCTCCTGTTCGTCGGGATACTACTCTTCATTCCCGGTCTCCTCGCGCTCTCGGCCCTCACAGCTGCACGTAAGCCGGCCGTCGGGTATGCCGCACGTATCCTTATACTGGTGGGGACGACAGCCATCGCCTCGGTCTTTGTGGGCGAGATGCTGGTCGGCCGGTTTGTGTTGGACGGCGCGGACCGGGCTGCGGCCACGGACCTACTCGAGAGCATGTTCTCGGGACCGATCCTCGCCGCCGTGGGCCCGGCAATGCTCGCGTTCTTCGTCGGCACGGCTGCCTTCGCCATTCCGCTGATGCGAACCGGCAGCAAAGTAGGCTGGGCGGCTGCACTCATTCTACTCGGCGTGCTTCTTGTACTCGCCGAGATCCTCACCGCCCAGGTCATTCTCAGCCAACTCGGCAACATTCTGGCCTTTTGCGGCAGCGCAACAGCCGCTTGGCTGATTCTTCGGGGTGCAACTGGCGAGGTCTCTCCTGATCCAGAGGGGCCGCTGGACGTGAGAGCGCGCAGTCGCGGAGATCCTTCCCCTTGAGCCAGAGCACGTCGAACTCTGCATAGTGGAGATTGCCGCCCGTTGGCAGGAGTAGCCGCGACGCAGAACTGTCAGGTAGTGGCTGACCTGCTCACCCCCTCCCGACAGTTGCACGCGGGCTGTTCCGACGTCCCACGCGGTGCTCCCCACTACTCGCAGGGTGTCCGAGGTGATCGTAATTTGCCCCCACTTGGGCGCGTTGGTGGCGATCTGTTTCCGGATTGCGTCCTTCCCAACCGTTACGGATCCGTCACCACTGATCACAACGGCGTCTGGCGTGTACATGCTCGCCACAGCTGTCGAGTCCTTCTTGTTGTAGGCCTCCATGTAGTCCTCTCGAAGCTCTCGAAGTTCATCGCGGGCCGTGCGCACCGGAGTCGTGGGCCGCTTAATTCCCTGCCCCGAAGCGAGGGAAGGAGCCAGACATGCGAGAGCCACTGCTAAGGAAAGACAGAGTTGCAACCGTGGAGTTGTCATGGGACCCTCAGTGTTCTAGTGAAGGCGAGATGCGTCGCTAAGCTACGCCCAGGTTCGCGGCCGGGGTAGACCCTCTTGGCCGACATGCGCTTGGCGGCTCTCCTTGTGGCCGCCACTGCCCTTACAGCGAGCGATGTAACACACCCCGCAGCGCGAGTGAGCCGCTGAGCCAGATCCGCCCGTCACAGTCGGTTCACCAGGCGCTCGAACCGCGGGTTGCCGCGCAGCAAGGCGAAGGTGGGGTCGATCCGAAGCCCGCCCGGCGAGAGGTAGTACGGGATCGTGAGCAGCGGCTCCAGCCGGTCGAGCGCCTTGTCGGGCTCGCCGAAGAGCAGGTAGCTTCATTTCGCGTACCTGCCATGTGGTTTCACGTGATCTAACCGATCTCCGTGCGTACCTATTCGTTAGCTCGGAACCGGAGGCAATCAGCGGAAGTCGTTCTAGCGTCACGGGCCGGGGCCGCGAAGAGATACTGCGGCCGTCGGTGACGTCCTGTTTCCGGCTCCAACGGTTGATTGCGTACTGTCGGAGTGGACAAACTCGCGGACCACGTTCGCAATCGCAACGCTGAAATCGCCCAGCGCTTTGCTCAACGATGCAACCGACTGCTCGGTCGAGGTACCCGCTCCCGAGGCGGTTAGTCGTGTCTCCTTCTCGGCAATCGTTTGCCCCTTTGCGACATCGCGCAGGACCCATCGCCCGACAAGGTGCGCCGTCCCGGCAGTGTCCGTTTCGAAACTCAGCACCTCAATCTCCACCTGATAGGTTGGCCGCTGGCGGCCCGGCCAGGGGTGCACGTTTACCTCATCGGTCTGCAGCAGCACCGCCAGGTCTTGAGCCAGCACGCGGGCAATGTTGTCTTCCAGGGGCTCGGCCCAACGATCGTTCTCCGAGAGGGTAAGACGATTCTGAGAGCTCCGGGTAACGAGCTGGTCCTGATCCAGATATCCCGGCAGGTGGATGGGCCCAACGCTGATCGCACGCTGCACCGACCGTGGCGAACGCATGGCCCCATCCTGCGGGGATTCAGGAAATGGGCTGAGAGTAAAGAGTCCCCAGGGATCCTTCTGCTGCTGGCCGACGTGTACGCATGCTGCCAAGTAGAGGCAGGCGAGCCCCAGGAACATCGCTCGAGCAGACGGACCTCGCATCACTTCTCCCTGGCCACCGGTCTGCCGAAGATGACCGCGCTTGGGTTGCGTTCCATATATCCGGTCAATAGGCGGACCGAGCGGGCAGCAGCCGAAACCTCCTGCAGAGTCCGAGTGAGCTCGGACATCACGGGAGTGTCGTTAAAGGCAGCGTCAGCGTGCTGCAGGACCAGGCCTGCCTGATCCATCATCGCCCCCGCCTTCACGCTGGTCTGGCCCAGATCCGCCGTGAGCCTAGAGACGTTGCTGTCGAGGCCAGTGGCCAGCTGTGACACACTCCCCGCGGCATTGCCCAGCCGGCCTGCGGCATCACCCAGGGATCGGACGGTCAGCTTCAGCTCGGGCGAGCCGACCAGCTGGTGCAGGTCCGCGAAGGCTTGCCGCGCAGAGTCGACGAGGCCCACGAGGTCGCTTGCAGCCAGCTTGGTGAGCACTTCGGTCACGGCCATCCGCGCCTTCTCGGTCGAGGACGGCTCGGTCGGAATCTCGCGGTATCGGAACTTGCGGCTGCGCGGCTGTTGGACAAAGGTGGCCGGACTACGGGGGAAATAGTCCAGCGCCACAAACAGCACCCCGGTGACGAAACTCTCGGTCTGTAGCTGCCCCCGGAGCCCGCCATCAATTGCGTTCTGGTACGCCGCCGGGCTGTTCAGAATGGTCTCGCTGCCACCGAGACTGGTAATCTTTGCGGGGTCGATTCCGATGATCACTGGTATCCGGTAGACGCTCTGATCGGGCTGCAACTGGAGACGGACGTCTTCGACGGAACCGATCTCGACCCCGCGGAACTTGACCGGCGCACCAACGCGGAGGCCGTTCACCGATCCGGGGAAATAGAGCACAAATGCGGAGGTCCGGTGGAAGAAACGACCGGAGCCGAGCAGGACCACCGCCGTCACGGCCAGCAACACGGCCCCGAGCACGAAGGCGCCGATGAGAGCTGGGCTGACACGCTGGTTCAGAGTCATGAGTTGTCTCCCCGGGTCAGGAAGCTCCGGAGCGTGGCATCCTGGGTCCGGGCCAACAGTTCCTTCGGGGGGCCGCTGGCGGTGATCGTACGGCTCGGCATGTCGAGGTAGATGCTGTGAGTACCGATGGCGAAGATGCTGGCCAGGTCATGGCTGACGACCACCACGGTGATCCCGAGGCTGTCGCGCAGGTTGAGAATCAGCTCGTCCAGCCGGCGCGCGCTGATCGGGTCGAGCCCGGCCGAGGGCTCATCGAAGAACAGGATGTCGGGATCCAGCGCTATGGCCCGAGCCAATCCGGCTCGCTTCTGCATGCCGCCGCTGATCTCCGATGGGTAATAGTCCTCGAAGCCTTTGAGACCCACGAGCCCGAGCTTGAGTGCGGCGACCTGGCGAATCTCGACGGGCTTGAGATCCGTGTGCTCCTCCAGCAGCAGCCCGATATTTTCACTCAGGGTCATCGCGCTCCACAGGGCGCCGCCCTGAAACAGGACGCCGACATTCCTGAGAATCCGTAATCGCTGTCTTGGGTCCGCCGTGGTAAAGTTCTGTCCCTCGTAGTGGATGCTGCCGTGCGCCGGCTGATTGAGGCCGATCAGGTGTCGCAGCAGGGTGCTCTTGCCGCTCCCGCTGCCGCCCATGATGATGAAGACGTCGCCCCGGTTGACGGTGAACGTCATGTCGCGCATCAGCACGAAGCTTCCGTATGCCATGGTGAGATCGCGCACCGTGATGCAGGGCGTCGCTCCGTGTCCGGCGGCAGACTCGTCGGCCATCAGATCCCCAGGACGTAGAACAGGAAGGCGAACACGCCGCAGGCCACGATGATGGCAACCATGCTGGTCACGACGGCTGAGGTGGCTGCCCTTCCGACGGCCGACGCGCTGCTGCCGGCCTGCAGGCCGCGCACGCAGCCGGCACCCGCGATCAAGCCGCCATACACGGCGCTCTTGAAAAGGCCGCCGACGGTGTCGCCCAGGCGGACGGCGTGGGTGGTTTGCCCGATGTACATCGTCCACGAGAGATCCAGCATCCCGACGCCGATCGTGGCCCCGCCGAGGATGCCGACGAAGTCGGCGTAGAGGCAGAGCAGCGGCATCATCAGGACCAGTGCCATAACCCGGGGCAGAACCAGAAATTCAGGGATCGAGAAGCCCGCGGTCGTGAAGGCGTCGAGCTCCTGGGTCACCTTCATGGTGCCAAGCTCGGCCGCGAACGAGGCGCCGGTGCGGCCCGCCATCAGGATGGCGCTCATCAGCGCGCCCATCTCCCGGGTCATGGCCACGCCGACCAGATTGGCGACGTAGATCTGGGCGCCGAATTGTTTGAGCTGGACGGCGCCAACGAATGCGAGAATGACTCCCACCAGGAAACTGATCAGGGTCACGATGGGGAGCGCCTCGCCCCCACACTGCTGGATCAGCAACCAGAGGTCGGAAGCCCGATAGCGCGCGTTTCTCCGGACGAGCCGAACGGACGCGAGGGTCATGCTGCCGAGGAACGAAAGGGTTTCGCCTCCCCCAGCGACGACAGCGAGGGCGTGCGCGCCCAGGCGCTCGAGGAACGGAGGCGTGCTGAGTTCCTTGCGGGCGCCGGCTCGTTCGGGCACCGCCACGGCCAGGTCGAGAAGGTTGTGCAGGCCGGTCGGCAGCGCCGTGGCGTCGAGCGCTACGCCTCGTTCGCGGCAGCTGTCGCTGACCCCGGCGAGAAAAGCCAGGATGCTGCTGTCCCAGAGACCCAGCTCCTGGGCATCGAACGCGACTTTCGACGGGGGCGGCTCCCGCCGTAATGCGGTTTCAAGGGCAGCGGCGGAGGCAAGCCCGTTCCGCAATTCCCATCGTCCGGCAAGCCGAATCAGGAGGACATTGCTCTCGACCCGGTCAATCGCGACTTGATTCATCGGGCCCTCCCAGGTTGCACTCGTGACCTCGGCGCCTGCGTGCAGGTGCCGGAACCCGCCCTGGGATCCGTAGCCCAGGAAGTAGCCCAGTTGGATGTTGACCACCCCAAGCGGCTCGAATGGCTCATTAGAAGCCGAACGCCGTTCCTGCCTGCAGCAGCGTGCCTTCGCTCGAGGATTCGACGCCGAACGACAGCGCGGTACGATGATCGAGCATCGCCAGCCAGATTCCGCCGCCGCCGCCGCTGTGCCAGCCGCCCGGGGAGTCCCCATCGAGGTACACCCGGCCGGCACCGAGGTTGCCATAGACTCCCCAGACGGCGGGGAGGGCCAAGTGGCTGTGACCGGCCGTCAGGCGGAGCTCGGCACCCCCGTACACACTCGCATCCCCGGCGAACCGGTTCGTGTGATACCCAGGCAGAGTGGCTGCCCCGCCCAGGAAGGCTGACTCGAAGAACGGAAACGAGCCCCACACGCGGCGGCCGCCGGCACGGAGTGCCAAGGTGGGCTGCCCCGGCAGTGCGGCCGAGGCAAATGCCTCCGCCTTCACCTCGCCGGAACCGTACGTGCTGGGCACGTCCCATAGGCCCGGCTCGACCTCGCCCGCGACGGTCACGTGAAGCCCGTGGCGCGGGTCCAGGGACCGGTCCCGGGTATCAAGCTCGATCCCGAGTCGGCCGCCCACTTGTCCGAAGTTTCGCCCGCCGAGCAGGGTGTCGCGGAGCGAGGCGATGAAGCGTCCGGTGTTGTCTTCCGTCCGCGACCAGCGCGCCACCGGCCCGAGGCTCACCTGCACGCTCCGCCCGACCGGCACCACGAAGGCGGGCTCCAGCGCATAGACCTGCTGGTTCACCCGGTAGAAGTCCCGGCTTCCGTCGTTCGGGGTGTCGTTCCCGACCCCATAGTAGCGCAGCACCTCCGCGCCCGAGGCCAGGGCGTGCACCCGCCAGAAGTGTGAGGTGTTCTCGGGGTGAAAGGCCGCATCCAAGTCCGCCCGGGGAGCCGACGCGCCGGTCGAGTACCCGGCCCGCAGGCGGATCTCGGAGGCGAACGGGTTCCGGCGGAAGCCGTACTGCGTGCGGAGCAGCCCCGCACCCACGAACAGCCCCACATCACTGTTCGCCTCGATCCAGGGCAAGGGGCGCGACCACGTGCCCCACTCACGCGCCGGGTAGCGGTTGGTGTCGCTCCCGATCCACTCATCGTGGCGCTTGGTGTTCACCGCCACCCGGCGGATGCCCTCGGTGGTGGTGTGCCCGGAGTCGTCGTAGAAGTGAAGCCCGCCGCGCCGGGTCGAATCGACCATGGCGTCGTCGCCGCCGCCGCCCACGACCCGAATCCGGATGCGCGGGCCGGCGGAGCCGCGGACGATCACCCGGTCGTCGCCGCCCCA
>Ga0310810_10008336_pt1 | contig 11916 bp, 6 predicted proteins | sample NCmetagenome_FD_207641 | JGI IMG/M metagenome (GOLD analysis project Ga0310810, IMG submission 207641) | Soil microbial communities from experimental microcosm in Duke University, North Carolina, United States - NC | ecosystem: Engineered > Artificial ecosystem > Soil microcosm > Unclassified ...
TGCGCGGCCGCTCGCGCCGTGGCGCCGCCGCGGGCCGCACGGCGACTGCCTGCCGCGCCTCGCCGGCAGCAGGCGCGATCTTGGCGCTGCCCTGCCGCTTGCGTCCCTGCCACTTCCCTTTCACGCGCTGCGCCTGCTGGCGGATGCCGGCGACCGCTTCGGCGAGCGAGGCCTCCCAGCTGGCAGAGTCGCCGACGGCATGCAGGAAATGCTCGCCGCGCGCGTGCACAGTGATTTCGGCGCGATGGCGGTGCTTCTCGCGGGTCAGCACCGCCTGTGCCGACACCGCACTGTCGTTCAGCAGTCGCTCGAGCTTGCCGATCTTGTGGTCGACGAGGCGCCGGAGAGCCGGGGTGATTTCGATGTGACGGCCGGTGAGTTCGAGTCGCATATGGTTCGCTCGGCTGAGGACCTCGCGTACTTCTGCGGGGCGGAGTTAATACAGGACTTTGCGCTGATTGGATGTCGGGATTTTGAGTTCCTCACGGTATTTCGCGATCGTGCGCCGCGCGAGCACCAGGCCCTCGCGCTGCAGGATGCTGACGATTTTCGAATCGCTGAGAGGCTTGCGCGGATCTTCGTTCTCGATGATCTTCCGGATGCGCTGCTTGATCGTGACCGACGAGACGCTCTCGCCGTACGAACTGCTGATGCCGCTGTGGAAGAAGTACTTCATCTCGAACACGCCCTGCGGCGTGTGCATGTACTTGTTCGTCACGACGCGGCTGACGGTCGATTCGTGCATGCCGATGTCGTTGGCGACGTCGCGCAACACGAGCGGGCGCAGGTGCTCGATGCCGTGGTCGAGGAAGTCGCGCTGGAAGTTCACGATGCTCTTCGCGACCTTGAAGATGGTTTTCTGGCGCTGCTCCACCGATTTGATCAGCCAGAGCGCAGACCGGAACTTGTCCTTCACGTACGCGCGCGTCTCGTCCGTGTTGTCCGCCGCGCTCTTGTCGAGCAGCCGGCGGTAGACCGGACTGATCCGCATCTGCGGCAGCCCGTCCTCGTTGAGGACGACGACGTATTCGTCCTCCACCTTCATGACGTAGACGTCGGGAATGACGTACTGCGACTGCGTCGGGTTGTAGCGGCTGCCCGGCTTCGGATCGAGATGCCGGATGATCTCGACGTGCTCCTTGAGGTCGTCAATCGACATCCCCAGCTTGCGGGCGATCTCCGGCACCTGGTGGTTCTGCAGCAGGCGCAGATGGTCGGTGACGATCTTTTCGGTCGGCGTGTTCTCGAGTCCGAGATGCCGGAGCTGCAGCAGGAGGCATTCCTGAAGATCGCGCGCGGCGACCCCGGTCGGATCGAACGCCTGCACCATCCGCAGCGCGCGTTCGACGTCGGCGACGGCCCACGGGCCCATCGCCGCCAGCTCCTCGAACGACGCGACGAGATAGCCGTCGTCGTCGAGATTGCCGATGATGGCCGAGCCGATTTCCCGCATCAGCGGGTCGTCAGTCTGCATCGAAAGCTGCCACATCAAGTGGTCCGCCAGCGAGCTCGACGTCGACAGCGTGTTTTCGATGGGCGGCAGCTCTTTGACTTCCTGGGGCGCCTTCGGCCGGTACCCGTCGTCCAGGTAGTCGCCGAAGAAGTACTCGTAATCCTGATCGTCCCAGGTGTCGGTCTTGTTGACCTGCTGTTCGGGCTCCGTTTTCTCAGGGGTCGTGGCAGCTTCGGCCGGCTGGAGGTCCTCGGTGGGGACCTCCTCCAGCATCGGGTTCTCCACCATCTCCTGATTGAGAAGATCCGACAGCTCCAGCGTCGACATCGGCAGCAGCTTGATCGCCTGCTGTAGCGATGGCGTCAGAATGAGCTTTTGAACGAGCTTGGTATGAAGCTTCTGCTGAATGCCCATGGCGAAGGCGCGGTCAGCTAAGTCCTTGTCTTATGTTCAATTTGCATCAACAGCTGTACTGCACAGTCAGGCGCGTCCGTGAAGCACGCCTCAGCTGATGCAATTCCCACGCCTATTTTAGTCCAATCGGAAGTCGGTCCCGAGATAAATCCGCCGGACGTCGTCATCGGCTGCGAGCACACCGGGCGTGCCGCTGCGGAAGATTGCGCCGTCGTGGACGATGTACGCGCGATCCGTGATCTTCAGCGTCTCGCGCACGTTGTGATCCGTCACGAGCACGCCGATGCCGCGCTCTTTGAGGTGAAAGATGATCTTCTGGATGTCGGAGACCGCGATCGGATCGATGCCCGCAAACGGTTCGTCGAGCAGGATGAATTGCGGCGACACGACGAGGGCGCGCGTGATCTCGGCGCGGCGACGCTCGCCGCCCGACAGCGTGTGCGCCGGCGCCTGCGCGAGCGGCGTCAGATTGAGCTCGGCGAGGAGATCTTGCAGCCGCGTCCGCCGTTCGGCACCGCTGAGGCCGAGCGTTTCGAGAATCGCCAGGATGTTCTGCTCGACGGTCAGCCCGCGAAAAATCGACGGCTCCTGCGGCAGATAACCGATGCCCTTTCGCGCCCGGATGTACATGGGGTCGTCGGTGACGTCGGCGCCGTTCAACTCCACGCGGCCCGAGTCGGGCGCGGTGAGACCGACCGTCATGTAGAACGTCGTCGTTTTGCCCGCGCCGTTCGGCCCGAGCAGGCCGACGACCTCGCCCGACGCGACGTCGAGGCTGACGCCGCGCACGACGGTCCGGCCCCCATACGACTTGGTGAGGTCGTGCGTGCGGAGAGTCGGCATCCGGGATTTAGGAGCCTAGGGGCATTTCCCGCCCCCCTTCGTCTGCGTGCGGATCTGGTCGCTGCCGTCGACGACGATCGTGTCGGCGCCTTTGTTGAACGTCAACGTCTTGCCGGTCGTCTTGCGGCCGCACGAATCGGTGATTTCGACCGGACGGCCGCCGACCACGTATTTGTCGTCCGCGGTCGTGTAGGTGAGTCTCGACCCGACGGTCAGACGGTTTTGCTCGCGGAGTTTCAGGTTCTCGTACCCTTCCGCGCGATCCAGCTCGTCACCCGACTCTTTGAGGAACAACTCGATCTTGTCGGCGTTCATGTCGCCTTCCGGCCCGGTCATGTGCGCCGTGCCGATGTACGTGAGCCGGCGCGTCGCATCGTCGTAGGCAAACTCCTTCGCGGTGCCGGTGGATCGCGAGCGGGTTTTCTTTCCGTCCTTGTCGGTCTGATCGAGCACCGTCGTCGTCGTGACGGGGCCCTTGGCCGTCAGGTTGCCGGTCTTCTGATCCAGCGTGATGTCGGAGGCCTTGATCGACGTGTCGCCCTGAAAGAGGCGCGAGTTCCCGATGTACGTCGCCTTCGATGCATCGTTGTCGTAGTCCAGCGAGTCGGCAAGCACAGTGACCGCCTGGTCCTGCTTCAGCATCGTCGGCATCTTGGTGCCGCCATCCTTGTCGCCGGGTTTCGGCGGCTGCAGGACGCTTTTCACAGGACTCCCTGTCGCCGTGACGTGCGGACCCGCGAGCGTGACCTGGATCTCGACTCCGTCGACGGCGACGCGATCGTTGACCATGTGCGGCGCTTCGACGCCGGGCTCCGAGCCGCTCAGCTCGAGCGTGCCGTTGTCGACGTCGTAGACGCCGACGGCGGCGTCGGCGGTGAGCGTTCCGTCGACGAAGCGCACCTTGTGCGTGAACCTCGCGTCTTCGATCTCGCTGAAGCCGGATTTCAAGCCCACGTCGAGCGTGCCGGCGGTGGCGTGACGGTCGACGTCGGTGCCGCGCTCACGAAAGTCGACGCTGCCGGTAAATCGGGCCTTGGTCAGTCCGTGCTCCGCGTCGCCTTGCGCGTCCAGCGACTGCGATCGAATCGTGCGGCCCGGTGTATTCGGGTCCGGCGGGAACGTGAGCAGGACGTTGTCTTTCGCCGACAGCGCGACCGGCGTCGATCCGTCCGGCGCCATGGTCACGTCGATCGTCGGGGCCTCGATGCGTCGCCCCTCGGTGCCGGCTTCACTGGCCAGGTGCAGGACACCCTCGCCTGCGATGAACGCGCGCTGGAGGGTCTCGCCGTCCGCGGCGTATTTCAGGTTCAACTCGCGGCCCGTCACCGACTCGAGCGTCCCGGGCGCCGGCCGCCGCGTCGTGATACGACCGCCGCCGTGCAGTTCCACGCTGTCGACGTGGTTCTCGTCGTCGGTCAGGCGCGCGATCACGTTGTCGGATTCGATCGTCTGCGACGGACGCCGAATGGTGACGGTCTTTTCGAAGCGCAGATACTTGTCGCGCCGCGCGAAGTCCGCTGTTCCCGACGTCACGTCGGCGGAGTCGGCCCCGTCGCTGTCGGGGGCGATGATCACATGCGCGTCCGCGAGGATCGAGAGGATGTCGCGGCCCTTGTCGTACGTCATGCCGGTGCCCGAGCCGCGCACACGGCCGCGCGCGAAGTCGGCCGGTCCCGGCGTACGAACGGCGCCGTCGCTCTCCTCGTACGTCGCGTGTTCGGTATGGAGCGTCATGCCGTCCGATGCGGTCAGCCGCACGTCGCCGTCGAGGACGAAGGTCGACTCCTTCGCGCCGACGCGCCCTTCGTTCGCGGTGACCTTGAATGTACGGCCGCCGCTGCCCCGCTCGGGCGCCTCGATGGTGACGCCGAACAGCTTGGTCGACCCGTCCTCGTAGGTGAGCTGCCTCTTGGCGTAGACGGTGAACGCCTCGCGGTTGGCGTCGAAGCGAAAAATGCTGCCGGACGTGCTCTCAGCGACGGCTTTCGGATCGGCTTTGACCACCGAAGGCGGGACAGGCTCGGGCGTGCGGCTCTTCAGTTGGCGCGCTACAAAGCCTGTGAATGCGATCGCGAAGACCGCGACGAACCAGCGGACGTACTTTCTCATCACTCACAGGGCCGCTTCGCGGACGTCGGCCAGCGTCAGCTCGACGAAGGTCTCACCATTGTACTGGTTCTGGTCGAGCGAGAACGCCACGTCCACGGCGGCCTTGTGCGACTCGAGGTACTCGTGCCGCTCTGCGGCGCGCCAGGCCATCGCGCGGAAGACTCGGCCGTCCTGCTTGAGCGCCATCTTCAGATGCCGCTCTTTCACCTTGCGCGGGCCGTCGATGATCGCGACGCCGCGAGCGGCGAACACCGGCCGCGGATTGCCGGCGCCGAAGGGCGCGAGCGAGACGACGCCCTCCGCCATCTGACCGGTGATGCCGCGGAACGTCAGATCGCCGTCGATCCGAAGCCGCGGCATCAGGTCTTCGGGCCCCAGCGTTTCGTCGGCGACGTCGTTGATGGCGCGGCGGAGCTCCGACACGCGGGCGGCTTCCATGGTCAGCCCCGCCGCCTGCGTGTGGCCGCCGAAGCGCGCAAAGAGGTGCGCACACCGTTCCAGCCCGCCGAGCATGTCGAAGCACGGAATGCTGCGGCACGACCCATGCGCGACGCCGTCCTCCATCGATAGCACGATCGCCGGCCGGTGGAAACCGTCCACGAGCTTCGACGCGACGATGCCGATGACGCCGCGATGCCAGCCTTCCCCCGCGACGACGAGGATCGATCGCGCGCCGATGTCCGGGTCCGTCTGCACCTGCTTCTTCGCAGCGGCGAGAATCCCGGCTTCTTCTTCCTGTCGCCGCGTGTTCTCCGTGTCGAGCTGCAGCGCCAGCTCGCGCGCCTCGTCGATCGTCCCTTCGTCGACGGCCAGCAGCAGGCGCGTGGCGATATCCGGCGTGCTCATACGCCCCGCCGCGTTCACGCGCGGCGCCAGCACGAACCCGATGTGATAGCCGTCGATCGTCTTCCCCGTGAGCCCGCAGACGTCGATGAGCGCGCGCAGGCCGACTTTGTGCGGCCCGCGCGACAGCAGACCGAGCCCGAGCTTGGCGATGACGCGGTTCTCGCCGACGAGCGGCACGACGTCGGCCAGCGTGCCGATCGCGGCAACCTTGACGAAGCCCGGCAGCCACGCTTCCCGTCCCGCGTGTCGACACAGCGCCTGCACCAGCTTCAACGCGACGCCCACGCCGGCGAGGTACTTGTCGGGATACGCGCAGTCGTGGCGCTTCGGGTTCACCACCGCGAGCGCCGGCGGCAGCGTCTGGTCCGGCTCGTGATGGTCGGTGATGATCAGATCGACGCCGAGCTCGCGCGCCTTCACGGCGGCATCGGCGCCGCGGATGCCGCAGTCGACCGATACGACGACTGAGACGCCCTCGGCGTGCAGCCGCTCGATCGCCGTCGGCTGCAGGCCGTACCCGTCGCGCAGCCGCTCGGGAATGAAGTGGACAACGTCCGCGCCGAGGAGCTCCAGCGCGCGGCGCAGAATCACCGTCGACGTGATCCCGTCCACGTCGTAGTCGCCATGAACCGCGATCCGCTCACGGCGCGCGATGGCACCGAGCAGCCGGTCGACGGCGATACGCATATCGGCCAGCCGCATCGGATCGTGTAAGTGGTCGAGCGACGGGTTGAGAAAGCGGGCGGCTGATTCCGGATCTGACAGGCCGCGCTGACACAAGAGGCGCCCGATCATCGGCGGGACCCCGAGCGCGGACGCGAGCGCGGCAGCCGCGGCCTCATCGCAGGCCAGCCGATCCCAACGCGGCGCGACAGTCGCAGTCACGCGCTACCCACGCGGGAACGAGCTACCCGTCTCGTCGATGAAGTCCACGTCGGCTCTCCCCATGTGTCGGAACTTGTCGTACCGCTTCGCGAGTCGCGTATCGCTCGGCAGCGCCGAAACTTCCGCGAGCACGCGCATCAGCACCGCGTCGACGTGCGCCGCGGCGGCCGACGGGTTGTTGTGCGCCCCTCCGGTTGGCTCCGCGACGATTTCGTCGATGATGCCGGTGCGGAGCAAATCGGGGGCCGTCAGTTTGAGCGCTTCGGCTGCTTCGACTTTCTTCGACGGATCGCGCCACAGGATGGCGGCGCAGCCTTCCGGCGGAATCACGCTGTAGATGGCAAACTCCTGCATCAGGACGCGGTCGCCGATGGCGATCCCCAACGCCCCGCCGCTCCCGCCCTCGCCGCTGACGATCACGACGATCGGCGTGTCGAGCACCATCATGTCGCGAAGGTTCACGGCGATCGCCTCGGCGACGCCGCGCTCCTCCGATTCGATTCCCGGAAACGCCGCCGGCGTGTCGACGAACGCGATGATCGGCCGTGAGAATTTCTCGGCGAGCCGCATCGCACGGAGCGCCTTGCGATACCCCTCGGGCCGGGCGTAGCCGAAGTTGCGGAAGATCTTGTCTTTCGTATCGGCGCCCTTCACATGTCCGACGATGAGCACCGGCTGCCCCTTGTAGTCGGCGAAGCCGGTCATGATGGCGTGATCGTCGGCGAAGCGCCGGTCGCCGTGGAGCTCGGTAAAGCCCGTGAACAGGTGCTCGATGTAGTACTCCAGGCCCGGGCGGTTCGGATGGCGCGCGACGAGCACGCGCTGCCAGGGCGTCAGCGACCGATAGAGCTCCGCGCGCACCGAATCGATGCGGCGACGCATCGCCTCGATTTCGCGTTCGCGTGCGTCAGTCCGCGGCTGGAGGCCGAGCGTCTCGATTTCCTTCAGCAGCGCCTCGATCGGTTCCTCGAATTCGAGCAGCTCGGTCGCCATCTAGCGAAGTTCCACCGATCCGGCGCCCACGAGCCGCTCGACCTCGGCGACGAGCGTCGACGACGGCGTCACGCGAATCTGGGCGGTCACGTCGACGGTCACACGCAGGCGGTGCGGCGCCTCGCCGGTTTCCAGTTCGAACGAGACGCGGCGATCGCCGCGATGCCGGGAAAGAATCTCGCCAAGCGCCTCGAACGTGCGTCGATCGGCCGGCTTGCGCAGGTGGATGGCGACCTCGCGCGCAACGCGTTCGCGAATGGTCTCGAGCGGCGAGATGTCCGTCGCGAGCATCCGCGACGATTCATCGTCGCGCTCCAGCTTTCCCCGCACGAAGACCAGGCGGCCGACGTCGATGAGCGACCCGCAGCGCTGAAAGGCTTCCGGAAAGACCACGACCTCGAGCGTCCCCTGCGCGTCGTCGAGCACGAAGACCGCCATGCGGTCGCCTTTGCGCGTCTTGAGCGGACGAACTGACGCGATGATGCCGCCGAGGCTCGTGTCGGCCTCGATCGGCCGTGGCTTGCCGCCCGCCCATCCGTTGTCCGCGCTCGCGGCGAGGGGCGCCGTGGCGAGCTCGCCGATGCGCAGTGCGCCGGCCTGCCGGAGCAGGTCTGCGTACGGGTCGAGTGGATGGCCGCTCAAGTAGAGGCCGAGGGTTTCCTTCTCGAAGCCGAGCTGCTCGGCCTCGGTCCAGGGTTTGGCATCAGGGAGGCGGATGCCCGACGCGCCGTTGCCGTTGTCGGCGGCCGATTCGCCGCCCGCGCCCATCATCGCGCCGAACAGCTGCGCCTGGCCTTCGTTGCGATCGCGCTGCACGCGCGCGCCGTGTTCGCAGACGGGGTCGATGGCAGCGAAGAGCCGCGGCCGGAACGCCGCGGTCGGCAGATCGGTGTAAGGCGTGCCCGCCGCGAGCGTGTCGAATGCCCCTGCCTTGACGAGGCTCTCGAACACTCGCTTGTTGACGAGACGGAGATCGAGGTCTTCGCAGAGTGCCGTGAGCGACGCGATGCGTCCGTGTTTCCCGCGGACGTCCAGCAGCGATTCGATGGCGCCTTCGCCGACGTTCTTGATCGCCGTGAGGCCGAACCGGACGCCCAGCCCGGGCTCGACCGTGAAGCGCAATTGGCTGGCGTTGATGTCGGGCGGGAGCACGGGAATCCCGCGCTCGCGGCACTCCGACAGGTACAGCGCGAGCTTGTCGGTGTTCTGCGCCTCGATGGTCAACAGCGCCGCCGCGAAATGCCACGGATAATTGGCCTTGAGATACGCGGTCTGGTATGCGAGCAGCGCGTACGCGGTCGAGTGCGCCTTGACGAACCCGTAGCCCGCGAAGTTCTCCATCAGATCGAAGATCTGGTCGGCCTTCTTGTGAGGGATGCCGTTGGCGACGGCGCCGCCGACGAACTTGGCGCGCTGCGCCTGCATCACGTCGGCCTTCTTCTTCCCCATCGCCTTGCGGAGGAGATCGGCCTGGCCGAGCGTAAACCCGCCGAGCTCCCGCGCGATGCGCATCACCTGCTCCTGGTAGGCGATGACGCCGTAGGTCTCACGCAGGATCGGCTCGAGATGCGGCAGCTCGTATTTGATTTCGGTCTTGCCCTGCTTGCGCGCGATGTAGTCGTCGACCATGCCGCCGCGCAGCGGGCCCGGGCGATAGAGGGCGTTGAGCGCGCTGAGGTCCTCGAGCGACTGCGGCTTGGCCTTGCGCAGAATCTCGCGCATGCCGCTCGACTCGAACTGGAAGATGCCGTAGGTCTGGCCTTCGTGGAAGATCTGGAACGCCTTCGCATCGTCCAGCGAGATGCGATCGATGTCGATCTCCTCACCCGTTGTCCGCTTGATCTCCTTGACGCAGTCGTCGATGAGTGTGAGCGTGCTGAGACCCAGGAAGTCCATCTTCAGCAGCCCGACGCGCTCGATGTCTTTCATCGACCACTGGGTCACGATTTCGTCGTGCGCCCCGCGGTACAGCGGCGCGTACTCGGTGATCGCCTGGGGCGCGATCACGACACCGGCCGCGTGGACCGACGCATGGCGCGTCATCCCCTCGAGTCGCCGGGCGACGTTCAGGAGCTCTTTGACCTTCGGATCGGTCTGCTCCATCTGCCGGAGCGCTTCGTTCTCCTCGAGCGCTTTGTCGAGCGTCATATCGAGCGCGGCCGGGATCTGCTTGGCCACACGGTCGACGTCGGCGAACGGCATCTCGAGCACCCGGCCCACGTCGCGGACGACCGCGCGCGCCTTCATCGTGCCGAAGGTGATGATCTGGGCGACGTTCTCGCGGCCGTACTTCTGCGTGACGTACTCGATCACTTCCCCGCGCCGGCGCTCGCAGAAATCGATGTCGATATCCGGCATCGAGATGCGCTCGGGATTGAGGAAGCGTTCGAAGATCAGATTGAAGTCGAGCGGGTCGACATCGGTGATCCGCAGGCTGTACGCCACGAGGCTGCCGGCGGCGGACCCGCGTCCTGGTCCGACGGGGATGCCGCGCTCCCGGGCGTACCGGATGAAGTCCCAGACCACCAAGAAGTAGCCCGGGTATTTCATCCGCTTGATCATGTCGATTTCGTACGACAGTCGCTGCTCGTACTCGTCGACCGTGTGTCGCAGTGTGCCGGCCGCGGCCAGCTGCTGCAACCGCGGAAGCCTGGTCGCGAACCCGTCGCGGGCCACTCGCTCGAAGTAGTCGTCCAGGGTGAAGCCGGCAGGCACGTCGAAGTTCGGCAGATAGTTCTCGCCTTCGCCGAACTTGACGTTGCACCGCTCGGCGATGCGCGCCGTGTTGGACAAGGCCGCTGGGAAATCCTTGAAGACGGCGGCCATTTCCTCGGGCGACTTCAGGAAGAACTGCCGCCCTTCGTACCGCAGCCGCTTCGGATCGCTGAAGGCTTTGCCGGTCCCGATGCAGAGCAGGACGTCGTGCGGATGCGCGTCGGTCTCGCGCAGGTAGTGCACGTCGTTGGTGCACACGAGGCCCAGGCCCAGATCCGTCGCAATCGCCGGAATGCCGGAGTTGACGATCCGCTGTTCGTCGATGCCGTGCCACTGCATTTCGAGGAAGAAGTTCTGCGGACCGAGTATGTCCCGATACGCAGCCGCCGCTTCCCGCGCCTTCCGCTCCTGCTGCCGCGAGAGGCCTTCGGCGACTTCACCCTTGAGGCAGCTGCTCAACCCAATCAGTCCCTTGGCGTGCTCGGCGAGCAGCGCCTTGTCGATGCGCGGCTTGTAGTAGAAGCCTTCGGTGTAGCCGGCGGACACCAGCTTGATCAGATTTCGATAGCCCTCCAGCGTCTCGGCCAGCAGCACCAGGTGGTTGGCCGTTTCTCCCGGGTTGCCGTTCTTGCTGCGGCGATCGCCGGGCGCGACGTACACCTCGCAGCCGAGGATCGGCTTGACGCCGCGCTGATACGCATGGTCGTGAAAGATGACCGACGAAAACAGATTCCCGTGCTCCGTCACGGCAATCGCCGGCATCTTCAACGCCGCCGCATGGTCGAGCAGCTCGTCGATTCGGCACGCGCCGTCGAGCAGCGAATACTCAGTGTGCAGATGCAGGTGAACGAATTCGGTCATTCCCACTCGATCGTCGACGGTGGCTTTGAGCTGATGTCGTACACCACCCGGTTGATGCCCTTCACGTCGTTCACGATGCGCGACGAGATTCTCGCGAGCAAATCGTGCGGTAGACGCGCCCAGTCGGCCGTCATGCCGTCGCGGCTTTCCACGGCGCGGATCGCGGCCGTGTACTCATATGTCCGCTCGTCGCCCATGACCCCGACGCTCTGCACGGGCAGCAGCACGGCAAAACTCTGCCACAACCGCGTATACCAGCCCGCCCGCTTCACTTCCTCGACGACGATAGCATCGGCCTTGCGCAGAAGCGCCAACCGTTCGGCGGTCACGGCCCCGAGAATCCGCACCGCGAGGCCTGGCCCGGGAAATGGCTGCCGGACGACGAATTCCTCCTCGAGCCCGAGCGCGCGGCCGACCTCTCGCACTTCGTCCTTGAACAGTTCACGCAGCGGTTCGACGAGCGTCATTCGCATGCGCTCCGGCAGGCCGCCGACGTTGTGGTGGCTCTTGATGAGCGACGCCTGGCCGACGATCGGCACCGATTCGATGACGTCCGGATAGAGCGTCCCCTGCGCCAGAAAATCCACCTGGCCGAGCCTGGCCGCCTCCGCCTCGAACACGTCGATGAACGTGGCGCCGATGATCTTCCGCTTCCGCTCCGGATCGGTCACCTCCGCCAGCCGGTCGAGAAACAGCCGTGACGCGTCGACGAACGTCAACGGAAGCTGCAGCCGCTCGAAGCGCTTGCGGACCTGCGACGCTTCGTCGAGCCGCAGGACGCCGTTGTCGACGAAAAT
>Ga0310810_10008337_pt1 | contig 11916 bp, 12 predicted proteins | sample NCmetagenome_FD_207641 | JGI IMG/M metagenome (GOLD analysis project Ga0310810, IMG submission 207641) | Soil microbial communities from experimental microcosm in Duke University, North Carolina, United States - NC | ecosystem: Engineered > Artificial ecosystem > Soil microcosm > Unclassified ...
CTGAAGTAGAAATGCTGAATGCTGAGTGCTGAATGCTGAATGAAAAGCAGCGGCGCCGCTCTCAGATCGTTCAGCATTCAGAATTCAGCATTCAGAATTCTCTCAGTCTCGACTCACCAACACGATCGAGATTCCACCGTGACCATCGTCGCGCGCGTTGATGGAGAAGTGCTCGTCGACCGCGGCCGCTGCGGCGCGCAGGTTTTTCATCGAATCTTCGGTGATCGGATCGCCGATCTTGAGGCCGGCCCGCTTCAGCACTTCACCGGCGGCGTCTTGTGAGACGCGCTCGGTCTTGAAGGCGACGAGCCGCAACGGGCCCTCGGACTTTTGCCGCTCGGAGCGTTCGACGGTGTAGGGTCGGCGTTCCTCTCCGGCGCGAATCTTCTCAATCTCCTGCCTGGCAGCGACGAGCTTCTGCTTGTACTCATCCCGCTGACTTGGCGTGAGCGATTGATCCTGCACCGCGTGTTCCAGCTCCTCGATCAGCCGCTCGAGCTGCTGCGGCCGGGTGAGCTCGCCCGCTACTCTCTCCTTCATCTCTACTGTGTAGGCCACGCCACGATACTCGGCGTTCGCCGCCAAGAGACTGAAATGAAGGGTTGCCTGCGTTGATGCGGACCGGATGGACGATGGCGAGTAATGCCAGCTGAGGACCGACTCGAGCGCCGCCTTTCTCAACTCGTCGGGACCGTTGAGCACGCGTGCGTCCGATACCTCTCCGTGGTCGTCGACAGCAATATCGAGCGTGACGTCACCTTCCACTCGCTGTTCGATGGCGCGTTTGGGGTACTCGGGTAACTCGCCGTGCAAAAGGTGCTCTCCCCCTTTTACGATGGTCACGGGCTTGTTGGTCGCCGTCTGCGGCTGTCCCTGGGCTTCGAGCGGAAACGATCGGACCACCAAAAGGGCGGCGAGTGCGAGCGCGCCTGCGCTGGCACCCATCGCGAGAATCAATCGACGTGTCGTCATGGTGCTCTCCTGCAGAATTTGCGCGACGCGCTTCTTCAGCAGGCTTCGCCGGAGAAACGCAGGCGCCGGGGTGAGAATGCCTGGGGATTTCGCGATCGCCACAGCCAGCAACGCCTCGACGTAACGCTCGCGCGATTCAATCAATCGGACCGCCGCCTGATCGACGACCTGCTCGCGGGTCAACTGGATGCGGCCAATCAGCCACCACACGGCTGGATGGAACCAGAGAATCGTCCGTACGCCTTCCTCGACGATCTGGAACAGCCAGTCGCGACGACGCACATGGAGCAATTCGTGACAGGCAATGGCGTGTAGAACTGACTCCTCCATCGACGCCACGCCGGGAGGGAACACGACGACCGGACGCCGCAGTCCAAACGTGATCGGACCAGCGATCCTGGCCGACACATACATGGCCGCGGTGGTACCGACACGGGTTTGGGCGCGGGTGATGGCCTCAGGCAACGGTGCGAGCGGTGTGGCCTCTCGCCGGATTCGACCGAGCACCCAGGCACCGATGACCAGCCAGCCGCCGCGCGCCACCAGTCCGGCACCGAGCATGACGAGCACGATGCTCTCCACCGTCATCGACGGCTTCGCCGGTGAAGAGACCGGGGTCTTGGCCGCGACTGTTGGCGCATCGGCCACCTGGGTTATCACCGCTGACGCCGCCGCCGGCGGCGTCAGCACTCGCCAGGGCTGGCAGACGGGCAAGAGGAGGCAAACCACGAGCAACGTCCGCCAGTAGACGAGCGACGCCCGTGGCTCACGGATGCGGAACAGTCGCTGAAGCAGCGCACCGGCAAGGACGAGCACGCCGGCCTGCACGGCGAACACTCCCAGATTGCGCACCCACATGGCAGCGGTCATCGCCTTTTTCCTTTCCCCATCATCCGGGTGATTTCGCGCAGATCTTCCTGCGACACGTGATCGTCTTCGAGGAGGTGCACGACAAGCGGCTGGCCGGCGCCGTTGAAGACGCGGGTCACGAAGTCCCGCACCATCTGACGAATGACCTCGTGCTTCGGCCGGGTCGGCCTGTAGACGTGCGCGCGATCGTGCTGGCTGGCGCGAAGGTAGCCCTTCTGCTCCAGCGTCTTCATGTTGGTCAGCACCGTCGTGTAGGCGACCGCGCGGTGCTTGCGCATCTCCTCGTAGACGTCCCGCACCGTGACGGGGTCGTCGGAGCGCCAGACGATCTTCATCAACTCGAGTTCGTGAGCGGTCAGCGTGGACGACTTCGGTCTCATGACTACTAGTTATCTAGTACTACAAAACAGAAGTCAAGCAAAAGGTTCTACAAGGTGGAATCCTGTAGAACCCGCTCTTATCCAGCTTTTTCGATGTGTATCAGGTAGGCTTCGACCATGATCAGGTTGCGTTCACCGGCCTGGCGGATGACGCCGAGGAGATTGTCCATCTTGACGACTTCCTCGAGTTGCTCGTCGATGAACCATTGGAGGAAGTTGCCAGCGAGGTAGTCGTTCTCCTTGACCGCGAGATCCATCAACCCCTTGATCTGGCTGGTCACTTCGTGTTCCCACTTGAGCGCGGCGTCGACCGCTGCCTCCGCCGACGTAAAACTCGCCGTCGGCGCCGGAATCGACGGAATCTGCAGGCTCCCTTTCGTGTCGAGCACGTACTTTACGAACTTCATCGCGTGCTGCTTCTCTTCCTCGGCCTGTTCGAAGAACAGCTTGGAGAGCAGCTTCAGCTGTCGCTGCTGAAAGTGCCCGGCGATGCTCAAGTACTGCATGCTGGCGCCGAATTCATGTCCAATCTGCTGATTGAACGCTTTCACAAGTGCTTTGCTGATCAACAATCCGCTCTCTCCTTCGCTAATCACTCCGGCTTTCAAACCGCCTCTCACGAGTCGAGTGCGACGCCTGGCCTGGATCCCGGAATACCGACAGACTCCCTCGTAGTATGACGTGTTCTCGGACGCGACGCACGTCCTTGACGAGACGATTCATCTCATGAAGCGCAGAACCTCGAAGGCCTTCCCCGATGCCAGCGGTTCCGTGCCGCGAAATGCAAGCGTCAGTTCCTCGTCCTCTGCCACCTCGATCAGCGCGTCGGGATCGACAAAATGAAACAGCGACTCCAGCGATCGAAGGCTGGTGAATGGCGTCGGTGTCACCGCGGCAGTCGATCGTGCTGGCCGTTGGAGGACGACGCTCAGCATGCCGCCGCCCGTCAGCGTTAACGCGACGCGCCGGATCAGCGGCTGCCACGTGACGTATTCGAATACCAGTGCGGCATGGACGAGATCGAAGGCGTTCCCCTCGAGTGCCGTGTCGTTGACGTCCGCGCATCGAATTTCCAGCGCAAAGCCAGGATGTGGAAACCGAGCGGCGAGTCGATCGAGGTACGAGGAATTGATGTCGACAACCGCGACCCGTTCGGTCACCGCGCGATCGATGTGCTCCAGACCGTTACCGGAGGAGCAACCAAGCACCAGGAGCGCCCGCGGCCGTACGTCTTCAACCGCGTCCCGCATCAACCGATTGAGCACGCTCCGCTGGTTGACCGATGGATGGCTCATATGGCCGACATAATCGGCCTCCGGGATGTCGAGCCACGGATTGGGCATGATTACTCGTTTCCCCCTCCGCTGAAACTACTGCGAGACCTCGCCGACGCGCCTGCGGGCGAAGGCCGGCCCCTGGCTCGCATCGCTACGCTCGCCCCCTCTTCTCTCGCTGACCTTTGCGCGCGACCTAGCGTTCGTACTCGTCCCGTCGTCGAACCCAGTACGGCCCGCGGTCCGCCTCATCGCGCCCTTTGGGCACGAGATCGAGATAGTGATAGTGAAGATTGAGCTTATCGTTGCCACGGTCGTAGCACGAGTACGTATGGAACACCGTGCCGTGCTCATCCTTGTAGAAGATGCTGTGCCCTTCGCGCTCGCGCGCCAGCGGGTCGCGCATCGTGTAGTTGTACATGGCGCGCTTTGCCGCCATCTCCGCCGGCGTAAATGACACCTGATAATCGATGTTGAAACCCGATCCACCAGACGATACCCACTTGAATCGCCAACCCATTCGCGTCTGGTACTCGGCGAGCTTCGGGTACGGCGCTCGCGACACGACGACCATGGTCACGTCGCGATGATTCAGGTGCGGGCCCAGTCCGTCGAAGCCGTCGGCGCGGAGCGAACAGTGCGGGCAGCCGGCTTTGTCGTCGGGGTGAAACATGAAGTGATACACGATCAGCTGACTGCGTCCGTCGAACAGATCCGAAAGGGTTTCCAACCCGTTCGGCCCGTCGAACGCGTAGGGCTGGGTCACGACCTCCCACGGCAGGCTCCGTTGCAGCCGGCTCAGCTCATCGCCCTGCCTGGTGAACGCCTTCTCCTTCTCCAGCAGCTCCCGCCTGGCGGCGAGCCACTCGTCGTGCGAGACAACCGGGTGTTGCTTCAGCGAGGTAGTGTCTTCTGTTTTCATTGGAGCGGCCTCCTGTCGGCGCCGGTCCACGCCGCATCAATCCGAACGTCCCTCCGGGTGATTCAGTTCCTTATAGAAGATTTCCGTGTCGTGAAGAGTTGTTCCGTCGGTATCAAGTGCGTACCTCGGGATCGTGCCCGCGTGAGCCCAGCCAATCCGGCGATACAGGCGTTCGGCAGCACCACCGCGCTTGGCATCCAGCGTCAGCAGTCGAAACCCGGCCTCGGCCGCCGCCGCCTCAATCGTCCGCATCAGCTCGGTGCCAAGCCCAGCGCCCCGCCCGCGTCGATGCACGATCAGCTTCGCGACGTCACCGCGATGCGGCTGATTCGGCGCCCACGCGGGATGAAGCTGCACCGTCCCAACGATCCCTTCGTCGTCGCGAGCAACGAGAAAGATTGCCCGTGGATCGGCACCTGCGATCACTTGTCGCCACCACTCCCGCGCACGCTCGAGCGAGAGCGGGAGCAGAAAGCTCACCGCTGCACCTGAGTCGACGGCATCAATCAGGAGATGCGCAAGGGACTCGAGGTCTGCCGCTGCCACGGGACCCGTCAATCGTTCGAGCGTGTACACCGTCAAATCGAATGCGAAAGGCTTCCAGCGCCGGGCACACTGTGACCCTAGTGCGTCAAGCCGTAAATCACGTAGTTCACGCCGAGCTTGTAGGCCTCGTTCGACGCGTCGAATGGAAAGAGGCCCTCGCCCGACCATTCCCAGTATTCCGGAACGTCGTTGTCGAAGTTGGCGACCACCATCAATCGCTTCGACGGGTCGTTGTCTTCGAAAATCCCGTAGTAGTTCGGACGAATGCCTGACATCGGGTGAACAATCGCGTCGATGTCCTTGATGCGAAAGAACGAATCGTAGATGCGATGGGTGTTGTCGAGTTTGACGAACGTCGCGTCAGGAAGCACGCGCCGCATCTGGGCTTCGAAGTTGCTCCACTGTTGAACGCCGTCGAAGTCCTCGAATACGGCAAAGCCACCCTTCATCAGGTAGGCGCGGAAGAATCCGGCCTCGCGATCGGTCAGGTTCCAGAAACCAGGCTCCCACATGAACGCGATCGGATAGTTGAATAGCTCCGGATCGTCGAGCGTGAGAATCAGGCTGTCCTCGGTATGAGGATCGACCAGCGTCAGCTCCTTGAGGATCATCGTGAGATGACGCTCGGCGCGCGGATAGTCGTGGTTCCAGGCTGAGCTGAAGCCACGGCGGGAAAACCCGAAGTCCGATCGCCACCGCAGCCGCACGAATGTAAAGCGGCCATCGTAGGTCAGCTCGGATTGTCTCGGGTATTGGGCGACGACGTGAACGTCAGCAGCCGCGGAGACGCTGGAGATGACCGCGAATGCGATGAGCAGGCCTCGACGCACAGGGGCATTATGACGCAAGTGGATTACGGATTTCGGATTGCGGATTGTCGATTGAGATTGCGAATTGGCGATTGTCGGCGATTGGCGATTGCCGATTTTCAGGCTCTCGCAAAAACGTCCTCGCGCGTGATTTCCCAGATCATGCTGTCGCGCGCCGCGCCAGAGGGCTTGATCGTCGCATTCGGGATCGTGCGCAGGTGGCGGTAGCCGAGCCGCTTTGGAACTCCGGCGCTCGCGACGTTCTCCGGATCGCATCGGATTTGAACCCGCTCGATTCCTGGTTGCTTCAGCGCCAGCCTCGTGAGCGCGTCGGCCGCTTCCGTCATGAAGCCCTGGCCTGTCGCAGATGCCTGCAACCAGTAGCCCATTTCGAGGCAGTCCTCGCCGATGCGTGGATGAAGCCCGGCGCCGCCAAGCAGCGCATCGGCGGGCCGAGACCAGATGGCGAAGAGCCACTGCTCACCGGCATCGAACTGACGGGCAAACAGATCGAGGCGCTCCTCCAGAGCGCCAATCGGGGAAGGCTCGGACATCGCCCAGGGCAACCAGGCTTGAAGGTGCTCGAGGTTCCCATCGAGCACCACTTTCAATGCCAGCGCATCAGCTCGTCGCCACGAGCGCAGCAGCAGGCGCGGTGTCGGCAATTCAGATGGCAGCGAGAGCTTCAATAGCCTATTTCGCAATTCGCGGTTCGCGGCTCGGCAGTCGCGCGATTAGGACGCGTCCACTCACTTGGGCGCCCCAGGCATCTCGGCGATCCGCACGATCCACTTGAACGCCTTGTCGACCCCATCTTTGGCCGCTTTATTCCAGTACCCCGAGGCGACTCCTTTGACGTCCGTCTCGTGTTCGCCGTATCTGAGGTGCAGACGCACCATCGTGTCCCCCAGAGGCGTGACCGACGCTCCCCCGAATCCGCCTCCCGCATCGCGTCTCTCTCGAGCGATCACCTCGACAACCACGTTCGCGTCCTCAGCGCTCTGGACGATAGCAATCCCTGCCTTCTTACTGAGCGCCTCACGGACGTCGCGGACCGAATCGAGACGGCCCTGCTCCTCCTCCGTCGGCGGCGTGGACTTCGCTTCGGCGGTGAAGACGAACACTCGCGGCGCCGGCGAGTCAGACGATGTTTTACGGCTGGGCTGTTGGGACGTGCCGGCCAGAGCCAGCGCCAGCAGAAATACGCTGGACTTGAACATGACTATCACTCCCCGCGATCGGCAGCGCTCGGCAATACTGATTTTAACCGAGGGGCTTCGCCCCTCGGACTCCCCTACACACGCGTTCTCGCGCGCCGCTTCGACGGCGCGCTCCGATCGCGTGGCTCACTCGCACCACTCGCTCGCACCTCGAACCAGCGTTCGGGTTGTGTGAGACAGCTTCTATTGTCGCTGACCGAGCGTGACATTGATCCGAATGAACTCTCCTCGCGGATCAACGCGACAAAGCACACGAGGACGGCTCACTCTTCGGCTGCGACCGCTAGATGGGATTGACCGCGGGACCGGTGGAACTATCGCCGCTGCCAGCGGATTTCGATGCCGTCGCTCGACCCGAGCGCCGTACGCAGGATACCAAGCAGATGATCGCTCGGCCTACCGTCCGCGAGCATATCGATGGTTGCCTGATCGATGTAGTAATCCTGGTCCTCGGACGACTCCTCTTCCAACCCATCGATCAGCACCTGCAGGTCAGCCTCGGTGATGCTGCCGAGCAGTTGGTTTGTGGCGGTGTTATACAAATCAATCATCGGAAAGCTCTCCTCGAATCGATCCTGCCAACCTCATGCCGTTACACGCGCTTGGCCAGGAAGATGTCCGGCTTGCCTGGACCGTTTGCGTCAGGCATGACGCCAACAATCGTAAATCCGAGCCGCTGATAGAACTCGTATGGGTGGCCGCCCAGATTGCGCACGCCTCGAATCGCGCCCGCCACGTCGGCATAGAGGTCCACTTCGCTCAGCGTCGTCTCGTGATTCTCGTCGTCGCTGCCCACCCACAGGGTGACGCCACCCAGTTGCCGCACTGTGCCCTCGAGATCGAGTACGAGCGCGCGGCCAACGCCGCGTCGCCGCGACGGGGCCGCGACCACGAGCGGGTGAATCTCCCAGACGTTGCCGTCGTACTCGGGCATGGCACCGATCCATCCGAGGACGACATCTGAGTCGTCGACGGCGACGCGGCTGATTCTTCCGTCCGTCAGCGAGTCGAGCGCCTCCTGTCGAGCCGATGCGAGGTCTGGCCAGTCCTTCGCGCGCCCCAGGAAGCCGTCATAAAGCAACCTCGCGGCCTGATCGACGAGGTCGATGCGATCCGCCGTCAAGTCGAGGATGCGCGGACTCACCAGATTTGGCCGATCAGGCTAGCGACCCGTCCTGAAAGTGCTGAATGCTGAATTCTGATGGCTGAGTGAAAAAGGCATCGGACGCAAGCGTTCGGGCACTGCAACAGTCAAAAATCAGCACTCAGAATTTCAGCGGACACGGTTTTGAAACCAGTTCTACTGACCGCTCCCGCGTCCGCCACGTCCGGTTAGTCCTTGCACCGGAACGTCAAGATCGATCGGCCAGCCCGCTACGAACACGTGCCGAATTCGTGGGCTCTCGAGCAGATTCCCTTCGGTGACGACAACGTTGGCGATCTTCCCCTTCTCAATCGTACCGAGGCGATCGCCGACGCCCGCGAGCTTTGCCGCATTCGCCGTCAGCGCTTTGATTGCCGCATCTTCAGTGAGACCGCCTTCCTTTACCGTGCGCGCCACGTTACGCGCGAAGTCTGCAGGATTCTGAAGACCGCCGATCGTAAACGCGAATGGTATTCCCGCTTTCTCCAGCGCCGCCGGCACCTTGGCGGCGTTCTGACGCATCCGCGTGACTCGAATCGGCGTATCAGCCTCGCCACCGCCTCGCCCGCCGCCACCGAATCGGCCGCCGCCGCCACCGGCGGCCTGGAAGTTCGCCGACACAATCACACGCGCTTTGGCGGCTTTCAAGTCGTCGATCACGTTGGCGGCCTCGGCGCCACCGACAATGATCGGATCGAGATTGAACTCCTTCGCGAACGCAAGGGCACGCACGATCTCGCGCTCCTCGCTGGCATCAAACGCGACCGGCATGCGCCGATCCAGTGTGGGCGCAAGCGCATCGAGCGCCGGCTCGAAACTGCCCACGGCCGCGTCCTTGTGACGCTCCGCAAACGCTTTTGCGTCCCTCTGCCACTGCGCGTCGAGGAACGACTGTCGCGCGAACGCAATGACGCCGAGCAACGCACCCGGATATCCACCTCCGCCACCACCGCCTTCCCCGCCACCGCGACCGGTCGCGAACACGACGTGCTGAGCAACGCCCGATCGCACGATCACGCTGCCGCGACGATAGGTCGCCAGCGCGCTGGTCTCGGCCGGATCGGGCGGCGCCGTGATGTTCACGAGCGCGCTCTGTCCGCGGATGATGCCCTGCGCGGGAACAGCGAGCGCCGACGTGATGCCCGCGGCGGCAAGGCGCCGCAAGCTGTCCCCGTCGATCTCGACGATCTTCGCGGCCTCGACGTCGGGATGCAGGTAACGAGTCCGCGCGTCGCGCTCCTGGTCGGCCCAGGTGATGTTGTCGGGCGTCGCGACGTTGGCCCCGCGTCCCCTGCCGGCCTGAGTCGTTGGCGCGGCGGCGCCAGCAGTGGTCGCGGCAGGTGGCGCTCCGCCCTCAACAATGGTGTTGTTGGACATGTCGATGAGGCCCGGGTACACGACCAGGCCGGCCCCGTCGACCACGAGCGCGTCCGACGGCGCGGCGACCGACGCGCCCACATCCTCGATGACGCCGTCCCGCATCACGAGCGTGCCCTTCTCGATCGGCGCGCCGGCTGCGGTGACGATGCGTGCGTTGGTGATGGCATAGCGAGGCGCACGCGCCGGCATCTGCCCGCTGACGTTGAAGCCCGGAAAAACCATCGCCGTGAAGGCGACAATCGAAACCGCAAGAACGCGAAAGACTCGGCTGCTCATGATCCGTCTCCTCAGCGCGCCATGTACTTCTTGAACAACTCGAGCTGCGAGTTGTCGAGGGGCACGTCGCGGCCGGCGATGATCACGTGCCGGATCTGCGATCGAATCTCCAGGGGATCACCGGTGAGGACGACGAGGTTCGCCACCTTGCCAGAATCGATGCTCCCGACTTGGCCGTCAATGCCCAGCACCCGGGCCGCATCCAGCGTCAAAGCCTTGATCGCATCGTCGTGGGAGAGGCCCCAGGCGACCGCGCGTCCAGCCTGGAATGGCACATCGCGCGAGAACTGGAAGCCGCCGCTCGAGAACGCGAACGTCACCCCAGCTTTCGCGAGCACGCCTGGCGCCTGGTAGGGATACGCGTGGAACTCGTCCTCGCGAGGCGGAAGCGACAGGATGCTCGAGAGGATGACGGCAACGTCGTGCTGTTTCAGGAGGCCGGCAACCTGCTGTGCGTCGGCGCCGGTTTGAAGCACGATGCGAACGTTCTGCTTATCAGCCCAGGCAACGGCGTCCCGGATATTCTGCTCCGTCGTTGCGGTCACATACATCGCCTGACGGCGATCGAGGACGGGGAGAAACGGCTCGAGCGTCCAGTCAACCTGCCGCGTCGCCGGCTGCTTCGCGTAAGCGCGTGCGCGTTCGAGGAACTGGTTCAGCGTTTTGATTGGGTCGGGCCCCGTCGGTTGAGGCGCGCCGCCGCGTCCGCCGCCACCGCCGCCTCGACCTCCGCCAGGCCCCGGATAATTGAACGCGAGACCCGCGCTCGGGCGAAGCGTCGCTTCTTCCCACGTCCACCCGTCGAGATCCATCACCGGGATCTCGCCGCTGATGGTACCGCCACCCGGGCGGACGCCAATCGTCGTAATCCCTTCGCTGCGGGTCACCGGAATCGCGATGCTGTCTGACTTATACGCAACGCGCGTGCGCAACATCTGATCGAATGGCAGGATTTCGCTCACATCGTCGTAATTGCGGACGCCGGGCTCGTTCAGCCCGATGTCGGTGCTCGCGTCGATCATTCCCGGGATCACGGTGGAGCCCTGGACGTCCACGGGCTTCACCCCTGCCGGCACCGTCACGTTCGCACCGACCGCGTCGATGCGGTTTCCCTTGATGACGATCGTGCCCTTCGGAATGACCGGACCGGACACCGTGACGATGCGTGCGTTCGTGATCGCCCAGGTCGGGCCGTCGGCGTTGCCCTTCACGTCGAACTTTTCGGCCGGAGGCGCGGGCCTGGACGCCGGTTGCGATCCATTCGTGCCGACCTGTGAACCATTCGACTGGCCGCCGTTCGTGCCGGTTGATGACCCATCCGTCGTCGACCGCGCGCCCTTCTGCTTCTGAATCTCGGTGATGCGCTGAAGATCCTTCTCCCGGTCGTAGTAGGCGATCCCGTCGATGTAACTGCGCTCGACGATCGCGGCGGTCGAGAGCGGGTGATGGTTCCAGATGACGAGGTCCGCGTCCTTGCCGACTTCGATCGACCCGACACGATTCTCGATCTTGAGCTGCTTCGCGGGATTGATCGTCACCATCGCGAACGCCTGATCGTCGGTGACGTCGCCGTAGCGCACGGCTTTCGCCGCTTCCATGTTCAGCCGACGTGCCTGCTCGGCGTCGTCTGAATTGATCGATACCAGAACACCTTTGTGCGTCATCAGCGCGGCATTGTGCGGAATCGCATCGGCCGCTTCCATCTTGTAGCCCCACCAGTCGGAAAACGTCGACGCACCGGCGTTGTGAGCGGCGATCTCTTTCGCCACTTTGTAGCCTTCGAGGACGTGCTGGAACGTCGTCACCTTGAAGCCCATCTCGTCGGCGACCCGAATCAACATCAGGATTTCGTCAGCACGATAGCTGTGTGCGTGGACCAGCCGTTTCCCTTCGAGGACTTCGACCAGCGCGTCCAGCTGCAGGTCGCGGCGCGGCGCCAGGACGTCCTGGCCGGCCTTCTTCTTCGCCTCGTAGTCCTGCCATTCCTTGCGATAGGCCTTCGCACGTGTAAAGGCGTCGCGGATCACGTACTCGACGCCCTGTCGGGTCGTCGGAAACCGCTCGGGGTTGGTTGGCGCCTGACCTCGCTTCCGGGTCACGTTCTCGCCAAGCGCGAATTTGAT
>Ga0310810_10008339_pt1 | contig 11915 bp, 11 predicted proteins | sample NCmetagenome_FD_207641 | JGI IMG/M metagenome (GOLD analysis project Ga0310810, IMG submission 207641) | Soil microbial communities from experimental microcosm in Duke University, North Carolina, United States - NC | ecosystem: Engineered > Artificial ecosystem > Soil microcosm > Unclassified ...
CGTCCGACCGTCTGACCGTCTGACTGTCGTTCTACAGATTGACACGCCCACCGACCGCAAGTATAGTACCGCCAACTACTTCCGGTTTCACGGAGGCCCGAGTGGCGCTGTCCCCGATCGAAGTTCTGCGGAAAGTCCCCCTCTTTGCCGGCCTGGGAGAGAACGACCTGGCGGCGTTCGCCGAGCTGACACGCGAGCGAAGTTATCCCAAAGGCAGCGTGATCGTCTTCGAGGACGACCCCGGCGACGCCCTCTATCTGGTGGCGGCCGGTCAGGTCAAAGTCGTCATCATCGCGGAGGACGGCCGGGAGGTGATTCTGTCCGTCCTGGGTGAGGGCAGCTTCTTCGGGGAGATGGCCGTGATCGATGACGAGCCCCGCTCCGCCCACGTCATCGCCATGGAGGATTCCGGCCTGCTCGTGCTCCGCCGCGAAGACTTTTACGCCCGCCTCCGGAGCTCGCCCGAGGTGGCTATCTCGCTGCTGCGCGAGATCTCCCGCCGGCTGCGGCGCGCCGACGAGAAGATCGGCAGCCTGGTGCTGCTCGACGTGAACGGCCGGGTGGCGCATCTGCTGCTGCGAATGGCGGACGATGAAGGGGGCGACCGGATCACCCGCAAGCTGACCCACCATACCATCGCGCAGATGATCGGCTCCAGCCGGGAGACCGTGTCGCGCACCATGCGCAACCTGGTCGAGCGCGGCATCATCCAGGTGACCCGCAAGGAGATCACCCTGCGCGACCGGCGCTCGCTGATGCTGGCTGCCCGACGGACGTGAAGGCAGTCACCGCCCCGCTGTGACTGAAACCGCCGCTCGCGACGGCCTCGGCGGGCGAGCTTGGAGCATGCTTCGCGACGCGACTCGGCGGTCGGTGTGCCCCACCGACTGACCTTCTGGGGTACCCGCGGGTCGATCCCGACCCCGGGTCCGCAGACGATCCGCTATGGCGGCAATACCGCCTGCCTCAGCATCACCGGGGCCGATGGCCGGCTCGTGATTCTCGACGCCGGGAGCGGCCTCCGCCCGCTGGGCCACGAACTGATGTCGCGTCGCGGAGCTACTATCGCCGCCGACCTGCTGCTGTCGCACACACACTGGGACCACATCCAGGGCCTCCCGTTCTTCAAGCCCCTCAGCGCCGCGGGCAACCGCTTCTGCGTCTTCGGAGCGGCCCAGGGAGACGTACCCCTCCAGGAGATCCTGCGCCGCCAGATGGACCCCCTGGTCTTTCCCATTCCGCTCGAGGCCCTGGCCGCCAGGATCGAGGTTCGCGACATCGACGAAGGTGACTTTCCACTCGCCGATTTCCGGGTCCGCGCTTTCCGTCTCCGCCATCCGGGGACGACCTTCGGATACCGGCTCCAGCCCCTTCGGGGCGGCCGGGACGTCGCCTACGTGACCGATAACGAGCTGGGCGCCGGTGGCACGTATCCTGTGTCTCAGGACTGGCGAGAGCGCCTGGTGCAATTCCTTGCGGGCACCGACACGCTGATCCACGACGCGATGTACTCGGATCAGTTCATTCAGCAACGCGCGGGCTGGGGACACTCGACCCCGCGCCAGGCCGTCGACCTGGCAGCCCAGTCCGAGTGCGCCCGGCTGATCCTGTTTCACCACGAGCCGGAGAACGACGACGCGATGATGGACCAGCTCGTGTCGGATGCCCGCGAGCACGCTCGTCGGGTGGCGCCGAAGTTGGTGGTAGAGGCGGCCATGGAGGGCGGCGGCTTTTCGCTGTGAGAGGGGGCGAGATGAGACGAACGATCCGGTGGCTAGTCTTGGGTCTGGCGGCGGTCTCGGCCTCGCCGCTGAAGGCGCAGGAGGCCCGGCCGGTGATCGCCGTGTTGCCCTTCGAAAACACCGGCTCCTACGGGCAGGACAAGGAGGCCTTCGAGGCGCTGGAAGTGGGCATACCGGCGATCCTGGAGGCGACGCTCGCGGCCCATCCCGGCGCCCGCGTGGTGGAGCGTAACCGGCTGCGGCAGGCGCTCGACCAGCAGAAGCTCGGCGCGGCGCATCGGGTCGACGCGGCTTCGGCGACCGAGGTCGCGAAGGCGGCCGGCGCACGGTATGCCATCACCGGCACCTTCGCCGACTTCTACGGGAAGTTCCGCATCAACGCCCGGGTCGTTGACGCCGAGAGCGGTCGCATCCTCAAGGTGCTCTCCAACGACGATCCCAAACTACAGGATCGCGCTCAGCTCGCGGCCATCCTTCAGGCCGTAGCGGACCGCATTGTGGGGGCGGTCGGCCTCGCTCCCTACCCGGCCGACGTCGCCGCCAGGCGCCGGGCCGTTCCCACTGAGGCGCTCACCGAGTTCAGCCGCGGGCTCATGTTTGAAAACCACGGCGATCGTACCAAGGCCGCGGAAGCGTATCAGCGAGCTCTGACCGCCGCCCCCGACTACGATGAAGCGCGCGACGGGCTCCAGCGGGTTCGAGCCGGCTAGACGCTCGAACGGCGGACGGCCAGCCGGGTCAGCGCGGAGGCGACGCCGAGCTGAGCCGGCAACGCCAGCGCGATGATGGGCCCGTTCACCTGGCCGAATCCCGGCAGCAGCTTGAGCGCCAGCCCCAGCAGCGACAGCAGCGCCATCCCCTGAGCGAGCTTCACACTCCACGGTGGAGCTCCCGCGCCGCGGACCGCCGGGAAGGCGGCAGGGAGGAGCGCGAGCGCCAGCGGATCGAGCTGCAGCAGGTTCTCGTTTCGATACGCCATGACGTGATCGGTCACGCCCCAGAGGCCCGCCAGGATCAGCCCCGCCAGTCCCGTCACCACCAGCCAGCCTCCCGTCACCACCAGAAACCCGAACCGCGCGGCGGCGGCGGTGCGTGCGCGCTGAGCCAACAGCCGCATGCCGCCACCCATCATCAGGCCGAGCAGCAGGTACCACAGCAACCAGTTTGGCGGGGCGTCGGGAGGCGGAGATGCGGAAGATTCGAAGATCGTTCGCTCGGAGCGGACGAGCGGGAGCAAACGCCCATCGGGCCCGGGCACCGACACCGTCCGCACCCAGCTCCGCATCTTGAGCGGAAGAAACATCTCGTCCCACGCCGTGATGGGCCGATCCACCCCGGGGCCCAGCGCGGCCAGCAGTGCCGTGAAGATGAGGGGATCGTTGGCGGTGAGCCGCTGGGTGTGGAACCGGTAGGTGGTGCCGGCGGGCACGGTGTCGGTCTGGCGCCGGATGGCGCCGTTCAGGACCCGATCGATGGCGTCCCGCACCCGGGTCGAGCAATTGTCCCGGTAGTAGTCGTAGTGGTAGTAGCGGTGCTCGGGCTCGGCGTTCCAGCGGAGAAACTCCTGCAGCTGCACCTTGGCCCTCGGGGGCAGCTCGAGCTCCTGCACCCAGATCGAGCGGTTGTCCCGCTCGTACTGCGCGACGTAGGCGGCGGCGGGGAAGCCCGCCATCCAGTACCACATCTGGCCGCGGGCGAATCGCAGCAGAAAATTCTGCTGATGGAAGTCGAACAGGCCGTAGTTGTACGCCAGATCCGTACTGTCCGCCGGATCGTGAATCCAGATCGCGTTGTGGCCGAAGCGCTCCCAGACCTGGCGCCCCGGGCCGAACGTCATGAGGAACACCTGCAGCTCGCGAGACGGCACAGAGGGTGCGGACCGGGCCGTCGGCGGAGCTTGCTGTCCTGAGCCGGCGGCGGCCAGTGTAACCGCGAGCAGACCAACCAGACACACAAGCCGGGTCCCCACCGTCCGTGCTCCGGACCCGGTCGAGGGCGCCCCCGCCGGCGCCCTCACAGGGTCACGTCCCGCCCGTCGTCCGCCGACTTGTAGACTGCATCGAGGATCCGATGGAGCACCAGGTGCTCCTGGAGCGGCGCGACCTTCGCCTCGCCTCCGATCGCGGCCTCGAAGTGCGCCCACTCGGCCCGGTAGGACGCCATGAAGGCGTTCTCGCGGCCGACGGAGCCGGTCGGCGAGACGTCCATCGCCATGCCATGCAGCTCCTTCCAGACCGTGAGTGGATTGATGGCCGCGGTTCCCTTGCTGCCGCGCACACCCACACCGAACCGCTCACCCTCACCGAGGTGGTGCCAGGTGACGTCGACGAACAGCGACACGCTGTTCTCGCACACCACGAAGGCGCTGCCGCTCTGCTCCACTGCGCGCTCCTTGCCCGCCGCGTCCAGCGCGGCGCTCACGCGCACCGGCGCCGGCATGCCGCCGAGCCACAGGCCCAGATCCAGAATGGACAGGCCCAGGTCGAGCATGGCGCCTCCGCCGGCCTGGTCGCGCCGCTGGCGCCAGCCGAGCTGGTTGCGGCTCGGACGGAAAACGTGCCAGCTGCCCCGCACGCTCTCGACCCGCCCCAGCTCGCCGCTCTGCACGAAGCTGCGGACGATCTGGACGTCCGGCCGGTAGCGGTGGTTCATCCCGACCATGACCACACGGTCGCGCTTCTCCGCCGCGCGGATGATGCGCTGGACGCTGGCCGCGGACATCGCGAGCGGCTTCTCCACCAGGATGTGGAGATTGGCCGAGAGTGCGGCCAGGATGTGCGACTCATGCAGATGGTTCGGGGAGCAGATCACGACCGCCTGGAGTCCCGGCGTCCGCAGCACGTCCTCGATGTCGTCGAGGGCATCGGGAACGCCGAACCGGTCGGCCAGCGCGCGTGCCTTGGGCAGGTCGGTGTCGCAGATGGCCTGGACCTCGACCGTCTTGAGCTTCTTGAGCGTCGGCAGATGCGCCACCTGGGCGATCGCGCCACCGCCGATAATGCCGACTCTCAGACGCTCGCTCGTGCTCCGACTGGCCGTCATGCGCGCTCCTCCATCAGTAGACACGCTCCAGCACCGCGCCCGGGTAGTACGCGGCGAGGATGCGCTCGTGATCCTGTCCGGCGCGGGAGCGGCCGACGGCTCCCCATTGGCACAGGCCGACCCCGTGCCCCGCACCCGCGCCGTCGGCGGCCAGCCGGGTGACTCGACCGCCGTCACGGGTCACGGTCAGCGTGAAGGTGTTGCTGCGCAGCACCTCGCCCGACATCGGCCGAAGCACCTGACGGACGTTGGGCTCGTCCACCAGCACGTCACCCCGGCGGAGGCCCACGGCGAGCTGTCCCACCCGGCCGGACGGGGTGCGGTACGCCACCCGCACGTCGCGGATTTCACTCACGTCCATCGCCACGGCGGTCGATCCGCCGGCCGCGGGCAGCGTCGGCAGGGTGCGCTGGAGTGTGACCCGCAGGGCTTCGCCGGTCCATTCCTCGTGCCAGCGGAACCGGGGGGACAGGCTGCAATAGGCCGTTCCGTTATCGGCCAGGTCGGAGACCGAGCGAAGGTAGGGCCGGTCCGCGCCGCGAAACACTTCCGTCCCATCGGCCGTGCGACCCCCGCAGGTGGAATAGAAGAATGCGTCGATGGGGGCGCCGCCGTAGGTCAGGATCCGCCCGCGGGTGGCCTCGACCGCCGCGCGGCCTTCGGGCGTCTCGGTGGCCGCGCCGCCGTAGACCTGATCGGCCACGCTGGCGTAGAGGTCGAAGCCCTGGGCCCGCCACCGGCCGAGGTTCCGCAGCGCGAAGGTGCGGGAAACGATGGCCTGCGCTCGGAGCGCCTCCTGGTCTTCCGGGCTGCGCCGACCCATTTCGGCGCTTACCACGCCGATGAGATAGGTCTCCATCGGCAACCGGTCCACGACCGTCACGCCGGTGCGGTCGCGCAGGGCGACGATGGTGCCCCGGTACGGCCGGCCGTTCACGAGGACGGGGGCGTTGGGGTTGGGCGACGAGATCTCGAACCCATCCGAGGGCGCGGTGGAAGCGCCACCGGGCGCGACCACGGCGACCCCGGTGCCTTGCACCACCACCCGCCATATCTCGCCGGCGGGGATCTCCGCCAGCCGCGCTCCGGACGGGTCGCCGACGCTGAGGCCCTCGACCCCGGATACCGAGGCCGCATCGGCCCCGACTGCCAGGCCGACGCGGATACTCGGCTCGACCGGCACCTGGCCACCAGGCACCCGCTCGGGCGGAGCCTCGGGCGGAGCCTTGGGCGGAGCCGCGGGTGCGGGAACCGGCGTCGGTCCGGGCGGCGCCGGCGTCGGGGTGCAGCTCGCCATCGCCACCGCCCCGGCCGCGGCGAGGGTGACACCCACGGCGGTCCAACGCTGCAGCCACGCCCGGACTCGGCCCGCGTCAGCCGCGGTAATTGCCAAACTTGAGCTCGATGCCGAAGTCCTGCCCACGGAGGACCGCGATGATGGCCTGGAGCTCGTCCCTGGACGGGCTCGACACCCGGATCTCATCCCCCTGAATCGTCGCCTGGGCCTTCTTGAAGCCGCCGTCCTTGACAGCCTTGATGATCTTCTTGCCCACGTCCTGCGCGATGCCCTGGGTGAGCTTGACCGTGCGCCGCACCGATTGTCCGGTGGCCGGCACGACCTCACCGAGATCGAGATTCTTGACCGGAACCCCGCGCTTGATCATCCGGGTCTTGAGCACGTCCACCAGTGCCTCCATCCGGAACTCGTCGTCCGCCGCGAGGCGGATCTCCGCCTTCGGACGATCGAACTCGATGGTGCAGTGGGTGCCCTTGAAGTCGTAGCGCTGGGCGATCTCCTTGAGCGCTTGGTTGATCGCGTTGTCGACCTCCTGGAGGTCGGCGCCGGTGGATACGTCGAATGAGGAAGTGCTGGCCATGGAGTGGCGGTGAGCGGAGGAGAGTGGAAGTTCGTTCGGGGGCGACGGATGCGGGAAGGATTACCCCGGGCCCCGCGCTTGACAACCCTCAGGGCGCCCGCTACTGTCAGCCTCACGGCGGTCGATTTAGGGCCACTTGCTCCCGCCGGCGCAGCGGACGCCCGCCGCGCGAACCAACGAGCTAAAGCGCCGGAATGTACGCCCTCCGAGCGCACCAGGCTGGGGGGCGTCGTGTTACGCTCCCTTCACATCTACGGGACTCGCATGCTGCACCGCGCGAAGTGCTGTCGCATGATGCCCTGTCTTCCCCCTCCGGGGTGGACGGCGTCATCGGCGCATGCACGTGGAAGCGGCCAGGCATAACCGCCCGCACCCCGGCACCCGAGGCCCGGACCACTCCACGGAGCGGCTCGGGCCTCAACCTTTTCCCATACTCCAGGAGCACCGCATGCCTCTCCAGCCCGACACCCTGGCCATCCACGCCGGGCAGGCGCCCGACCCGGCCACCAATGCCCGAGCGGTGCCCATCTATGCCACCACCAGCTACGTGTTCAACGACACGCAGCACGCCGCCGATCTCTTCGGTCTCCGGGTGTTTGGCAACATCTACACCCGGATCATGAACCCGACGAGTGACGTGTTCGAGAAGCGGATCGCGGAGCTCGAGGGAGGCATCGCGGCGCTGGCGGTGGCCAGTGGCCAGGCGGCGGAGACGCTGACCGTGCTCAACCTGGCGCGCGCGGGCGACAACCTGGTCTCCTCGCAGACGCTTTATGGCGGGACCTACAACCTGTTCGCCCATTCGCTCCCCAAGTGGGGGATCACCACCCGGTTCGTGGACATCCACGATCTGGACCAGGTCCGGGCCGCCATCGACGCGGGCACCCGGCTCCTGTTCGTCGAGACCATCGGGAATCCGCGGCTCGACGTCCCGGACTTCCTGGGGTTGGCGGAGATCGCCCACGCGGCGGGGATCCCGCTGGTGGTCGACAACACCTTCGGCGCGGCGACGCTGTGCCGCCCCATCGAGTACGGCGCCGACATCGTCATCCACTCCGCCACCAAGTGGATCGGCGGGCACGGGACGGCGATCGGCGGCGTGGTGGTGGACGCGGGCAAGTTCGATTGGACCAGCGAGCCGGCGCGCGCGCGCTTCCCCGAGTTCAGCTCGCCCGACCCCAGCTACCACGGCCTGGTCTACACCGAGGCGTTCGGCCCGGCCGCCTTCATCATCAAGCTCCGGGTGCAGCTGCTCCGGGATCTGGGCCCGGCCCTCTCGCCGTTCAACTCGTTCCTGTTCCTGCAGGGGCTCGAGACGCTGCCGCTCCGGATCCAGCGCCATTCCGCCAGCGCCCTCGAGATCTCTCAGTGGCTGGCCAAGGACCCACGGGTCGAGTGGGTCTCGTATCCGGGTCTCGACTCGCATCCCGAGCATGCCAAGGCTGCCAAGTATCTTACCGGTGGGTTCGGCGGGGTGCTCACCTTCGGCGTCAAGGGCGGTCACGCGGCGGCCAAGGCGATGATCGACCGGGTGAAGCTGTTCTCCCTGCTGGCCAACGTGGGCGACGCCAAGTCGCTCATCATCCATCCGGCGTCGACCACGCACGAGCAGCTCACGGCGGAGCAGCAGCGCGCCACCGGCACCACGCCCGAGCTGGTCCGCCTCTCGGTCGGGCTGGAGGATGTCCGCGACCTGATTGCCGACCTGGACCAGGCGCTGGGCGAAGCGGCGACGGGCACGGAGTCGCGGCAGGCGGCGGTCGCCGGTGCCGTCGGGTGACGGTGCTGCGATCGGCGCGTGGCCGCCATGGCTGTAGCTTGGTCGTGCCCCCCCGGAGCCAGTCAGAACAGGGGGGATGGTACCCGCGCCACTGCCTGGCGCGGCGACGAGCGACCCGGGACGGAGGCAGCATGCAGGTGACGAAGGATGAGTCCGTGGAGCGTTCGCGATGACGGCCTTAGTGGGCGAGGGCCCCAGCACCCGCGAGCTGGCGCTGGGTGAGTTCGTCACGGCGAGCGGCCAGTCGCTCTCGGGGATGCGGCTCCGGTACCGGGTGGTGGGCGACGTCGAGGCCGCGCACGAGCACGGTTGGATCCTGGTCTTTCACGCGCTCACCGGCAGCGCCGACGCCGAGGCGTGGTGGGGGCCGCTCATCGGGCCCGGCAAGGCGCTGGATACATCCCGGCACGCCATCGTCTCGGCCAACCTGCTGGGCAGCTGCTACGGGTCCACCGGCCCGCAGGAATGGGCCAGCGAGCACGATGAGCCCTTCCCCGACCTGACGCCGGCGGATCTCGCACTCGCCCACGTGCCGCTGCTCGAGCACCTCAACGTCGAGCGGCTGGCGCTGGCGACGGGCGGATCACTCGGCGGCATGGTGACGCTGGAGTGGGGCCGCCGGTCGGCCGTGCCAGTCGATCGGCTGGTGGTGTTCGCCGCCCCGGCCGCCACCTCCGCCCAGGCCATCGCCTGGAACACGGTGCAACGGATGGCGATCGAGGCCGACCCCGCGTGGCGGCGGGGACGCTATCTCCCGGGCCAGGGGCCGGTCGCTGGACTGGCCGCCGCTCGGGCGCTGGCGATGATCACCTATCGCTCGGGTCTCGAGTTCGACGCCCGGTTCGGCCGCGCCTCCACCCGCGTCGCGGGGCGGTTCGACGTGGACTACTACCTCAGGCGTCAGGGTGACAAGCTGGTGGCCCGGTTCGACGCCGCGAGCTACATCGCCCTCATGCGCGCGATGGACCTGCACGACGTGGGCGACCTCGGCGCCGCGGCCCGGGCGACGGCGGAACGGGTGAAGACGGTGGTGGGGGTCGGAGTGGATACGGACCTGCTGTATCTGCCGGGAGAGGTCCGGGCCTGGACCGACGCGTACCGTGGGGCCGGAGTGGACGCGCGGTATCGCGAGATCCGATCACCGTCGGGGCACGACGCCTTTCTCATCGAGTGGGATCAGGTGGAGGCGATCCTGCGGGAGCCCTAGACGGTCCCGTCGTGCCACCGGTGGCGCCGCTCCTGCCGGGCCCGATGGCGGAGCCGGTCCGCCCGATGGTCCTGTCGCAGCCCCCGGTGTTCCAGGCGGTTGCCGTGCCGCTCCCAGCCGTGGCCCCGGGCAAAGGCCCCGCCCTTCCCTCGATAGCCATGGCGCCGGAGCCAGCGGCCATGGCGCTCGAGGCGCTCCCCCCGCCGCCCCAGGTGTCGGCCCCTCCACTCCATTCGCCCGCCGCGCCGCTCCATCCGCCAGGCGTGATGGCGGCCCGGCCGGCCGTGCTCGAATCGTTGGGCCTGGGGCAGGTCGAACGGGTTGGTCGAGCTCACCTGAGCCGCCGCGGGCGCGGCCGCTACGAAGCCGGTCGCCACCAGAGCCAATAGCCAATTCCTGCCGATCATCGAGAGCCTCCCGCGGCTCGCGCCGCTGTCGGGACGGATGGAGTGACGGGGCGGCAGACGTAACGAAAACCCCGGCGTTAAGCCGGGGTCGGGGTCTACGCGGACATTCCCGCCATCCTGAACGTCGGGTCAGGCCAGGAAGCTCTCGAGGGCGCGAGCCCGGCTCACGTGGCGGAGTCGGCTCAAGGCCTTCTCCTTGATCTGGCGCACCCGCTCGCGGGTGATCCCGAGCAAGCTGCCGATCTCCTCCAGCGTCATCGGCTCGGGGCCGTCCAGGCCGAAATAGAGCCGCAGGATCTTGGCCTCGCGCTCCTTCAGCGTGGAGAGCACTTCCTCGATGGACTCGGTGAGGGCGTGCTCGAACGTCTCCGAGTCCGGGCCCGGATTCTGGGTATCCGGCAGGTAGTCGAGGAGCTTGTTGTCCTCGCCGGGCGTCAGCGGGGCATCGAGCGAGAGGTGGTTCTGAGAGATGGAGAGGGTCTTCTGGACCTCCTCCATGGAGATGTCCATCCCTTCCGCGATCTCGGAGGGTGTGGGCTCCCGTCCCAGCTCCTGCAGCAACGCCGAGGACCGCTTGCCGATCCGGTGTAGCGTGCCCGCGCGGTTGAGCGGGACCCGGACGATGCGGCTCTGCTCCGCCAGGGCCTGCAGGATGGCCTGGCGGATCCACCACACCGCATAGGAGATGAATTTGATGCCCTTGGTCTCGTCGAACTTGTGCGCCGCGCGGATGAGGCCGAGGTTGCCCTCGTTGATCAGGTCGGCCAGGGACACGCCCTGGTTCTGATATTTCTTGGCGACGGACACCACGAACCGAAGATTGCTGCGGACGAGCTTGTCGAGGGCCTCGCCATCGCCGGTACGGATGCGCTGGGCCAGGCTGACCTCTTCCTCCTGCGGAATCAGCGGGTACTTGCTGATCTCCCGGAGATACTGGTCCAGCGATCCCTCATCGAACGAGGGACCCCGCCTGCCGGCACCCACCTGCATTGGACGCATGCGACTCAACCTCGAACGGAAATGGGGCGGGACTGGTGCAGCGGCGCGGCGTTCACGTGACGGACCTCATCACCACACCGGAAGGACCATGCTTGGAAGACGGACCTCACGAACCTTACCCTCCGTGTAAGCAGTGCGCAACCGGTCCGGCGCGCGGCCTCGACGCGCCGGTCATCCATCACACGCGGGCAGCGACGCGTTACACGTCGTAGGTATCGATCTGCGCGCGCTGCAGCTTGCCCGAGTAGTCGACGTAGCCGACCTTGGTCTCGGAGTAGAACTCGAACACTTCCCAGCCGCCCTCGCGGTGACCGTTGCCCGTGGCCTTCACGCCGCCGAACGGCAGGTGCGCCTCCGCCCCGATGGTCGGCGCGTTGACGTAGGTGATGCCGTTGTCCAGCTCCTGCAGCGCCCGGAAGGCGAGGTTCACATCGCCGGTGTAGAGGCTGCTGGAGAGCCCGTACCGCACCCCGTTATTGACGCGCACGGCCTCGTCGAACGAGCCCACCCGGACCACGCTCAGGACCGGCCCGAAGATCTCCTCCTGCTCGAGACGGGTGCCGGCCCTGACGCCGGCGAAGACGGTGGGCTTGAAGAACCAGCCCCGGCCCAGCTTGCCTCGCGGCGACGAGCCGCCGGTCACCAGCTCGGCCCCCTGCCGCTGGCCGATCTCGACGTAGCGCTCCACCTTGTCGCGCGAGCCCTCGTGAATCAGCGGGCCCACGTCGGTCTTATCGGCGCGGCCGTCGCCCAGCCGGAGCCCCTCGGCCGCGTCGACGAGGCGGCGCAGGAACCGGTCGTGGATCTTCTTGTGGAGCAGCAGGCGGCTGGTCGCGGTGCAGCGCTGGCCGGTGGTGCCGA
>Ga0310810_10008341_pt1 | contig 11914 bp, 8 predicted proteins | sample NCmetagenome_FD_207641 | JGI IMG/M metagenome (GOLD analysis project Ga0310810, IMG submission 207641) | Soil microbial communities from experimental microcosm in Duke University, North Carolina, United States - NC | ecosystem: Engineered > Artificial ecosystem > Soil microcosm > Unclassified ...
CAATAAGTTCACCCAGACGTAGTCCAGTTACCTTTTGTTCAGATAACGCCGTTTTGATTTGTAGCGGAGTTAAAAGACCTGCTTCAACGAGATAACGACCGAGATGCTGATCATCGGGGTGGACAATGGCTAGAAACCTCTTTTTATTTTTTAAGGTTGACAATAAGGTTGATGACTTTTCTTGGACTCCGAAGCTAGAGATACTATTCAGCTGTAAGTCCTCTACTTCTAAGGGAGATGCATAGAACTTAGCTAAGGCGAGTAGAAGCACAAAAGCTGGATTACCTAACAAATAGCGAACTGCCAAACGTTTGGGTTCACGACATAAACGATACAGCCACTCTAAACCACGGTCTGAGAGAAAGGATGGACAGTCTGAAACAGTTCCCGCTAGCCGATCAATCACCGCACCACCTGCCATGATCACGTTAACGTTAAGGCGGCTGCGATGCAGTCGAATCCAATTTTCTTGAAGCGGCATTCCCATGCCTACGACCAAAATATTAGGCTTGGCGCGGTTGATTTGTTGAATGACTACCTCATTCTGTTCGAGGTTTTCAATATCAAAGTAACCGTGGTGCCCATCCAAACGAATATTTGGATATTCACTTTTGAGTTTATCCAGTGCTGCTTGTAAATACTCAGGCTTTGACCCTAGCAGGAAGATTGAAAAACCCTGTTTGTCGCAATGTTCCAGTAATTCGGGCATCAAAGCTGTGTAAGAGGCTCGGTAATCGAGGGGTAATTTCAGCCCCATGAATTCCAACGCTTTTAAGATGCCAGTGCTATCACAATGAGTGATTTCTGCACTTTGTAGGAAGTTGTAGAACCAAGGAAGTAGCATTGAAAGATTAAAACTGTGCACATTGTAATTCGCTACAGTAATCTTCCTTCCTTGAACACACGCCCTGTGGATGGCTTCGACAATTGCCGGAACTGGCATACAGGTAATGCGCCGAGATAAGAGGTGCACGTTGAGGCTCGGCAACATCTCTACCTTAGAGAAATCGGTAGATATATCCGTGGGTCTGACTGTGGTTGTAGTCATCTAATCTCAATAAAACAAGATGAAGAATGCCTTCCACTAAAACGTTAAGAGTTTTTAAGTCGGGTGTAGTCTGCCAAAAGCAGGATTCTCTACCTCTCCCAAAAGCAGGATTTTCTACCTCTGCAAAGCACAGAGCTGTTGAAAACAATTTCTTCCCTATTGGTAATCTGCCAAAGGTTGATGAAATATGAAAAGCAGCTTCTTCCTTTGGGGGGATGCGTTTTATTTATCCCTTCGTAGAATTCAGTTGGTGGGTTTAATAATCGCTAATCCCGTTCTTGACACCCTCAAAGATGTCATTTTCTCTGGTTTAGCTGGATTGAGTTCCAGTACACTAATTTTTTTTACAAACAAAAAAATAAGTACTTTTTTAATGCAGGAATAGAATTATTCAATGATTGCTTCCCCTCAGGTCAGTGTGATTGTTCCCGCCTATAATGTTCGCTCTTATATCGAGCAGGTGCTAGTCTCTGTAAAAGCTCAATCCCTTCAGGGCTTCGAGGTGATTGTTGTTGATGACGGTTCTAGCGATGGTACGGCTGAGGTGGTTAAACCGTTTTGCGATCGCGATTCACGCTTTGTGTTACTGCAAAAACCGAATGGGGGTCTCTCCTCGGCTCGTAACTATGGCATCCGTCATGCCCGTGCCCCCTACATTGCTCTCTTGGATGGCGATGATGTCTATAAACCTGAAAAGTTAGCCACCCATGTCGATGTACTCGATCGCACTCCCGATGTCGGGGTTGTATACAGCGCATCACAGGCAATCCGTGAGGACGGACGTCCAACCTTTATGTCCCTGAGTGGGAAGCCGGTCATGTCTGATCCACTGCTGGCCTTACTATGCAAAAACTTTATTGGTCATGGTTCTAATGCCGTATTCCGCCGTTGTCTATTTGATGAGGTGGGTGAATTTGATGAAGGGTTACGCAGCTCTGAGGATATTGATTTCTGGTTGAGGATTGCAGCAACGCGACGGTGGCGCTTCCAACGGATTCTACAAATTTTATGTTTCTACCGAGTCCGCCCGTCTGGACTTTCCTTCAACGTGGCGCAAATGCAGCGCTCTCACGAACAGGTGCTAGAGGCAGCCGCCCGACGCTCTCCAGAGGTGGTCGCTCCAGTACTTCCAACTGCTTACGCTTATATGTATCGCTACTTAGCTCGCTTATCCCTGACATCGGGTGATGCAGAACAAGCCCGTCATTTTATTGACCGCGCTTGGAGTGCCGATCGCTCAATTTTTTATCGCGACCCCCGCTCATTGCTCACTCTGGCGTCTGTGCGTCTGGCACCCCTTTCCAAGCAGGTGATTGGGCGATCGTTGGGCTCAGTAGAGTACATCCAAAAGTAGACCTGAATGAACCGTATCTCGTTAATCAAAAGTGGATTCTGGACGACCTACGGAGCGATCGCCACACGCGTACTAGCCTTACTCAGCAACTTGCTGCTAGCACGGTTGCTTCTGCCCTCCGAATTTGGCGTAATTGCCGTTGCCTACATTTTCTGGGGGTTTGTCAATCTGTTTACACAGGATTCTGCCGGGTCTTTTATCGTCTACAAGGGTCTTGAAGACAAGCGCTACTTAAATACAACCTACACAATCAGTCTCGGTATTGGGTTGGTTTTGGGTGTAGGGCTAATTGCCGTATCACCCCTAGCCGCTAAATTTTTCAGAGTACCCAGCTTAGTATGGATTCTGGTTGTCTTTGCCTTTAACCTCGTACTCTCTTGTGCCAACTCGATTTATGGGGGAGTACTGACGAGGCGAATGCAGTATCGAGAACTTGCTAACTCCAACCTAATCGCCTCAATGGTTCGAGTCTTCTCTACAGCTGGGTGCGCTTTCCTAGGTCTTAGCTACTGGTCTTTTGTAGCAGGAGATACGGCTTTTTGGCTAACATCATGTGCGCTACTGCGTTACCACGCCAAGCAGGATTTTCGTCTAGAGATTGATCCAGAGGCGAGAAAAGAAGTATTGTCTTACTGCCTAGGAGCCACAGGCTCTAGCTTAGGATATTACGTCAATGCCAACGGCGATAACTTTGCGATCGGCAGGATGCTGGGTAGCACCAATCTGGGCTATTACAATTTTGCGTATCAGTTGACGATGGCGCTCACCACAATCCTCGGTCAAGCGATCGGTCAAATTGGGATGTCCGCCTTTGCCCAACTGCCAGATGATAAACAGCAGGAGAATGCCCTGTTGGCAGTTGTTGAACAAGTTGCTTACCTAACGGCTCCCCTATACGCCTTATTCTTTTTAATCATTGACCAACGGGCAATCTCTCTAGTATTTGGAGCCAAGTGGATACCTGCTACTGGAGTAATTCCTTGGTTACTCATCTTTGCCTACTTTCGCCTGATCAACGGTCAAATCGGTTCTATGTTGTCTGCCAAAGGTCGCCCTGGTGTGAATGCTAAGGTCAATCTTTATATTGCTCCCGTGGCTATTTTGGGCTTTCTGCTTGGGGCTTGGCAAGCAGGAATTGTAGGGGTGAGTATTGCTGTTGCTGGCGTGCTGGGAATTTCCTGGACAGTCTACTGGTGGTGGGTGGGTTGCCGCGAACTGGGTTGGCCATTAATGCCGTTTTTAATTCCTTCTTTTAAAGCCGCCCTATTGGCGCTGTTTGGAATTTTAATTTCTATGAGCGTACCTGTAATCTTAAAACCATTTTTGTTTATTGCCATGTATTTAGTATTCGTTCGCTTTTTCGCAAAAAAGCAATTTTTGCTTTACTCTTCTTTAATCGAAAAATTTGCTCATAAATTGGGGAAATTACACAAAATCAAATCATGAAGAGTTATCCCAATTAATACTTATTTAATCGTACTCGGTTTTGATTAAATAACAAACAATCAATCAAAAAGAAATGAACTCATGCCAACCATATCTGTAATTGTTCCTGCCTATAATGCTGAACGAACGATTTTGGAAACTATTACATCAGTTCAGCAACAAGCATTTTCCGACTTTGAGTTGATTGTGATTAATGATGGTTCAACAGATCGCACTTTAGAACTGCTCAATACCGTAAACGACTCCCGTCTCAAAGTTTTTTCCTATCCTAATGGTGGATTGTCAGTGGCTCGGAATCGCGGTATTAGTCAGGCGAGTGGAGAGTTTCTTGCCTTTTTAGATGCTGATGATTTGTGGACGGCTGATAAATTGGAGCTACAACTCGCCGCTTTACAACAGTATCCAGAATCAGGGGTGGCCTATAGCTGGAATTATTGCATGGATGAACAAGGAAAATCCTTTTATGCCGATCCTCCCATTTTTGCTACAGACCAGGTGTATGCCCAATTGTTGATGGATAACTTCATTGTCAACGGTTCTAATTGCCTAATCCGAAGGGAAGCCGTTGAGTCGGTTGGAAAATTTGACCCAGAAGTAGCAGGGTCGGCAGATTGGGATTATTGGCTGCGGTTGGCATTGCATTGGCCTTTTGTGGTGGTTCCCAAACACCAGGTTTTTTATAGAATTTCTTCAGGGTCAATGTCTGCCAATGTGGAGTTTATGGAAAGCTGTAATCTTCGAGTGATTGAAAAGACATTTCAAAGCGCTCCACCAGAAATGCAATCTTTAAAAAATCAAAGCCTTGCCCGTAGTTATCGGTACATTGCTCACATGTACTGGACGCGGATTGGAACTGCTGACGCCGCTAAGCAGGCTGGTCATAAACTATGGATGGCAATTCGTCTATATCCCTCAATTTTACAAGATAGGTGGGTTCAAAATCTCTTATTCAAGTTACTACTGATACGGATCATTTCACCTAAATGGGGTTTCCAAATTCTACAGTTCATCAGCAAATTGCGAGATAATCGCAACACAAAAGTTCAAAGGTCAGCAACTTAATTTGTTCGTACTCAGTTTTAATGAACTTTTCAGAATACAAGCTGATATTTAGCTCAAGAGTGAGGAATAGATTCAAGGAAATTATTAGATTAAATTTTTGTTCACTTTACAATATTTTTATAGCAAATGCCAACCATTTCTGTAATTGTTCCTGCTTATAATGCTGAAAAAACGATTTTGGAAACCATCACATCAGTTCAGCAACAAACGTTTTCAGACTTTGAGCTGATTGTAATTAACGATGGCTCAACAGATCGCACCTTAGAACTGCTCAATACCGTAAACGACTCCCGTCTCAAAGTTCTTTCCTATCCTAATGGGGGAGTATCAATAGCTCGAAATCGCGGTATTAGTCATGCAACGGGAGAATTCATTGCCGTTCTAGATGCTGATGATTTGTGGAGTACTGATAAATTGGAGCTACAATTGGCAGCTTTGCAACAGCATCCAGAAGCAGGCGTCGCTTATAGTTGGGCGTATTATATGGATGAACAAGGCACGTCTAGCCAGCCCTCTGAGCCTGTCTATTTTCAAGGGAACGTGTATGCTCAGTTGTTAGTGAATGACTTTGTAGTTAGCTGCTCGAATTGTCTGATACGCAGAAAAGCGGTTGAGTCAGTTGGGGATTTTGACAAAGAGGTCGCTGGGGCGGCAGATTGGGATTATTGGCTGCGCTTGGCATTAAATTGGCCTTTTGTCGTGGTTCCCAAACACCAAGTTTATTATCGGATTTCTTCAGAGTCGATGCAGTCGAATGTTGAGTTTATGGAACGATGTAATCTTCGGGTAATTGAGAAGGGATTTCAATCCGCACCACCAGAAATGCAATCTTTAAAAAATCACAGCCTTGCTAATACCTACAGGTACTCGGCTCACTTATATCTGACACGGGTTGCGACTACCGATGCCGCTAAAGTGGCTATTCAGAAGCTATGGATGGCAATTCGTCTATATCCTTCGATTTTACGAGAAAGCTGGACTCGAAATCTGTTGCTCAAGGCTTTGGTGATACGCCTTATTTCACCGAAATGGGGTTTCCAATTATTACAGTTTATCAGCAAAATGCGAGAGAGTCGCAATACAAAAGTTCAAAATTCAGCCCCTTAATCTGTATGTATTCAATTCTCAGGAATCCTTTAGAATACAAGCTGACATTTAATTAGAGAACCAGGAATACATTCAAGAAAAATTCCGATATTTTTTAGTCAAATTTACAATTTTTTTAGATATAAAATGCCAATTATTTCTGTAATTGTTCCTGCCTATAATGCTGAACAAACGATTTTGGAAACCATTACCTCAGTTCAGCAACAAACATTTTCGGACTTTGAGTTGATTGTGATTAATGATGGTTCAACAGATCGAACGTTAGAACTGCTGAGTACAGTCAAAGACCATCGTCTGAAGATTTTTTCCTATCCTAATGGCGGGGTGCCTGTAGCTCGTAATCGCGGTATTTTTCAGGCCACTGGAGACTTCATTGCGTTCCTCGATGCTGACGACTTATGGACGCCCGACAAATTGGAACTTCAACTAGCAGCTTTACAACAACATCCAGATGCAGGAGTGGTTTATAGCTGGGCTTATTACATGGACGAAAAAGGAGAATCGTTTAATGCCGATAACCCCATCTTTTTTGCAGGGAATGTATATGCCCAATTACTCGTGAATGACTTTATTGTTAGCGGATCAAATTGTCTGATTCGTAAACAAGCGATTGAGTCTGTAGGAGAGTTCGATCCTGCTTTATCATGTGCGGAAGATTGGGATTATTGGCTGCGGTTAGCAGCACATTGGCCTTTTTGCGTGGTGCCTAAACCACAGATTTTTTACCGAATATCTTCAAACTCGGCCTCTTCTAAGGTTGAGGTGATGGAAAAATGTAATCTCATTGTTATTGATAGGGGATTTCAATCTGCACCACCGGAATTGCAATTTCTAAAAAATCAAAGTCTTGCCAATACTTACAGGTACTCAGCACACTTATACTTGATGCGGGTTAGCAGTGCCGATGCCGCTAAACAGGCTGTAAAGAACCTATGGATGGCAATTCTTCTTTATCCCCCAATTTTACGGGAAATCTGGACTCGAAATCTCTTGATAAAAGCACTGCTGATACAACTCGTTTCACCCAAAGTCAGCCGCCCCCTGATTCAGTTCATCAGCAAACTTCGCACAATTCGTCAATCAAGACTGCAACAATCACGAACCTGATCTCTATCGGCGAGCTTATGTTTCCATATACACTGTTTAGTCCAATTCAGTACCAATGCTTACCCCATAATTAGTGCTGAACCTGAGATTTATCAATTTGTTGATGCTGATATCGAGGTTGCAAGATGCTCAAAGTTTTTATGCCTTGTCCGGGTCTGGGTCACGTCAGACGTGGGTTTGAATCTTTTACTCAAGAATGCTTTGAAATCATATCTCAAGAGGATTGTCTCGATGTGACCCTTTTCAAGGGGGGAGGCAATTCACTAAACAAAGAAATTAGCTTATGGAATTTTCCCCGTAAGACCTGGATAGCACTTCAACTGGGTAAGTTAATTGGCCTGCTTACTGGAAAAGGCGAAGAACCAGGCAATGTAATTGGAAAAGAAAAAAGAGAAGAAAATTTAGCTTATTTTGTTGAGCAACTAACATTTTTTTTGAGTTTTCTCCCCTATGTAATCCTTGAGCAACCAGATGTTATCTATTTTAGCGATGTCAATTTAGGGAGTATGCTCTGGTACTGGCGGAATTTAACTAAGCAACGTTATAAGCTCTTATTTCGCAATGGAGGCCCGCTACCACCACCTTTTCCTCGTTGGGATTACGTGCATCAAGTGGCTCCAATTCACTTTAATCTTGCTTTAAGTCTAGGGGAACCTGTAGAAAAACAAAGCCTGGTTCCCTCTGGAGTTTCTCTGTCCCCTCAACTACACCTCCTTCCTCCCTTTGAACGCGAGGCGTTACGACGTAGACTGGGGCTACCTGAAGAACAGCCTTTGCTGCTCTCTGTGGCAGCAATTAACAAGTCTCATAAGCGAATGGATTATGTAATTCGTGAAGTAGCGAGTCTACCTGAGCCGCGACCTTATCTTTTGTTGGTGGGTCAACAAGATTTTGAATCACCTGAAATTCTCCAGCTTGGCAACAAACTCCTCGGAGCAGCTCATTTCCAAATTAGAACTGTCGAGCAAAATGAAGTTGCTAACTATTACACAATTGCAGATGCTTTCGTGTTGGGTTCTTTAACTGAAGGGTTACCGCGAGTGTTGTTAGAGGCAATATCATACGGTTTGCCCTGTCTAGTCCACGACTACGAAATTGCTCGCTTTGTGGTAGAAGAGAACGGGTATTTAGGTAATTTTGAATTGGCGGGTAGTTTAGCAAGTCTGATACCTCAAGCACTGGCAGAAGGTTACGACATGTCTCAGCGTCATCTTCGGCACCGCTCTGCTTACGATCGCTTTAGCTGGGACAAACTACGCCCTGCTTATGTAGCGATGATTCAGCGTTGTGTAGCCAGTCCTGAGGCAGTGCGTTCAGAGCAATTGTGTTAAACCTTTCGATCAGGAAGCGTTGAATGTTAAACGTCACCTCTAGCACACCAAGTTCTAGGCAGGGAGATTTCAAGCTAGGTGTTCTTTCATTTGCCGAACGGGTGATTTATTGGACGATTGTCCTAACACCCTTGTGGTGGCTGTCAGGTATACAAACTCTGCTCTACCCAGCTATTTTAGTGCTTTTACTGGTCATTACCTTTGACCTCAATAAGCTCATTAGAACTTCACTGCCAGTCAGTGTATGGGCGTGGTTGGCGATGGCTCTGGTCATGGCTTGGACTGCCATCATTGGTCTGGGTAGCACAGGATTTGAATTTCAGAAAACGGCTGCGTTCGTAGTCACCTTTGTCAAGAGCTATTTCTTAATCTTTGTCTGTCTATCACTACCCTTTTGGAATCAGATTAGGGTTCGGGTAGTGACGCGTGCCGTTGCCTGGATGACAACCGGCTACTTAGTGACCATTGCTATTGAATTAGCAATGCTTTTCCTGAAAATTGGTGGCTCCGGTTTCATTCCGCCACTAGCACGCCTGCTTCCAGGGGATAAACTAAGCCTGAAAGTCACATTTGCAGTATTTCAACCGTTCTTTGGCATCCCTTTACCTAGGACAGTCCTTTACACGCCAGACCCGCCAATCGTCGGGGTTTGTACGATTCTATGTTTCTTTATCTGCCTAGGTGAAACCGACCGCCGCTTACGTAGATGGGCTTTAGCAGGTTGCTTAGTTTCTCTGCTAATTAGTCAGAGTCGTCTAGCCTGGATCTGCTTTCCCCTGGCTCTGTTGATTATGGCCTGCTTCCGCAGTCGGTGGGCTCGTCAAGGTTCTCTCTGGGGTGCATCCTTCACCTCATTAGTGTGTGCTCTTTTGGGGCTGACCTTAAGTCAATTAATTGCGAAACCGATGGAAATTTTTAATGGTGCTCGCGCTGAGTCATCCAAAGACCGAGAACTTGTCGTTCGCAAAACGCTTGAGGCTTGGCAAGAATCACCTTGGCTAGGGTGGGGAATCGTCAGGGGCTCAGTCAAATGGTATACCTATGATATTGCCTTAGGTTCTTTCTCAACCTATGCTTCAGTTCTGTATTTGCACGGAGTCGTTGGTTTCGTAGTCTTTGTTGCGGCTTTAGCCTTAACACTCTGGAATTTTTGGGGGCCAGCCGTTCGGGGTAACCCACTCTGCAAGAGGGCATTTGCTAGCTTGGTGGCGTTGTACGTGCTGTGCAATGCAACACCTTTAACCTGGATGACTGTGTATTTTTGGTTCTTCTTTGTCTGGTTGGGTGCAATTCTCGCGGAAGTCCAGCCGCCCGATGGCTCTATTACAAGCTGGGAGCAGTTAGCAGGAGATCCTGAGGCACGAAAAAAATTCTATCAAATTGTAGATGAAAACCGTTTGTAATTTCTCTAAGGTACTAATGAGGGTAATTAATGTTGTTAACCTTTAGAAGCATCTTTTGGTATCTATAAATTCATGGGTAAAGTAGCTGCAATTGCCACTAGGCACTGGAAATCTTTATTCATTTTGAATTTGCTCGTGCTTGCAGCCACCGTTGGCAAGTTGGCAACTTCTCCTAAAGTTTGGACGGCTACGGCACAGCTTATTCTGCCTCAGAAAAGCGGCAATCTAGATGCCAATTTAGGAACGCTGGGTTCCCTCAGAAATGCCGACCCTGGTTTTTCGAGTGAAGTCAATCCTTTAAAAGTCCAGGCTTCGATCCTAAGCAGTGATGCGTTGCTAGAACGGGTATTGGACTCTGACCCTGAGAAAAGTAAGTTTTCCAGGCTCGCTAGCTACAAGCGGTTGTTCAAAGCATCTCCTCAAGAGCAATCCACGATCGTCTCACTGGCTGTCAGTGGTTCAACGCCCGAATTGGCACGCCAGCGAACGAACACCTTACTCCAGGTGTATCAACAGCGTCTGAATGAATTACGTCAAGCAGATAGTGCGTCTCGCAAGCAGTTTAGTCAGAAAGAACTGAATCAAGCTAAGGAACGATTGAGTCAGGCGCAAATAGCATTAGCACGGTTCAAGCAATCTACAGGCTTGGTCAACAGCGAAGCACAAACCCAAGGAATTGTGACCGCTATCAATAATCTGACTACTACGCAGGCGCAGGTACTCGCTCAATCTCAGGCGAGTGAAAATCGAATCAGAGTGCTATCGACGCGCTTAAGTCTTACACCTAACCAGGCCATCCGATCGCTAGGATTGGGTGAGAACCAAAATTATCAGTTTGTTCGCAGTAAACTGGCGGAAGTGGACGCCCAATTGGTGAAGCTCAGAGCTACTTTCACCGATAACCATCCAGCCGTACAAAAACTGCTTTCCGAGCGCGGCGAGTTGCAGCGTAAGCTTCAGGATTATATTGCCCAATCAGCAGGTGGCACACGAGTAGACACCACAGTGGCGACTGGGACAGATGGACGTGCTACTTTAATCCAGCAATTGGTTCTAGCCGAGAGTGAAGCTACGGGGCAGCAGCGACAGGCCGAGCAACTCCAGAAAGAGATTGCCAAACTGAACGCCGCCTTAAAATCCCTTCCTGCAAACCAGGCTCAACTGTTGGAACTGCAACGGCAGGTTGATGTCGCTGAAGGGGTTTACAAAGGTTTGGTAGCCCAAGTGCAGCAGAACAATATTAACGCCTTTGATACTTATCCCAACGTGCAGGTACTTGACCCTGCCAAGGTTGACTCCAAGCCTTCCGGCCCCAATCGCTCAATCACTCTCCTCAGTGGCCTGATGGCTTCGCTTATCGGGAGCATTGCGTTGGTGTTATTCCTAGAGAGCCGGAATCCGCTGTTGAGTCCCAAAGACTTGCAATCCATCAAATTTCCGATTGTGGTACGCATTCCCAGGCTCAGGAATTCTGGCCTAAGCTGGCAAGTGGGTACGGAAACAGAAGTTGAATTTCAGCGACTGGCCTCAGCGATTAGCTTACAACCTCTTAATGATCGCCGCTTGTTGATTACTAGTGCGATTATGGGGGAAGGGAAGACAACGGTGACCCTAGGACTGGCTAGAGCCTTGGCAGATTTAGGCTTCCGCGTCCTGCTCGTGGACGGGGATTTCCGCAAAGCCGAACTAAGCCGACGCTTGGGTTATGGTCGGGAGCGGGAATCGGCTGACGCCGTCCGCTTGGCCAACGAAGTCCAGCAGCCAATATCAGTAGAGCCGAGTCTAGATTTACTGCCAACCTTACCCAAACAGGGCAAGATTGTAGAGCTGGTGAGGCGGGGAAGATTCGAGCAGAGTCTGGCTGTTGCTGAGTCTGCGGATAACTATGACTACGTCCTAGTTGACAGCGCTCCAGTTAGTCTGACCAGTGAAACGGCCCTGATGGCTAACGTCGTCCCCAACGTGTTATTTGTCGTCCGACCCGGTACGAGCTACAGTAATTCCGTGAATGAGAGCCTCGATCAACTGGATCAGCACCGTGCCAAAATCTTGGGTT
>Ga0310810_10008346_pt1 | contig 11912 bp, 3 predicted proteins | sample NCmetagenome_FD_207641 | JGI IMG/M metagenome (GOLD analysis project Ga0310810, IMG submission 207641) | Soil microbial communities from experimental microcosm in Duke University, North Carolina, United States - NC | ecosystem: Engineered > Artificial ecosystem > Soil microcosm > Unclassified ...
ACTTTCAAAGCGGCCGCCAACGGCGCGTCGGCGGACCATTGAACCTTCTCAGCGACCCCCTGGTCCTCCGCGGTCAGGCGCTGGCCCTCGAGGCTCAACAGAGAGTCACGCAGCACGCTCTCGTTGTATGCGATCTGCTCGGCAGAGCCGACATAACGCGCAACCAGCTTCTCGGTCCCGAGCTGAAGGATGCCGTACTGCATCCTGACGTCAGCGTCCGCCCCGGCAGCTACCCCACTCGCGCGGCCCAGTAGTATCGGGGCGCTGCCCGCACGCTTCGTTGCCTGGCTCTCGCTGGCCGCGAACGAGAGGCTCTCGAACGACTCGGTCCGCGTCAGCGCGTTCTCGATCTCCTTCTCCGTCCACGGTGACACGGCACGGTCGATCCGCAGTGCGACAGGAGCCGCGTCGAGGTCGCTCTCGATATGCGATCGAAAAGGTGACTTGTCGGTCAGCCCCGCCGGCAGCCGCAGGCTCACACCCTTGCCTTCGAAACTCTGTGGCGGCCCCAGCCTCAGGCGGCGTGCGGGCATCAAAGCATCGAGGCCGTGAGACTCCAGAAAATCCTTGGCCTGGTTGATCGGGATGGCGAAGCCGATGCCAGCATCGCCTTTCACCCGCGCGCGAATCACTCCGACGGCAAACCCGTCCTCGTCCACCACCGGACCACCGCTGTTGCCAGGATTGACCGTGCTGTTGATTTGGATCACGCGGCGCTCGCCGGTGTCGTCGGCCCGCAGTGCCGAGATCGCCCCGGGGGAGGTGCTGATCTCGGGCACGAGATCGGGCGCGGCGAGGCGACCCACGTCGAGCTCGCGGCCAAACGGATACCCCAGCGCACTGACCGACTGACCCGAACGCGCGGCATCCGAGTCGCCCAATGCCACATAGGGCAGGTCCGATGCCACGATGAACAGAACGGCGAGGTCGAGCGCGGGGTCCGAAGAGTGCACTGAGGCGTTGTAGCAGCGGGACGGCTCTCCGCGCGCACCGGCTGCGGCCGGGAAGCACACTTCGATCCTGGCCACCTTCAAGGCAACTTTGCCCTTCTTTACGCCGTTGGTCAGAGCGAGCTCGGTATTGCCGATCACATGCTCGTTGGTGAGGACGTAACCGTGTGGAGAGATCACGAAGCCGCTGCCCGTACCAATCTCGACGCGGTCCAGATCGACGGTTTGCTTCCCTGTCCCCGGATCGTCAATCTCGGCGTGGACGCTGCCCACGAGGCGAATGAAGACGGTGGCGTCACCAGGCACCGCGGCCCGTTCGGCCGCGGCATTGCCCTGGCCGATGGCGAGGCAAGCGGCCAGCATCAGCATCCACTTCATGGCCTGTATTGAGACCAACGACAAGAGCCGAGCGATCGAACGATTCAGCATTGTTCGAGGCGGGCCTGACGACGCCCGTGGTTGCACCTCGACGATTGTACGCTCTGGCCTCGCTCGATGGGCGAGCTTGATGGCAGACTTCGAATTCAGCAAGAGTACCTAGACCGCCGAACTCGCGTTTGCCGGGTCTACACCGCAAGACCCGGCCTCCGCTCAAGGATCCTATCCGGCGTGCGCGCCGTCGAACCGCCGTTTCTGCTCGACGACAGTTGCGATCGCCTTGAAGAGTTGTGCCTCGGCGACCGGTTTGACCAGATGCGCGTCGAAGCCAGCCTGCGCGGTGCGTTCGCGATCCTGCTGCTGCCCCCAACCGGTGAGCGCGATCAACTTGACCCGCCGTCCGGGCTGGCGCGTGCGAATCTGGCGCGCCACTTCATACCCATCCAGCTTCGGCATGCCGAGATCGAGCAGCATGACGTCCGGCTCGAACTCATGCGCGATGGCCAGCGCCTCCGCGCCGTCGTGAGCCGTTCGCACCTCGTGACCGGCAAGCTCGAGCTGTAACGAGAGCGCCGCGGCCGCGTCCTCGTTGTCATCAGCAACGATGATGCGCTGGCGGTCGATGGTTGGCACCGGGCTCGACTGAGTGGAGTGGCTCGGCGGCAGAGTGAACGGCGAGGACATGATCGGCAATCGAATGGTGAACTCGGCGCCCTGGCCCGGCCCCTCGCTGCGTGCCGACACCGTGCCACCGTGCATTTCGGTGAGCCGCCGAACCAGCGCGAGCCCGATCCCCAATCCTCCCTGCGCCCGCGCCAACTTCGAGTGGACCTGCGTGAAGAGCTCGAAGATCTTCGGCAGCTGTTCCGGTGCGATGCCGATCCCGGTATCGGCGATCGTGATCACCGCGCCCGATCCTTCTCGCCGGACACGCAGCGTGATTCGCCCGCCGGGATCCATGAACTTCGCCGAGTTGTGCAGGACGTTGGCGATGACCTGCACGAGGCGCGTCTTGTCGCCTTCGATGGTGATCAATTCGTCAGGCAGCTCGATCTCGAGCTCGTGCCGATGCGCGTCGATCGCCGGTCGCGCGGTCTCCACGGCCCGCGCCACCACGGCGCCAATGAGCACCGGTTCCAGTTGCAGCGTGATCATGCCGCGCGTGATGCGCGACACGTCGAGGAGATCGTCGATCAAGTTCACCAGGTGCTCGACTTGCCGCTCGATCACGTCGCGGGCACGTACGCGATGGAGCTCGGTCAGCTCCTTCATGCGCAGGAGCTGCACCGCGGTTCGAATCGGCGCGAGCGGGTTGCGCAGCTCGTGCGCGAGCATCGCGAGGAATTCATCTTTGCGGTGGTTGGCGTCCTGGAGCGCCTGCGTCGTCGCCTCGAGCGCCGCCGTCCGCTCGCTCACGCGACTCTCGAGCTCCGCGTTCAGTCGCTCGAGCGCCCGCGTCTTGCGGAAGAGATCGGCGAACACGCTCACCTTCGCGCGCAGAATCTCCGGCACGACCGGAACCGGTACGTAGTCGACGCCTCCGCACTCGTAGCCGCGCAAGCGATCCAGATCCGTCATGAGCACGGCGGAGACGAAGATGATCGACGTCTTCTGAAAGCGCGGGTGCTGTCGAATCATCGCCGCGAGCTCATAACCATCGAGATCGGGCATGCAGACGTCTACAAGGACAACGGCGATCTCGTTGTCGAGGAGCCGCTGCAGCGCCTCGCTGGCGGAGCTCGCTTTGATCAGGTTCTCGCCTAGCTCGCTCAGGATCGCCTCGTAGGTCAGCAGCTTGGCCGGTTGGTCATCCACCAGCAGGATGTTGACCCGGTCGATTCGCGTCATCGGGATCATCGGACCTCCGTCTACCGATGGAGCCACATCCGCAGGGCCGCCAGGAGCTGTTCGGTGTTGACCGGTTTCGCCAGGTAGTCCGAGGCACCGGCTTCGAAGCACTTCTCCCGATCGCCCTTCATCGCCTTCGCCGTCAACGCAACAATGGGCAAACGGCGAAGCTCGGGATTCTCGCGAATCTTGTGCATCGTCCGATAGCCATCCATCTCCGGCATCATGATGTCCATCAGAACGATCGAGACGCCCGGCGTGCGCTCGAGAAGTGCCGTTGCCTCACTGCCCGTGCTGGCGGTGAGCACGCGCATGCCGCGCCGCTCGAGCACGCTGCTGAGCGCGAAGATATTGCGTACGTCATCGTCCACCACCAGCACCGACTTGCCGACGAGATCGTCATCGGAGCGATGCAGCCGCTCGAGCATCCTCTGTTTCTCCGGCGGAAGATCAGAGAAGACGCGATGCAGGAACAGCGACGTCTCGTCGAGGAGCCGCTCGGGTGATTCCACGCCCTTCACCACCACGCTGCGAGCGAGCGTGTGAAGTTGGGCGTCTTCTTCCGGTGAGAGCTCACGCCCCGTGAAGACGACGACCGGCACGTCGGCGATCTTGCTGTTCCTACTGACGTGCTCGAGCACCTCGAACCCTGACATGTCGGGCAGCCGGAGGTCGAGGACGACGCAGTCGCACGGCTGTTCGGCGAGCGCCGCAAGAGCGGCGGCACCGCTGTCGGCGGTCACGATATCCAGATCGTCGTGACCCAGAAGCTCCCTGATGCTCATCTGCTCCGCCTGGTTGTCCTCGACGACGAGCAATCGCTTCCGCCGCGGCGCCGCGTAGGCCTGCAGCCTGGAAATCGCCGTCTCCAGTCCCTCCTTCGTCGTTGGCTTGGTGATGAAGGCAAACGCACCGCGTGCAAGCCCGTGCTGGCGATCCTCGTCAAGGCTGACGATCTGCACGGGAATGTGGCGTGTGTCGGGATCCTGTTTGAGCTGGCTGAGGACGGTCCATCCGAGCATGTCCGGAAGGAACAGGTCGAGCGAGACGGCCGTCGGGCGGTACTGACGCGCGAGCGACAACGCGTCCACGCCCCGTCCTGCGACGAGCGTCTTCAGACCTTTATCGCGCGCAAGGTCGGCCAGGATCCGTGCGTAATGCGGGTCGTCTTCCACGATGAGCAAGGTCGGGTCGCCCGGCTCAATCGCCTCGCGATCGTCCATGACGACCTCGACTGGACGCTCGGGGGCGCGCACCACTGAAAAACGTCCGCGCACATGGGTCGTCGCACCGTCCGCCTCGTCAGCGCGAGTACCCATGGTCGGACCCACGTAGCGGGTCGGCAGGTAAAGCGTGAACGTGCTGCCAACGCCTGGAGTGCTGCGCAGCTGGATTTCGCCGCCCAGCAGATTTGCCAGCCTGCGGCTGATCGCGAGGCCGAGTCCTGTGCCGCCGTACTTGCGGCTCGTGCTGGCGTCGGCCTGCTGAAACGCCTCGAACACGATTCGCTGCTTCTCGGTCGAAATGCCGATGCCTGTGTCCGTGACTTCGAACGAAACCACGCTCGCAACCTGGTTGAGCACCGGATGCGTCGCGGTCCAGCCACCGCGCGTCGCCGACACGTTGAGGCGGACGCCCCCCTGTGCCGTGAACTTGAACGCATTCGAGAGCAGGTTCTTGAGTACCTGCTGGAGCCGCTTGGCGTCGGTGACAATGCCGCGGCCCAGACGTGAATCGACCACCACATCGAAGGACAATCCCTTGCGCTCCGCTTCATGCTTGAACGTGCGAGCGACCATCTCGAGGAGGCTCGAGAACAGCACTTCTTCGGCATCGACGGTCACCGTGCCGGACTCGATCTTCGACAGATCGAGAATGTCGGTGATCAGGTTCAGCAGGTCCGTCCCGGCGCTGTGGATGGTACGCGAGAACTCGACCTGCTTCGCCGTCAAGTTGCCTTCGGGGTTGTCGGAGAGCTGCTGGCCGAGGATCAGAATGCTGTTCAGCGGGGTTCGCAGCTCGTGCGACATGTTGGCCAGGAACTCGGACTTGTACCCCGAGGTCAATGCGAGCTCGGCAGCCTTGTCTTCGAGTGCGCGGCGGGCTTGCTCGATCTCCTGGTTCTTGCGTTCGACTTCGACGTTCTGCTCCGCCAACTGCTGCGCCTTCTGCGCCAACTGCTCGTTGGTCTGCTGCAGCTCCTTCTGCTGCGTCTGCAACTCGACGGCGAGCTGCTGGGACTGCTTGAGCAGCCCCTCCGTCTGCATCGTCGCCTCGATGCTGTTCAACACGATGCCGATGCTCACGGTGAGCTGTTCGAGGAAGGTGAGGTGGGTCGGCGAGAACTCGTTGAGCGAGGCGAGACCGATGACGGCCTTGATCTGCCCTTCGAAGGCGATCGGGAACACCACGATGTTGCGCGGCAGCGCCTGGAAGAAGACCGAACCGACCGGAACAGTGTCTATCGGGACGTCCGAGACGAGCAGCCGGCGCTTGTCGCGCGCGCACTGACCAATGAAGCCCTGTCCCAGCCGAAGCGTCCCCGGGTACGTGTTCTCTTGTGCGTCCGCGTAGCTGGCGAGGATCTTCAAGCCGGCGTCATCGGAGTCCATCTGGTAGATGACACCCTGATGCGCATTGATCAGCGGAACGAGCTCGCCAAGCAGCAACTGGCCGACGGTCGCCAGATCGCGCTGACCCTGGAGCATGCCGGTAAACCGGGCCAGGTTCGTCTTCAACCAGTCCTGCTCGGTGTTGCGGTCGGTCGTCAACCGCAGGTTGTCGATCATCGTGTTGATGTTGTCTTTGAGCTCGGCCACCTCGCCGCGTGCATCGACCTGAATCGATCGCGTCAAGTCGCCCTTGGTCACGGCCGTGGCGACCTCGGCGATCGCGCGCACCTGCGTGGTGAGGTTCGCGGCAAGCAGGTTGACGTTGCCGGTGAGGTCTTTCCACGTGCCGGCCGCACCTGGCACGTTCGCCTGACCGCCAAGCCGGCCTTCGACTCCGACCTCGCGGGCCACCGACGTCACCTGATCGGCGAACGTCGCGAGCGTGCCCGTCATGTTGTTGATCGTGTCGGCGAGCGCCGCGACTTCGCCCTTCGCCTTCACGGTGAGGTTCTGCTCGAGGTCGCCGTCTGCGACGGCAGTCACGACCTTTACGATGCCGCGGACCTGCTCGGTGAGATTGGCGGCCATGACGTTGACGTTGTCGGTCAGGTCTTTCCACGTGCCGGCGACGCCAGGCACCTGCGCCTGACCACCGAGCAAGCCTTCCGTTCCGACCTCGCGCGCCACGCGCGTGACTTCCGCGGCGAAGGCGTTGAGCTGGTCGACCATCGTGTTGATGGTGTTCTTCAGCTCGAGAATCTCGCCTTTGACGTCGACCGTGATCTTGCGCGACAGGTCGCCGCGTGCGACGGCGGTCGTGACTTCCGCGATGTTGCGAACCTGAGTCGTCAGGTTGGCGGCAAGCAGGTTGACATTGTCGGTCAGGTCCTTCCACGTCCCGCCCACACCGGGCACGACCGCCTGACCACCGAGTCGTCCGTCGGTGCCGACCTCGCGCGCGACGCGCGTGACTTCGGCGGCGAAGGAGCGCAACTGCTCCACCATCGTGTTCAGCGTTTCCTTCAGCAGCAGGATCTCGCCGCGAACGTCGACGGTGATCTTCTTGGAGAGGTCGCCGGACGCGATCGCGATCGCAACCTCGTTGATGTTGCGCACCTGCGCGGTGAGGTTGCTGGCCATGAAGTTGACGTTGTCCGTCAGGTCCTTCCATGTACCAGCCACGCCAGACACTTGCGCCTGGCCACCGAGCTTACCTTCCGTGCCGACCTCGCGTGCCACACGCGTGACTTCCGCCGCGAATGCGTTGAGCTGATCGACCATGGTGTTGACGGTGTTCTTCAGCTCGAGAATCTCGCCCTTCACGTCGACCGTGATCTTGCGGGAGAGGTCGCCGCGGGCGATGGCCGTGGCGACGTCCGCGATGTTACGGACCTGTGCCGTGAGGTTGTTGGCCATCGAGTTGACCGAGTCGGTCAGGTCCTTCCACGTACCGGCCACACCGAGTACGTTGGCCTGGCCGCCCAACCGTCCTTCGGATCCGACTTCGCGCGCGACGCGCGTGACTTCGCCGGCGAACGCGTTGAGCTGGTCGACCATCGTGTTGATGGTGTCTTTGATCTGCAGAATCTCGCCGCTGACGTCGACCGTGATCTTCTGACTCAAGTCGCCCTTGGCGATGGCGGTCGCGACCTTCGACACGTCGCGCAACTGCACGGTGAGGTTGCCGGCCATGGCGTTGACGGAATCGGTGAGGTCTTTCCACGTGCCTGCCACACCGGACACCTGCGCCTGACCACCGAGCTTGCCGTCGGTGCCGACCTCGCGCGCGACACGCGTCACTTCGGCGGCGAACGCGTTCAACTGGTCGACCATCGTGTTGAGCGTGTTCTTCAGCTCGAGAATCTCGCCCTTGACGTCGACGGTGATCTTGCGTGACAGGTCACCGCGGGCCACCGCGGTCGTCACTTCCGCGATGTTGCGCACCTGCGTCGTCAGGTTGGCGGCAAGCAGGTTGACGTTGTCCGTCAGGTCCTTCCACGTGCCGGCGACGCCTGGCACTTCAGCCTGGCCACCGAGCTTGCCTTCCGTTCCGACTTCACGCGCCACGCGCGTCACTTCGCCCGCGAACGCATTCAGCTGATCGACCATCGTGTTCAGGGTCTGTTTCAGCTGCAGCACCTCGCCGCTGACATCGACGGTGATCTTCTTGGAGAGGTCGCCGCCCGCGATGGCCGTGGCGACCTCGGCGATATTGCGGACCTGCGCCGTCAGGTTGTTGGCCATCGAGTTGACGCTGTCGGTGAGGTCCTTCCAGGTACCGGCCACGCCGAGCACGTTGGCCTGGCCGCCGAGACGGCCTTCGGTGCCGACCTCGCGCGCCACGCGCGTCACCTCGCCGGCGAACGCGTTGAGCTGGTCCACCATCGTGTTGATGGTTTCTTTGAGCAGCAGGATCTCGCCGCTCACGTTCACCGTGATCTTCTTCGACAGGTCGCCGCCGGCAATCGCCGTCGCCACCTCCGCGATGTTGCGCACCTGCGCGGTCAGGTTGCTCGCCATGAAATTGACGTTGTCGGTCAGGTCTTTCCAGGTGCCGGCCACGCCGGAGACCTGCGCCTGGCCACCGAGCTTGCCGTCGGTGCCGACCTCGCGCGCCACGCGCGTCACCTCGCCGGCGAACGCATTGAGCTGGTCGACCATCGTGTTGATGGTGTTCTTCAGCTCGAGAATCTCGCCGCGCACGTCGACCGTGATCTTGCGCGAGAGGTCACCGCGCGCGACGGCGGTCGTGACCTCCGCGATGTTGCGGACCTGATCGGTCAGATTGCGCGCCATCGCGTTCACCGAGTCGGTCAGGTCCTTCCACGTGCCAGCCACACCGGGCACCACCGCCTGCCCGCCGAGTCGGCCTTCGGTGCCGACTTCCTGCGCGACACGTGTGACTTCAGAGGCGAACGACCGCAACTGGTCGACCATCGTGTTGATGGCTTCCTTCAACTGCAGGATTTCGCCACGGACGTCGACGGTGATCTTTCGTGAGAGGTCGCCGCTCGCCACGGCGATGGTGACTTCGGAGATGTTGCGGACCTGCGCGGTCAGGTTGCTCGCCATCGAGTTGACGCTGTCGGTCAGATCCTTCCAGACACCGCTGACATCGCGCACCTGCGCCTGACCACCCAGCTTGCCGTCGGTACCGACCTCGCGCGCCACGCGCGTGACTTCCGACGTGAACACGCCCAGCTGCTGGATCATCGTGTTGACGATGGTGGCCGAGCGCAGGAACTCGCCTTCGAGGGGCCGGCCATCGACGTCGAGCCGCACCGTCTGAAGCAGGTCGCCCTTGGCCACCGCCGCCAGAGCGCGGGTGACCTCGGTCGTTGGCCACAACAAGTCGTCGATCAATGTGTTGACCGAACCCTCCATCTCCCCCCACGAACCGCTCGGGCGCCCGAACTTCACGCGCTGCCTGGTCTGGCCCTGTTTGCCGACGACCGTGCCGACGCGTTCGAGCTCGCTGGCCATCCGCGCGTTCGACGCGACGATCTCGTTGAACGTGTCTGCAATCTTTCCTTCGAGTCCCGACCAGTCGCCTGGGAGTCGCACTGAAAAATCCCCGTCGCGTACGGCTTGCAGCGCACGAAGAAGCTCGGACAACTCGGTTGTGGCCGTGCGGGCAGAGGGCGAGGGAGAAACGGCACTATCGGTCCGCATCATTGGAGCTCCGGCGGAAAGGGGAAGTTGAAAAGCTGTTATTGAAACACAGGGCTTTCGGCTGAGTGCAAGAATCGGGCTCAGCAATTTGGCCGGATTCCGGCGGAAATCGTGCGGACTGGATGGAAGGACGGCGAGCGCGAACGCGCTCGCCGGTGTGATAACTGGAAGGTCTTACGTCGAGCTTTGCAAGAATTGCAACGCGGACTAGAGGACTAGAACTGTCCGTAGGTGCCCGTTCCGTCGAGCGGAATCTTCTCCTCGGCAACCCGCTTCGCCACCTTGCCTCCCGACAGAACGCGTATGGGTTGAAGCTTGCCCCCTGCACCTTCGGGCTTGGCCTTGGCCCGGGTTCGTTCGCTCGCCCGGCGCCCGAGGTTCTCATGCGATCCCACCAGGCCGGCAAGACGGCTCACAACGCTCATCGACGACTCGGCCTGAGCGGACAACTGCTCGCTCGCCGCCGCGCTCTCTTCGGCAGTTGCCGCGGTGTTCTGCGTGACCTTCTCCATCTGCGTGATGGCCTGGGTCACCTGCTCGATGCCTTGCGATTGCTCGCGGCTGGCCGCGCTCACCGCGTCCACCAGCCCTTTGACACGCCCCGCGCTCGCGGTGATCGCTTCGATCGATCCGCTGACCTGCGTCACGCGCTGATGCCCCTGGTTGGCTCTGGCAATCGATTCCTCGATCAGCGCGGCGGTGTCGCGTGCGGCTTGCGCCGAGCGCTGCGCCAGGCTGCGCACTTCGTCGGCGACGACCGCGAATCCCATCCCCGCCTCTCCGGCTCGCGCCGCTTCGACCGCGGCGTTGAGCGCGAGGATGTTGGTCTGGAACGCGATCTCGTCGATCGTCTTGATGATCTTCGACACCTTGTCGCTCGAGTCCTTGATGGCGACCATCGAGGCGACCATCTCACCGAGCGCGCTGTTCGCATCGCCCACGAGCCGCTCGGTCTCGGCCATCGACGTCGCCGCTTCGTGGCTGTTCTCGGCGTTGCGCCGCGTCATCGACGCCATCTCCTCCATCGAGGCCGATGTCTCCTCGAGCGATGCCGCCTGCTGCGTCGAGCCTTGCGAGAGCGACTGCGCCGAGCCGGCAACCTGACCCGCCGCCGATGACACCTGGCTCATTCCCGTGGTCAACGCCTCGACCGACTCCTCGATCTGCGTGGTGACCGACGCGGTCGTGCGCCACGCCCACACGCCCGCAAGGGCGCAGAGCACGAGGCCGCTGCCAGCGAACCAGAAGACGAGCCCCTTGGTCGAATCGAGCGAGGCGATCTCGTGAGACGACCGATCGGAGGTGGCCTGCTGCACTTCCGACAACAGAGCCTCGACCTGCCCCATCTGTTTCTGCCGCAGCGGGAAGTACTCGTTGAAATAGAGGACGGTCGCCTTCTGACGATCCGTCTTCGCGGCCTCGAGCACCCGGTTCTCTGCCGGATTCAGCTGCTCTTCGTCGAGCTTGCCGATCGCCTCAGCCATCCCCTTGCGGCGCTCGTCGCTCGTTCCCGCAAGCAGTTTCTCGACGGCTTTCGAGAGCGCCTCGTCAGCCGCCAGCTTGGCGTCCCACTCTTTCTGCTGCGTCGTATCCAGGAGGTAGCCGCGCATGGAGTCGCCCATCACGAGCATCTCCTTGCGAATGGCTTCCGCCTGCGTGACCTCGTCGGTGAGGCCAGCGAGCGCTTTGAGCGACTCACTGGACCTGCTGGTGGTGCGCACGATGAGCACGGCCAGAACCGCGGTCATCGCCAGTGCGGCGATATTCAGGATGAGCAGTTTTCGCATGATCGGCTCTCTGCGTGACTCGCGTTAGCGGCGAAGACGACGAACGGCGAAGCCGAAACCAAGGAACCAATCCTGCGCGTCGCCGCTGATCCCGCGTCCAATCTCGACATCGATCTGCGTGTTGCCGCCGAAGCCGCGGGTCACGCCCGCGTTCAGCGTGCAGTCACAGCCATCATGGAGCGCGCCGTACACCTCCCAATATGCGCCCCACGCGCCGCCGAGCCCGTGACCGAGCGACAAGCTCGCCTCGCGCTCCCACGACCGGCCCGTCTCGCCAGTCACCGACGCGGCATTGAAGTTGCCCGACAGCCCGAACCCGCGCACGAGATCGCGCGCAACGGTCAACTTGAAGCCGGGGTCGTAGCCGGTGGTGCCGAAGCCGTCGGAGGCCATCGGCAACGACATGAACGGAATCACAGCCATGTCGAGACCCCCGGACCTGGCGTCGAGGAATTTGAACTTTGCCCCGATCTCCGCATCGGAGTGACCGCCGGTGCGAACCGACCCGCTCGGCGTCTGAACAGACTGCGAAATGAATCCGTCGCCCGCAAGTCTCAGTTCGAAGCGCGAGCCAATACCGACGCGCACGAGCACCTGCGGCGCCGTCACCTGTCTTGCCGTTTCATCAGTTTGCTCGAGCGTCAGCCCTGATTCGATCTGCACGA
>Ga0310810_10008347_pt1 | contig 11912 bp, 9 predicted proteins | sample NCmetagenome_FD_207641 | JGI IMG/M metagenome (GOLD analysis project Ga0310810, IMG submission 207641) | Soil microbial communities from experimental microcosm in Duke University, North Carolina, United States - NC | ecosystem: Engineered > Artificial ecosystem > Soil microcosm > Unclassified ...
GCCGCCCTGGCGAACTACTTTGTCGGCGCGAAGTACGGATGGCGATGGATGTTCGTGGTCGGCGGGCTGCCGGCGCTGCTCGTGACCTTCATCCGCTACGGCGTCCACGAGTCGAAGACCTGGGAGCAGCGCGTGGCAGGAGTGAAGCGGCCGACGATGCGTGAGGCGTTCGGGCGGCTGTTCTCGAGCACCTATGCGCGGCGCACGGTGCTGAATTCGATCTATCTGCTCGTGTCGATCGTCGGCCTGTGGGCGGGCTCGGTCTATGTGCCGACGTCGGTGCGCGAGATCGCGCTGCGCGAAGGCTACGGCGTCGTCGACGCCGCGCGGATGGCGTCGTACGGGACGACGCTGCTCTCGGCCGGGACGATCCTGGGCTGCCTCGTGCTGCCGCCCATCGCCGAAGCCCTCGGCCGCCGGGTGACGCTCGGCTTGTATTTCCTCGTGATGTTCTTCTCGATTTCGATCGGCTTCGGCTACGTGTTCTACCTCGCGACGAACGCGCTGCCGTGGTTCATGGTGATGCTGTTCGCCCTCGGCGTCGGCGGTGCGAACTTCGCGATGTACACGCTGTGGCTGCCGGAGCAGTACTCGACCGATTGCCGCGCCAGCGCGTTCGCGTTCGCGACCTCCGTCGGCCGGTTCGCCGGCGCCGGCATCACCTTCCTGGTCGGGACGGGCGTCCAGGCGTATCACACGATTGGCACGCCGGTCGCGTTCACGTCGGCGGCGTTTGTCATCGGCCTGCTGCTCTTGCCGTTCGGTGAGGAAACGAAGGGGAAGGTGCTGCCGACCTGACACAAGTGTCGGTGCGGGGTGCGAGGTGCGAGGTGCGAGGTGCGAGGCGCGAGGTGCGAGGTGCGAGGCGCGAGGGCGCGAGGGCGCGAGGCGCCTGTTTGACACTCTGTTTGCCCATGGGCTACGCTTCCGACTTCATGTTCCTGGTGCATCGCCACGCGCGTCATCATCACCACGGCCACAAGCCGGCAGAGGGGCGCATCTTTTAGGACCAGGGACGGACCAAGCACCAAGGACCCACGGACTAAGGACCAAGCCCCGCCCAGTGGCGGGGTTTTTGTTTTTATGGACTACTCGAAATTGAATGGACTCATCCCGGCCGTGATCCAGGACGCGGAGTCGTCCGAGGTGCTGATGGTGGGCTTCATGAACGACGAAGCCCTCGCCGAAACGCGCCGCACCGGCTACGCGACCTTCTTCAGCCGCACGCGCAACAAGCTGTGGATGAAGGGCGAGACTTCCGGCAACAAGCTCGCTGTCACCGACATCCTCGTCGACTGCGACGACGACACGGTGCTCGTGAAGGTGAAAAGACTGGGCGACGGAAACGTCTGCCATACGGGCGCGAGGACGTGTTTCCGATTGCTGTCAGACAACGCCCAGCATGGAGGCAACGGCGGCCGCGGCGCTTAATTTTTCTCTGATGCCTCCGTACGACGGTTTTTTACGCCCATGAAACTCAAACTCGGTATTCCGAAGGGCTCGCTGCAGGACGCGACCGTGCAGCTGTTCGCGCGGGCGGGCTTCAATATCTACGTCAGCTCGCGATCGTACTTTCCCGCCGTCGACGATCCCGAGCTCGAGTGCATGCTGATCCGCGCGCAGGAGATGGCGCGGTACGTGTCGGACGGCGTGCTCGACGCGGGACTTACCGGCCAGGACTGGATCGCCGAACACGAGGCGGGCGACGGCCGCACCGGCGTCATCACCAGTCTGGCGGATTTGATCTACTCGAAACAGAGCTTCGGCAAAGTGAAGTGGGTGCTCGCCGCGCCAGAGGAATCGCCGATCAGGTCGGCGAAGGATCTCGACGGCAAGACCGTCGCCACCGAGCTGGTGCGGGCAACGCGCGCGTATTTCGCGCGCCACGGCGTCACCGTGAACGTGGAATTCTCGTGGGGCGCGACCGAGGTGAAGCCGCCGGTGCTCGCCGATGCGATCGTCGAGGCGACCGAGACAGGATCGACGCTTCGTGCGAACCGACTCCGCATCATCGACACGGTGCTCGAGTCGAACACGCAGCTCATCGCCAACAACACCGCGCTCGCCGACGACTGGAAGCGGACCAAGCTCGAAAACATCGCGCTGCTGCTGCGGGCGGCGATCGAGGCGCACGGACGGGTCGGGCTGATGCTGAACGTGCGCCGGACCGACCTGCCCAGCGTGCTGAACCTGCTGCCGGCGCTGCAGCGGCCGACCATTTCGGCGCTGAGCGACGAGGAGTGGGTGGCGGTGAACACGATCATCGAGGAGCGCACGGTGCGCGATCTGATCCCGCGGCTCAAGGCGGCGCGCGCGCAGGGCATCGTGGAATATCCGCTCAACAAGATCGTGCTCTGAAGGATCGGGGCGACATGGGTCTGGTGGGCCGGTAACAGCGTTGTGAAAATCATCAGCAGCCAAGACTCTCGTGCGCTTCGGCGGCTCGTGGCACCGGCGTCGCGCACCGACGCCGCCTTCGAGCGGCGCGTGCGCACGATTGTCGACGCGGTCCGCAGCGGCGGCGACCGCGCGCTGCTCCGCTTCGCGCGCCGCTTCGACAACGTGTCGCCGCCGATCGAAGTGACGGCGTCGGAGATCCGCGCGGCGGCCGAGACGGTCGACCCTGCGGTCCGGCGCGCGCTCGCGCAGGCCGCCGGCAACATCGCGCGTGTCGCATTCCGTCAGATTCCGCGGCACTGGGATCTCGCTGTCGCGCCAGGCGTGTCGATCGAGCAGCGCGTCGAGCCGCTTGCGAGCGTCGGCTGCTACGTGCCGGGTGGGCGGTTCCCGCTGCCTTCGTCGCTGCTGATGACGGCCATCCCCGCGCGCGTCGCCGGCGTCCGTGAGGTGGTCGTCGTTTGTCCTCGGCCGGAGCCGGTCGTGCTCGCCGCCGCGCTCGAGGCGGGCGCCTCGCGTGTGTTCCGCATCGGCGGTGCGCATGCGATCGCCGCGCTCGCGTTCGGCACCCGGACGGTCCCACGAGTCGACAAGATCGTCGGGCCCGGCAACCGATACGTCGCGACCGCCAAGGCACTCGTCGCCAGCCGCTGCGCGATCGATTTCTACGCCGGCCCGACCGAGATCGTCATCGTGGCCGGCAGCGGGCGCGCGGAGTGGATCGCCGCGGATCTGGTGGCGCAGGCCGAGCACGATCCCGATGCCCGCGCGATCTTCGTCACCTGGAGCCGAACGTTGGCGCGGCGGGTTGCGGCCGCGGCCGATCGCCTCAGCGCCGCACGGCCGATTGTGGCGCGCGCCCTCGCCGCGCACGGCGCGGTCGTCGTCGCCGCCACGTCGGACGAAGCGATGACGATCGCCAATGGCCTGGCACCGGAGCACCTCGTCGTCGATCGCGAGTCGTTGACGAAGCGCCCGCTTACCGCCGGCGCCGTCTTCGTCGGCCCGTACACGGCGCAGGCCGCGGGCGACTACGCCACCGGCTCGAACCATGTGCTGCCGACATCGGGCGCCGCTCGCTTTCGCGGCGGGTTGTCCGCGGCCGACTTCATGCGCGTGATGTCGGTCCAGCGCGTCACGCGCGACGGCTTGGTGCGGCTCGCCTCGACCATCGTGCCGCTCGCGCGCGCCGAAGGACTCGAGGCACACGCCGAATCGGTGGAAATCAGATTGAACTCGCGGGCCTAGCATGTCGCATTATCAGAAACCGCCGGAGCTCTACGACGGCCTCCGGCTGCATCAGAACGAGAACACCGGCGGCTGTTCGCCGAAGGTCCTCGAGGCGCTCGCCAATCTGCGCGCCGACCAGATTGGCTTCTATCCGCCGTACGCCGAAGCCACCGCAGCCGTCGCGAAGTACCTCGGCGTCTCAACCGATCGCATCACGCTGACCAACGGTCTCGACGAAGGCATCATGGCGCTGTCGGTCGCGTGCCTGCAGCCTTCGGTGGCCGGTCCGGTTCTCGAGGCGGTCGTCCCGGAACCCGCGTTCGAAATCTTCCGGTTCGACACGGCGGTCGCCGGCGGCCGCCTCGTGCAGGTGATGCCGCGCCCCGACTTCGCGTTCCCGCTCGACGACGTGCTGAAGGTCGTCCGGACGCGGACGCGGGTCGTGTTCCTGACCAACCCCAACAATCCGACTGGCGTCGGCGTCCCGCTCGAGGCAATCCGCGCGATCGCCAAAGCGGTTCCGAGCCGCGCGGTTGTGTTCGTCGACGAAGCCTACGCCGAGTTCGCGGGCGTCTCCTTCATACCGGAACTCGAGTCGTACCCGAACGTGATTGTCGGCCGCACATTCTCGAAGGCGTTCGGCCTGGCGGGACTGCGCATCGGCTGCCTGGTCGGCGCGCCGGATGTAATGGACCCGATCCGGCGCGCCATCCCTGTTTACAGCGTCAACATCGCGGCGGCGGTCGCCGTCCAGGCGGCGCTGCAGGACCTCGATCATCTCAACGGATATCTGCAGCAGGTGAAGGCGTCCAAATCGCTCTTGTACGACGCATGCGACCGCCTCGGGTTGACCTACGTGAAGAGCTCTTCGAACTTCGTCCTGGTCGGCGCGGGCGATCGCACCGACGCGCTCGTCAAAGGCGCGTTCGCGCGCGGCGTCTATTTGCGCGACCGTTCCACCGAGCCTGGCTGCGCCGGCTGCATCCGGATCGGCGCCGGCATCGTCGAGCACACGGCACGGTGCATTGCGGTGATGGACGAGGTGTTATGCGCCGCGCGCTGATCGATCGCCGGACGACGGAGACGCAGATCGCGATGCGGATCGCGATCGACGGCCGCGGCCGCTATCGCGTGCGCACCGGCATCCGGTTTCTCGATCACATGCTCGAACTGGTCGCGCGCCACGGCGCGTTCGATCTCGACATCGACGCCACCGGCGATCTCGACGTCGATCAGCACCACACCGTCGAGGATCTCGGCATCGCGCTCGGGGAGGCCGTTGCGAAGGCGCTGGGCCCGCGGCGCGGCATCAACCGCGCGGGCTACTTCGTCATGCCGATGGACGAGACGCTGGCGGTCGCGGCGATCGATCTGGGCGGCCGGCCGCATGCGGTCGTCGCCTTGCAGGTCGCGGCGGCGCGGGTCGGCGACCTGCAGACCGAGCTGGTGCACGACTTCTTCGAGGGCTTCGCGATCGGCGCGCGCGCCAACGTGCACGTCAAAGTGCTCTACGGCCGATCGAGCCATCACAAGATCGAAGCGGTGTTCAAGGCCTTCGCCCGGGCGCTGCGCGTCGCCTGCGCGAAAGACAAGCGCCTCGCGCGCATGCTGCCGAGCACCAAAGGCCTGTTGTGATCGCGCTCATCGATTACCACGCCGGCAACCTGACGTCGGTGAAGAAAGCGCTGGCGGCGATTGGCGCGGAGGTGACCGTGCCGGCCGACCCCGATGAACTCGCGCGCGTGCGCGGCATCATCGTGCCAGGCGTCGGCCATTTCGGCGCCACCAGGGCGCTGGACGATCGCTGGGTCGACGCCGTCCGCGCGCGAGTGGACGAGGGGTGTCCGCTGCTCGGAATTTGTCTCGGGCTGCAGTGGCTGTTCGAGGCGAGCGACGAGGCGCCGGAGTTGAAGGGGTTGGGGGTGTTGCGCGGCAGAGTGGTCCGGCTCAAGCCGGACACCACGGGCGATAAAGTCCGGCTAAAGCCGGACGCCACGAGCGACACGGTCCGGCTTCAGCCGGACCTCAAGGTGCCGCACGTCGGCTGGAACAGCCTCACGATCACGCGCGACGCATCAATCGTCGCGGGCGTCGCGACCGGCGCGCAGGTCTACTTCACGCACAGCTACGTCGCGCCGGTCACCGCCGACACCGCGGCGATCACCGAACATGGCGATCAGTTCGCCGCCGTCGTGCAGCGCGGACGCATCGCCGGCGTGCAGTTTCATCCCGAAAAGTCGGGCGATGTCGGTCTGCGGATTCTGCGGAACTTCCTGTGTCTGACGTCCAGGTAGCGCTTGCGGTATGGGTGCGCGTTGCAAAATTCCGGTTACGGGTGGCCGAGAACGGGCGCCCGCTCGGGCGCGGAGCCGTGAGCCGTGACAAGCGCGTGTCGGCGAGCACCCGAGTGGGCTGTTCGAGGACAGGACCCGTAAGCGGAATGTTGCAACGCATGCCGGTTAGCTGATCTGAGATGCTGTCCAAGCGCATCATCGCCTGCCTCGACGTTCGCAACGGCCAGGTCGTCAAAGGCGTCAACTTCGAAGGACTGCGCACGGCCGGCGATCCCGCGGACCTCGCGCGGCGCTACAACGTGGAAGGGATCGACGAACTGGTGATTCTCGACATCACCGCAACGCTCGAAGCCCGCCGCGCCCTCGCCGACACGATCCGCGCCGTGGCGCGCGAGCTGTTCATCCCGCTCGCGGTCGGCGGCGGCATCCGCACCGAAGCCGACGCCGCGGCCGCGGTCGACGCGGGCGCCGACAAGGTGAGCCTCAACACCGCCGCGCTCGCCGATCCCTCACTCATCACCGCGCTGGCCGAGCGCTACGGCAGCCAGGCGGTCGTCGTGGCGATCGACGCGAAGCTGGCTGGCGACCGCTTCGCGGTGTATGCGCGCAGCGGCCGGACGCCTGCAGATCGCGATGCGGTGGAATGGGCGCGGGAGGCCGAATCGCGCGGCGCCGGCGAGATCCTGCTCACGTCGATCGACCGCGACGGCACCAAGGCCGGCTTCGATTGTCCGCTCACTGCCGCCGTCTCGTCCGCGGTCTCGATTCCGGTGATCGCGTCAGGCGGCGCCGGCACGCTGGAGCATTTCGTCGACGTCTTCACAACCGGCCGCGCCGACGCGGCGCTCGCGGCGTCGATCTTTCATTACGCGGAGACGAGTGTGGCTTCGCTGAAGCAGTATTTGCGGCATGCAGGAATCGCCGTGCGGTTGTGATCGCTGGCAATCCCCATGCTGATTCCATCGATTGATCTCCAAACGGGCGCCGTCGTGCAGCTGGTCCAGGGCGAGCGCCTGGCGATCAAGGACGATGACGTGTTCGCGTGGGTGCGGCGGTTCGAGCGCTTCCCGAAGGTGCAGGTCATCGACCTCGACGCCGCGATGGGCACCGGCGACAACCTCGCGCTCGTGAAACAGATCGCCGCGTCGCTGCAGTGCCGCGTCGGCGGCGGCATCCGATCGGTCGCGCGCGCTCGCGACGTCCTCGCCGCCGGCGCGCAGCAGGTGATCGTCGGCTCGTCGCTTTTCAAGAACGGTTCGCCGGATCTCGAGTTCGCCGCGTCGCTCGCCGGGTCGGCGGGCCGCGACCGGATTATCGCCGCCGTCGACAGCAAGGGCGGCCACGTCGTCATTCACGGCTGGAAGACCGCGCTGCCGCTCACCGCGGTTGACGCGGTCCGCGCGCTCGAGCCGTATTGCGACGAATTTCTCTACACGCACGTCGACACGGAAGGACTGATGGGCGGCACGAACGTCGACGCGATCCGTGCGGTCCGCGACGCCACGACTCGCCGCGTCACCGCTGCGGGCGGCATCACCACGCGCGCGGAGATCGAGCAACTGCACGCGATCGGCGTCGATGCCGTCGTCGGCATGGCGATTTACACAGGCACCCTGGACCTCGAGCGCTGAGGAAAGCAGAACTCCCGAACCTCTCGTCTCGTCAAAGCGGCCATGCGAAGTGCTGTTCTCGCTTTCGCCATTTTTTCGTCAGCCTGCATCGTCATCGACGCCTCGGTCACCGAAACCGAGCACGTCAGCCGAACCGCGACGCTCGCGCCGGGCGGCAGGCTCAAGCTGAAGAACTTCTCGGGCCGTGTGACCATCACCGGCACCGACCGGCAGGACGCCTCGATCGACGCTGTCCGCCGCGCCAGCCGCGACCGCCTGGATCACATCAAGCTGGACATCCACACGGAAGGGTCGACGCTCGTGGTCAACGCGAATCAGCGCGACCGTTCCGCCTTCCGCTGGGCGCGCAACAACGGCGTCGTCGACACCGACTTCACGATCGAAGTGCCCCGGCGGACCAGCCTCGACGCCGATATGTTCAGCTCACCGTTGACCGCCAGCGGCCTCGAGGGCTCGCACAATGTCCATGGCTTCTCTTCGCGGGTCCGCCTCGAGAATGTGATCGGCGCTATTCGCGTCCACACCTTCAGCGGCGGCGTCGACATCCGCACCGCAGCGTGGCAACCGGATCAGGCGCTGGACGTCGACACGTTCAGCGGCAATGTCGACCTGCACCTGCCGGACAGTGCGGGGGGGACCGTGGACTTCAACTCCTTCAGCGGGCACCTGAGCTCCGACATCCCGCTCACGTTCCGGTCTGGCAACCGCCGCGCGATTCGGGCGGAACTCGGCGGCAAGACCTCGGCCGAGGGCGCCAGCCTCCGCTTCAAGACCTTCAGCGGCAGCGTCCGGATCAACCGGTAACCGCTGCTACAATAGGAAGTTGCCCGCTGGGGGCACTTCACCTACTGTGAGCACAGCGGTTCAGGTCGATCCTGAGGTCCGCCGCGCCGCACCTGCGGCGACGGCCGCCCGGATCGCGAGGGACGGAAAGTTTCTCCGCCTCGACGAGGAGCGGTTCCTCGTCAAGGGCGTCACGTACGGCACGTTCGCGCCCGATTCGGACGGCTACCAGTTTCCCGCTCGCGCACAGGTTGCCGAAGACTTCCGCCTGATGGCGGAGCTCGGCATCAACGCTGTCCGCACCTACACGTGTCCGCGCCGCGATCTCATCGACGAGGCCGCGCAGCACGGGCTGCGCGTGATGGTCGGACTCCCGTGGTCGCAGCACGTCGCATTTCTCGACGATCGCAAACTGCGCCGGCAGATTCGCCGCGAGATCGTCGACCAGGTGCGCCGGCTCGGGGACCATCCCGGCGTGTTGGCGTTCGCGCTCGGCAACGAGATTCCTCCGGGGGTCGTGCGATGGCACGGCCGGCGGCGCATCGAACGGTTTCTCCGGCGGCTGTACGAGGATTGCAAAACCGTTGCACCCGAGAGCCTGCTGACCTACGTCAACTTTCCGCCGACCGAATTTCTCGACATTCCCTTCTTCGATATCTGCGCGTTCAACGTGTATCTGCACCGCGAGCGCGAGCTGCGCGCCTACCTCACGCGGCTGCAGCACATCGCCGGACATAAGCCGCTGCTCCTCGCCGAGGCCGGCGCCGACAGCATCCGCGAAGGTGAAGCAGGCCAGGCCGAGATCACCGCGATGCACATCCGCGCGGCGTTCGAAGAGGGCGCCTGCGGCGCGATTGCGTTTGCGTGGACCGACGAATGGTGGCGCGGCGGAACCGACGTCGACGATTGGAAATTCGGCCTGGTGGATCGCGAACGGCGCTTGAAACCGGCGGCCGCCGCCGTCGCCGCCGCGTTCGACAACGCGCAGTTCTCGAAAGAAGTAACGCGCACCTGGCCGCGGGTGTCGGTCGTCGTGTGCGCCTACAACGCGGCCGACACGCTCGAGGACAACCTGTTGTCGCTCGAGCGGCTCACCTATCCCGACTACGAGATCATCCTGGTCAACGACGGCTCGAAGGATCGCACCAGCGAGATCGGCCGCGCGCACCCGCGCGTGCGCGTCATCGACACGCCCAATCAGGGGCTGAGCGCCGCCCGCAACGTCGGCCTGTCGGAGGCGACGGGCGAGATCGTCGCCTACACCGACGCCGACACGCGCGTCGATCCCGACTGGCTGTCGTTTCTCGTCCAGCCGTTCCTCACCTCCGACGTCGTCGGGTCGGGCGGACCGAACGTCGTGCCGGCCGACGATCCGCCCGTGGCGCAGTGCATCGCGCGCGCGCCCGGCGGCCCGACCCACGTGCTGCTCGACGATCGCATCGCCGAGCACGTGCCCGGCTGCAACATGGCGTTCCGCCGCGACGCGCTCGTCGCCATCGGCGGCTTCAATCCTGTCTTCCTTCGCGCGGGCGACGATGTGGACGTGTGCTGGCGATTGCAAGCACGCGGCTGGAAAATCGGCTTCGCGTCGGCGGCGCTGGTCTGGCACCACCATCGCGCGTCGATCAAGGCGTACTGGCGCCAGCAGGTCGGCTACGGCGAGGGCGAGACGTGGCTCATGGCGCACCATCCCGACAAATTCCTGGATGGCCGGATGCTGTGGCGCGGACGCATCTACAGCCCGCTGCCATTCGTACGGTCGCTGTCCGGCACGCGGATCAACGCCGGCGTGTGGGGTACGGCGCCCTTCCCGTCGGTGTATCGCACCGACGTGCATCCGTTCGCGTTCCTGCCGCATTCGATCAAGTGGCAGGTGATTTCGTTCGTCCTGCTGATCGTCGGCACCGGCGTGGCGTGGGTCGGAACCCACGAATGGGCGGCCACGATCCTGCTCGGCGGCGGCGGCATCGGCATCGCGGCGACGATCTACCGCAACATCGCGTACGCGATGCGGTCCGAAATGGAGTCGCTGCGCGGGCCGAAATTCTGGTACCGCACTGCCGTCGCGTATCTCCATTTCCTGCAGCCGATTGCGCGCCTGCGCGGGCAGATTCGCGGCGTCCTCGCACCGCCCGAGGTCGCGCAGCCGACCGCACGGGCGCAGACCAGCCGCGGACCGCGGCCGTCGCTCGGCGAAGCGTGGCGCGCCCTCCTGCTCATCGCGGGCAACGTCGCCGAAGATCGGTTCTGGAGCGAAGCGTGGACCAGCGCCGACCGCGTCCTCACCGAGCTGGCGGACTGGCTGCGCAAATCGCGCGCGGTGCAGACCATCGAGGTCGACGAGGGCTGGTCGGACGATCGCGACGTCAGCGTGTTCGTCGGCCGCTGGGCCTGGCTCGACGTGCGGGCGCTGGTCGAGACCCACGATGCGGGCAGATCGCTCGTGCGCCTCAGCACACATCTGCGGCCGACGACCTACGGGATCGTCACCGCGCTGGTGCTCGGCGCGGCATTGTTCATCGCGTCCATCTACGGCGTGTCGCTGCGCTGGCCGCTCATCGGTTCAATCGCGGCGGCGCTGGCGCTGCTGGTCATCGTCGTCGTCGCTTATCGCACGGCGCAGACGACGGCCATCGTCGCGCGCGGGATGGCCAAGGTGACGGTCGGGGTCGGGATGACCCGGATGCGATCGGCGCCGGCGCAGACGCCGCTCGTCGCGCCGTCTTTGCTGCGGATGTACGGGCTGCGCAGCGCCATGATCTTCGTCGTCGCGGTGGTGACGCTCGGCGCCAGCACGTTCATGCTGCGTGAGGCGGCGACGGCGCCGGTCATCGGCGGCAAGAAAGGATTCGGCGGCGACTACGGGCCCGCGATCGAGGCGTGGCTCGACGCGCCGGGCGGCATCGTCGTGGCACCGAGCGGCGACATCTACTTCGCCGATTCGAACAATCATGTCATCCGCCACATCGACGTCCGGAACGGCGTCATCACGACGGCGGCGGGCAACCACGATTTCGACGCGGGCTTCTCGGGCGACGAGGGCCAGGCCAACGAAGCGCAGCTCGACACGCCGGACGGCGTCGCGATTGCGCCGGACGGCGATCTGATCATCGCCGACTCGCGCAACGATCGCATTCGCCGCGTCGATCGGCCGACCGGCATCATCCGGACAGTCGCCGGATCGGGCGCCAACGGCTACGACGGCGACGACAAGCCGGCGGTCGACGCGGCGCTCAATACGCCGAGCGCCGTGGCGGCCGCGCCGAACGGCGACATCTACGTTGCCGATACGCTCAACTACCGGGTGCGGATGATCGACGCCAAGACCGGGCTCATCCATACTGTGGCCGGCGACGGCACGCCGGGCGACGCCGAGCACGTCGGCGACGGCGGGCCGGCGACGAGCGCGCAGGTCAACATGCCGAGCGACGTCGCAATTGCGCCGAACGGCGACATCTACATCGCCGACATGCACCACAACCGTGTGCGCAAGGTCGATGCGAAGACGCAGATCATCACCACCGTCGCCGGCAGCGGGGTCTGGGGCTACGCGGGTGACGAAGGGCCTGCGGTCGAG